>Ga0214471_10001780_pt1 | contig 17026 bp, 16 predicted proteins | sample RVTome_5_FD_207665 | JGI IMG/M metagenome (GOLD analysis project Ga0214471, IMG submission 207665) | Soil microbial communities from uranium-contaminated site in the Upper Colorado River Basin, Wyoming, United States - RVT142D155 | ecosystem: Environmental > Terrestrial > Soil > Contaminated >... | reverse complement strand
TCACCTGCCTGATCGCCGCCGGCAAGGATTGGGAAAACCTGCCGAAGCTAGCCAAGGGCGGCACCATCTAGGCGCCCGCCCGGCGACACGCCGCCGCTAAAAGGCACGTGCCTTAAACGGACGCGCCGGCGAGGAGTCGGAACCCTGCCGTCGCCAAGTCCTCTGGTTCGACACGCCCGCCTGAAAGGCCGGCGGGTCAAGCCGCACCGCTAGTCGAGGGCCACCAAATTGCCGGCGGCGGTTCTGCCGTTCCTGCCCGGGGTAAGCTCGTACTGCACCTTCTGTCCTTCCCGGAGATCCTTCAGCCCGGCGCTCTCGACGGCTGAAATGTGGACAAAGGCATCGTCACCGCCATCGTCGGGACGGATGAATCCGTAACCCTTGGCGGAATTAAACCATTTCACGGTTCCAGTCGGCATGGTCGGTCCTTCGTAATCGTGATCGTCTGTCGCATTCGCGCTTTGCGCCCGGCGCTCGGCGCAGGCGCATGCGTTTCGGTGTCACGGAATCCGGGGGCAACTGCGGTGGGCGTCGTGGGGCGTTCGTGAGATACTCCAAGCCACGTGGTACCAAACGTTCAAACTATATGGCGCGGCCCGACGGTTTGCACCAACATTGTGGTAGGCTTGGTTCGGCAAAGACGGCAGGCAGGAGTGGTCGGTGCTCGGAGTCTGGCGCGCCATTTCAGGCGGCGAGCGCGTCGAAAACGTCGCCTTCTGGTTTCAGACCCTGCACGTGGCGGCGGTGCCACAACGCGTAGAACAGCAATACCCACGCCGCCTGCCCTGCTCGGCGGCCGCGCCCTGGCCCGGCGGCGCGGAACAGCGCCTCGACCGCGGCGGGCGCGCAGATCTCGTCGATTGCCGGCTGGCTCGCGACCAACGGCCCGAGCTCGCCGCCGCGGCCACCGATCCATTCGCCGACCGGCACCGTGAAGCCGCGCTTTGCCGAGAACGGCTTCGCCGCCGGCATGCCGGTCTCCAACCACCGGCGCAGCAGCCATTTGCCGAAGCCGCGCCGCACCTTCAACCGGTCGGGCAGCGTCAACGCGAACTCGGCGACGCGGACGTCAAGAAACGGCACCCGGCCCTCGACCCCGTGCGCCATCAGGCAACGGTCGAGCTTGGTGAGGAGGTCGTTGGGCAGCCAGTCGGCGCAATCGGTGGCCTGCGCCGCCTGCAGCCGGGTACGGCCGCCTGCCGCCGCCTCGCGCTCGTGCTCGGCGAAGCCGTCGCGCCAGCCGGCCGGAATCCGGCGCAGCACGTCGAGGCCGTCGAACACGCCCTTGGCACGCATCGGCCGCCCGCCGAGGAAGCGTGCCCGCCGCGCCCGGCGGTAGCGGCCGTAGCCGCCGAACAGCTCGTCGCCGCCCTCGCCGGTCAGCACCACCTTGAGGCCGGCCCTCTTCGCCTCGGCCGCCAGCTTGTAGGTCGGCAGTGTCGCGTAGTCGGCTGCCGGGTCGTCCATCGCGGCGGCGATCTCCGGCAGCAGCGCCCAGAAATCGCCTTCGCCGAACGACACCTCCCGGTGCTCGGCGCGAGCGGCTGTGGCCACGGCACGGGCGTGGGCGCGCTCGTCGGTGACGTCGGCACCGTCGAAGCCGGCGGTAAACGCCTGCACCGGGTGCGGATTAAGACGCGCCATCATCGCCAGCAGCACCGACGAGTCGATGCCGCCCGACAGGAACATGCCGTAGGGGACGTCGGAACGCTGATGGATGCCGATGGTGTCGTTGAGCAGCTCGTCGAGGCGCTTCAGCGCCGCGGCGCGGCTGGTCTCGATCGGGCCGCCCGTCGGCAGTGCCTGACGCCTGAGCCGGTCAGCGACACGGCCGCGGCGGACCACTACGGTCTCGCCGGGCAGCAGCCGCTCGACGCCCCGGAACGGCGTCCGCCGGCCGGTGGTAAACTGTAGCTGCAACAGCTCGTCCCGGGCCTCAGCGTCGAGGACCGGCGTCGCCAAGCCGGCCTTAAACAGAGCCTGCGGCTCGGAGGCGAAGGCGAACCCCTTGGCCGTCTCGGCGTAATACAGCGGCTTGATGCCAAACGGATCGCGGGCCAGCACCAGGCAATTCTCGACCGGGTCGTGGATGGCGATGGCGTACATGCCGCGCAGGTGGCGGGCGAAATCGAGCCCGTGGCGCAGATAGAGGTGCAGCGGCGGCTCGCAGTCGGAGCCGGTCTTGAACTCGACGCGGCTCATGTCGAGCCGGAGCTCGATGTAATTGTAGATCTCGGCGTTGGCGATCAGCGCCGCCCTGCCGTCGTCGCCCTTGACTGGCGCATAGAGCGGCTGGTCGCCAGTTTCGAGATCGATGATGGCGAGCCGCGTCTGCGTCATCCCGACGCCATCGGAGACGTAGCGCCCTTCGCCGTCCGGCCCGCGGTGGCTGAGCGCTTGGGCCAGCTTGCCGAGCGTCGCCGCCGGCGGCGGGGCACCGTCCGCGGACATGACGCCGGCGATGCCGCACATCACCGTTTCTCCGCGACGGTTTCCAGGAACTCCATGTACTGACCGACCACTTTCTCCTCGGTGAAGTTTTCCTCGTACATCTGAAGGCCCCGGCGGGCGATGTGGTCGCGCAAGATGTCGTCTTCTAACAGGTTGCGGATGGCGCGGCCGAGAGTCTGCCAATCGTCGACCGGCACCAGGATACCGGATTCCCGGTGCTCGATCAGGGTGCCGGGGCCGTAGCTGTCGGTGGCGATCACCGGCATGCCGTGGGCCCACGCTTCGATCACCACGTTGCCGAGCGGCTCGAGCCTGGATGGGCAGACGAAGATGTCGGCGGTCGCCAACAGCGCGGCGGTGTCCTCGCGCCAGCCGAGGAAGCGCACCCGCGGCTTCACCGCCAGTTTCTCGGCCAGCGCTTCGAGCTCGCGCCTGAGCGGGCCTTCGCCGGCGATCCACAGGTACACGTTGGGCACCCGAGCGACCGCCCTCAGCAGCACGTCGAATGCCTTGTTCTCGTGCAGGCGGCCCATGCTGAGCACCAGCGGCGCGCCTTCCGGCGTGTAGAACGGCTTGCGCGACAGCGGCGGCATCGTCTGCTGGGTGACGAAGTTGGGCAGGTAATGAGCGCGGTCGGCGGGCCATCCCTGGGCCACCAGATTGTCGACGATGTCCTGGGTGTTGCCGATCAGGTGATCGCATTTCTGGTAGTACTTGAGGTCATAGTAGCCGCCCATGCGGCCGACGTGGACGAATTCGCCCTCCGGGCACATGACGCTGGCGCGATTCATCCAGGTCAGCACCACGTCGGGGCGGAACTCGGCGATTTCGCGCTTCAGCGCCCTCGGCGTGCTCCAGTCAAGCAGGCCGCCGAACGCCAGTTGCACCGGCTCGATACCGCCGGCGCGCTGCGCATCGGCGCGCCGTGCGTTGGTGCGGATGACGACGCGCTGCTCGAGGCCGGCTCGGTCGAGCGCCAGCACCAAGCGCGTGAAGAACGCCTCGGCGCCGCCATACTCCGCCCCCGCCATCGCCTGCAGTACGCGCATGTTATTGTAGTATCAATCGCTCGAACGCCGCCGCCGCGTCCGCCCAGCGCCAGTTCCGCTGCTTGGCGAGCGCCGCCAAGTGTTGCGTCCGCCACAGCGCGTCGTCGGTGAGCAGCCGCCGGGCACAGTCGGCGAAGGCGGCGTCATCGGCGGCGACAAAGCCGGTTTCGCCATCGATCACGCGCTCGCTGACCGAGCCGAAATTCTCCACCACGGCGGGAACTCCCATCGCCTGCGCCTCGCCGACCGCCAGGCAAAAGGTTTCTTCGAGGTCGCCACGGTAAAGCATTGCCCGGGAGGCGCGCAACTCCCCGATCAGCGCGGCCTTCGGCACCGGGCCACGCAACCGGACGCCGGCGTCGGCCATGGATTCGGCGCGCCTCAGCACCGCATTCATGACGTTTTCTTTTCGCGCGCCGACGCTGCCGTAGGTGGCGGCGCCGGCAAACACGTGCAGCTCGGCGCCCGGCACCTGCGGCCGGATGTCGCGGCCCCAGACGTCGAGCAGCCAGTCGAGCGAGCGCAGAGGGTTGGAGGTGAACACGGCGCGTCGGCCGGGCGGCTTCTCCAGCGGCTCCGCTTGGCAGAAAGCGTCGTGGATGCCGTAGGGGATGACGGCGCGGCCGCCGTCGAGCGCCCAGGCGGGATAGGTGGTGGCGTGATAGTCGCCGATGAAGACGACCACCGGCCTGACCCGCCACAGCTTCGAGAGATACCGCCACTTCATCAGGTAGCGCGCCGGGTTGTGTATCCAGAACACGTGACGCCTGGCCTTTGGGATCAGCCCGATCAACTTGTCGCCGCGATTGGCGATGTAGAGATCGACGTTGTCGGGGATGACGCCCTTGGCGCCGGGGGCGCCGATCGGGCGCCAGCGGACGCCCTTGTGGTCGAGCGGCGCAGGGCACTTGTTGAGCACGTGGACGTCGTGGCCACGCGCCGCTAGCTCTTCGACCAAGGCGACCACCGATGACTCGGCGCCGCCGAGCGGGCGCTCGTCCGGCGTCCTGCCGTCGAATTCGATGCCGTCGTCGGCGAGCACGATGCGGGCCATTCAGTCGCCGTCCCGTTCCAGCTTCGCCTTCAGATACGACAGCACCGGGTAGAGCCCGGCGAACAGCGCGATCAGGAAGCCGTATCCGCCCTCGCGATAGCCTTTACGCAGCACGTAGCACTTGAAGAAGCGCGAGAAGATGCGACGCACGTTGGCGGCCATCGAGCCGATGTTGCCGGACTCGCGGAGGTCCTTGGCGCGCGCCGTCGAATAGCTGTCGAGCCGGCGAATCATGTCGGAGATGTTGCGGTCGACCAGGTGCTTGACGCGGTTCTTGAGCATCGGCCCCTTGCGGGCGCCGGGCGCCCACGTCAGAGCCGGATGCACGCGGAAATGGCCCCAGGTTTTGACGCCCTTCCTGAACAGTCCGGGATAGGCGGCCTTGCCGTAGGAGGCGCCCCAGCCCCAACGCACAAGCCGGCCGCCGATGTAGTTGTCGACAGGTATTTCGTGCCAGTCGTAGGCAGTGGTGTCGACGATGCGCCGGATCTCTTCGGCAAGCCCGTCCGATATCCGCTCGTCGGCGTCGACTTCAAGCACCCAGGCGCCGCGGCAGGCGGAGATGGCGGTGTTGCGACGCTCGCCCTCGATCGGCCACGCGCCTTCGACGATGCGGTCGGTGAATTTTCGGGCGATCGCCTTCGAGCCGTCGGTGCACTGGTCCAGCAGCACCACGATCTCGTCGGCAAACGTCAGGCCTTTCAGGCAGTCCGCGAGCTGGCGCTCTTCGTTCTTCGCCGAAATGACTGCCGAGAGCTGGATGTCGGACGTCGCCAAATCCTACTCCGCCGGTTCCAGGCGCGCCTTCAGGTGCGCGATCACCGGATAGAGCGCCGCGCAAAGCGCAATCACGAAGCCGAGTCCGTCCTCGCGGTAGCCGCCGCGCAGCACGTAGCATTTCCAGAAGCGCGAGAAAATCTTCCGCACCATGTCCGGGAACGAGCCGACCTCTCCCCGCTCCGCGAGATCGCGGGCACGCCAAGTGGTATTGCGGTCGAGCCGGAGCAGCAGATCGGAGATGTTGTTCGCGGCGAGATGAACGATAGCGTTTCCGAGCCGTGGGCCCTGCCGCCCTTCGACGTGAAGATGAGGGTGCACCCGTTCCGGCCCCCATCGCTTCACGCCTTTGCGGAACAGCCGCGGCGCGGCAATGGTGCCGATGGCGGCCATCCAGCCATGACGGACTAGTTGGCCGCCGACGTAGTTGTCCACCCGTACGTCGAAGATGTCGAAATCGGTCTGCTCGATCAGGTTGCAGATTTCATCAGCCAGCGGGCCGGGCACCCGCTCGTCGGCATCGATTTCGAGTATCCATCGGCCGTGGCAAGCGGCGATGCCGGCGTTACGCCGGTCGCCCTCGCGTTCCCAGGCGCCCTCGACGATGCAGTCGGTGAATTGCCCGGCAATTGTCTTGGAACCGTCGGTGCAGCGATCGAGGACAATCACGATCTCGTCCGCGAACGCGAGGCCCGACAGGCAATCCGCCAGCCGCGCCTCCTCGTTGCGGGCGACCACCAACGCCGACAATCGGACTCTGTCGGACGATCGGTGCCCGCCCTTCACGCCGCCGCCTCCGTCGCCCGTTGCCACAGCGTGCGCGCAGCCGCTTCGACCGCATCGACGCTCAAGCTGTCCATCAGGGTGCCGGTGTGGCGGTGGTCGAAGTTGGTCGGAAATATTTCGTCGAAGGATTTCTCGGCGCGGGCGACGGCGCCGAGCGGTCCCCACGGCGCGTAATGCTGCTCGAGGCTGGGCCCGAACAGGCCCAGCGTCGGCACCTCGGCCGCCGCCGCCAAGTGCATTAGGCCGGAGTCGTTGCCGACGTAGAAGTGCGCTCGCGCCAAGCAGGCCGCGGCGGTCGGCAGATCGATCCTGCCCACCAGGTCGATGCGGCGGTCCTCGGGGATCGCTTCGATCACTTGCAGCGCCATCGGCCGCTCATCGTCGCGCCCGAACACCGCGACGCGGGCGCCGGGCATGATGCCGCCCGCGCCCGTCAGGCGCTGAATCAACTCAACGAAATACTCGGGCCGCCACATCTTCGCCGTCCAGTTGGCGGTCGGACCGATGGCAAGAACCGGAGGGCCTTCGGGAATCAGCGTGCTCGCCACCACCCGCGCGTCATCGGATATCCACACGTGCGGCGTCGGCGGCGTGCCAGAAACGCCGAGCACCTGCGCCAACTGTTCGACCCGGTGGCCCGACGAGCGCGAGCCGCGAAGTCGGTATCGTCGCGAGGCGGCCAGTAGCGCCGATACCGGCGTGTTTCGCAGATCGACCAGCACGTCCCACCACAGACCCACTGTCCGCCACCACATTCCCACCCAGTGCAGCGACAGAACCATCTTGTCGAGGACGATAATGCGCTCGAGGTTGGGCACCGCCTCGAACAGCGGCGCTGCCGCCGGGCCGCAGGCGACGGTGACGCGAGCGTCCGGGTTTTCGGTAAGCAGCTTGTTCAAGAGCCCAGTTGACAGGATGGCGTCGCCGACTCGCGTCGAGGTAATGAACAGGATTCTCATGCGTCCACTATTGCCCTTCCCTCGTCGCCGCCCAACGCCGGCGCGCCTCGTTATACGGCCGCGGATTCGGCTTGCAAAGGCCGGGGACATGACAGTCCGCGCTCTTGCACCGCCGCGGCCGCCGCCTTACGTCTAAGGCCGACGTGGGGCGTCAATTCTGCCATACTGCTCCGGCATTTGCAGGTGTGAAAGACGACCGATGAAGGGCCAATCCCGATATGCCATCCTCGACGACCGTGGCCTGCTCGCGGTCGGCGGCGAGGACCGCGTCCAGTTCCTGCAGGGGTTGGTCTCCAACGACATGAACAACGTCGGGCCGTCGCGTACCGTCTACGCCGCGCTGCTGACGGCGCAGGGCAAGTATCTGCACGATTTTTTCGTCCTCAACCATAACGGCGCGCTGCTGCTGGATTGCGAGCGGGCGCGGCTCGAGGATTTGAAGAAGCGGCTCGCGATCTACAAGCTGCGCTCACGGGTGACGCTGGATGACGTTTCGGACAATTTCGCCGTCGCGGCGCTGTTCGGCGACAACTGGCGCGACGGCTTCGGGCTCGGCGATGCGACCGGCGCGGCGGCAACGTTCGCGGGCGGCGTCGTCTGCGTCGATCCCAGGCTGGCCGACGCCGGCGGCCGCGCCGTGCTGCCCCGCGGCACGGCCGAGGCGGTGCTGCGCAAGGTCGGACTCGAGAAGGCGACGGCGGCGGAGTACGACCGGCTGCGGCTAAGCCTCGGGCTTCCCGACGGCAGCCGCGATCTCGTCGTCGACAAGTCGATCCTGCTCGAAAGCGGCTTCGACGAGCTCAATGGCGTCGATTGGAAGAAGGGCTGCTACATGGGCCAGGAGCTGACAGCGCGCACAAAATACCGCGGCTTGGTCAAGAAGCGCTTGGTGCCGGTGGTGCTCGACGGGCCGCCGCCGCAGCCGGGGACGCCGGTGATGCTGGCCGGCCGCGAGGCGGGCGAGATGCGCTCGGCGGCCGCCACTGAAAAAGGCGGCATCGGGTTGGCGCTGCTGCGCCTCGATTCGCTCGCCGAGGCCGCCCAGGCCGAGGGCGGGCTACAGGCTGCTGGCGTCGGGGTGACGCCAGCAAAGGCGCCGTGGATGGCATTTTAGAGCGGGCATCCTACAATGACCGCATGACCCGCGAGCTCGCGCATGCGCTGGAGGTCTTGGTTCGCGCCCAGGACATGCTGGAGCCAGTGCTGTCCGGCTATGACCGCCAGCTGGCGCTCTACGGCGCTGACCCGCGAGCCTTGTTCTGGAAGGACGGCGAGCGGCAGACCCGCCGCTTCCAGATTCTCAGCAGCTTGTTCGCCGAGGAGGACCGCCGGGGTGGCATCACCGTCACCGATTTCGGCTGCGGCTACGGCGCCTTCTTCGACTTCCTCAAGGACCAGCCGGTGATGGCGGATAGCCGCTACATCGGTGTCGATCTGTCGGTGAGGATGATCGATGAGGCACGGCATCGCATTAGGGATTCGCGCGCCACCTTCCAGCGCCACATGATCCTGACCGAGGATACCGATTACACCTTTGCCTGCGGCACTTACAACATGAACATGGGCGCCGACCGCGGCGAGTGGGCCGACTACGTCAAGGCCAGCCTGGCGCAACTGTGGAGCCGGACCCGCAAGGGGCTCGGCTTCAACATGCTGAGCGCTGGCGCGGCGCAGCAGTTCCCGGGGCTCTATTACGCCGAGGCCGGCGAGTTCATGGATTTCTGCATCGGCAATTTGAGCCCGGATGTCAGCCTGTCCGACGACCGGCCGCTGCCCGACTGGACGATTTTCGTCCTCCGCCCCTGACGCGCTGAATCATCGCTACTCGACGTTAGTGCGGATGCGCTCGGCGAGCTTGCCGATGGCGTCCATGTCGCCGGGCTTGAGCTGCCAGTTCATGGTTAGGCCGTCGTCCATCGCCCGCGGGATGACGTGGACATGCAGATGGAACACTGACTGCGCGGCGCCGGGGCCGTTGGCCTGCAGGATGTTGATACCGGCCGGCGCCAGGGTCTTCTCGACCGCTTCGGCGATTCGCCGGGCGGCGGCGAAGCTCTTGGCCACCCACTGCGGCGGGGTGGCGATCAAGTCCTTGGAGTGGAACTTCGGCACCACCAGCGCGTGGCCTGGCTGCACCGGGTTGATGTCCATGAAGGCCAGGGTGTCCGAGTCCTCGTGCAGTTTGAAGCAGGGAATCTCGCCACGGACGATGCGGCAGAAGATGCAGTCGGGGTCGAGATGCGGGTGCTTGGCCATGGCCGGCGACTCCTAAGAAAGGCTTGGTTTTTGCGGCACGCCCCAGGCTGGCCGGCGACGGCCGCGGCTGTCAAGGAAACGCCTCCGGCCTTGCAACGGGCCGGGAATCCCGACTTTTTCGCTGCGCTGCAAAGGCGGTTGGAAGGTAATGAATCTAGACTGTTGACAGGGATATTAATGGCGATATATTGGACTTTATTGCATTGCAATATCGCTATTGCGGCAGGAGATGCCCGTCCCACACCGGGCGTCCGGAAGTGCAGACAAGGGGAGTTTCGGACCATGACGAAGAAGATCGCCGCGCTGAAGGATCAAAGCTGGGTTTACCTGGTTGCCGCCCTCACCATCCTGATTTTCGTCGGCATCGCCACCAGCTAGACGCAACATCGTGCGTTGCGTCGGCGCGCCGCAAAAATGGCGGCGGCGTCCCACCGGGATCGCCGCCGTTTGTACGTCTGCACCGCCGCCATCCCCAGGACGCTGCGGCAATCCACGATCCGCGAGGCTTATATAGTTGACATACCAGGCGAATTAGAGTTCCCTGAGCCGGCGTAACGCAACTTTTCCGGCTGGTTCGGACCGCCCCACACGGTCACGCGGGCCGGGAAACAGACACGGGGATTGATACATGCCTGAGGAGACCCGGGAGCCGAAAGGCTTCAAGATACCGCCATGGGCGCTTCTGGTCGGCGCGTTCGCGATCCTGATTACCGTCGGGATCGTGGTTAGCTAGCCGGACCGTCCATTCGACCTAAGGCGGCGGCGGATTCTCGAGAATCTGCCGCCGTTTCCTTGTCCGGGCACCGGTGACGCCCGCTGGGGCCGCGCCGAAGCGCCGCCCTAGACGTCGCGCTCGCCGCCCTTGCCGAGCGCCGCCTGCGCCGCCGCCAGCCGCGCGATCGGCACCCGGTAGGGTGAGCACGACACGTAATCAAGCCCGACCTCCTGGCAGAAGCGCACCGACGCCGGATCGCCGCCGTGCTCGCCGCAGATGCCCAACTTCAGGTTCGGTCTGACGGCGCGGCCGCGGCGGGTGCCGATGCGCACCAGCTCGCCGACGCCTTCCCGATCCAGCGTGATGAACGGATCCTCGGGCAGGATGCCCTTCTTGTGATAGGTCTCGAGGAAGATGCCGGCGTCGTCGCGCGAGAAGCCGTAGGCGGTCTGGGTCAGGTCGTTGGTGCCAAAGCTGAAGAATTCGGCCGCCTCGGCGATCTCGCCGGCCAGCAGCGCGGCGCGCGGCAGCTCGATCATGGTGCCGACCATGTAGGGAATCTTCACCTTTGCCGCCTTCGACACCTCGCGGCCGACGCGGTCGACGACCTCCTTCAGCATGTCGAACTCGGCGCGGATGCAGACCAGCGGGATCATGATCTCCGGCTTCACCTTTTTGCCGGCCTTGATCGTCCGGGCGGCGGCCTCGAAGATGGCGCGCGCCTGCATCTCGTAGATCTCCGGATACGTGATGCCGAGCCGGCAACCGCGGTGGCCGAGCATCGGGTTCGATTCGTCGAGCTCCGCCTTGCGGTTGCGGACCGCATCCAGGCTGGTGCCGGCGGCCGCGGCGACCTCGGCCATGTCTTCGTCGGTGTGCGGCAGGAACTCGTTGAGCGGCGGGTCGAGCAGCCTGATGGTGATCGGCAGCCCGTCCATGATTTCGAACAGCTTGACGAAGTCGTCGCGCTGGTAAGGCAGCAGCCGGTCGAGGGCGTGGCGGCGCTCCTTTTCGTTGGAGGCCAGGATCATCTCGCGCATGTGCACGATGCGCTCGGGGTCGAAGAACATGTGCTCGGTGCGGCTCAAGCCTATCCCCTCGGCCCCGAAGCGCAGCGCCGTCTCGGCGTCGAGCGGCGTCTCCGCGTTGGCGCGCACACCCATGGTTCGCACCTTGTCCACCCATTCCATCAGGGTCGCGAAGTCGCCGGTCAGCTCCGGCTGGATCATCGGCACCGTGCCCTTCATCACCTCACCGGTCGAGCCGTCGATGGTGATGACCTCTCCCTCCATGATCTCCTCGCCCATGGCGATCAGCTTCTTGGTGCGGTAATCGACGCGCAGCTCACCGGCCCCCGACACGCACGGGATGCCCATGCCGCGGGCGACCACCGCGGCGTGCGACGTCATGCCGCCGCGGGTGGTAAGGATGCCCTCGCTGACGTGCATGCCGCCGATATCCTCGGGGCTGGTCTCGGTGCGCACCAGCACTACGTTCTCGCCGCGCCCGGCCCAGGCCTCGGCGTCGGCGGCGTTGAACACGATGCGCCCGGTAGCCGCGCCGGGGCTAGCCGGCAGGCCGCGGCCGAGCAGATGCCTGTCGGCGTCGGGATCGAGGGTCGGGTGCAGCAGTTGGTCGAGCTGCGCCGGGTCGATGCGCCGGATCGCCTGATTCCGGGTGATCAACCTGTCCGCCACCATGTCGACGGCGATCCTGAGTGCCGCCTTGGCGGTGCGCTTGCCGGTCCGCGTCTGCAACATCCACAACCGGCCGCGCTCGACGGTGAATTCCATGTCCTGCATGTCGCTGTAATGGCGCTCCAGCTTGTCGCGCACGGCGACGAGGTCGGCGTAGACCTTGGGCATCGCCTCCTCCATCGACTGCAAGCGCGAGCCGGTCGCCTTCTTCTCGGCGTTGGTCAGCGGCTGCGGGGTGCGGATGCCGGCGACCACGTCCTCGCCTTGCGCATTGATCAGGAATTCGCCGTAGAAGCGGTTGTCGCCGGTGGACGGGTTGCGGCTGAAGCAGACGCCGGTGGCGCAGTCGTCGCCCATGTTGCCGAACACCATCGCCTGCACGTTGACGGCGGTGCCCCAGTCGCCCGGAATGCCGTGCAGGCGGCGGTAGATTTGGGCGCGCTCGTTCATCCACGAGCCGAACACCGCGCCGATGGCGCCCCACAGCTGCTTCGCCGGGTCCTGGGGGAACGGCTTGCCCAGGGACTTCTCGACCATCGTCAGATAGTCGGCGACCACGCGCTTCAGGTCGTCGGCGGAAAGCCCGGTGTCGAGGTCGACGCCGCGGTCGGCCTTCACGTCCTCGAGGATATCCTCGAAGTTGTGGTGCTCAACCCCCAGCACCACGTCGCCGTACATCTGGATGAAGCGGCGGTAGCTGTCGTAGGCGAAGCGCTCGTCGCCGCTGTCCTTGGCCAGCCCCCTCACCGTGCGGTCGTTGAGCCCGAGGTTGAGGACGGTGTCCATCATGCCGGGCATCGAGGCGCGCGCGCCAGAGCGCACGGAAACGAGCAGCGGTCGTTCCGAACCGCCGAACGTGCGCCCCAGCCCTTTCTCGACGCGGCCGAGCGCCTTCTCGACGCCGGCCTTGAGCGAGGCCGGATAGTCGCCGCCGGTGCGGGTGAAGTGCGTGCACACCTCGGTGGTGATGGTGAAGCCGGGCGGCACTGGCACGCCGAGGCGGCTCATCTCGGCCAGCCCGGCGCCCTTGCCGCCAAGAAGGTTGCGCATGGTGGCCCGGCCCTCGGCGGTGCCGGCGCCGAATTCGTAGATCCACTTGCCGCGTTTCCGCTGTTTCGGGGCGGCCTTACGGATGGCCGCCTTCCTTGCCGGCTTGCGGCGCGCCGTGGTTTTATTCTTGTTGATCTTGTTCTTGGGCTTGGTCCTTTTCATCGCTCTCCGCCTTCGAGTTTCGAGAAATCGGCCACCCGGTCGAGGGTGGAGCCGATGCCGCTCAGGAGCCGCAACCGGTTCTCCCTCAGCTTCGCGTCGTCGCAGTTGACCGTCACATGGTCGAAGAAATCGTCCACCGGCCGCCGCAGGCGGGCAAGCACCGCCATGGCGGCGGTGAAGTCCTCGTTCTTCAGCGCCGCAGCGGCGCCCTCGGTGGCGGCAGCGAGGAAGGTGGCGAGGGTGCGCTCCTCGTCCTCGGCCAGCAGCGCGAGATCGTAGGCGCCATCGTAGCGTTTCTTGTCTTTCTTCTCCTCGATGCGGACGATGTTGGCGGCGCGCTTGTAGGCGACATGCAGGTTGGCGCCGTCGCTCGACTTCATGAACTTGCCGAGAGCATCGACGCGGGCGAGCAGGCGCACCAGGTCGTCCTCCCTGCCGCCGCCGGGTTTTTCCACTGCGAACACCGCGTCGATCAGGTCGTGGCGGACGTTCTTCTCGCGCAAATGCACTTTCAGCCGATCGGCGATGAAGGCGAGCAGGTCGGCGGCGTCGAAGCCATCCTCGACGCCAGCGAGGCCGGCCTTGGCGGCGGCGAACGCCTGGCCGAGCGGCAGCCGCAATTTGTTCTCGACGACCAGCCTGATGACGCCGAGCGCGGCGCGGCGCAGCGCGAACGGGTCGCGCGAGCCGGTCGGCTTCTCGCCAACTGACCAGAACCCGACAAGTGTGTCGATCTTGTCGGCCAACGCGACGGTGACGCTGACCGGCTTTGACGGACAGTCGTCGTTGGGGCCCTGCGGCGAATAGTGCTCGCCGATGGCGTCGGCGACCGCCGGCTTCTCGCCATCGTGGAGGGCGTAATAGCGCCCGATCACCCCCTGCAGCTCCGGGAACTCGCCGACCATGCCGGTCGACAGGTCGGCCTTGGCGAGAGTGGCAGCGCGGCGGGCGTCCGCCGGATCGGCGTTGCAATGTTTGGCGAGACGCTCGGCAAGCGTCGCAATGCGCTCGACTTTGTCCCACACGGTGCCGAGCCTGGCGTGGAACACCCGGCCACCAAGATCGCCAACGCGGCTCTCCAGCGTGCGCTTGCGGTCCTGGTCCCAGAAGAACCGCGCGTCGGCGAGGCGCGCTCTCAGCACCCGCTCGTTGCCGGCGACCGCCGCCTTGCCGCCGTCGCGGGTCTCGGTGTTGAGGACCACGACAAAGCGCGGCGCCAGACGGCCCTTGCCGTCGGTGAGGGCGAAATACTTCTGGTGATGGCGCATCACGGTCGTGAGGAGCTCCGGCGGCAGCTCCATGAACGCCTGGTCGATGGTGCCGAGCCTGGCAACCGGCCATTCGACCAACCCGGCCACCTCGTCCAGCAGCGCCGGATCGCGCTTCAGCTTCAGGCCGGCCTCTTTTTTGGCCAGCTTCTCGGCGTCGGCCTGGATTTTTTCCCGCCGCTCGGCCGCATCGAGGATGACCTTAGCGGCCCTTAGTTTCTTCTTGTAGTCGGCGAAACTTTTGACCTTGAAAATCTTCGGCGCCAGGAACGGGTGGCCACGTGTTTGGTTCGATGGTTCGATCGACGCATCACCGGTGAGGAATTCGCCGCCCGCCCTGGATGGATGCAACATCGGAATTGGCGCATGTGGCACACGGCCACCAATAATTAACAATAGATTCTGAATTGGCCGAATCCACTTTAAGTCCGTTGTGCCCCACTTCATGGATTTGGGCCATGTGAAATTCCACAGGGTTCGATAAACAATTTCATGTAAAATTTCGTCAACCGGCCGCCCTTTTCGTTTAATGACAGCGAAGTGGAAACGGCCCTTGTCGGTGTCGCGCAGCTCAACCGTGGCACCCTTCGGCAGCGACCGCTTGAAGCCGTCGATGGCCTGCGCCGGCGCGTCGGCGCGCGGGCCGCGGCGCTCCTCGTCGACGTCCGGTTGTTTGGCGGGAATGCCGTCGACGACCAAGGCCAGCCGGCGCGGCGTCGCGAACGCATCGGCCTTGGTGAACGACAAACCCGCCGCCTGCAGGCCGTCGCAAACGAGCCGCTTCAAATCCTCGGCGGCGCGCGCCTGCATGCGGGCCGGGATTTCCTCACTCAACAGTTCCAGCAGCAGTTCGGGCATCGCTTAAGAGCCCTTCCCGGAGTTCAACCACGCCTCCGCCGAGCCCTTGGCCAGCGCGCGGACGCGGCCGATGTATTGGGCGCGCTCGGTGACCGAGACGGCGCCGCGGGCGTCCAAAAGGTTGAACAGGTGGCTCGCCTTCAGGCACTGGTCGTAGGCCGGCAGCGCCAGGCCGGCGGCGAGCGCGCGCTGGCACTCCTTCTCGGCGTCGGCGAAGTGACGCTTCAGCATGTCGGTGTCGGCGACCTCGAAATTGTAGGCGGAATGCTCCTTCTCGGCGCGCAGGAAGACGTCGCCGTAGGTCTTGCCGCCTTTCTTTTTGTCCACTCCGTCCCAGTCGAGGTCGTAGACGTTCTCGACCCCCTGGATGTACATGGCCAGCCGCTCGAGGCCGTAGGTCAGCTCCACCGACACCGGATCGCACTCGATACCGCCGACCTGCTGGAAATAGGTGAACTGGGTGATCTCCATGCCGTCGCACCACACCTCCCAGCCGAGGCCGGAGGCGCCCAGCGTCGGGCTCTCCCAGTCGTCCTCGACGAAGCGGATGTCGTGCAGCTTCGGATCGATCCCGAGCTCGGTGAGGCTTTTCAAGTAGACCTTCTGCACGTCGTCGGGGGACGGCTTCAGGATCACCTGGAACTGGTAGTAGTGCTGCAGCCGGTTCGGGTTTTCGCCGTAGCGGCCGTCGGTCGGCCGCCGCGACGGCTGCACGTAGGCGGCGTTCCAGGTCTCCGGCCCGAGCGCCCGCAACGCCGTCGCCGGGTGGAAAGTGCCGGCGCCGACCTCCATGTCGTAGGGCTGCAGGATGACGCATCCGTGGCCGGCCCAATAGGCCTGCAGCTTCAGGATCAGCGACTGGAAGTCGGATCGAAGCCTGGATTTCGACGCTGACGCCATTACGGCGGGGCTTTCAGACGGTTGTGCGCTGGCGCGCGGTTCGAACTCGACGTCGGGCGAAGTTACAAACCACCCGGGAGCCGGTCAAGCGGACCGCCACCGCCTGCGCCGTCTCGGCTTGGTCTCGTCGCGAATAACTTGGATCCGCCGAATCGATGGCGCGTACGCTGCGCCCGCCGATCGACTGTCGTTTCGACCTTGCGCCCGCGGGTGTGATCATCGCCGCGGCCGCCCACCCGATGTGCGTCCGTCGAATTGGGACGGTCGCCGCACCGTTGCCGAACCGTCACGATTCACGCCCCAGAAATTTTTTAAATTATCGTCATTTGTCGTCATATGTCGTCATTTTCGGCGGCGAACCGCGGCCGGTACCGGGCCCGCAAGGGAAATGCGACGCCCCCGACCCGGCAAAACTCCTTCAAGCCATTGATTCAACGCGCTTAATCGGCCTGAATTCGGCCCGGATTCCGGCACGAAATGTAAACATTCGTCATCATCCGTAAACATTTGTAATCGTCCCTGCGTGTCTCCGGCCGGCCTTCGCCTCGTCTTCCGCCTTCGCCGGCGTTACGCCAGACAGGTCAGCGGGTAAAGAACGTATATAGAACAACATAGGATATTTGTCAAGGGCAATCGGAGATATTTCCCTAATGAAGGCGCCCGCGTCGGCCGGGGACTTGTCGATCAGCAGCAGAAGGGTGAGAAGGCCGGAGCGGGAGAATCCCCGCCCGGTCCGTCACCCCGGGTAGGGACAATCGGGCTGACCGCACGACTTCGGCGCGCCGGCCGCCAGATAGGTGCCGCAGGTCGGGCATTTGATCATGGTCTCGGCATCCGGGTCGCCGCGGCGCCCCGTTGAGCCGCCCTTCAGCCGCTCGCGGTCCTGGCGATCGCGTTCGTCCTGGACGCGGCGGAGCCACTTGAACCCGTACCAGATCAGCACGATAACGGCGGCCGTGAATAGCAGCTTGGTGAGGCTGAAGCCGAACATGGCGGCCTTTCTATAGGTGTCTGAGTACGGGGGTCAAGGAAGCGTTGTCGCGG
>Ga0214471_10001779_pt1 | contig 17028 bp, 15 predicted proteins | sample RVTome_5_FD_207665 | JGI IMG/M metagenome (GOLD analysis project Ga0214471, IMG submission 207665) | Soil microbial communities from uranium-contaminated site in the Upper Colorado River Basin, Wyoming, United States - RVT142D155 | ecosystem: Environmental > Terrestrial > Soil > Contaminated >... | reverse complement strand
CCGGACTCGAAGTCCTGGCGATACTCGACGGCATCTATCTGACCAGCCTTCCGAGCGTGTCGGCGCGTGTCACCCAATCCGTGATGCCGATCAGCGCGTGCCTGTTCGTGGTCGCCGAGCTTTCGGCCTTTGCCGAGCAATGGCCGCGCCTGCGCGAAGCCGTGCGCACGGCCGACGAGGAGCCCGGCTGGTGATCCTGCTGTTGCTGTTTCTCGGCCTGCTCGCGCTCATCGCGATCGACGTGCCGATCGCGATCGCGCTGGGCACCGTCACGGTCGTCGCGCTGGTTCTGACCTCGGGGCTGGAGGCGCTGCCCGGAACGGCGCTGGTCCTCTATAGCGGCGCGACCGGCTTCTCGCTGATCGCAATCCCGCTGTTCATCCTCGCGGGCGCGATCATGAACTCCTCGGGGATCTCGCAGCGGCTGATTGCGTTCGCATCGGCGATCGTCGGCTTCGTTCGCGGCGGGCTGGCGATGGTCACGACCGCCGCATCGATGTTTTTCGCCGAGATCTCGGGCTCCGCGGTCGCCGACGTTGCATCGCTCGGCTCGATTCTCATTCCGCAGATGAAGGCAAGGGGATATCCGGCCCCGTTCGCCGCGGCCGTGACCTCGTCGTCGGCGACGCTGGCCGTGATCATTCCGCCGTCGATTCCGATGATCTTATACGGGGTCATGTCGGGCAGCTCGGTCGTCGAGCTGTTCGTCGCCGGCATCGTTCCCGGCATCATCGGCGGGCTTCTGATGATGGCCACGGCCTACGTCATCGCCGTCCGCAAGCGCTTCCCGGTCGAGGAAACCTTCTCGCTCAAGCGGCTCGCGACGACGTTCAAGGATGCGATCTGGGCGCTGCTCTTGCCGGTGATCATCCTCGGCGGAATCTTCTCCGGATGGGTCACCGCCACCGAGGGTGCCGGGCTTGCGGTGCTCGCGGCGATATTCGTCGGCGGTGTCATCTATCGCGAGCTCGATTGGCGGCGGCTGCACGAGGCGATGATCGACGGCGCGGTGCAGACCGCGGTGGTCATGTTGCTGGTGGCCGCGTCGGCGCTGTTGAGCGAGTTTCTGACCGAGCAGCAGGTTCCGCAACGCGTCGCGGCCGGCATCGTCGAGCTCACCGACAATCGCTGGGCGGTGCTCGGGCTGCTGAATGTCTTCTTTCTCGTCGTCGGGTTGTTCCTGCACTCGGCCGCCGCGATCATCCTCGTCGTGCCGATCGTGATGCCGCTCGTGTATGCCGTCGGCATCGATCCCGTGCACTTCGGCTTGATCGTCACGCTGAACCTCGGAATCGGCCAGCAGACGCCGCCGGTCGCAAGCGTCCTGGTCACGGCCTGCTCCATCGCCAAGGCCGATATCTGGGACGTGAGCCGCGTGAACATCTATTTCATCGCCGTGCTGGGGGCGGTGTTGCTGCTGGTGACCTATGTGCCGGCGGTGCCGATGAGCCTCGTCGATTGGCTCTATCGATGAGCCGAGCGTCGGGGCGGGAGAAGACGATGACCGAAACCATCTATGTCGAACGCGAGCAGGCGATTGCCTCGGTCGTGTTCAACCGCCCGGTCAAGCTCAACGCGCTGGATCTGCCCGAGTGGCGGCGGCTCGGCGAGCTGATGCGCGAGCTGGATGCGGACGAGACGCTGCGCTGCGTCGTGCTGCGCGGCGTCGACGAGCGCGCGTTCTCGGCGGGTGCGGATATCGCCGGCTTCGAATCGAATCGCAGAACTCCAAAGCAGGTGCGCGAATACGGGGGCGTCTTGGGTGCGAGCCTCGCGGCCGTGTCCGGCTGCCGCCATCCGGTCATCGCCGCCATCAACGGCGTCTGCGTCGGCGGCGGGCTCGAGATCGCCAGCGCTTGCGACCTGCGCGTCTGCGGCGCGTCGAGCCGCTTCGGCGCGCCGATCAACCGGCTGGGCCTCACGATGTCGTACTCGGAGCTGCAAACGCTCATAGGTATCGTCGGTCCGGCGGGGCTGCTCGAGATGCTCCTCGTAGGCGAGGTCTTCGGCCCCGAGCGCGCCTATGAGCTCGGCTTCGTGCATCGCGTGCTGCCCGACGAGCTTTGGCTCGAGGAGAGCTTGTCCCTCGCCCGCCGAATCGCCGAGCGCGCGCCGCTCGTGAATCGCTGGCACAAGAAGTTCGTTCGCCGCCTGCTCGATCCCGCCCCGCTGACCGAGTCGGAGCGCGACGAGGCTTACGCCGCGTTCGCCACGCAAGACTACGAGATCGGCTATCGTGCGTTTCTCGGCAAGACCAAGCCGGATTTCAAGGGTCGCTGAGACATGAGCGAGCGCCTAAGTCCGCTCGCAGGCCTCAAGGTCGTCGAGCTCGCGCACATCATGGCGGGCCCGGTTTGCGGTCGCATGCTGGCCGACATGGGCGCCGACGTCGTCAAAGTCGAGCGCGCGCCCCAAGGGGATCCGACTCGCGGCTTCCTGCCGCCCGACATCGGCGGCGAATCCGCCGCGTTCATGATGCTGAACCGCAACAAGCGCGGCATCGCTGTCGATCTGAAGCAGCCCGCGGGCAGAGAAATAGCACGCAGGCTGATCCGCAAAGCCGACGTCGTCATCGAGAACTATCGCAAGGGCACGATGGAGAGGCTCGGCCTCGCCTACGAGGGCTTGCGCGAGCGCAACCCCGGGCTGATCTACTGCGAGATCTCCGGCTTCGGCCGCACCGGCCCTTATGCGGAGCAGGGCGGCTTCGACCTCGTCGCTCAAGGGTACAGCGGGCTCATGAGCATCACCGGCGAAGGCCCGGAGCGACCGCCGGTGAAATGCGGCCCGCCGGTCACCGACATCACTGCCGGGCTTCTCGCCGCGATGGGCATACTCGCGGCGTTGATCGAGCGCCAGCGGACCGGCAAGGGGCAGCGCGTCGAGACGTCGCTGTTCGAAGCGGGCATCACGCAGACGTTCTGGCAGTCCGCGATCGCGCTTGCCACGGGCGAGTCGCCGCCGCCGCTCGGCTCCGCCCACCCCCTCAGCGCGCCCTACGAAGCCTTTCAAACCGCCGACGGCTGGATCACGCTCGGTGCGTCCAGCGAGGATACCTGGAGGCGGCTGCCGCCGGTTCTCGGCGCGCCGGAGCTCTCCGAGGATCCCCGCTTCGCGCGCAACCAGGACCGCATGCAGCACCGGGCGGAGCTTGCGGCGGCGTTGGCGCCGATGTTCAGGAAACGTTCGACGGCCGAGTGGCTCGAGGCGCTGACCGCGGCGGATATCCCCGCCGGGCCCGTGCTCGGCATTGCCGAGATGCTGCGGCATCCGCAAACGCTCGCCCGCGAGATGCTCGTGACGACCGAGCACAGCCGCCTGGGCGGCGTGCAAACGCTGGGCCTGCCCCTTAAATTCAGCGAATCCCCGGTGGACATAAGGCGCGGCGCGCCGGCGCTGGGCGAGCACACCGGCGAGATTCTGAGCGAGCTGGGCTACTCCGACACGCGCATCGACGAGCTCGCCGCCGCTGACGTGATCCTCCGATCCTGATAAGCTGAGAAGCACGAAAAGCCCGGCTCAGAGGAGAAGTGCCATGACCCATAGGTTCGCCCGCTCCAATGCCTTGCGGCTCGCAGCGCTTGCGACCGGCCTGGTCGCGACCGGCGCCTCCGCGCACCACGGTTGGAGTTGGTATACGACCGACAACTTCACGCTTACCGGCGTCGTCGTCGAGACCCACCTCGGAAACCCGCATGACCGGCTCACCGTCGACGCCGACGGTCAGCTCTGGAACGTCGTCATGAGCCCGCCGTCGCGCAGCCGCCGCGCCGGCTTCGACGAATCCGTGGTCGAGGTCGGCGACAGCGTGACCATGACGGGCAAGCGTCACGCCGATGCGAACGTCTACGAGATGAAAACCGCGCGCATTCAGGTTGAAGGGCAGACATACGATCTGTATCCGACGCGCTTGTAGCGGAAGCTCAAGAACAACATCCGTCCGGGGGAGCACAGGAATGAACGCCAGGGGCATGCTGGGCGCCGTCGTTGGCGCATCGTTGTTGGCCGTGGGCGCGATCAGCACCGTCGACGCCCAAAGCACCTATGGGCAGACGGACTTCGAGGCGAGCGGCTCGCGCGCCGCGCACGAAGTTTTCCTGAACGGCCTCTTGAAGCTGCACAACTTCGAGTACGAGGACGCGCGCGCTTCGTTCCTGGAAGCGCAAGCCGAAGATGCGGATTTCGTCATGGCGTATTGGGGCGAAGCGCTGACCTACGAGCATCCGCTGTGGCGTAGCTTCGACACCGACGCCTCGCGCGCGGCGCTCGCCAAGCTCGCACCGACCGCCGAGGCGCGAGTCGCCAAGGCGCGGACGGAACGAGAGAAGGCCTACATTCGCTCACTGAACATTTTGTTCGGCGAGGGTAGTCAAGAGGAGCGCGAGCTGCGCTATGCCGACGCGCTCGAGGCCTTGCATGAGCGATATCCCGAAGATCTCGACGCCGCCGCGCTGTATGCACTGGCCTTGCTGGCGACGAGCCACGGCGGACGCGACTTCTCGATCTACATGCGCGCCGGTGCCGTCACCGAGGAGATTCTCGACAAGGCCCCGCAGCACCCGGGCGCGCTGCATTACAACATTCACAGCTACGACGATCCCGTGCACGCGCCGCTGGGCTTGCGAGCCGCGGATGCCTACGTCGAGGTCGCGCCTTCGGCGGTGCATGCCCTGCACATGGGCTCGCATATCTATTTTGCGCTCGGCATGTGGGAGCTGGGCTCGGAACGGAATCTGCGCGCGTTCAACGAGGCCGTCGCGCGCCAGGAGAGCCCGGACAGCCAATACGGCGGCCAGGCGTATCACTCGCTGACCTGGCTGATCTACTCGCTGACCCAGCAGGGAAAGCGAGAGGAGGCCCGCGAAAAGCTCGCGCTCATCGAAAACCAGGTCAAGCGCTATGGCGGGCCGATGAACACCCGCAGTTTCATCAATGCACGGGCGTCCTACATCGTCGATACGCAGGAATGGGATAGCCCCTTTGCCGAAGTCGAGGTCGACTACAAGGGCCTCAACGCCAACGCCGTCGCCACCGATCAATACGTCATGGGCGTGCGTGCGCTGAACCATGGCGACGCCGCCGCCGCCAAGGCGGCGCTGGCGCAGATCGGCGGCGCCGAGCCGATGCAATCCGCGAATCGAGAGGAGATGGTGCCGCGGCTGCTGCACCTCGGCCTGGCGGCGCAGATCGACCTCGAGGCCGGCCGCACCGAGCAAGCGCTCGCGCTGCTCGAGGAAGCCGTGGCGCTCGAGTCGAGCGTGCCGCCGGAATACGGTCCGGCGGTGCCGGTGCAACCGATCGCCGAATTGCTCGGGGACGTGTATCTGTCGCTGGGCGACAACGCGCGCGCCAAAGGGAGCTACGAGACCGCGCTGGCCGCCTACGTCGGCCGCGAGCGCTCGCTGCGAGGCCTGGCGCTGGCAAGTCACTAGTGCCGGCCGCCGGGCACCACCGCGGGCACGGCACGCTGCTCCTTGCGTTGCTCTTCGCCGGCTGCGCGCCGGCGCCGCAGCCGGTCGAGCCTGCCGCGCAGCCCCCGACCGCGGCGGTCGGCGAGCAGCGCGAGCACACCGGCCTACCGCCGCTGGCGGCGCTGGCCGAGGGCTGGAACACGATCTCCCCGGGCGGCGATACGCAGTGCCTCTACGGCACGCCCTACGGCTTCTTCGCCAGACCGGACGATCCGCGCAAGCTGCTCATCAGCTTCCCGGGCGGCGGCGCCTGCTGGTCCGGCCTGACCTGCACGGACGAGCCCGTCGGCCGCATGGACGACAACCCCAAGACCGTGCGCCAGGAGGACAATCCCGACGGCACGGCCGGCATCTTCGCCGAAAGCAATCCGGAGAATCCGTTTCTCGGCTTCACCAAGATCCATGTCGGCTATTGCACCGGCGACATGCACATCGGAGACGCTACGCGACCGAACGACGGCCCGGTCGGCGATGGCATCGTTCGAACGAGCGACAGCTTGCATTTCAACGGCTACGACAATGCGATGACGGTCCTGAGCTGGGTCTTCGACAATTTCGATGCGCCGGAGACGGTCGTCGTCGTCGGCGCGACATCCGGAAGCTACGGGACGCCGTTTTATACGTCGCTGATCGCCGACCACTACACCGACGCAGCAGTGCGACACGTCGGCGACGGCAACGGCGCGTTGTTCATCGGCGAGAATCTCCGGCCGCTGCACGAGGCCTGGAACACCATCGAGGTGCTCGGGCGTCACGAGGGTTTCCGCGACATGGATCCGGAGACCTTCAGCTTCGAGGACGTCACGATCGCGGCTGCGCGCCGTCATCCGGAGATTACGTTCACGCAGATCGTCACGGCGCACGACATGGTGTTTTCCGAGATGATCGAGTATCTCGGCGCCGACGAGCCGATCCTGACCTACGTCGACGCCGGTCAACGCTACGTCAAGGACCAGGTCGATAACTACCGGACGTTTCTGGCCGGAGGCGAGAAACACCTGATCAGCCTCGGCTATTTCGACTCGATCCCGCAGCGCGGCAACCGCAACCGGGGATTGCCGGCCATCTACGACCGTTTCTACAGCTATCAGGTCGACGGCCGGAGGTATCGGGACTGGATAGCCGACCTCGTTGCCGGCCGGCCGCTGGAAGACGTGCGCTGCAGTGATTGCGACGCGATGCAGTATTTCTCGCCGTAGCGCTCCGCGCCGCGCGTCAGTCCAGGTAGTAGGCCTCCGGCTCCATCGGCAGCTCGAGCTCCCTGCCGAGCGCGGCGGAGCGGTCCATCGCCATCGTCAGCAGCAGATTGCGGTGGCCGTCGGCGGCGGAGGCGTGCGGCGTTTCCGTGCCGAGCAGAATGCGCGTGAACCACGACATCGTTTCCTCTTTCATCGGCCCCCAGAGCTGCTTGTTCCAGACGTCGCCGGGCGGATAGCTCGTGAGGAAATCCACGTGGCGCTCCATCGGCGGCGTATAGCCTTCGGTGGTGTAGCCGGCGGGCAGCTTCGCCTCGGTTGCGAGCACCAGATCGCGGTGCGTGTCCTCGACGTCGATGACGCCTGTGGTGCCGACGATGCCGATCTCGAGGCCGTAAACGGAGCCCGGCCAAACCGCAGGCAAAGCCCAGCTGATGTTCATCGAGAAGATCGCGCCGTCGTCCATCGTGAAGATGCCGAAGGTCGAGTCCTTGGTGCCGAGCTCGCCCAGCACCCTGTCCGTGGAGCGCGCGTATACCGAGACCGGCGTCTTGCCCTCGAGCAGCCACATCGACATGTCGAGGCTGTGCGTGCCCGAGACCACCATCGGCGTGAGATTGCGGCGCTCGGAAGTCTTCGAGATCGTTGCGATCGGCACCATGCGGTTCATCAGCGCGCGCGTCATCACCGAGTGCACGTCGCCGATTTGCCCCTGGACGAGACGCTCTTTGATGGTCAGGAAGCGCCGCCGGAACCGCTGCGTATAGCCGACGCAGGCATCGATGCCCGCCTCCGTGATTGCGCCTAAAATCTGCGCGGACTCGCGAACGTCGGTCGCGAGCGGCTTTTCGATGAACAGCTTGTGGCCGCGCTCGATCGCGAGCAGCGCGGGCTCGGTATGCTTGTTCTCGTCGGTCAAGACCATGACGGCGTTGACCTCGGGACGGGCGATGAGCTCTTGGGCGTCGGTGGTGAAGTAGTCGGCATGCAGATCCTCGGCGAGCTTTCTTCCGAGGTCTCGCTTGACGTCGCACAATCCGAGCCAGCCCACGCCGGGATATTGCCTCGCCACGCCGGCGCGAATCTGTCCGGTCGTGCCGCAGCCGATGATTGCGAGCCCAATGGTTTCCAAGGTCGTCGTCATCCGCCTCTCTCCGCGGCCATCAGCCTGTGCCTGCCGAACAAGCCGTCATAAAATGTGTACAGCACGATGAGCAGCAGCACCGTTCCGAGCTTTCGATCCCAGAGCACGGCCAGCACACCCGTATCCTCGAACACCAGCAGCGCCCGGCGAAGGTTCTCGTCGGCCAGCGGCCCGAGTATCACCGCCAGCACCATCGGCGCGAGCGGGAATCCCAAGCGATACAAGACATAGCCGACGATCCCCGACGCCAGCATCAGGTAAACGTCGAAGTAGTTCAGATTCACGGCGAACGCGCCGAGGATGCAGATCGGCAATATCAAAGGCATGAGCAAGGTCTTCGGCAGGCTGAAGAGCTTGACGCAAGGCTTGATCAAGGCGATCGCCATGGCATACATCAGGAAATTCGCGACGATCAGGCCGATGTAGATGTAATAGATCAACCCGGGGTTCTCGGTCTGAATCAGCGGCCCGACGACGATGTTCTTGAGCTCCAGCGCCGCCAGCACGGCCGCCGCGGCGGCGCTGCCGGGGATCCCCAGCGCCAGCGTCGGCAGCATCGAGCCGCCGATGTTGGCATTGTTGGCGACCTCGGCGCAGACGATCGCCTCGTGGCTGCCCTTCCCCCAGAGCTTGCGTTCTTCGGCGCCCGCGCGACGCCTGCCGATGTCGTATGAGAAGAACGACGCGACGTTGGCGCCCGCGCCCGGAATCGCGCCGATGATGGTGCCGATGATCCCCGAGCGCAGGCTCGCGCGCGAATACTTGACGATCCTGCGCAGCGACGGCAGCACGCGGCCGACCTCGGAAGGAATCGATGCCGGGCTTTCCTGCGGCAACACCCGCAGGATCTCCGCCAAGCCGAAGAGCCCGATCAACACCGGGATGAAGCTGATGCCGTCGTCGAGATAATACGAGCCGAAGGTGAAGCGCGGCACGCCGTGAATCGGATCCAGGCCGACGAACGAAACCAGCAGCCCGAGCCAGCCCGCGATCCAGCCCTTGAGCGGCCGCTCGCGGCTGGTCATCGAGCCGCAGATCGCGATGCCCCAGAGCGACAGCAGGAACATCTCCCAGGACCTGAACTGCAATGCGAAGAACAGCACCGCGGGAATGAAGGCGATCAGCAGCAGAATGCCGATCCAGTTGCCGAGGAAGGATGCCGAGATCGCGGTGCCGAGCGCCAGCCCCGCCTCGCCTCGCTGCGCCAGCGCATGACCTTCGATCATCGTCGGCACGGCGTCCGGCGTGCCCGGTATATTGATCAGCACGGCCGAGATAGCGCCGCCGAAGCTGCTGCCGGTATACACGCCGAGCATGAACATGATCGCCGCCTGCTGCGACATACCGATCGTCAGCCCGAGCAACAGCGTCATCGCCATGGTCGTGGAAAGCCCGGGCAACGCGCCCCAGAGTATCCCCAAGGTCACGCCGACGAGGCAGGCGGCCCACAACCACGGGTCGAGCACGATGACCATGAGCTGCTCGTAGATTTGCGCCCAAATTCCCATCGCCGCGAGGCCTAATACGTCTCGGGCATGATCATGTGGAAGCCGAAGCGAAACGCCAGCGCGAGAATCTCCACGCCCGCCACGGCGACGAGCGCGCAGCGCAGCATCGACGCCCGCCAGTAGATCTTGAGGATCGCCGCGATCATGACGACGGAGACGATTTCATAAGCGCTGATATCGAGCGCGAATCCGGCCACCGGCAGGTGCACGCCGACGGGCAGATAGGCGACCAAGAGCACGTAGGCGATGATGAGCGCCAGCAACAACGCGCCGCGTCGCTGCTCTGGATTCGTCATGAAAGCAGCGACGGACCGGCCGACGCCGGCGTTGAGCTCGCGCAGCGCGCCCGCGCGCAAGGCGCCGAGGCCGAGCGCCATCGACATCGCGAGCAAGCTCGCGCCGACGACCAACGGCAGCAGGCCGGGTGCCGTCGAGAGGGCGTCCGGGACCTCGAGCCTCAGCGACATGAATATCGCGGCGGCCGCCAGCGCCGCGAGCACGACGGCGCTGGCGAGATCTTGCAGCGGCGTGGCCGCGCCGGTCTGCATGCTTATGGATTCGTCAACGGCAAGGGCGAATAACCGGCCGGCGGCCACCAAGCGTCGAATTGCGCAGGCTGGGGCAGATCCAGCTCCGTCGCGGTGCGCGAGCCGGGGACCTCGAGCCGCTCGAAGGTATCCGCCGTGATCGCCTCCATTTCGGCCGCGCGGCGATCCGCCGCCTCTCCGAGCACCACCTCGACGACGAAGTTGCGCGCCTCGACGGTCTCACGAAAGCCGTCGGAACGGGCCGCGGCGACGAACGCGTCCTGAATCTGCTGGACGACCTCGATCGGCGTGTCGCGGCGCAGGCCCAAGTTGTAGGTCGCGTTGGGCGGCAGCCGCTGCTGCACGCCGGGCAGCGACTTTGCGAGCGAGGGCATGAGCTTGCCGCCGGGCGTGCTGATATCGACCGCGCCGCTCTGTTGCAGCGACACGAGCTGACCGGAATCGACGAACTGAATGTGCTCGTGCACGCCGCCGCCGGCGATATCGACTTCGCCGTTGAGGGCGGCGAGGGTCGCGAGCTGGCCGCTGCCGTAGGGCACGTAGCGCAGCTCGATGCCGACCGAGCGCGCGACCACGGCCGCGAGCTCGTGCCACTGGCCGCCGGCGCCCGAGGTCGAGATCGTCAGCTCGCCCGGGGCGGCCTTGGCCGCCGCGATGACGTCGTCGAAGGTCTTGTACGGCGAATCCGGCCGCACGGCCCAGCTGCCGAGCGCCGTCGTCGCCTGCATGTAGTACCAATCCGTCCAGGATCGCGAGTCGCCGCCGCCGCTGATGCGCGCATATTTATTGAAGCTGGATGCGCCCAGCCAGGTGTAGCCGTCGTTCGGCCGGTTGCCGGCGTAACGCGTCGCCAGCGCGCCCGCGGCGCCCGGCCGGTTGATCACGTTGATGCGCCAGCCCGTCGCGGCCGACATCTCCGCCGCGAGCGCGCGCAAGACGATGTCCGTGCCGCCGCCGGGCGCGTACATGACGACGAGCGTGATCGGCCGCTCCGGCCACGCGGCTACCGCGGTCGACGGCGCGACGGCAAGGAATCCGAGCGTCCAGGCAACGACGAACGCTCTCGACGGCTTCATTCTTTGGAGTTGCACGAGCCGCGCCATTCTTGCAAGAGCGCCGCAGTGGCGCAACCGAAAAGGCAGTGCCGGCAAGGTCCGCGACGCGCCCGCCGAGGTGTTTCCTTGGCGTCCGGGGGTGGCGTAGAATACCGCGGTCTCGACGTGTGACCGCAGGCGGATTCATTCCAATCAGCCGCCCGAGAAACACCACATCAAGGACATGAGCTTTAGGCGAGAGCTAGCCATCCTCTCCCCTAGTATTTGATTCATAAATGTTTTTTGACCGAGGAGGTCGACTATGGCGAGCTTTGGCATGGTGGGATTGGATTGGCAGCAGCGCATCAATTGGGATCGGCTGCGCACGTACCGGCTCGAAAGAGCGCGGGAAAAAATGAAGGCTCATGGGCTGAGCGCCCTGGTGCTGATGTACGACGAGAACGTCCGCTACGTCACCGGCACCTTGACCCCGGGCTGGAACCGGCTCAAGCCCGGCCTGCGTTACGCCATGCTCTGCGGCGACGATCCGCCGGTATTGTTCGAGCAAGGCGACATCGGCATGCAGATCGCGCGTCACTCGCCTTGGATTCCGAAAGAAAACGTTCGCTATTCCTATGCCTGGATCAAAGGCGCGGCCGGACCTGCATCGACGCAGCAGGTCAAGAAATTCACCAAGGCCGTGCTCCAGGAAATGAAGAAGAGCAATGTCGCCGGCGAGAAAGTCGGCGTGGACTTCGTCGACATCAACATGATCCAGGCGTTCAAGGATGCCGGCATCGACTGGACCGACGGCATGACGCCGATGATGGACGCCCGCGCGGTCAAGAACGTCGACGAGCAGGAGTGCTTCCGCATGGTCGGCGCCATCGGCGACGGCGCACACTGGGAGACGATGAAGTTCCTGCGCCCGGGTATCACCGAGAATCAGGTGACGGCGCACATCATGGAGTATCTCTACAACATTCCGGGCATGGAGGACGTCGAGGACGTCATCGTGTCTTCCGGACCGAACACCTGGCCGAACTGGCGTAACTTCTCCGACCGCATCATCAAGCCCGGCGACATCGTCTTCATGGATCTCGCCGCGCTGACGTGGAACGGCTACAAGTCCTGCTACTACCGCACCTATTGCGTCGGCAAGGAGCCGAGCGAGAAGCAGAAAGAGATCTACGCGACGGCGCTCGAGTGGCTCTACGACGCGATCAAGGAGGTCAAGCCCGGCGCGACCACCCGCGATATCGCCTCGCAGTGGCCGTCGGCGAAGGAAGCCTGGGGCTACGAAGAGGAGGACCAGGCAGCCGCCAACCTCTGGGGCCACGGTCTCGGTCTCGCACAGTACGACCCGCCCGTGATCTCGCGCATCTGGTCCCTGGATCACCCGATCGAGATTCAAGAGGGCATGACGTTCGCGCTCGAGACTCAGCACGGCATTCCCTTCGAGTGGGGCGTGCGCATCGAGGAGATGCTGATCGTCCACAAGGACCGCACCGAGATCGTCTCGAACTTCCCGGTCGAGCAGATCACGGTCGTCGACCCGATTCCCGGGTACGCCGCGGCGGACTCGAGGCACCGCTCGTTGATGCACACCCGCTAGCGGGTCGCAGCCAATGAGCGCGCTCGTCGTTCCGCTGAGCGCCGCGGAAGCGGCCGATGCCGAGCGTTTCGGTCCGAAGGCCGCCAACCAGGCGGCCCTCGGCCACGCCGGTTTACCCATTCCGGGCGGCTATGGCGTCGATGCGCAGGCCTACCGCACGCAACTACGTGCTCTCGGCCTCGAGGGCTCCGCGCGCGCGGTGTTCTCCACCGATGACTTCGCCGCCCGCCGCCACGCGCTCGACGTCAAGCTCGGCTTGTTGGACCAGCCCATCGACGCAAGCCTCGCCGCGCCGCTGCTCGACGCCTGGAACTCGCTCATGGCGAAGCCCGGCACGCTCGGCGTGGTGCGCTCGTCGGCCTTGGTCGAGGACCGCTTCGGCTCGAGCTTCGCCGGGCAGTTCGAGAGCTTCCTCGGTCTGGAAACCGAAACGGAGTTTCTGACCGCGGTGCGCTCCTGCTGGTGCGCGCTGTGGTCGACGCGCGCGCTGCGCTACATGGCGACCCACAATCTCGACCCCGCCGACACGGCGATGGGCCTGGTCGTGCAGCCGCTGGTCGAGGCGCGCACCTCCGGCGGCGGCTTGAGCCGCACGGCCGAAGGCGACATGCTGCTGAGCGCGACCTGGGGGCTGGGCTCGGCGATCGCGCAAGGCGAGGTCGTGCCCGACCGCTATGTCGTTAGCCGCAACCGCAAGATCCTCGACATGACGACCGGGCGCAAATCGCACAGCGTGAGCTGCGCGCACGGCAACCGCTCCATCGGCCGCGAGCTGGCCGAGGAGCCCTGCTTGAGCGAGGCGCAGGTGCTCGAGCTCGCGGATTATCTGATGCGTTCCGAGGACGTCGTCGGCGGGCCTGCCGAGATCGAATGGGCGCTGGGCGACGACGGCTTCAAGCTCGTGCAGGCCCGTCCCTTGCACATGCAAGCGCCGCACGTGCCCGATCGGATCTGGGACCGGCATCCACGGCTTCGCGGGCATCCCGCCGGCATCGGCTGGGGCACCGGACGTGCCTGCGTCGTCAACTGCGAATGCGAGCTGTCGCGCGTCGGCCCCGGTGACGTGCTGGTCACGCGGGTCGCAGGGCCCGCGCTCGGCCAGATCCTGCCGCAGGTGTCCGCGGTCGTCGCCGAGCTCGGCGGCAGCACCTCGCATCTTGCATCGCTCGCCCGCGAGCGCGGCATTCCGATGGTCCTCGGCGTGCTGGATGCGACCAGCCTCATTCCCGATGGCTCGACTGTCGCCGTCGACGGCGTCGCCGGCATCGTCCGCTGGATGCAATGAGAGGTTCCGAACCATGAGTGACAAGGCCAAGGTCGTCCTCACGGATTACGTCTGGGAAAAGCTCGACGTCGAGCACCAGATACTCGGGAAGCTCGCCGACATCGTGCCGCTGCAGGTCAAGGACCCCGCGAAGTTCTTCCCGGCCGCCGCGGATTGCGACGCGCTATTGAATACCTACGCCGGCCCGATCACCGCCGACGTCATGGCGAAGATGCCGAGCTGCAAGATCATCGCGCGTTACGGCATCGGCGTCGACACGATCGATCTCAACGCCGCCACCGAGGCCGGCATCATCGTCACCAACAACCCGACCTACTGCATCGAGGAAGTCGCCGAGCACACCATGGCGATGCTACTGTCGGCGGCGCGCAAGGTGTCGTTCTACGACCGCCTGGTGCGCGACGGCCGCTGGGAAGTGCCGCCGGGCAAGCCGATCTACCGGCTTTCGGGCAGCACCGTCGGCCTCGTCGGCTTCGGCAACATCGCGCGCCACGTCGCCAAGGCCGCGGCCGGCTTCGGCATGCGGGTGCTGTTTGCCGATCCTTTCGTTCAGGAAGGCCAGTTCGACGCGCCCGGGACCAAGGTGGAGCTGCCTGAGCTTCTAGGTCAGGCCGACTACGTCTGCATTCACGCACCCTTGCTGCCGCAGACGCGCGGCATGATCGGCGCCGAGCAGCTTGCGCAGATGAAGAAATCGGCGATCTTGGTCAACTGCTCACGCGGCCCGATCATCGACACCAACGCTCTGGTCGCCGCTCTGGACGCCAAGCAGATCGCCGGCTGCGCGCTCGACACCACCGACCCCGAGCCGCTGCCGGACCCGCATCCGCTGCGCGGCCGCGACAATGTCATCATCAACCCGCACGCCGCCTGGTACAGCGAGCAGGCGATGGCCGGCCTGCAAGCCGGTGCGCCCGGCGAGGTCAAGCGCGTGCTTCAGGGGGAGTGGCCGGTCAACGTCGTCAATCGCGCGGTGAAGGGGAAGAATCGGGCGGGGATTTGAGGTCGCGACTGCGGCTCGGTCGCAGAATGCGCCAGGCGCTCATTTAGGCGGCTCACATTCGAGAGCCACTCAGGGCCACGGGATGCCAAGCGCTCGTGCGGCGGTGCTCAGCTTCATCACCAGTCTGTCAGGTCGACTCGGAAGCGGCTCGAAGTCGTGGTGCCGATAGAACGCAATGGCGTCGTTGTCGATCGCGTCGACGACGATGAGCTTACCGCCCGCGATACGTGCGGCGTCGATAGTCGTGCGAAGTGCTCGCACCAAGAGCTCCGCTCCGAGACCTTGACCATGGAGGTGCTCGGCGAGCGCGAGCTTGGCCAGTAAAATACACGGGATCTGCCTTGGTGAGCCCCGACCGAGCTGCTTTGGCGCATCGCCGCGCGCAAGCACATGTGGCGCGAGCGCGAAGTAACCCGCTACAACATCGTGATCATCGAGCAGCACGTACGTGCGGGTACCCTGCGCGGTGGCCGTACGCGCATGATCGCGCAGCCATCTGTCCAGATCGAGATTTCCGGAGCGGAATTTGGCAAGGTCGTGGCGATCGTCAAGCGCGACGACACAAAAGGTCACCGATCGGCGATCCGCGGACGCCGCCCGGCACGTCGCGCGGCATTGGCCAGCGCCGGGGCGCGGTCGGGGTGTTCAAGCGCGCCAATCAAGCGGTCGAAGTAATCGGCCGAAACCGTCGTCGACATCTGCGCGGCCATCAGTTCTTCGGCACGCTCCACCGCAGCGTCGACGACGAATGCAGAGACTGAGCTGCCCGCGAGACTAGCCGCCCACTCAAGCGTTGCCCGCTGCTCGGGTGAGATCCGCGCCTCCAGACGATCCGATTTAACGGCCATGCGATACCCCTTCGGCACGATGTACGGCTAATTGTACGTACTCTATGCAGAAGTATCAAGGGTCAGAGAGAGCGCGGCCGACCCTGATCGAGCTACCGAGGCTCGGCCGCGTCGTCCTCGCCGTCATCCCCAAGTAAGCGGTGGCCCGAAGAAAGCCGGCAGGTCAAAAGAGTCGTTCAGGCTCTAGTGTCGTGAATCAGAAGTTCGCAGACAAAATCGTGTGATGCTTGCCAGTATCTCATCAGCGGACTTCGACCACACGAAAGGCTTTGGATCTTCGTTATAGATTTCAAGATACGCACGGATGGCCTTCTCAAGCTGCTGGGTCGAACGATGAGTGCCGCGACGAATCTGCTTTTCGGTGAGCGTAGCGAACCAGCGTTCGACCTGATTGAGCCAAGAGGCCGAAGTGGGCGTGAAGTGCACATGGAATCTCGGGTGACGTGCAAGCCAGCGCTGCACCGCAGGTGTCTTGTGCGTCCCATAGTTGTCCATGATCAGATGAACGTCGAGATCGGTGGGCACGCGTGCGTCAATCGTTCGGAGAAACTTGAGGAACTCTTGACTGCGGTGTCGTCGATGCAGCCGGCCGATGACTTTTCCCGTGGCGATGTCGAGTGCAGCAAAAAGCGTCGTCGTGCCATGGCGCATGTAGTCGTGCGTGCGCCGCTCCGGGACGCCAGGCGCCAACGGCAATACGGGTTGAGTGCGATCCAGTGCCTGGATCTGGCTTTTCTCGTCCACGCACAGCACCATCGCTTTGACGGGCGGATCGAGGTACAAGCCCACGATGTCGCGGGTCTTCTCCACGAACAGGGGGTCGGTGGAGAGTTTGAACGTCTCCTGCCGATGCGGCTGCAGACCGAAGGCTCGCCAGATTCTGCTCACCGCCGATTGCGACAAGCCCATCTCCTTGGCCATGCTGCGCGTGCTCCAATGCGTCGCGTCCTTTGGCGCGGACTCCAGCGTGCGGGTGATGACCGCTTCCACTTGTGCGTCCTCAATCGTGCGGGGTTTACCCGTTCTCGGCGCATCCGTCAGACCGTCAAGGCGCATCGACACGAAGCGATTGCGCCACTTCGATACCGTCTGCGGCGTCACGGCAAGGCGTTCGGCCACGGCATAGTTGTCCGCACCGCGCGCGCATTCGAGAACGATGCGCGAACGCAGCGCCAGAGCCTGCGAAGTCTTACGCCGTCGCGCCCACGATTGCAGCTGCTCGCGTTCACTATCATTCAAAACCAACTCTGCCTTCGGGCGGCCTCTCATCGGTCTCTCTCCCCTTTGTCGACACTTTATGTGAGACCAGGGGAGGGAACTTTAATTCAATGAACTTTTGACTCAGGACACTAGGCCTGCGCGGAACGCCATTCCTC
>Ga0214471_10001778_pt1 | contig 17031 bp, 14 predicted proteins | sample RVTome_5_FD_207665 | JGI IMG/M metagenome (GOLD analysis project Ga0214471, IMG submission 207665) | Soil microbial communities from uranium-contaminated site in the Upper Colorado River Basin, Wyoming, United States - RVT142D155 | ecosystem: Environmental > Terrestrial > Soil > Contaminated >... | reverse complement strand
AAAGGATCCTGAGAACATCCGCAAGGCGATCGCGCGCTATCGGGTCGAGCATCCGGTGGTGGTCGATTCCGAGCACGAGATCTGGCAGCGCTACGCGGTGCGGGCCTGGCCGACTCTGGTGCTGATCGACCCGCGCGGCCGGGTCCGCGCCAGCGTCTCGGGCGAGCCGAGCTACGAGGCGCTGGTGCGCGAGGTCCAACAGCTGCTCGACGAAGGCGCGGCTCAAGGGATCTTGGCGCCCGAGCCGTTGAAGCTCGGTTCGGTGGCGGAAGGCGATCGCAGCTTCCTGCGCTTTCCCGGCAAGATCCTGCAGCATCGGGATCGGCTGGTTGTCGCCGACAGCGGCCACCATCGGATCGTGATCGCCGATTTGGACGGCAAGGTGCGCCAGATCATCGGCTCGGGTGGAGCGGGCGGCCAGGATGGCCCCGCGAGCCAGGCCTCGTTCGTGGACCCGCAGGGGCTGGCGATCCTCGATGACGCGCTCTATGTCGCCGATCCCGGCAACCATACGATTCGCAAGGTCGAGCTGCGCGCTGATCGGGTCTCGACCGTGGCCGGCACCGGCCGCAAGGGCGGCGGCGGCGCTAAAATCGATATCGCCCGGCCGCGGGCGACCGATCTGCGCTCACCGTGGGCGCTGCTGACGGTCGGCGACGGGCTGCTCGTGGCGATGGCGGGCTCCCACCAGATCTGGGCCTTGGATCCGGAGCAGGATACGTTCGGACCCTGGGCCGGCAGCGGGCGCGAAGATCACATCGATGGACCGCTGCGCGACGCCGCGTTCGCGCAGCCCAGCGGCCTGGCGCTGGCCGGACCGCTGGTGGTGGTCGCGGACAGTGAAGTCAGCAGCGTTCGGGCGATCGACCTCGAGAAGATGGAGGTCCTGACCTTGATCGGACGCGGCCTGTTCGATTTCGGCGATGTCGACGGCGCACCCGAGGCGGCGCGTTTGCAGCACGCCCTCGATGTCGCCAGCGACGGCGAGGAGCTCTATGTCGCCGATACCTACAACAACAAGATCAAGCGGATCTCGTTCGAGGATCTTTCCACCGCGACCGTGTTCGGCGACGGCGCGGCGCAAACGCTGCATGAGCCCGGGGGGATCGCGGTCGCCGCCGGGCGGCTTTACATCGCCGACACCAACAACCACCGGATCCTGGTCGGGGACCTCGAGACCCGCGGGTTGACGGAGCTGGTCTTGCGCGCTTGATTTCGAGCGGCCGTTGGAGGGGTGCCGGGGCTCGTTCCCGGGTGGCGCAGAGACCGTGAATCCCGTCAGGCCCGGAAGGGAGCAGCGGTAAGCGGACACCGCGCGGGCTTGGGGTGGCGAGCGCCCGGTGCCCCTCCAACGGCCGTGCCTCGGCGGCACGCTGCGCGCGGCCGGGCGGTTGGTTTGCGGGCTGCGGAGGGTTATTCTGAGCGGCGCAGAGCGATGCCGTATCTGGTCCTGGCCCGCAAATGGCGGCCGCAAACCTTCGCTGAAGTGGTCGGGCAGCGCCCGGTGGTGCGCACCTTGGAGCGCGCGCTCGGCAGCGGTCGAATCGCGCACGCCTATCTGTTCAGCGGCCCGCGCGGCGTGGGTAAGACCACCGTGGCGCGGATTCTCGCCAAAGCGATCAACTGCCAACAGGGTCCGACCGCCCGCCCCTGCAACGCCTGCCCGTCCTGCCAGGAGATCGTGAAGAGCAGCTCGTTGGACGTGCTCGAGATCGACGGCGCTTCGAACCGCGGGATCGACGAAGTGCGCGATCTGCGCGAGAGCGTGCGCTACACCACCGCGCGGGATCGCAGCAAGGTGATCATCATCGACGAGGTTCACATGCTCACCAAGGAGGCCTGGAACGCGCTGCTCAAGACCCTCGAGGAGCCGCCCCCGCATGTGGTGTTCATCTTCGCGACCACCGAATACCGCAAGATTCCGGCCACCATCCTGTCGCGCTGCCAGCAGTACGACTTCAACCGGCTGTCGGAATCCGAGATCTACGGTCATCTGCGCACTATCGCCCAAGCCGAGCAGATCCAGATCGAGGACCGGGCGCTGGCGCTGGTCGCGGCGCATGCCGACGGCGCGTTGCGCGATGCCGAAGGCATCCTCGACCGGTTGCTCGCCTTCGGCGAGGACGCGATCGACGAGGTCCAGGTGCGCGAGCTGCTCGGGATCGCGGACCGCGCGCTGCTGGAGTCGATCTTCGAAGCGGTGGCGCAGCGCGATGCGCGGCGCGCGCTGGGGGCGGTGCAGCGGGCCGCCGATCAGGGGCTCGAGCTGCTGCCGCTGATCGGCGATCTGGTCCGGCTCTGTCGCGACCTGCTGGTGGCGCGCAGCTGCGCCGATCCCGGGCCGCTGCTCGGGGTCGAGGTCGAGCAGGCCGAACGGCTGCGGCAACAGGCCGAGCCGTTTTCGGAAGAAGACCTGGTGCGCCTCTTCCAGCTCCTGTCCGCCGCTGAAAAACAGATGCGCTCCGCGGCCGTGCCGCGCTTCGTTCTCGACGTCGCGGTGGTGCAAATGTTGGAGCTCAAGCGCGTCGGCTCGCTCGAGCAGCTTCTGGCCACGCTGAGCGCCGCGGCGGCGGGCGGCGCCGCGCCGGCGCCGGCCGCTTCGCGCGGCGGCGGATCGAGCGCCGTCGCCCAGGAGGCCCCGCGACCGGCTCCGGCCGCCGCGCCCAGCGCGGCGGCGGGCGGCGCCAGCGAGGCCAGCGAGTTCAAGGCCCTGGTCCGCTCGCGCAAACCGATGATCGGCCGCATGCTGGACATGTCGGAGATCCTGGTGCGGGACGAAACCCTGCAGATCAAGGTCAAGCGCTCGATCGACAAGAAGCAGCTCGAGGATACCGGCAACTTGGGGACCTTGATGGAGGTCGCTTCGCAGCTGTTCGGCCGGCCGCTACAGGTGCGGATCGACTTTCAGCTGCCGTCGGGCGGCAACATCGAGCCGCTCGAGGCGGCCGCGGAGGCGCCCGAGCCGGCTCAGGATCTGGTCGATGCCGCCGGTCGCGAGCCGGTGGTGCGCACCGTGCTGGACGCGTTCGGCGGACGGATTCTCGACGTGCGCCGGCCCCGTGACGGTGCTGCCGAAACCGAACCGGACTCGAGCCGCTCACCCTCCGGAGGACGCGATCGATGAACATGATGAAGATGATGCAGGAGGCCAAAAGGCTGCAGGAGCGGCTGCAGCGCGAGCTCGGCGAGCTCGAGGTCAGCGCCAGCGCCGGCGGCGGGGTGGTCGAGGCGACCATGAACGGACACAAACGCCTGCTGCGGCTGCGCATCGACAGCAGCGCGATCGGCTCGGATCAGGAGATGCTGCAGGATCTCATCGTCGCGGCGGTCAACCAGGCCGGGCGCAAGGTCGATGACGCGGCGGCGCAGCGGCTCGGAGGGCTGGCCGGCGGTCTCGGGCTGCCGCCGCTTTGATCCCGAGTGGCCACCCTGCCCCAATCGGTGATCCGGGCGATGGCCGAGCTGCAGCGGCTGCCGGGCATCGGCTCCAAGAGCGCGCAGCGGCTCGCCTTCCACCTGCTGCGGCGGCCGGCGAGCGAGGTCGAAGAGCTGGCCCAGGCACTGATCGAGCTGCAGCAACGGACCCGTTGGTGCTCGATCTGCAACAACCTGGCCGATGAGGATCCCTGCGCGATCTGCTCCAGTCCGGAGCGCGATTCGGCGCTGCTGTGCGTGGTCGAGGAGCCGACCGACATCCTGCCGATCGAACGCTGCGGCGAGTTCCGCGGCCGCTACCATGTTCTGCTCGGCGCGCTGAGCCCGCTCGACGGCATTGGGCCCGATCAGCTCAAGATCGCCGGGCTGGTGGAGCGGGCCCGCTGCGGCGCGCTGCGCGAGGTGATCCTGGCCACCAATCCCACCGTCGAAGGCGAGTCGACCGCGATCTATGTCGCCAAGCTGCTGCGACCGTTCGCGATCAAGATCTCGCGGATCGGGTTGGGGCTGCCGGTCGGAGGCGACCTGGACTATGCCGACGAGGTGACGTTGGCTCGAGCCATCACCGGCCGGAGAGAGCTTTAGTGCCACGGCGGCGGATAGGGCGCCGGAGCTGGTTGCAGTTCGGGGCCTAGCTGACCTAGTATGGCCGCGGCCGGCGATCCGAAAGCGGTTTGACTTTCGGGGCGGGGACGTCGATGTCGAGCTACGACCTGTTCATATTCGAAGAGGAGTTTCGGGCCATTACCCAGACCATCGCGCGGCTGCGCGCCGAGGCCAAGGCCAAGTCGGTGTTTTTGGTCGACAAGAACGGGCAGCAGATCGCGGCCGACGGCGAGGTCGAGCGCCTCGATATCACCTCGCTGGCTTCGCTGACCGCCGGCAATGTCGCGGCCACCGACGGCCTGGCGCGCTTGATCGGCGAGCGCGAGTTCTCGGTGCTGTTTCACGAGGGCGAGTCGGACAACATCCACATATCCATGGTCGGCCACCGCATCATCTTGGTGGTGATTTTCGGCGCCGACTCGTCGATCGGGCTGGTGCGGCTGCGGGTCCGGAAAGCCTCACGCGAGCTGGAGGAGGTGTTCGCCAACATCTTCAACAAGGTCGAGCGCGAGCGCGCCACGGTCAAGAGCAATTTCGAGAGCCCGTTCGCCGAGATCACCGACGAGGATATCGACAGTCTGTTTCGCTGATCGCTGCCGTGACCTTCGTCAACTACGCTTCGCGCGAGATCAACTGCAAGATCGTCTATTACGGTCCCGGTCTGGGCGGCAAGACCACCAACCTGCAGTGCATCTACGGGCACACCGACCCGCAGCTGCGCGGCAAGCTGATCTCGCTGGCGACCGAAACCGACCGCACCTTGTTTTTCGATTTCCTGCCGATGGACCTGGGCACCATCAAGGGCTTCAAGACCCGCCTCCATCTCTACACCGTGCCCGGGCAGGTGTTCTACAATGCCTCGCGCAAACTGATCCTCAAAGGCGTCGACGGCATCATCCTGGTAGCGGATTCGCAGCAAGAGCGAATGGACGCCAACCTCGAATCGATCCGCAACCTCAAAGAGAACCTCAAAGAGCTGAATTTCGACCTCGCTGAAATACCCTATGTGCTGCAGCTCAACAAGCGCGATCTGCGCGGCGCGGTGCCGCTGGAGGAGATGCGGCGCGAGCTGATGATCCGCGACGAGCCGATCTTCGAGGCGGTGGCGACCCGCGGCGACGGGGTGCTCGATACCCTGAAGTGCTGCGCCAAGCTGGTGCTCAAGCACCTGAAGAACAAGATCGGCTGATTCCCGCACGCCGCCGCCGAAGGACGGGCGGCCGCGCCCCAGAGCCCTTGGGGAGCGAGGCATGTGTCTTGCACAGGACGGGAGGCGGTTTCGAAACGCTCGATCGTCGGGCTCGACCGCGAGGTTCACAGCCCAAGAAAGGAAGCTTTACCTCATGGCTGAAAAAATTACCTTGAAGCGCTGCCTGCTGTTTTGGATCGCTCCGATGTCCTTGCTGGTTTTGAGCGCGGCGCCGCTTGGCGCGGAGGCTCAGATCTACGGACTGTTGGGAACCGGCAAGGCGGACACCGACCTGGACCAGGTGGAGCTCGATTTCGGCAACGATTTTCAAGTCGGCGGCGGGTTCAACTGGCTCGGCGGCGAGGGCTTCCGCGCCGGACTCGGCGTCGAGGTGAACTACTTCACCGGTTCGGACCAGTTCGAAGACATCGATTTGGACATCGACAGCACCATCACCAGCTTGAATTTCGTGATCGAAAGCGCGGGGCCGATCCGTCCGTTCGTGAGCGCGGGTGTCGGTTTGGGCCACAACGATCTGAGCTCGCGCAATACCTTCGACCCCGAGATCCGCTTCGATGGCGAGGAATTCAGCTTCGCGTATACGGTCGGCGGCGGGCTCAAGGCGATTCTGGGAGAGGTGTTCCTGCTGGGCGCCGATTTTCACTACTTCCGCATCCAAACCGATCCGGAGCCGATTAGGCTCTACCGGGCGGCCGGAATCTTCGGCGTCAAGTTCTAGCCCGGCGGCGGATCGGGCGCCGGCGGCGGGCCAATAGCTTTGGCGCCGGGCTCGGTTATCCTGCGGTGATCATGAATGGTCGGCGCCGCTTGGGGGTCCTTTTACTTCTATGCGGATGCGGACCGGGGCCCGACGGCGGCCCGGCCGCGACGCCGGCTCCGCAGCTGCCGGTTCACGCCGCCGCGATCCTCCAGGGAGAGGCGATCTTCACCGATGCAACCGATTCAGCCGGGATCGACTTCGTGCATTTCAACGGCAGGTCGGGACGCTTCTACATCTGCGAGATCATGGGGGCCGGCGCTGCGTTGCTCGATTACGACGGCGACGGGGATCTCGACGTCTATCTGCTGCAAGGCAGTCCCCTGGTCGAACCCGGCGGCGGTCGAAACGGTGCGGTCGGGTCGCCGCGGGGCGGCGACCGGCTTTACCGCAACGATCTGATTCAAGACGGGCGGCGCCACCCGGAGCTGCGTTTCACCGACGTGACCGCGTCGGCCGGGCTGCCCGGCGGGGTCTACCGAATGGGCGTGGCCAGCGGCGATTACAACAACGACGGCCGGCCCGATCTGTACTTGACCAACTTCGGCGCCAACCAGCTGCTGCGCAACAACGGCGACGGCAGCTTCACCGACGTCACCGACTCCAGCGGCGCCCAGGAGCCGCGTTGGAGCGTCAGCGCCAGCTTCGCCGATTATGATCGCGACGGCTGGCTCGATCTGTACGTCTGCAACTACGTGCAATTCGCGCTGCATCAGAGTTTGATCTGCCCGCGCAACGATGGCGCCCCGGACTATTGCGGCCCGCTCAGCTACCGGCCGGAGCCGGATCGCCTGTTGCGCAATCGCGGCGACGGGAGCTTCGAGGATGTTTCGGCGCGCGCCGGCATCGACCGCCGCCCGGCCAACTCGATGGGCGTGGTCGCCGCCGATTTCAACCGTGACGGCTGGACCGACTTTTACGTCGCGGTCGACGAGCAGGCCAACTTGCTGTGGGTCAATCAAGGCGACGGCCGGTTCAGGGAGGAGGCGCTGCTGGCCGGCAGCGCCCTCAACGGCAGCGGCGAGGCCGAGTCGAGCATGGGGGTGGAGGCGGCCGATCTGGACCGTGACGGCGATCCCGATCTGTTCATGACCCACCTGAGCGGGCAGACCAACACCCTCTTTGTCAACGACGGCCGGGGCCGGTTCGAGGATCGCACCGCCGAAAGCGGGTTGGGGCTGCCGAGCAGCGAGTTCACCGGATTCGGCCTGGCCGCGATCGACTACGACAACGACGGCTGGCAGGATCTGTTGACCGTCAACGGCGCGGTCAAAAGCATCGCAGCGCTGGTGCGCGCCGGGGATCCGTTTCCGCTGCACCAGAGAAAGCAGCTGTTCCACAATCTCGGATCTGGTAGATTCAAGGAGGTCAGTGCCCGGGCGGGGGCCGCGTTCCAACGCTCCGAAGTGGGCCGGGGCCTGACCCGGGGCGATATCGACAACGACGGCGATGCCGATGTCATGGTGACCAACAACAACGGCTCCGCACGACTGCTGCTCAACCAAATCGGCCAGCGTGGTCGCTGGATCGGGCTGCGGCTGCTGGACGCCGCGAGCGGCCGCGACGCCCTCGGGGCCGAGGTTCTGGTGCGACGCCCGGGCGCGCCGCCGCTCTGGGGGCGCGCTCACGGCGACGGCAGCTACGCGAGCGCCAGCGATCCGCGGGTGCTCTTGGGCCTGGGCGATTCGAGCGCGAACGTCACGCTCGAGGTGCGCTGGCCGCAGGGTCGAGTCGAGCAGTGGACCGGCGTGGCCAGCCAGCGCTATACCGAGCTGCGCGAAGGCAGCGGCCGCGCGGTCGAATAGACGTGGATCGCGCTCTCGGGTTGGTCATCTCGACGGCGGTGCTGGGCGCCTGCGGCGCGCCGCCGGCGCCGCCGCCGCCTTCCGATCCGCCGCCGGCGCGCGCCGTCCGATCCGCGCCCACCCAGTTGATCGAAGTTCCGCATCCGCCGCTGGGCGGCCTGGATCCTAAGGTCGCGGCGCTGTTCGAGCGGCAGCGCGCGCGGCTCGGCGCGGTGATCCAAAAGCCGGGCGCCACCGCCGCCCAAGTCAGCGAGCACTTCGGCCAGCTCGGACAGCACTATCAAGCCTATAATTATCTGGAAGCCGCCGCGGCCTGCTACCACAACGCGCTCAGCTTCACGCCGTCGGAGTTTCGATGGTGGTACTACCTTGGGTTGGTGCGCCAAAGACAAGGGCAGGCGGACGAAAGCACTTTGTGCCTGGAAAACGCGCTGGCGCTGCGGCCCAACCACATCCCCGCGCTGCTGGCCCTGGGCGAAACCCACATGAAGCGCGGCCAGCCGCGCGCCGCGCAGCCGTATTTCAAGCGCGCGCGCGCTCGCGATCGCTCTTCGGCAGCCGCTTATTACGGTTTGGGTCGGATCGCGCTGGCCGATCAATCGTATGCGGAAGCGGTCGAGCTGCTCGAGGAGTCCGCCCGCTTGGCTCCCAACGCCTCGGCGGTGCAATACGCCCTCGGCATGGCCTATCGCGGCACCGGCAACCTGGAGCAGGCGGCCGAGCATTTGCGCCAGGGCGGAGAGGTGCCGCCCCCGGTGCCCGATCCGCTCCGGGACCAGCTCGATGCGCTGCAGCTCGGCGCCATGCAGCACATGACTCGAGGCACGCGCGCGGTGCAGGCCGGGGATGTTCAGAGCGCCGCGATCGAGTTCCAGCAGGCGGTCGCCGCCGCGCCCAACGATCCGTGGGCGCGGATCAACCTGGGCGCCGCCCTGGCCCAGATCGGGGATCCGGACGGCGCGCAGAAGCAGTTCGCCACCGCCCTCGAGCTCGATCCCGGCAGCGCCAAGGCCCATTTCAATCTGGGGTTGCTTTCGGCTCAGCGCGGCGATGACCAAGCCGCGCTGGCCCATTACCGCCGGGCTCTGGAGTTGGACCCGCGCGATGAGGAGGCCCAGTACGCGCTGGCCAATGCGCTGCGGCGCCACCGGCATTTCGACCAAGCGGCGATCCACTTTGCGCGCGCCGCCGAGCTCGCCCCCGAAAACGCCGCGGCCCACATCGGCGCCGCTATGAGCCTGGTGCAGCTGCAGCGCTGTGAAGCCGCCCAGGTCGCGTTGGAGCAGGCGTATGAGCAACGCACCGACCATCTCGATCTAGCCCAGGCGCTGGCCCGGTTGCTGTCCTGTTGCGAGAGCGGCCGCGACCCTCAGCGCGCGCTCGAGCTGGCGCGGCGCGCCTATCGCGGTACCAGCAGCTTCGACGCCGCGGAGGCGGTGGCGATGGCGTACGCCGCCGGCGGCGATTACAAGGCCGCGGCGCGCTGGCAGGAGGCGGCGCTGGCGGCGGCGGAAAAGGCGTCCCTGATCGAGCTCGCGGTCGATGCGGGTCAGGCGTTGGACCGCTACCGCAGCGGCCGGCCGTGCCGCGCGCCATGGCGGACCAATGCCTCCCCGACCCCGACCCGGCCGCTGCCGGTGGTGGTGGACGAACAAGAGGGCGCCGGCGGGTAGGTCTTGGCCTGCCGCAGCGGAGCCGATCCGACCCGCGGGCGGCGGCGCCTGCTGGTTTGGTTCGCGGCCGCGCTGCCAATCGCCGCGCTGCACGGCTGCGGGGTCCGTGAACCGAGCGGCGGCGCCGGCCGGCCCAGCATCTTGATGATCGTGGTCGATGCGCTGCGGGCCGACGCTCTGGGCTGCTACGGCGCCGGAGCACGCGCGACGCCGGCGCTCGATCGCCTGGCGGCCGGCGGGATTCGCTTCGAGCGTGCGTTCGCGCCCTCGTCCTGGACCAAGCCCTCGATCGCGAGCCTGCTGACCGGACTCTACCCGAGCCAGCACCGTTGCCTCCACGGCCTGCTGGAGGATGCCGGCCGGGGCAGCGTCGACGGCCTGAATCCGCGGCTGGTGACGATGGCGGAGCGACTCCGTGCCGCCGGCTATGCCACCGCGGTGGTTCAGACCAACCCGCATGTGCATGCGCGCTTCGGCTTCGCGCAGGGGTTCGAGCGCAGCGTCGATCTGAGCTACCGCGACGACCATCGGGTCAGCGTGGCGGCACGCGGGCTGCTGCGCGAGCTGCGCGCGCCGTTTTTCCTCTACCTGCACTACCTCGCGCCGCATGTGCCGTACAAACCCCATCCCGACGGGCCGTTCGCGCCGCTGTCGCCGCGCTACGCCGCGGGCGTGGGGTTCGGCCATTCAGACCTCGCCGCTTGGGCGCGGCGGCGCCGCCCGCCGAGCCCGCAGCTGCTGGCCGAGCTGCGCCAGCTCTATCGCGGAGAGGTGTTCTACGCCGACCAACAGATCGGCGGCGTTCTCGCCCAGCTGCGCCGCCTCGATCTGGCGCGGCGAACCTTGGTGGTGGTAACCGCCGATCACGGCGAGGAGTTCGGTGAGCATGGGGGTTTGGAGCACGGCCATAGTCTGTTTCCCGAGGTCTTGCGGGTGCCGTTGATCCTGGCCGGCCCCGGGCTGCCGCGCGGGCAGTCGAGCTCGAGGCTGGCCTCGCTGATCGACCTGTTTCCGACCGTGCTCGATCTGGTCGGCTTGGAACCGCAGCCGAATCTCCCCGGCGAATCGCTGCGGCGGTTTCAGGCGCCGCGCGATGCCCGCCGGCTGCTGGCCGAAGGGGTGCTTTGGGGCGCGCCGCAGGAGGCGCTGATCGAGCCCCCTTATCAGCTGATCCGCGGCCCGCGGACCGTGGTGACCGCGCTCGGCGGTTCTCACCTGCCGCCGCGCGGAGCGATCCGGCTGCGCACGCGATTGGCCGGCGCGCTGCAGCGGCTGCGCGCCGCGCTGCGGCCCCAAGTTGGCGCCGCGCCGCAGCAGCGCATCGCTCCCGAGCTGATCGAGCATCTGCACTCCTTGGGTTATCTGCGCTGATCCGATTCGGATCGGGACGCCGGCTTTCCGGTTGACCGCATCGTCATCCGGCTCGCACACTGGCCGAGCGTGCGCTACCTGTTGATGGACATTCTGGAGTGTCCCTATTGCCGCCGTTTTCCGCTCCAGCTCCACCCCCTCGAACAGCGGGAGCAGCAGCGGTCGGAGGGTTCGGACCGCACCCAGCGCTGCCGCCGCTACTGCGCCGAATGGCAGCGGCCGCTGACCGCAACCGAGCTCGGGCGAGGCGGCTGCGGGCGCTGTCTGAGCGCTGAGATTCTCCGCGGCGTGCTGCGCTGCGGGAGCTGCAACCGCTGCTACCCGATCGAGGACGGCATCGCATCCCTCATGCCGGATCGCTACCGGCCGGCCGGTGAGCTGGCTGGGTTGGCGCGCTTTCGCAGCCAGCTGCCGCCGCAGGTCGCCCCACCGAGCCGGCTGCCGAGCGGTTCCGAACCGCGCGGCGATCAGACCCAGGAGATCGAGATCCGCGACCGCGAGAGCGCCTGCTACGACGCGCGCTACCAGCGGGAGAAGTTTGCCGCCGAGATGGAAGTCTATCAGCGGCTGTTCGATCCACGGCCCGGCGACTGGATCCTGGAGCTGGGTTGCGGCACCGGCCGGATGACCGAGCGCCTGATCGATCGCTGCGGCCACCTGATTGCGGTGGATTTTTCGCTGCGATCGCTCGAGCAGTGCCGCCGCCGCCTGACCGCGGCGCGGCGCACCAAGCTGACTCTGCTGCACGCCGATGCCAGCCTGCTGCCGTGCCGCGCCGGCGCTTTCGATCAGCTGCTTGCGATCGGGCTTTTGTGCAACCTGCCGGTGGAGCTGCACCAACCGGTGCGCGACGGCATGGCCCGCGCGCTGCGGCCGGCCGGCGGCCTGCTGCTGAGCGCTTACAACTACTCGGCGCTGCAACGACTGCGCGGGCTGCTGCGGATCTCGGGCACCGGTCGGAAATCGGGCCGCAAGCCGGACGGCATGGCCTACTACAACTTCACTCCGCGGGAGCTGCGGCGCTGGCTGGAGCCGGCGTTCGAGATCACCGAGCTGATCGGGAGCGACAATCGGCTGCCGCTGCTGCAGCATCTGTCGGGCCGGCTCAGCGCCGCTCTCGATCGGCGCCTCACCGGCACCCGGCTGGCGCGCTGGCTCAGCGCTCGCGAGCTGACGGTTCGGGCCATCCGCCGGCCCGAGCGCTGACCGCCCTCAGAGCCGTGCTCTGTCGCTCGGTTAGCGGATCCAGCTGATCGTGTCGCCCTTCGGCACCCGCAGCTTGAACGGCTTGCCGTTGACCGTGCCGGAAACAATCACCAGCGGCGGAACCGAGCCCGGTTGGAGCTCGGCGCCGGTCACTTCGAACGAGCTCACCTTCCAGATGTCGCCTTCGCGCCGCCAGTCGTCGAACTGGTCGCTGGCGCGACCGAGCTCGTAAGCGTCGGAGATCAGCAGTACCCCGGCGGCCCACATGCAAACCGGCGTTTGCAATCCCAGGCCGCGATCATCCACGTTGTCGCGGATTCCCTGCAGGATGGCGGTGACTCGGCCTTTGGCTTGGTCCTGTTCGGAGAATCGCGTGTATTCGCGCAGCGCGACCCGGCCGACCAGCACCAGCAATCCCACCGTGACCAGCGTGATGACAAGTCCCTTCATCGTTGCCTCCCTCGCTGGCGATCATGATACCCAACCGATCCCGCGCCAAGCTCCGCGGCGACCCGGGCCGCCTCGGCCACGGTCGCTGGGTCGCGGCCGAAGAGCTGCACGCCGTAAATCTGCTCGCTGGGGTGCCGGCGGCCGCGGGGGCGCGAGGCGTCCCCGCCTGTATTCGGATGGACAGGCGAGGCGCCCGGGGGCGCGCGAGAGGTGAAACCCCTCGCCCTGAATGCCAGAAAAAAATGAGGCGGCGGGAGGGGGTCCGCCGCCTCGAGGGAAGGAGGGATTGGGGAGGGTTCTTATTGATCCTTCCAATACATTTATACGGGCAGTTGCCGCAAAAGGACGAAGCGCCTGTGCCGAGGGTTACAGGCCGACCCGGATCGGGCCGATTAATCCAGCAGGCTCAATGCTTTGCGGATCTGCGCCAAGCGCTGGGGGCTGCCGATCGCGGTCCCGAAGCGGATCGGCTCGTAGAGCTCGCGAAACTGGGCCACCGCGAGGGCGGCCTGGCGATCTTGGCGGAGCAGCCGATCGGCCAAGTTGGCCAAGGTCTCGGAGGCGGCCACCCGAATCCCGCGCCGGTTCAGCCCGCGCTCCAGCTGGCTCCAGCAGCGCTCCAGCGGCGGCTGGGACCGGAGCGCGCGCCGCGCGCGGCGGATCCACGATTGGGGCACGGCCAGCAGCGCCAGCAGGGCCAGCAGCGGCACCGGGTGCGCGCTGGCGAGCTCGATCAGCCAGTCGGCCAGGGCGCGCTGCCGCTCGCGATCGAACAGGATCACGTAGCGATCCCAGCTCGCGTTGGCCCATTCCTCCAACCGGATCCACCAGGCCGACCCGGCGTTCGCGTCCGCGGCCAGCGGAGAAGGGTCGAATTCAACCCAGCCCGGTCCGGGCAGGAAAGCTTCCACCCAGGTGTGGGCATCGGCTTGGCTGATGTGATAGGCGCCGGAGGTGGGATCGACGCTGCCGAGGCGATAGCCGTTGACCAGCCGCGCCGGAACCCGCGCCGCTCGGAGCAGCACCGCCATCGCCGAGGCGAAATGTTCGCAGTGACCGGCCCGCTGGTTGAACAGAAAGTCGGCGGTCGGATCGAGGTGGAAGTCGCGTTGAATCCGGCTGGTATAGCGCAGCGTGCCGAGCCGCCGCTGGATCCGCTCGGCCAGGACGTGGGGAGCGGGCCGGCCGGCCTGGAGCGATTCGAGCAGCCGCGCCACCGCGGGATCCACCCGCGGCAATCGAAGGCAGCGCTGCAGCTCCTTGGATTCGAGCCATTCGCTGAATTCAGCGCCGGCCGGCTCCGGTTCGAAGCCCGGTGCTGCGGTGTTCCTGCCGTCTCGCAGGCGGGACAACGCCCGGTAACTGGCAGGCCGCTGGGCCTGTTCGAGGCGGAACCCCTCACCAGGCACGGCCACCAAGGCGCCGCTGCGCGGCTTGAGAATCCCGACCCAGTCGGCGGCCGCCACCAGCTCGGGCCCGGCTCCCGGCAGCAACGTGACATTGATCTCCATCAGACGCCCGCTGTGGGGGGCGTCGATCAGCTCGAGCCAACCGTCGGGCCGCTCGACCCAGCGGCGCGGCACGCCGGCCGGCATCCAGCGCTGGCCGTCGAAGACCTCGAGCACCACGCTGCGCCACAAGGTCGAAGGCAGCGGCGGGACCTTGCAGCGGATCTGCAGCACCGGCTGCTCGCGTTCCATCACCCAACCGACCTGGTTGAGCTCGACGCGGCTGGTGAGACCGGCCCGCATTTCGGAACGGCCCAACGCTCCGGCCATCAAGCCGACCTGAAAACGCGGCAGCGCGATGAACCCGACCACCGTGAATCCCGCCGCCAGCAGCAGGGCGCGGACCCAGGCCCCGATCTCGGCGCGGCCGAGCGGCTGCATTTTCCAGCCGGTCGGCCCGACCGGTGGTGAGAGCAGCGCTCGCGGCCGGCCCTGCGGCGCGGCGCTGCGTTTGAGCTCGAATGCGATCAGCGCGGCGATCGCGGCCGCGACATAAGCGAACAGAAACGGGAGCTGCGCCAGGTCGTCCGAAAGCCCGGCGGCGGCCACCGGATGGAGCGCGGCGACCAGCAGGATCTGCCAGGTATCGCGTTCGCGGATTCGCTCGAGATGTTTGTGAAACAGCAGATACGGCAACAGATGCGCGAGCGCGAGAACGAAGCGCTCCGAAAGGATCGCCAGATCCAAGATCAGGAAGGCCGAGGCCAAGATCGAAAGCAGCGCCAAGGCCTGGCGGAATCCGGGCCGCGTTCGGCGCTCGTAGGGCAGGCGTTCGGCGAGCAGGATGCCGGAGCCCAGTGCCGCCACCGCCGCCTTGGGCAAGCCGCCGGCCGCGGCCAGCGCCGCCAGCGCGAGCAGCGACTGGGCCAGCAGCGTCAGCCGATGGATCGAATGGAGATTCATCGGACGGCGCCCGGCGGTCCGTCCGAGCCGATCGGAGCTTTCGTTGGCGCGCGGTCCGCTGAGCCGGGGGTCAGCACCCAGCCGCGGCAGCCCGCGGGAGGATCGGGCGCCGTGGGGTCCAACAGCGCCAGGCCGCGCAGCGCCAGCCGGTAGAAGCGCGAACCCTCGCCCGGACCCAGGTCGAGCCCCGGGGCTCGCAGTCGGACGGCGGCGCCGCGTCGCAAGAGCTCGAGCAGCAATCCAGCGGTGCGGCTGATGGCCCGTTCCAGCTGCGGATCGCCCGCGCGGCGGCCGCCGGTGCGCAGCACGACGGTCTCGGGTTGACTCGCTCCGCCGAGCGGCCGCTGCACCACCAAATGTCCGACTCGGGCGCTGATCGGCCAATGCAGCCAGCGCGCGTCTTCCCCTGGCCGGTAGTCGGCGAAATCGCCGGCCTGTTCACCCACTCCGATCACGCCGCCGTCGCGTCCGCCGCTGATGTTGATGTCGCCCTCGACCGGCAGCGGCCGGGGCAGCGCCAGGGCCCGCTGCGACACCGCCAACGAGCGCGCCCGGCGGATCCAACCGAACGGGTAGCTGCTCGAGATCCGCGCCGGGCCGAGCGCGTACTGGCCGCGCTGCGAGTAGCTCAGCGGCAGCTCCAGGCTCTGGCGCCCCGGCGGCAGCCGCAGCAAGGCGCAGGCCGGCTGGGTGGGCAGCTTGATCAGGATCGAGAGCGCCGGGAAACGCCCGGATTGGGTGAGCGCCGCGGCGGCGCTGAACGGCACGCCGGCGGTCCCCTCCGGGCTTTCCGCGAAACGCAGGGCCAGACCGCGCAGGTTGTTGCGACCCAGGCACCATTCGACCGCCCAGAGCGACAGCGCGACCGACAGCAGCAAGTAGAGCAGGTTGTTGCCGGTGTTGAAGGCCGCCAGCAGGAGCACGGCCGTGAGGCCGGCCAGCGCCAAGCCGGCTGCGGTCGGAGCGCTCCGCACCCGCAGGGCGAACCAGGAGTTTCTGGCGGTCGAGCTGGCGCTGCGCGCAGAAGGGTTCCGGATCAGCGCCGCGGCCGGGCTCTGCATAACCCGGCTAGCGGGGCACCGGGACCTGGGCGAGGATGTCGCCGATCGCGCGCTCCGCTTCGCCGCGCTCGCCGCCGTCGATCGCGCCCCGAGCGACCACCCGGTGCGCAATCACGGCCGCGGCCAGGTTGCGCACGTCGTCCGGGGTGACGTACCCGCGCCCGCGGAGCAGGGCCCGCGACTGCGCGGCGCGGCGCAGCACGATGGCGCCGCGCGGGCTCAATCCGAGCTCCAAACGCGGGTGGATCCGGGTCGCGTCCGCCAGCGCCAGAATGTAATCGATCAACGGCTCGGCGATCTGGATCTCGAGCACGCGCCGCTGCAGTTCGACCACCTGGCGGCATTCGATCACCGGGCTCAGGCTCGCCTCGGGCGTCTGGTCGGCAGCGCCGCGAACCAGGGCCCGCTCGCTCTCGCCGGGCGGATACCCGATCCGCAAGCGCAGCGCGAAGCGGTCGAGCTGGGACTCCGGCAGCGGATAGGTGCCGTGGAAACCGAAGGGGTTTTGGGTCGCGATCACGAAGAACGGCCGCGGCAGCGGATGGGTGGCGCTGTCGACCGTGACCTGGGCCTCGTTCATCGCTTCGAGCAACGCGCTTTGGGTTTTGGGCAGCGCTCGGTTGATCTCGTCGGCCAGCACGATATTGGCGAACACCGGCCCCGGCTTGAAGCGAAACTCCGCCGCGGCGGTATCGAACACCGTGACACCCAGCAAGTCGGAAGGCAGCAGATCGCTGGTGAACTGGATGCGCCGGAAGCTGCCGGCCACCGAGCGCGCCAGCGCCCGCGCCAAGGTGGTCTTGCCGACGCCGGGAACATCTTCGATCAGCAGGTGCCCGCCGCTGAGCAGCGCGACCACCGCCAGCTCGACGGCCTCCGGCTTGCCGCGCAGCGCATGGCGCAAGTTGGTGATCAAGGCCTCGACCTGCCGCATGGCACTAAGCCTAACATGTCAAGTCCGGCGGCGGATCTGCCGCCATCTGCTTCGTTGCGCTCGGTCGGGCTCCTCCAGCGTACCTTTCAGTACGCTTCCGTCGCCCTCCCTA
>Ga0214471_10001776_pt1 | contig 17033 bp, 17 predicted proteins | sample RVTome_5_FD_207665 | JGI IMG/M metagenome (GOLD analysis project Ga0214471, IMG submission 207665) | Soil microbial communities from uranium-contaminated site in the Upper Colorado River Basin, Wyoming, United States - RVT142D155 | ecosystem: Environmental > Terrestrial > Soil > Contaminated >... | reverse complement strand
GGTCGGTCACTGCTCGCCACGGGCTCTCGGAGGCCGCGGGGTCGGAGGCAAGATCCAAGCCGGTGAGAGCAGAGAAGGCACTCTGCAGTGCATCGCCCACCTGGCCGATCTGAAGGAACCTGAGCAAATCAGCCACCAGCCAGGTAAGCCGGGGGTCGCCGGAGCCTGCAACCACTTCCAGGGCCTCCAGGTCCAAACCAGTGTCAGCCGATTCGACGAGACGTGTCACTGCATCTGCTACCGCCGGGTCCAGATCTCCATCGGGAGCGATTGGGGCAGGTGGGAACTGGTTGCCACGGGCATCGACTTGCCCGCTGGTCTGTGCAGCCGCTCCGTCCCCGTTCAACGGGTCCGTTGCGTCAGTGCCCGCCTGCGAACACGCCATCAATGTCATCCCCAGGAGGCCCAGTACAGCCAGCGGTTTCCTCACGAGATCTCCGGGATTTCGATCATTGCAGCGGGGCTGCGCCAAAAGGCACGGCAAACCGCAAGCACCAGATCAAAACGATCCGGTGGACCGAGGGATCGAAGTTCTCGGGCAGCTGGTAGTTCTGGCTACCGACGGTGCCGGTGAGAACGCCGAGGTCCAGGTAATCACCGGGGATACCCCCGTCATAGGACTCCGCCGCGAGGACCCACACATACAGGTCCGGGCCATTCTGAATGTCAGTGTCGTCTTCGAACCGAAGGACGAAGCTCCCATCCTGTTCGTATACGTTGACGGTCCCAGTGGCGCTGTGGTCGATGCCCGTGAACATCCCTGATGTCACCACGACGGGTTCGACAACCTGGCCGGTAGTGGGCGGAGTAGCCGTCCCCGACGTTGTCGTCGTCGGGGAGGCGGTACTCGTAGTCAGACTGGTGGTGGTCGTCGAGAATGCCTCTTCCAGCGATTGGTCGACAGGTACGTCCGTAAAGAGCGTGTCCGGTCTGAAGAGAAGAAATCCGACCACCGCCACCACGAGGCCACCGGCCAGTAGCAACCGGTTGCGAGTGCTGTTGGTCACGCGGTGGGTGGGATCAGGACGGTGTCGATCACGTGAATTACGCCGTTGGAGGCCTCGATGTCGTAGCGCTCGATTGTGGCACTGCCGACCATGACAATGTCGCCGTCGACGGTGACTTCTAAAGCTTCGCCGCTGGCGGTAGTGAACGACTCGCCGGACATCCCCATCACCATCTCGGCATCCTCCATCATGTTGACGATGTGGTAGTTGAGGATTGCCTGGAGCATCTCGGCGCCGGCAAAGACCTCTTCCTGGCTCATCCCCGCCTCGTCCAGATAGCTATTGAAAGCGTCGTCGGTTGGAATGAAGAGGGTGAAGGGACCTTCGCCGTGGAAATCATCCATGATGCCGGCGGCTCCGAGGGCGTCAAGGAAGATTCCGAGGTCGCCCTCGGCGGTGGCAACCTCGAGGACGTCGCCCATGGTTTCCTCTTCGGTCATTTCCTCTGTCGTAGTCGTGGCCTCTGTTGTGGTCGTTGCAGGCGCGGCGGTCGTGGAGGTTGCCGAATCTCCGCACGCGGCAGCAAGGAAGGCCAGCAGGGCCACGAGGATGATGAGTCGGCGGGATGATGGGGTCATGGTTGGTCCTTTCGAGATCGACTGCATCCCAACATACGTCCGGCGGCGCTTCCCGCTGGCGTTGTTCACCGGCTGTTAAGCGTTTGTTGTGCGAGTCGCAATCCCGGCCCCGATAAATGAATCTTTGCGAAACCGTTGCCAGGGCCCCGTAGGACAACGGCAGGCTTTGCGTAGCATCTTGACGTGGAGAGCGCGCCCAACCCTCACCGAATCCTGCTAGTCGACGATGAACCGCGGGTTCGTGAAGTCGTCGCTGCCTACTTGCAGCGGGACGGTTACCGCGTGCAGACCGCGGGGGACGGGGAAAGCGCCCTTCGTTACCTATCCGAGTTCAAGCCCGATCTGGTAGTTCTCGACTTGATGCTGCCGCACGTCTCCGGGTTCGATGTTCTCCGGGAGATCCGGCGCAATGGAGACCTCCCCGTCATCCTCCTCACGGCCCGGGCTGAGGAGGTCGATAGGGTCAGTGGTCTCGAATTGGGCGCAGACGACTACGTCGTCAAGCCCTTCTCGCCCCGCGAATTGGTGGCCCGGGTTCGCTCGGTGATGCGCAGATCGACTCCGAGAGCATCGACGTCGCCTGCGACCCAGGAAGGGCTGAGCTTCGACGGCCTGGAGATCGATCCGGCCCGACGGGTCGTTTCGGTGGAAGGTGCACCTATGGATCTCACCGCCAAAGAGTTCGATCTGCTCGTTTATCTGGCTGCCGGTTCTCCTCAAGTCTTCAGCCGGGGCCACCTTCTCGAGCACGTTTGGGGCTCGTCGTCGGAGTGGCAAGACCCGGCCACCATCACGGTGCACGTTCGGCGAATCCGTCAGAAACTCGAGAAGGATCCCCAAAATCCCCGCTGGCTCAAGACGGTGTGGGGCGTCGGCTACCGGTTCGAACCATGAAGACGATTGCCTGGGCTCTAGCCGTTGTCCTCATCGCCGGGCTGCTCGTTGCGGAACTCGCGATGGACGTCACACCGGCCGATCGGCGGCTGTTGTACACGGTCTTTGGCACCATTGCCCTGTCGACGTTCGCCGCAGCCGCGGTTTCGATCAAAGTTGCGGGGCGGTTCAACTCGCTCCGAACCAGCCTGCGGGTGGTCGCCTTCGCGGCGGTGGCAGTAACTGGATTCGCCGTGGCGGCGGCGGCCCAAACGATGTTCATCGAGCCTCACGATCTCACTCTGGTGTCGGTAGCTCTAGTGCTGGGAGTAGGCCTCGGCGGGGTTGTGGCTTCGGCGGTGGCGCGACCTCTCACGGCCGATCTCACGGCAGTCTCTGCCACCGCGGGCAGGGTGGCGGGCGGAGATCTGAGCGCTCGCACCGGCGTCGCGCGGAACGACGAACTGGGCGACGCGGCCCGGGCCCTCGACGACATGATCGTCAAACTCGAGAACTCCGAAGGGGAGCGACACAACCTTCTCACGTCGATCGGTCACGATTTGCGGACTCCTCTTGCTTCGATGCAGGCTGCAGTGGAGGCTCTGCAGGACAGGGTCGCTCCCGATCCGGCAGCGTACCTGCGCGGAATCTCCCTCGATCTCGACCATCTCACCCATCTGGTCGATGACCTGTTCCTCCTTTCCAGGATCGATGCCGGGCGGCTCGACCTCTCGCCCGCCCAGGTGGATCTCGCCGAGTTGGCCGATGAAGCTGCCGAAGCCGTGGCGCCGGTGGCCGCGCGCCGGCGAATTCGAGTCCTCGTGTCGGCGCCCGGCCGGATCGGGGTCACGGGTGATCCTGCCGCCCTGGGGAGGGTGTTTCGCAACCTGTTGGCGAACGCCCTCAGACACAGCCCCGACGAGGGCGAAGTGAGGGTCGAACTGACTCGCGGTGAATCACAGGTCAAAACGGTCGTGATCGATCAGGGCGAGGGCTTTTCGGACGGAATCCGATCGCGCGCCTTCGAACGCTTTGCACGAGCGGACGACTCCCGCAACCGCGAGTCGGGCGGCACGGGGCTGGGCCTGGCAATCGCCCGGGCGATTGTTGAGGCCCATGGCGGCACTATCGCCATAGAGGACGGCCCCGGCGGCAGAGTCAGGTTCGCGCTGCCGATCGGTTAGTGGCGATCATCTGACCTGCGCGAGCGTTGCCCGCACCGCAGCAACCGAGGCGCGGATAGCCGCCAGTTCCTCGTCCGTCGCTATAAGCGGCAGGATCGCACCAGCGCCTTTGGCGTCGACGAGACGGGGGAGCGAGACGCAGACGTCCCCGAGCCCGAGGTCGGGAGCGAGTGGCCCGGTGACAGGCAGCACCGAGGATTGAGTCGTCTGGTCGAGAGCATCGAGGATCTGGGCCGTCGCCAGGGCGATGGCCCAACTGGTGGCGCCCTTGCCGGCAATGATCTCGTAAGCGGCGTTGCGCACCTGCTGGAGAAGTCGGGTCTGCTCGCCTTCGTCGATCGGTCCTCCGCCGGTGGTCCACGCTGCGGCCAGGGGTGCTCCGCCGATGTTCGCCGACGACCACAGAACGGTTTCGCTATCACCGTGCTCGCCAACGACATGAGCGTGGATGTGTCTCTCGGCAATCCCGAAACGAAGTGCGATGAGATGACGGAGTCGCGACGAGTCCAGCACCGTTCCGGAACCGAAGACCGTTCCATCGACCCGCCCGGTCATGTCAACCGCAAGCTGGGTCAAAACATCGACCGGGTTTGTGACGATCAGCAGCATTGCTTCCGGGGCGACATGGGTGATGTCCGGCAGCAGGGAACGGAGGAGGCCCGCGTTGCGGACAGCGAGGTCGAGCCTGGACTCGCCCGGTCGTTGCTTGGCCCCTGCCGTGACGACGACGACATCGGCGTCGGCGCACACTGATATCTGATCGCCGGCTTCGATGGTCGCCGGGCGCACGAATTGCAGACCATCGCGCAGATCGAGCATCTCGCCGATCGCCCGCGGCCGATCGACGTCGTACAGAGACAGGTGCCGGGCGAGGCCCCGGTTGAGGGCCGTGAAGGCAATGGCGGTTCCGACATTGCCCGCACCGATGATGGCCAGATGGTTCAAGCTGCCCTCCGATCAACCAGCCCTGATGAGCCCTGGCACCAATCTATGCAGAAGCTCTCACGAACCGGTCGATAGCTAACCTTGCGGGTCTCAGGAGCCGGGAAGGGCCGCGTCTTGGAACCATCGATAATCGTCGTTGGGATTGCTGTCATTGCCTTGGCGGCTGCGTTGCTGGCTGTTGCCCTCCAGAGGCGGCATTCGCCCGGAGAAACCAAGCGGCTTGACGAGTACGAGTTCTACCCGTTCACGACTGACGAGGCTGGCCTGGTCCACTTCAGCCCCGAGCGTTTCGAGGAGGCGGTCGCCTTCTTCCTGACCAAGCGGAACCCCACCGCCGCCCGGGAATTGATTGTCATCGGTGAGCAGAACCGGGTCCGCGACACGTTCAGTTCCGAGCTCCTCGGTCGTTACAAGGACCTCTACGTTGCCTACGACGGGGAAGGAGTCATAAGCGACAACGAGGCTTTTCTCGAGAACTACAAACGGATCGTCCGCCTGATCGGACAGTCGTTCCCCAATACCGGGATCGAGATCCTTCTTCACAATCTGGTCAATCCTTCGAAATCGGTCGTCGCCATCGAGAACGGGGCGGTGACCGGACGAACCCTCGAGATGGGAACCACCAGCCTGGTTCTCGATCTGAAGACCCGGCGTCAGCGGGGGCAGGACAAGCTCAACTATGAACTCCACATCGGGGCCCGGCGGTTCAAGTGCACGACGATTCCGATATTTCGCGCCGAGTACGGCCTGGTCGGCGCTATCTGCATCAATATCGATGAACGCTTCCTCCGCGAAGAGGTCATGACGAACCCGGAGAAGCTCCAGGCGTTCATGGACAACTTCCTCAAGGCCGACATGCTCATCGAGGAGAACATTCTTTCGCCGGCCGAGTATCGGGCTGCGATCAACGGAAAGCGGCATTTCCTCGACGAGGCGATACGCGGTGGGGCCGACTCGTCTCCGAAGGGGCGCTACTTGGCCGCGATTCTCTTCTCGGACATATCCGGTTACTCGGAGATGATGAAGTCCGATCAGGCCGCGACCCTCGGCATACTTGAAACCAACCGGGCAATTCACACGAGCAACATTGCCCGAAACCGCGGGCACTTCTTGAAGGAGATGGGCGATGGGGTCCTCGCCAGCTTCCCTTCAGCTTCGGAGGCGGTGGCCTGCGCCCGAAGCATCCAACGCGACGTCGGCAGCGACGGTCGTTATACGGTGCGAATTGGGATCCACCTGGGTGAGATCGTTCAGGCCAACGGAGATGTTTTCGGTGACGGCGTGAACCTGGCCTCACGCATCCACGGCGAGGCAGAACCTGGCGGGATCGCAGTGTCAGAAGTCGTCTTCGACAACGTCCGCAATCTGCAGGGAATTTCCGGGGTCGATCTCGGGCCCCGGAGTCTCAAAGGCTTCACAGGTTCTTTCCGGCTCTTCGGGATCGAGGTCGGCGCCTCGGCTTAGACGCCCAGGAGAGAGCCGATCTCGCCGTCCGTCGCTCCGGCCCTGGACAAGAGATGCTCGACTTCGATCGGCGCCCCTCCTTGCGCCGCCGATAGCACCGACGCCTCGACCACGGCCACAGCCCGCAGGCCTTCCGTTATCCCGACCTCCATAGGAGTTCCATGCCGGGCAGAGCCTGCGAGCTCCTTGAGCTGCTCGCGGAGCGGATCGCCTCTGGCGACGTCCACCTTTCGGCGGGGTTGGTCGGGAGCGTCGAGGGTGAGCGTCCCGAAGTCGTCGACGTCGCCTCTCTTCCACTTCGAGTGGTCGAGGCGATATTCCAGGTTGCCGGAGGTGGCCTGCAGGTCGAGCACATAGTGGCTTGGTGTGGTCCAACTGGTCGAGAGCGTCGACATTGCCCCGCTTCGATGCGTGACCAGCGCAATTGCCGCATCCGGCATCGTCGGCCCGAGAGCTTCGAAGGCGAATCTGGCATTCACCGAGATCGCCGGGCCGAGAAGGTAGAGCAACGTCTCGATGGGATGGATACCGACCTGAATCAACACCCCGGCCTCGGATCCCCGGGCCGTTCGATACCAGGCATCCTCGGGCAGCTCACCGCCGCGAGCATTGGAAAAGTCGGCGTGGGCGACCCTCACGACACCGGCCCTTCCCGAGGCAATCCAGTCTCGGGCCGCTCGATGTCCAGCGAGGCGCCGGGCGTTGTGGGCCACCCCGACCGGCGCTTGGCCGGAAGCCGCGCGGGCCAACTCGAGGCCCTCGGTCACGCTTACCGCCAGTGGCTTGTCGACCAGGGCGGGCTTGCCCGCTGTCACCACCTGGATGACGTGTTCGGCGTGGCTGTCGTTCGGGGACGAGACAATGACGGCTCCTACTTGGTCGTCGGCCAGAAGGGCCTCGATCGAGTCAGAGCTGCGTTCGAGTCCGTGTCTCGACGCGAATGCGGACCTCTTCTCGGGGGACCGGCTGTAGCAGTTGACGATCCTCACAACGTCGCTGCGTGCTGCGGCTTCGGCGTGGGCATCGGCCCAGCGACCGGTGCCGATGATCCCCAATCCGGTTCTCTCGGTCACGACGGTCAAGAATCCGACTGCCACGAGTAGTCGCCCGAGTAACCCAGGCGATTGGACAACTCCCGGGCGGTGGCGGCCACCGCCCGCCCGATCTCATCACTGCGGTCCGGGTCGAAGCGGGTCAACGGAGCGGTGAAAACCACCGAGCCCTGGCAGCGGTTCGTGTGATCGAAGAACGGTGCCGCCACCGATGCGCCTCCCGCGACCCTCTCCTCGGTGCTGACCGCGTAGCCACGGCTTCGGTCGCTCGCGGCACGGGCGAGGATCTCGAGCGGGTCGCGGATCGTATTGGGGGTCAGAGCCGGCAACGGTGCCCCACCGATCAGGGCAGAGATCTCCTCTCTGGATAGACCCGCCAGGATCGCCCGCCCTGCGGCGCCGGCATGGAGCGGAACCGGCCGCCCCAGCTCCACCACGAAGCGAAGCGGTTTGGAACTCTGGATCTCATGGGTGAAGACGGCGGTATCGCCGTGGAGGGCACAGACGTAACAGGTCTCGTCGAACTCGGCTACGAGACGGCCGAGGAGAGGCCGGACCGCGTTGGGGAGGGCGTCGAGTGCCGAGAGGATGCGCCCCAAGATGAAGAGCCTGGGGCCGGGTACGTATCCATCCGCGCGCCGCTCGAGAACATCGAGGTCTCCGAGTTGTTGGAGGATGCGGCCGACGGCGCTGCGGTCGATGCCGGCGCTGCGAGCCAGACCCCGGGGACCGACCGGCTCACCGGCGTCGACGACTGCCTCGACCACCTTGATGATCCTGTCGGCGAGCGTGTCTCCCGGATCGCGCTTGCCGGTCACGGATTTCTTCTGGCGTCTGGCGTCTGGCGTCTGGCGTTTGGCGTTCCATCCGGGCGGGTGATCGCGTCCAAAGCTGCCAGGTCCGCAGTTGACGGACTCCAGGCTGCGGCGGCGGCATTGGCTGTGACCTGTTCGGGCTCTGTTGCCCCCGCTGTCACGAACGGCACCATCCTTTGAGCCAGCAACCAACCCAGAGCGACCTGGACCATGGTGATGTCTCGTTCGAAGGCAAAACCCCGCAATGCCTCGACTACCTCGAAGTTCGAATCGGTGAGAAACCCCTGGTACCGCTCCATTTGCAGGCGACCTTCGACGGGCTGGCCACGTTGTGCCTTGCCGGTGAGCATTCCCGAGGCCAGGGGGTAGTAGGGGAGCACCGCCACGTTCTCCCGTTCGCCCACGTGAATCGAACCATCATGTTCCGGAGCTCTGTGCAGGAGGCTGTACTGGATCTGGTTGGCGAGAAACGGGCGCAGGCCGAGGGTTCGAGCGGCGTTGGCTGACCCGGACAGCTGGTCGGCATCGAGGTTGGAGCAGCCCACCTCGCGTACTTTGCCCTCGTTGACGAGAGCGTTCATTACCTCCATCGTGTCCCCGATCGGCACCTCCGGGTCCGGCTTGTGAAGCTGGTACAGGTCGATGTAGTCAGTGCCGAGCTGATCGAGGCTGCGTTCTACAGCCCTCCTGATGTATCCCGGCGCCGCTCCACCGGAGCCGGGAACACCCGAGACAGGCATTCCAAACTTCGTAGCGATGACGACCTGGTCGCGGCGCTGGCCGAGGGCCGCTCCGAGAAACGACTCGGACTGTCCGTCGCCGTAGTTGTCCGAAGTGTCGAAGACGTTGATTCCGGAATCGAGGGCTTGGTCGACCACGACCCTCGCTCCTACCTCGTCGAGGGCGCGGCCGAAGTTGTTGCATCCAAGGCCGACCACCGAAACTTCGAGGCTTCCCAGTCGCGCCGTTCTCATCGGGTTGACCCGTTCGAATCCGGCACTGCCCTGAGGAAGCGATGGGCGTTCTGTTCCAGCACGGCCGCCCGGTCGGACTGCGACAGGTCGATCGCATCGACGCCGCCGACCGGGTCCGTCGAGGCCATATCGAAGGGGTAGTCGCTGCCCAGGACGACATGGCCCCATCCCACTCGTTTTCCGAGCAGTTCGAGCGAGATCGGATCGTGGGTAAGCGAGTCGAAATAGAACCTCCGAAAGTACTGGCTCGGGCTGATCTCCGAAGTGATCCTCTTCGGTTCGGGTCGAACCGACCATCCGTGGTCGAAGCGGCCGACCTGATAGGGGGCGAACCCACCGCCGTGGACGAATCCGATGCGGAGACTCGGGTGCCGCTCGAGCACTCCACCGAAGATCAACTTGGTCGCTGCGATCGTGGATTCGAGCGGGAGTCCAACCATGTTCTGGAGGTAGTAGCTCTTGAGGCGGTCGGATCCGGCGATCGAGCGTTGATCGGGGTGGATCCAAACCGGGAGGTCGTGCGCCTCGAGGTCGTCCCAGAGGGGCTCGAAGCGCGAGTCATCAAGATCGATTCCATCGACGTTGGAGCCGATCTGGACGCCGCGGGCCCGAGGGTGAGCGGCAATGTGCTCGACCTCATTCAAAGACGCACCGATGTCTTGGAGGGGGAGCGTTCCAAACATGTGGAAGCGGTCGGGCTCTGTGTCACTCAAGGCAATGAGGGCATTGTTCTGGATGCGGGCGAAGTCGGTGCCGACTCCGGCGGGGATGTGGTAGTAAAAGTTGGGAGGCGGGATGGCGATGATCTGTAGGTCGACCCGCTGGCGGTCCATGTCGGCGAGGCGCAAAGCAGGATCGAAAATCGCCTTGGGCAGCGGTCCCAGTCGCTCTCTCCCCGCGTACGACAGATACGACTGTCCTTCGTCCTCGATCAGCACCGGCCCGTGATCGGGGTGTGCTGCGTGCATCTCGGACAACGCCTGGGGGACGATGGCGTGGGCGTGCAAATCGATCGTCGGCATTCAGCGCTCCTGTTTGGATTTGTCTTCGGTCTGTGGGTCGCGGGTTTCTTCTTGCTTGTCCCAGTTGGCGAAGGATCCGTAGCCGGGATGACGGAATTCGTTGGGGACTTCGATCAGGACCGGTTCGTCGGTGTCGAGCACCGATTCGAGGGTGGCTCCTACCTTGGAGAGATCATCTACCGACACACCCCGGGCACCGAAGGCTCTTGCCAGCGAGACGAAGTCGGGAGGAAGGATGTCGACCCCGGACCTCCGTCCGTAGAGATGGTCCTGGTGGCGTCGCTCGACCCCGTACCCGCGGTCGTTGAAGACCATAACGATCACCGGGATTCTCTCCTGGACGGCCGTCATCAAGTCCTGAATGGTGAACATGACGCCGGCATCTCCGGCAACGGCGATAGTCACGGTGTCGGGTCGGGCCACTTTGGCTCCGATGGCGGCCGGCAACGCGTAACCGAGAGTCCCGAACCCGGAGGGAACGAACCAGGTGCGGGGCAACTCCGACGACCAGCACGAGCGGGCCCAGAAGGCGATGGTGGTGGGATCGTTGAAAACGAGCGCATCGCCGGGAAGGGCGGATCGCATCTGGTCGAGCACGTCGATCTCAACCGGACGACCGACGGCGGCTTCGATGCGCCGCTTGCAGTCGTCGACCTCGGCCGTGCGCCACTCCTTGGCTTGGAAGCCGGACGAGTCAAGAGCGTCTCCGATCGCCTCCAGCGCCAGGCGAGCATCGCCAACCACGCCGACCGTCGCCCGATAGTTGCGACCGATTTCAGCCGGATCGAGATCGATCTGGACCATGATGTCCGGTACTCGGAGCGACCATCCACCCGTGGGGAAGTAGGAGAATCGGGTGCCGACCGCCAGCATGAAGTCCGACCGGGCGAGGAGCCGGCGCACCGGCAACTCGTTGGCCCAGTTGCCGAGGTGGAGTGGATGGTCCCACCGCATTCCCCCCTTGCCTTTCTGGGTGGTGATGATCGGAGCCCCGAGCATCTCTGCGATTCTCTGGAGCTGCGCAGCGGCGGCCGGGTTGGCGATGCCACCGCCGGCCCAGATCACCGGGCGCTCTGCACCGGCCAGCAGCCTCACCGCGGCCTGCACGGAATCGGTCGTGGGAGCCCGGGGAACCGGCTCGGCTCGATCGAGTAGATCGGCCCCGGTGGTGGCGGTCAGGGCCTCGCCGGCGATTTCCACCAGAGCCGGACGAGGTCGACGGTTTCTGAGAGCGAACATCGCCTGGTGGATGGCGGCCGGTATCTCGTCCGCCAGCGCCACCTGCTGGGTGAAGCCGGTCACTGGCCGGAAGACTCCGAGCTGGTCAGAGATGTCGTGAAAGTGGCCGAGTCCCTTCCGGCGAGCGGAGGCCGGGTTTTCGCTCAGCACATGGAGGACGGGAACACTGTCGTTGAAAGCAGTCGCCATCGCCGTCAGGGTGTTGAGAGCACCGGGTCCGCCGGAGGTGAAAGCGACTCCTACGCCGCCGGAGGCACGGGCATAGCCGTCGGCCATGAATACAGCCCCCTGCTCATGGCGCACCTCGATATGGCAGAGAGCGGAGTGATCGAGAAAGGCGTCGTAAACGGCCAGGGTCCCGACTCCGGGAATGCCGAACAGGGTGCTGACACCTTCGGCCAAGAGTGATTCGACGAGCGCGTGGGCGCCGGTCCGGACCGCCATGGACACCACCTCTGATCACGGTTACTTTTGGGGCCGACTGTCTCGCAACCTGAGACGGCGACCGTCCTGATGGGACGGGTTCGATTATTCCAACGCCGACCCTCAATCGCAACCGAGTTGACGACCCCCGGCGGCAATCCCGACCCACATGAGGGGAAAGCCGCCGTGCTCGGCGAGCACGATCCGGTCGTTCCCGACGGCGGCTTGACGGGGAGAGACGTGGCGGGGCAGAGGCTTCCAACAGTCACCGTCCGGTGACACCCAACCGGTAAGGCCGGGTCGGTGCGACCATTCGCCGAGAACAACCCATCCCAGCCCTCCGGCCGCCACCTCTCGCAACTCGAAGTCATCCTCTGCGGGCAATGGCTCGGCCCGGGTCCACGAGCGGCCATCATCGGACAGCCAGAGGGCACCCTCATCGATTCCGACTCCGCCCACCGCGATCAGGCGGCCATTCCGCCAGCCCATGTCGTATATATAGGCGCCGTCCCCAAAAGGGGAGCCATCGCTCAGTCGCTCCCAGGCCTTTCCGTCGGGCGAAGACCACACTTCGGGTTCGCAGACTGGCCAAATCCCGAATGGATCGGCTCCATTGACCGACACCAGCGTGATGAATCCGGCGGGGGTGGCCACGATCGGCGGCACGTCGACCGAGCTGACGGTGGGGGGGTCGCACGTGGCGTCAGCAGGCATTCCGATCGCCTCTCCCCAGGTTGGCGCCGCCACCACGAGCTCGAAATCGGGTGCCACGGTTTCCGGGCCGGAACCGTTGGGCGCCCAGAACACATCGCCTGTGAACGCCTGGGCCACGAGCCCGTTCGCTCCGACCACCAGACCTGCCCGGCCCGAGCCGTAGCCAACGCGTACGAGAAGAGGGAGGTTGACTCGCGACGCCTCTGGCTGTTGGCCTTCAACATGGCCCAGGCGCATAACCCATCTCCCGGCAAATGCGAGGAGGTCATCCCCATCCACCAGGAGGCGGTTGGGCGAGCCTGAGATGCCCCGGCCCGACCAGGCAATGCCGTTGGAAGAAGTCCACAACGTCATGTCGCCCTCGACCGGTCGTGCGAGCAGGGCGAACCCGTCCGCGGTTGCGACGAGGCTGTCGACGTGAACGACGCCCTCCGGTTGGCGGGCGAAGGTCCAAACCACCGTTGATCGGGTTCCCGAGGTCCAATCGAAGAAGACGAGTAGTCCGGTGACCGCAATGACGGCCGTTGCGACGATGGCGGCGACCCTCCGCCCTTCAGCTGCAATGCGCTGCACGATGCATCGTATGATCCCGGCCCAAGGAACCCCGGAGAAGAGTGGTCGAATCGTTGAACTTGCCAGAAGGAACTGTTCGCATGCCTGCCGCCACGGTCCAGGATTTCGTGGCCGCTGCTTTCCGGGCATCCGGTGTGCCGGCGGCCGATGCCGATCTGGTGGCCGACGTCCTCACCAGCGCCGACCTGCGCGGAATCCGCAGCCATGGCGTTGCCCGGATGAGCTTTTTCCTGGTCCGCTTGGAGAAGGGCACCATCAACAAGCACCCCGACCTTCGCTTCGTCCAGGGCAGTGACACCACGGGTCTGCTCCAGGCCGACAACGGCATCGGTATAGTCGCCGCCGCCCGGGCGATGGAGGAAGCGATGGCCATGGCGGGTCTCTTCGGTTCGGGGTTCGTGGCGGTTCGCGACAGCAGTCACTTCGGTTACGCCGGCTACTGGTCACGCCGGGCCATGGCTGCAGGATTCATAGGAATCAGCCTGTCCAACAGCGGTCGGCGGGTGGCGCCTACCTTCTCGGACGAATCTGTCCTCGGAACCAACCCGTTCTCACTGACGATTGCCGGTGGCGACGATGAGACCGACTTCTTCCTCGACATGGCGACGTCGGCCGTCGCGGTCGGAAAAGTCGAAACCGCGCTCAGGGAGGGGCGGGAAATACCCCGTGGATGGGTGGCCGAAGGGGGGGAGCGACCGATTCTCGACCACAACGGAGTACTTTCTTTCGATGCCCCGCTCTTGCCTCTTGGCGGCGAGGGCGACGACACCGGTGGTCACAAGGGATACGGCTTGTCGCTGATGGTCGAGTTGCTGTGCGGTGCGCTCCCGGGAGGCAGCCTGGCGGACCGGATTGCGGGTGCCTCGGGCGACGCCCCTGCGGCGATGGGTCATTTCATGGGCGCCATCAAGATCGATGGGTTCCGGCCCCGCGCCGAGGTTCAAGCCGACATGGCGGAGACATTCGCATTGATCCGGACGTCGGGGCGGGCTCCGGAACACGATCGAATTTTCATCCCCGGCGAACCCGAGGCGATCGCCGAGGCCGAGAACCGCGATCTCGGTATCCCGATCACCCCCGCCCTCATGGACCAGCTCACGCGCTGGAACGCACGGCTCGGGCTTGGCTTCGACCTGGGGTGACGGTGGTCACCGGACTCAGCGGCTCGAAGACGGTCGACGCAGTCATTGGCCTGGGCTTCAGCCATGTTGTGATGATCCCCGATGCCGAGACTCGGCTCCTCTTTGATGCCCTGCGGGGCCGCGCCGAGATTCAGGTCGTGTCACCGGCACGAGAGGGAGAAGGAGTGGCGATCGCGGCCGGGCTCTGGGTGGGCGGTGCCAGGCCGCTTTTGGTAATGCAGAACACCGGGTTGATGGAAGCCGGTGACAGCATCCGTGGCTGCGGCCTCGGCCCCAAGATTCCTCTTCGAATGCTGGTGGGGTGGAGGGGCTACCCGGGCGCCATGGCGGGCAGTCTTCCGATCGATTCCGCCTTCACGTACACCGAACCGATCCTCCGGGCGTGGGGGATTCCCTACCGGCTTCTGATGGAGGAAGGCGACCTCGGCGCTATCGCTGAGATGGATCGAATTGCAGAAGAGACTTCGATGCCGGCGGTAGCCGTGTTCGGATGGGCGTTCCGGCCATAGACGCCAGACGCCAGACGCCAGACGCCAGACGCCAGACGCCAGACGCCAGGCTATTGAGCCGGCACGACTCCCAGTGCCTTGCGAAGCTTGACGACTCTCCCTGCGTGGTCCGTGTGGTTCACGGGCGGGAGTTCTCGGCTGTTCTTCACCGGCAGGACTACGAAATGGGGACCGGGCTCTGTTAGCAGGCGTGGCATGGCCGCTTCGAAGGCTGCGATGGTTTCCAAGCGCTCTACTTTCCCGGTGCCCTGGCTGCCACCGCCAGGGATACCGGAGGCGTGTGCCATGGCCTCGAAGTCAACCCCCGACGGCAGGTCTTGGCCGCCTGTCATTTCATAACTCCGGTTCTCCAATAGCAGCACCAGGAGATTGGTCGGCCCAAAGCGACCGATCGTTGTAAGCGATCCAAGGTTCATAAGAAGACCGCCATCGCCTTTTAGGACGATGGTCTTCCGCTCCGGCCTCGAGAGCGCGAGCCCCAATCCGAAGTCGGCGGCATGTCCCATCCCGAATGCCAGAAAGTCGAAGTCGAGATCGTGATCGGATACCAGCGGCCATTGCAGAGTGGCGGTCATCGTCATGATGACGATCTCGTCGGTTCTCCGCTCGGCCAGCGCTCGAAAAAGTTCCAACCGCTCAATCATCGTGTGCTCTTCATTGGCGTCTGGCGTCTGGCGTCTGGCTTAGGTCGCGATCAGATCAAGTTCCTCGAACTTCTTCAATACGCGCGCCTTCGCCACCGCCACGGCCTCGTCCGAGGGGTCGCGGGGGAACGGCAGATCGATCTCGATGTCGTCCTGGAGCCTGCCTCCCTTGGCGAAGACCAGGATCCGGTTCGACAACTCGACGGCCTCGCCGACGTCATGGGTGACGAACAAAACCGTCTTGCCGGTCTGGTGCCACATCGAGTGGAGCTCGCGGCGGAGCGATCTTGCGGTGATCGCGTCGAGATGGCTGAACGGCTCGTCCATGAAAAGAACGTCAGGCTCGATCGAGAAGGCCCGGGCGATGCCGACCCTTTGTTGCATGCCCCCCGACAGCTCGCCGGGATACTTGTCGCCTTTGTCCCCCAGTTGAACCATGTCGAGATACCGCTGGCACCGAGCCTTGGCCTCCTCGGTCCGGTCCTCCTGCACGAAGAGGAGGTTGTCGAGGACCGAACGCCAGGGGAGCAGGCGGGCCGCCTGGAACACATACCCGGAATTGGCCTCGCGACCGTCCTGGGTGATCTTGACCGACCCCGAGCTGGGGGTTTCGATGTCGGTGAGGATGTTCAGCAGGGTGGACTTTCCGCAACCGGAAGGCCCGACGATCGACACGAAGACATGGCCTTCGACGTCGAGATTGACGTCCTCGAGGGCGACGACGCGATCGTCGCCGATCCCGAATTCCTTGTGCAGGTTCCTCACCAATATCTCAGCCACGCCGTTTCTCACTTCCATTTGTGTCCAGACCCTCGAACTTCGCCCGACTTCTCTCGAGAATCCGGAAGTCTTTTTCATCCTGGGTATCGGAACCGAGCGCGTCTTCGACCACGTCGATGCCGGACAGTTTGGGCCGCCACTTGAAAGTGCGTCGCTCCAAGCGCTCGAAGATGGTCCGTTCCAGGAACAGTGCAAAGAGGATGAAGAACAGGGCGTATCCAATGACCCCGTGGGCCCGATGAGCGTCGTACCAGAACTTGATCGTCCAGCCGGCCCCCTCATCGGAGGCGAACACCTCGGTGATCACCAAGCCTTTCCAGCCGATCGCAAACCCGTAGCGCATGGCCGCGAACATGAACGGCGCCAAAGACGGCAGCAAGACATGCTGAATGACCCGCTTCTGGGGCACCTGGAACGAGCGCGCCATGTCAAACAAGTCCTTGGGAGTGTTACGCACTCCTTCTCGCACGTTGATCACGACGAAGGGCAGGCCGGTGAGGGCAACCGCGATGATCGGCCCGACATGCCCGAACCCAAGCGCGAGACCCAGGAATAGCGCCCACACCAGTGCCGGCATTGCCAGTATCGCCATGATCCAGTCGTGGAAGAAGGCATCGACCGCCTTCGACAGTCCCATCGCCAATCCGATGATCGTTCCGATAACCATCGCAATGACGAAACCGATTCCGAGGCGGGCGAGGGATATGGCGAACATGCCGTAGACGTTGTTTCGCACGCTCCCATAGCGGAGCAGGGAGTTCAGAGTGATTTCGTCCCACATAAACCCGAGCACTTGCTGGGGTGGTGGGAAGATCCTCGAATCAATCGTGTAATAGACGGCCCACCACACGGCCAGGAACGCGAGCGGGAACAGGAGCCGGGCGAACGACGGCGACTTGAGAGCTCTGAGGACGGCGCCGTCCTTCTTGGAGCGGATCGGTTTGTCCACTTTGGGGGTAGCAGCGGTCGCGGTCACGCCGTCACCTCCGGCCGCCAGCGGAAGAACCGGCGCTCGAAGTACTGGAGAACCACTTTTTCGAGGAACAGAGCAAAGACAAAGAATGAGAGAACCCAGGTGAAGAACTCGTCCATCCG
>Ga0214471_10001775_pt1 | contig 17039 bp, 15 predicted proteins | sample RVTome_5_FD_207665 | JGI IMG/M metagenome (GOLD analysis project Ga0214471, IMG submission 207665) | Soil microbial communities from uranium-contaminated site in the Upper Colorado River Basin, Wyoming, United States - RVT142D155 | ecosystem: Environmental > Terrestrial > Soil > Contaminated >... | reverse complement strand
AACATCGAATCGTCATCGGTTGCGTGGATGCAGTCGACCGGGCAGACGTCGACGCAGCTGGCGTCCTTGACGCCGATGCATGGCTCGGTGATCACGTAGGTCATGCGCGGACTCCGTCGGGCTCACAACGCTTGATCAGCTGAGGTTGAGGATACACCGATGCCGCCGCGTGCTCGGGGCCGGGAGAGTGGTCAGGCGGTCGTCAGCTCGGCGGCTGCCTGGGCGGCATGGAGTGAGGCGAACCCGGGCTTGATCTGCTCGTTGATGATCCGCAGCCGCCCGTCGAACGGCCAGAAGGCCGATTTCATGGCATTCAGGGTCAGCCATTCCATGTCGTCGAGACCGATGCCGAAGGCGCTGGCCAGGGTGGCGAACTCGCTCGACAGGGTGATGCCGCTCATCAGCCGGTTGTCGGTGTTGACCGTGACCCGGAAGCGCAGGCGGCGCAGCAGGTCGATCGGGTGCTGGGCGATGCTGGGCGCCGCGCCGGTGTGCACGTTCGAGGTCGGGCACATCTCGAGCGGTACGCGCCGGTCGCGGACGTAGGCGGCGAGACGCCCCAGGGCGACACGACCGTCCGGCCGCACCACGATGTCATCCACGATCCGCACGCCGTGGCCCAGCCGCTCCGCGCCGCACCACTGCAGCGCCTCCCAGATCGATGGCAGCCCGAAGCCCTCGCCTGCGTGAATCGTGAAGTGGAAGTTCTCCCGGGCGATGAGGTGGAACGCGTCGAGGTGGCGGGTCGGTGGATAGCCCGCCTCGGGACCGGCGATGTCGAAGCCGACGACTCCCTCGTCCCGATGCCGGACCGCGAGCTCCGCGATCTCCACCGACTTTGCCGCCTGGCGCATCGCCGTGATGAGAAGCCCGACCGTGATCGGGCGGCCTTCCGCGCCGCGGCGCAGGCCGGCCAGCATGGCCTCCGTCGCCTCGTCCAGGGTCAGCCCGCCATCGGTCAGCAGCTCGGGCGCCATCCGGATCTCGGCGTAGACCACGCCGTCGGCGGCCAGGTCCTCGACGCACTCGGCCGCCACCCGCTCGATCGCCTCGCGCGTCTGCATCACGGCCAGGGTGTGGCGGAAGCCCTCCAGGTACAGCTCCAGCGACTTGCGGTCGGCACCGCTCGTGAACCAGCGCGCCAGCTCGTCGGGGTCGGTGGTCGGCAGCTCGCGGTAGCCGGCCTCCGCCGCGAGCTCGATCACGCTGCGTGGCCGGAGGCCGCCGTCGAGGTGATCGTGCAGCAGCACCTTCGGCGCCCGCCGGATGGTGGCCAGGTCCACGGCCCGGCGCGGGACGGCGGCGGGCCGCATGATGCTGCTCATGGTGGGGGGCAGCCTAACGTTCGGGCCGACCGCCGACAAGGAGAGGCGCTACCCTGCGCCCATGCCACAGCTCCCCTGGCCATTCGAGCGGCCACCGCTGATCGTAGCCACCGCCACCCCGCTCGCCGATGATGGCGAGCGCCTGGACGAGGAGGCTGTGTGGCCGATGGTCGCCTTCCTCGCCGAGCACGGGGCCGATGGCGCGTTCGCCTGCGGCACCACCGGGGAGGGGATCCTCCTCTCGCTCGAGGAGCGACGGCGCGCGGCGGTCATCTTCCGCGCCGCGGTCCGCGGCCGGCTGATCGTGCACGTCGGTGCGCAGTCGACGCGTGACACGGCGCAGCTGGCCGCACACGCCGCCGAGATCGGTGCCGACGCAGTCGCGGTAATCCCGCCGCCCTACTTCCCGCTCGACGACGAGGCGCTGGCGGCGCACTTCGTGGCGGTCGCCGCCGCCTGCGCCCCGCTTCCCTTCTTCATCTATGCGTTCGCCGCGCGCAGTGGCTATCCGGTTTCGATCGAGGTGGTCGAGCGGGTGCGGGCCGATGCGCCGAACCTTGCCGGCCTGAAGGTGAGCGAGGCGCCGCTGGAGCGCGCCGCGTCCTTCCTTGAGCTCGGCCTGCCCGTGCTCATCGGCTCGGAGCCCCTGCTGCCGGCGGTGATGGCCCGCGGAGCGGTCGGCGCGGTGTCCGGGCTGGCGGCTGCCTTCCCCGACGTGGTGCGGGCAGCGCTCGACCGTCCGGACGCCGATGCGGAGGCCCGGCTCGGCGCGCTGCGCGCGGCCATGGAGGCGCAGCCATTCATCGCATCGGTCAAGCACGTGCTGGCTCGACGCGGGGTCCCCGTACGACCGGACATGCGCGCGCCGCTGCGACCCCTCACGGCAGATGAGGCGGCAAGCCTGGACGAGGCCCTCGATCGACTTGGCGCCGTTCCCGCAACCGCTTAGCGTTCAATCTCGGCGAGCGCCTGGACCGCGGCCTGCCCCACCGCGGTCTCCGGCTCCGTCGAGAGGAGGTAGCGAAGGAAGGACGGCAGGTCGACCATTGTGGCGCGCAGCTCGTCGCCCGGTGGCCCCTCGACGCTGGCCGCCTGGACCGCCGCCGCGGTCAGAAACGCGATGAGCCGAGGCCGGCCCGGTACGCGCGCGTCACCGGCAAGGCGCCGGATCAGCCGCACCGCCGGGACGGTGGCAGGAGGGACCAATCCCTCCTGCAGGAGCGAATCGCCCAGCAGGTCCAACGCGTCGTCGCGGACGCGCTCGTCCTCGGTCAGCAGCAGGCGCAGATGGCGCGGCGTGTCGATCGCACGGCCGTAGGCGTGGTCGAGGGCCGGCCAGGGCGTCGCGCCCAGGTCCGACAGCAGCTCGTCCGCCAGCGGGCTTGGCTCGGCGATTATCCGTTCTCGTCGAATGGAGAGCGCCTCCGCTTCCGGCTCCAGTCCGGCGGGGACGGCGGCGCGCGCGGCCGACAGCACGTCGCTGATCATCTGCGCCACCCGGTTGCCGGCGCCAAGGGCGGACTGCGCCAACCGCTCGATCCGGTCCGCGGTCTCGCGGCCGCCCGCCGGACCGTACTCGCGGCGCTCCTGCCAATAGATCTCGCCCAGCGCGCGAATCGCCATCGGGTGCGTCGCGCCGTACGCGTCGGACAGGATCGCCGCGATCCGCTCCAGGATGAGCATCACCGCGCTCTCGGTTCCGCCCACGCGGGTCACCAGCTTGAGCCGGTGGAGCAGCTCGACCAGGGATGGGTCCGATGGCCCGCGCGCGACTTCCAGCAGCGCGATCGCCTCGCGCAACTGGTCGGCAGCCGCGCCGACGTCGCCGGCCAGGTACGCAACGTCGGCCTCCTCCGTGAGTCGCTCCGCCTCGGCGGCGGCTGCCGCCTGGGCAGGATCGGGCGCGATGCGCTGCGTGATGCGCGCGGCGATCTGGCGAAGCTGCTCCACCGCGCGGTCCGGACCGGGGAGGGCGCTGCGAGGCAGCTCGCCCGTGTCCTCGCCCGGTCGCAGCGCCATGACTGGCAGATAGATCGCCGTCGCCTCGTTCATGCCCTCAAAATCTCCGGCGCTCAGCGCGCTTGCCAGCCCCAGCGCGTTGTCGAGCGTCTCGGGGTCGGTCGGCCCCAGCTCGTTCATGCTGATCACGAAGGCCCGCTCGAAGGGTCTCCGTGCATCCGCCCAGCGGTCCTCAGCCCCGGCCAGATTGCCCTGGGCGGTGAGCACGTAGGCGGTCCAGCGGCTCATCGGTCCGAAATGACGCTCGTGGAGCTCGAGCGCCCGCTCGAGCATCTCGGCCGTGCCGTCCATCTCGTCATCGTTGACGCGGGCCATCGCCACGTTGGTCAGCAGGCGAGCCACCAGCTCGGAGTCCGGGCCAAGCGCGGCCTCCGCCGCGACCAGCGCGCGTTCGTACAGCTCACGGGCGCGAGCACTCGATTCAGGGAGCGACTGGAGCTTCACCGCCAGCGCATTGAGCGTCTCGGCGGTCCGGCGATGGGCGTCGCCAAGCGCGCGCTCGCAACGGCGCAGCGCGTCCTCGTGCGTGGCGATGGCCTCTTCCTGATCGCCGCCACGCCACAACGCCACTCCAACGTTGTTCAGGCTCTCGATCGTCTCCTCGTCGTCCGGCCCGAGAACTTCCGCCCGCAGCTCGTACGAGCGTCGCAGGTGCGGAAGGGCCTGTTCCGTCCGCCCCAGCGTGAGCTCCACCACGCCGAGCAAATTGAGATCCGCGCCAAGACGGGCGGGGTCTCCATCGGCCTCGTCGAGCCGCAGTGCCTCCTCCGCCAGGGCGCGCGCGGCCGGGACGTCACCGATGATGTACAGGCACTCGCCCAGGATCTGCGCGCAAGCCGCGACCTCCCGGGATGCTCCGGCCGCTCGGCTGACCTCCAGGGCACGCTCGGCGAGCCGCTGTGCGGATCGCGGGTCACCGGCATCGACACGCCGGCGTGCCTCGCCCAGGAGGTCGCCGCTCACCCGCCTCAGCCGGTCTCGCCCGGATCGCCCGCCACCGCCATCTGGCCGCCGGTGGCGATCCCCGTCTCCCGGTGGTGCGGTGCGGTGGCCGCGTCGTTCATCTCGAAGCGGCTGGGCGGAGCGGCGGCGGCCAGGCGCGCGATTGATTCGGGCGTGAGCTCGTAGCCGAACCGGATGGCCGCCACGTTCTCCTCGACGAACCGGCGCGGCAGCGAGTCGCGGATCGAGGGCTCGTCGAAGTCGATCGCCGCCAGCCGCAGCAGCCGACCCAGGGCGATCATGTTGCCGAACAGTTCCTTGCCGAAGTGCTCGCTGCCGAGCGTGGCGAACGGGATCTGCTCGTCGCCAGAGCGGCCGAGGCCGAGATCGGTCACCACCTTGCGGCCGCTGATGCGCAGGTGCCCCTTGTCGGCCAGCTTCAGCATGATGTCCGCCTCCTCGACCACCGGGTTGGCGATCGGCACGTCGTCGAAGATGACGAACGCGTCAGACATGGAGCCGCGAACGCTGGAGTCGTAGTCGAACAGGACGGTCACGTGCTTGCCCATGCGGGCCAGCAGCGCGCCGAGCACCCCGGCGATCAGCCGCACGCCCTGGCCGCCGACTCCGTCGAGCGCAATGCGGGTGGTCATCTGGTTAGGCCGATGCCTCCGGATCGTCGACGCCGGCTTCCCGCAGGGCGTCGGCAAGGCTGATCTCGCGCTTCGCCACCCGCAGCTTCAGCTCGGAAGGTAGCTGCTGCATGAGCGCAAGCTTTCGCTGCGCCTCCGCACGCTTTGCCTCCTTCGGGTCCGACGCAGTCGATGACGGGTCCGATGGCGGCGCGGCGTCGTGCGCGGTGAGCGGAGCGGCCGGCTGGGTGTCCCTGCCGAGCGTCCCGCCGATCAGGTTGCGCCCCTCGACGGCGGCCTCCGCCTTCTGCGCATCCAGCTCGGTCGGCTGATCCTGCGTGTGAAGGTCCGCTCCGGTGGCGCTGATCTCGACCTCGCCGGGCGCCACCGGAGCGCCCCCGGGCGCACTTGCACCGGTGCGCAGCCACTCCGGTATCGGCAGCCCTGCCGCGGTCAAGGCCTCGACCAGGGTCAGCTCCTTCTTCGCGACCTGCAGCTTCACCTCGGCCGGGAGCTGGGCCATGAGCGCGGCGCGCTCCTGCGACTCGGCTCGCCGTCGCGCCTTCTCGTCATCGGTGGTCGCGGGCGCCGCGGCGGTGGCCCCAGAAGCCCCGGGGGACGCGGTGGCGGAGGTCATTGGTCCGGCGGGCTGCTCCGGCAATGCCTCTGGCCGCTCTGGAGCTGCGGTCGTCCCAGAGCCGTTGCCGTTCGTGGTGGCCGCCGATCCATCGGTCTCCGGATAGAGGATGCCGATCTCGAACGGGTTGAGGCGGACCGCGTCCTTCCCCGCGCGCTTGTAGGTCTTGCGGTAGAAGCTGAGCATCTCGTTCGCGCTCGCGAAGCCGATACGCCGGCCGTTGTTCTCGATGCACTGGCTGGTGATGTCGACGAAGCTGAAGCCGTCGTGCTCGATCGCCTCGCGAATCACGTTCCGCATGTGCAGCTGGTGGTATACCGTGGTCTTGGCATAGATCGCGTGCGGCGAGCTGCGGACCAGGCCCTGGAGGTTGATCGGCGTGCTCGGGTTGCCGGCGGGGCTGGAGAGCGTCTTGGTGCCGGTGGGGGTGGTCGGGCCGGTCTGGCCGCCGGTCAGGCCGTAGATCTCGTTGTTGTTGCACAAGACGGTGACCTGGGCGTTTCGCCGGATCGCGTGGATCAGGTGGTTGCCGCCGATGCTGGCGGTATCGCCGTCACCCGCCACGACGATCACGTTCATCTCCGGGCGCACCGTCTTGATCGCCTCGGCCACCGGCAGCGTGCGGCCGTGGAGGGTGTAGACACTCTCGTACTTCAGGTAGCTGCCCATGCGGCCGGTGCAGCCGATGCCCGTCACCACGATCGTGTTCGTCTCGTCCAGGCCCATCTCGTCGAGGACCATGGCCAGCTCGATCATGATCGTGCCGATCCCGCAGCCGGGACACCAGATGGTCGGGAACAGGTCCAGCTTCAGGTGCCGCTTGAAGCCGAGCTCGGCGAAGGACGCCTCAGGCATGGACCGATGCCTCCGCGAGTTTTGCGTCCCCGAGACCGGCGTCCTGTCGCCCAGTAACCTGGTTACTGGTAAGCGGGCGCGAGGCTGATATTCGGGCCCTCGACGCGGATTGCTGAGCGTGTCGGCAACCCTCGCGGGCCGGCCAGGCCCGTCCCGGGTCGCTTACCAGTAACCCCATTGCTGAGAGATAGGATCTGGTCCTTCTACCCGACGCTCGGATCACCGCCATGCTCAGCCCACTCCCAGGGGCGAGGGGTCGGCGCGCTCGGTGGGCGCCAGCGGGATCGGGGGCTCCGCGGGACCGCCGCCCAGCACGCGCTCGAGCCCGTCGCGAACGGCCTCCAGGCTGATTCGGCCACCGAGCAGCGGGACGCGCTTCACCTCGCGGCGCAGGGCGAGCTCGACCATGTCGGCGTACTGGCCGTCGTTCGCCTCCAGGCAGACGATCGCCTCGTAGCGGTCGGCGATGGCGGCCAGCTCGTCGGCCAGGATGGGGTGGATCCGGATCGGGCGGAAGAGCGCGTATTCCGGAGCCAGCGGCGCCGCCACACGGCTGACGATGCCGTAGCAGATGATCAGCACCTTGGCATCCACGTTCCAGCCGTGCTCGTACAGCGGGTAGCGACCCGCCACCTCGGTATGGCGGTGCTTGGCGTCGTAGTACTGGCGCAGGTACTCGTCGGCGTCCGCCGTGGCCGGCTCGCCGGCATTCGGGCCGTGCTCGTACATGAGCACCCCGGCGAAGAAGCGCGGCTTCCCTGGCTCATGGCGGCCGAGCGGGGGGATGCTGCGCTCGACCACCGGCACGCTGCCGGCCAGCTCGTCCAGGTCGACCACCTCGTTCAGGTGGGCCACGAAGGTGTCGCTCAGGACCACCACCGGTGATTGCGACTCCTCCGCGGCGTTGAAGGCCTGGACGGTGACCCGGAACGCCTCCTCCACGCCGTTCGGGTAGAAGGCGATCGGGGTGTAGTCGCCGGTGCTGCCGTAGCGCACCTGCATGATGTCGCCCTGCCCTGGCATGGTCGGCATGCCGGTCGCGGGACCCACGCGCTGGACGTTCACGAAGACCGATGGCACCCCGACCTTCTGGGCGTAGCCGATCGCCTCCTGCATCAGGCTGAAGCCCGGGCCTGAGGTTGCGGTGAAGGATTTTGCCCCCGCCAGGCTGGCGCCGATGACCGCGTTGGCGCTGGCGATCTCGTCCTCGGCCTGCAGGAAGCGGAACTCCGGGTGCTCGGCGGTCCAGCCGGAGGCGATGTTCAGGATCTCGGTCGACGGCGAGATGGGATAGCCGGCGTAGTAGTCGGCGCCCGCCGCGATGGCGCCGCGGAAGACGGCCTCGTTGCCCTGGGTGAGCTTGCGGGTCATCGGTCTAGTCCCCGGCGCTCTCGCCCTTGGCCGCGTGGGCCGCGACGGCCATGGGGAGCATCTCGATGGCCAGGTCCGGACAGTAGCGCTCGCACAGGCCGCAGAGGATGCAGTTCTCCTCTTCGATGATCGCGTCGTTGCGCAGGACGAGCGTGTCCTTGGGGCAGATCTCGACGCAGATGTCGCAGCGCTTGCAGAAGACCGGGTTCCAGCTGATGTTCGAGTAGTCGACCCAGCGGATCCCGTCCTTGTGGTCGTCAGAAATACCGGAGCCGAAACCGATGGCCCCCGCAGCTCGGTCGCGTGTCATGGGACGCGGATGATACGCCGATCATTCCGCGGGGCGTGGCGCCGACGCAACGGAGCCGCGGCCCGTGGCCACGGCTCCATGCTCGCTCCCGACGAGGTGTCAGTCGAGCTGACCTCGGATCGCACCCGCCCCGAAGAGAGGCGTGCTGTGGACGTTGACGTAGTACATCGCCGGATTCGCAGCGATGGCGCCGGCGTCGGAGTCGACGACGCAGCCGTGATTATTCCCTTGACTGTCGAAGGATGCACCGACGAAGAGCGGCACGAGAACCCCGGCAGCCTGCTCCGTGGTTGCAAGCCCGTGGATATGCGAGGCGACGACCGTCCCATCCACGCGGGCCCAAGAGACGGACCAGCAAATCGTGTCCGTGGCGGGCATGATGAGGATCGTCGCGTGGCCGACAGCGTTGAGGTCCCCGGGATTGGGCCGCTCCGCCTCGCCGGTCAGCTGGGTACTGAACACCCAGACGGGTCGCGCCGCGAACGCAGCCCCGACAGTGATGCCAAGCAGCAGGGTCAGTGCAGCGAGCATTGCGACGAGTGTCCTGCGGATCATGGGAACGTTCCTCCTGCGGTGAATCGCTTCGGGCACGGTGGGGCAGCACGAAACGCGCCTATATCAAGTTAAGTACGGAATCGGTTGCGCTTCGTTGCGTGGACGCACCGGGAATCTCAGCCTCGTTGGTCCTGCATGGGCGAGTCATACGTCGGCTACCATCCGGCCGATGCACCTGATCTGGCGACTGCGCCGCCGCGCCCCCCTCCTTGCCCTGGCGCTGGCCCTCTCTGCGTGCGCATCCCCCACCGTCAGCCCGACGCCGACCGCCATGCCAAGCCCGACACCTGAACCGACCCCGACCCCCTCTCCCACCCCCGAACCGGTGGTCGAGTTCCCGCTAGTGGTAGTGACCGGCTACACGAACCTCAGGGCGACCATCACCTTGGAGGAGTTGCGCGCAACGACTGGCGTGATCAGGCCCTGTGACACGGACGCAAGTACGTTCGAGGATTTCATCGAGCTCCCCGACTGCTTGCCGGCCGATGAGATAGCCAATCACCTGGCGGCGAACCCTGCCGCCATGGCCCTCCTGCCACCCGGCCTCGTGGAGCCAGCGACCAAAGTGCTGCCCCTCGACGGCGCCGATCTCTTCGGTGGGCCGACCGCCAGGAGCCAGGACTACCCGCTTGTCGGGCACGCCATCGGTCTGCCGGAGGAATGGACCGACTATGACCCGGAGCAGGTTCGCACCCTCATCTCGTTGGGCGACTCCTGTCCGGACCGCGGCGTCGCCTTCCAGGCGATCACCCTGGGCAAGGGCTGGGACTACGTCTTCGGCGGCGGACGGGCACGCTACCTGCGCGTTTATCCGAACCCGGCGCCGGCCGGGCAGGTCGGCAACGGCTACCTCATCGTGGACGCCGTGGCGGACGGCGACGCGGGCGCGGTGGCACGCCTGGTGAGCGGCGCCGACGTGACGCTCGACGACTTCGAGTGCCCAGTGGTCGACGGGTTCACGGTGAACCAGGGCGTAGTGTTCAGCATCGACCCGGCAGTGCTGCCGCGGCTGCGCGACACGTACGGAGTCGACGCCGTCACCCTCGCAGCCAACCACCTCTTCGACCGTGGCACCTCCGGCTTCCTGGAGACGCTGGACAAGTTCGCGGCGGCAGCCATCCCGCGCACGGGCGCCGGGGTCGACCTGAACGACGCGTTGACACCGGCGGTGCTAGAGGTGAATGGCCTCCGTTTCGCGCTGGTCGGCTTCAACGAGGTGCCCGGCTCACTCGCGGCCGCGCCCGGCCAGCCCGGCGTGGCGTGGTTGACGGAGGCGAACATCCGTGACGCCGTAGCGCGCGCCCGCGAGGCCGGTGACGTGGTGATCTGCTCGCCGCAGTGGTGGGGCGGCGCCGAGTACCACGGCGACTTCACCGCCTCGCAGCTCGCCCAGCAGGATCTCTTGTTCGAGGCGGGGTGCGACCACATCCTGGGTCATGGCACGCACTGGTCTGGACCGATCGACTTCGTGCCCCGCACCGAGGGTGGGCCGCACTTCACGATCGGGAGCCACGGCAACTTCCTGTTCGGGCAGGGCTGGAGCCAGCAGACCCAGGAGGGCGTCATCGTGGAGCTCGCCTTCCGCGACACGACACTGATACAGGCTAGGCTGCACCCCTACATCATGCTCGACCAGGCACAGACGAACCTGACCCGCCCCGAGACCGATGGCTCCTACGTCCTGCAGCGCATCTTCGAGAACAGCGACGTCACGTACTGAGCCGGCGGCGGATCTCCCCCTCCCAGTCCGGGAAGTAGCGCCGGATCACCATCAGGTCGAAGCGACGCAGGATCGACTCGCGCGGCTCGCGCTCCAGCAGGAACTCGAACGACGCCCGCACCAGCGCCTCAGGATCTGCGGTGCCCGGCGCCAGGCTCGCGAGCGTCGCGGCGCTTACCGCGACCTCGTGGGTCGTGGCCCCGGGGTCGTCGCCCACGGTCACTTCGCAACGCCACCCGGCACCGACGGGCTCGCAGCGGACGTCGAGCGCGTGGGTCACGAGCCGTCAGGCGATAACGGTTCGGCGGGCCGGTCTGTGGGCCGCGGGCCGCGCGGCTCGAGCGGCGCGGCCTCGGGCGAGGGACCCGGGACCTCCGCCTCGCGCGGCCGACCGCTGACCATGGCAACCACCGCCCCAATGATGAGGGCCGCCGCCAGCAGGGTGCGTGGGGAGAACGACTCGTTCCGGAACAGGAGGCCGAGCGCGACGGCCACCACCGGGTTGACGTAGGCGTAGGTCGCCACGGTCGTGATCGGCACGTGGTTGAGCAGCCAGACATAGGCGGTGAATGCCAGCATCGAGCCGAAGACGATCAGATACCCGAGCCCCACCAGCGAGGCCACCGAGACCGCCGCTGGGTCGGTGCGGCCGAGCTCCCCGATCAGCAGCCCCACCGCGACAAGAGCCATGCCGCCCGCCAGCTGCTCCATGCCGGTGCCCAGCAGGGCGTTGGACGGCAGGGGTCCACGTCGGGCGTAGAGCGAGCCTGCCGCCCATGCGATGGCGGCGACCACCAGCAGGCCGATCCCGACCGGGTCGAGCGCGTCGAGCTCGGTCGACGGCAGCAGCAGGATCGCCACGCCCACCAGGCCGACCGCCAGGCCGCCGACTGCGAGCATGCTTGGGGCCCGCCTGGTGAGCAGCGCGTCGAAGACGCTCATCCAGATAGGGACGGTGGCGATGATCACGGCGGCGATTCCGGAGGGGATCGTCTGCTCCGCGAGCATCACCATCCCGTTGCCGCCCAGCAGGAGCAGCCCGCCCACGACCAGGGCGGTGCGCCAGTGGACGAGACGGGGTCGCTCCAGTCGCGGCGCCTCCGGGTCGCGCCTCCGCCGCCATCGGTCCTGGGCAGCGAGGAATGCGACCAGGAGCCCACCTGCGACCAGGAACCGCGCACCCGCGGAGAGGAGCGGCGGCAGGGTCTCGACCACGTACGCTATCGCCAGGTAGGTGGAGCCCCAGACGATGTAGACGGTGCCGAGCGCCAGCGCGACGGGCAGCAGCGACGAGCGGGAGGCGGCGGGGGTCATGGCCGCATTGTGCCGGACTGGCGGATCGGCTGTGGCTGTGCCACAGACTCGCCGTTCCGGCCGGGGAACACGCGGCGATCACATCGGCCAAGTTGGCGCATGAAGTTGGCCGCGGGGATCATCAGACGTTCCGTACGGGCATCGTCCCGCCCCGATCGGGTCCGAATTGGCCGATAGGATCGCAGGGCGTTCCTAGGTGCGGTCTTGACCGCGATGTGAGACGGGTCGATTCCCCGGACATCCGTTCGTCGTCAGAATGAGGGCGGCGACCCGGCCCGCCCGACCGGAGCAGTGGAGGCCGATCACGATGAAGTACATGGTCCTGATCGCCGGATCCGAGGAGGACCGCGGCGCGGTCGACGAGCAGGAGCGCGCGGCCGCCTATCAGCAGATCCTCGCCTGGTGGCGCGAGCACCAGGCAACAGGAGAGATCCTGGCCGGCGATGAGCTGCAGCCATCGGATACGGCGACCACGGTCCGGCGCTCTCCGGAAGGCGCCGTGACAGTCACCGACGGGCCGTTCGTGGAGGGCAAGGAGATGGTTGGCGGCTACGGCATCATCGACGTCCCGGACCTGGATGCCGCGATCCGGCTGGTCTCATCCTGGCCTGGCCTGCCGGCCACGCTGGAGATCAGGCCGATCATCACCAGCTGAGCCCGCCGGAGGGCATCGTTTGGCAGAACGCGGCGCGGTCGACGCCTCGCTCGAACGAGTCATCCGCGAGGAGCGCACCCGCCTCGCCGGTGCGCTGGTCCGCATCCTTGGTGACTGGGACCTCGCCGAAGAGTTCGTGCAGGACGCGGCCATGGCCGCGCTGGAGCATTGGCCGGTCGACGGGGTGCCGCGCAACCCCGGCGCGTGGCTGATGACGACCGCCAGGCGCCGCGCGGTCGATCGGCTGCGACGCGATGCGCGATACCGAGACCGTCTCGCCCAGCTGGGCGCGGAGGCGAACGAGATGGAGCGACCGATGACGACCGGAGGCCCACTGGCGGCCGACGACCGGCTGCGCCTCATCTTCACGTGCTGCCATCCCGCGCTCAACCGCGAGGGTCAGGTCGCGCTCACCCTGCGCACCATCGGCGGGCTCGAGACGCCAGCCGTGGCACGCGCCTTCCTGGTGCCGGAGGCGACCGTGGCGCAGCGGCTGGTGCGCGCCAAGCGAAAGATCCGCGACGCGGGCATTCCCTATCGCGTGCCGGAGGCCGCCGAGCTGCCCGAGCGCCTGGAGCAGGTGCTGGCGGTCCTCTACCTGATCTTCAACGAGGGCTACCTGGCCGCGAGTGGCGAGTCGAGCGAGCGGCGCGAGCTGGCGGCCGACGCCGAGTGGCTCACCTCGCTGCTGATGCGCCTCATGCCGGACGAGCCGGAACCGATGGGCCTCCTGGCTCTGATGCGCCTGCACCTGGCGCGAGCCGACACGCGATTCGCCGCGGATGGCTCCCTGGTGCTCCTTCCCGACCAGGACCGCGCCCGCTGGGACGGAGCCGCGATCGCCGACGGCGCGGCGCTGGTGGAGCGGGCACTGCGCATGCGGCGGCCCGGCCCATACCAGCTCCAGGCGGCCATCGTGGCCGTCCACGCCACCTCTCCGTCGTACGCGGCGACCGACTGGACCGAGATCGTCGCGCTCTACGACCGGCTGCTCGCCCTCCAGCCGTCGCCGGTGGTGGCGCTCAATCGCGCGCTGGCCCTGGGCGAGCTCGCCGGACCTGCGGCCGCCCTATCCGAGATCGAGCCGTTGCGTGCCAGGCTCGATGGCTATCACCTGTTTCACGCCGCCCGCGGCGAGCTGCTGCGGCGGCTCGACCGCCCCGAGGAGGCGCGACAGGCGGACCGCCGCGCGCTGCAGCTCACCGAGAACCCGGCCGAGCGGCGCCTGCTCGAGGAGCGGCTGCTGGGAGCTCCACGGCCGTAACATCGGCTTCGGTCCGCGCGTTTGAGGAGCAGGATGGCGACCGCATCGCTCTCGACAGCTGCCAGGACGGAGGTTGGCGAGCCCCGCCCGATGGCGCGCGCAGTGCCCGTCGTGCTGGCCTCCCTCGGTCTCGGCATCCTGGCCCAGCTCCTCTTCTTCGACGTCGGAATCGGGCTCAACCTGCCGCTCGCCGTCGCTGCGCTGCTGGGCGCCGGATGGTCGGTCCGCGATCGATCGCAGGCGGCGCCGCGCTCGACCGACTGGTGGCTGCCGGTCGCCGGATTGCTCCTAGCCGTATTCGTGGCGCTTCGCGGGGACACCACCCTGGTCGTCCTGGATGTCCTGGGCGCGATCGTCCTGACCTGCGCCGCACTGGCGAGCTTCGGAGGCCTGCACTTCATGGAGCGCCCGCTTGGCGGACTGGTGCTGCTCGGCGGCAAGCTGCTCGGATCGGCGTTCACGGGCGGCGGTGCGCCGCTCGACGCGGCACGCCGGACCCTCCCCGCCGGCCAGCTGCGTGATGGGATCGGGCGCGGCGCGCCCGTCCTGCGAGGGCTGCTCATCGCCATCCCGCTGCTGCTGCTCTTCGCGGCCCTCTTCGCGGCGGCCGACGCCGCGTTCGCGAAGATCGCCGGCGACCTGTTCGACTGGGAACTGGACTTCGGCTCGCTGCCCGGCCGCGTGGCCGTGGCACTGGTCGCGGCCTGGTTGGCGGCGGGCCTGCTCGCCTTCGTGGTCCGCGGCCGCACGGCCGGGTCCGAGCCGGGGCTGAGGACCGCCTGGCAGCGACGCCCCCGACTCGGGGCGCCAGAAGCGGTCACCGTGCTCGTGGCGCTCGATCTGCTGTTCGCCGGCTTCGTCGCGCTCCAGGGGACCTACCTGTTCGGCGGCGGGGACACCCTTGAGGCCACCGGGCTGACGTACGCGGAGTACGCGCGCCGGGGCTTCTTCGAGCTCCTGGCAGTGGCAGTCGCCGTCGGGGCGTTGATCCTCACCCTGGAAGGGTTCGTCGCTCGCCGCTCGCGGATCTACCTCGGCGCCGCGATCGGGCTGGTGGTCCTGACGCTGGTGGTCCTGGCCTCCGCGTTCCTCAGGCTTCGCCTCTACCAGGATGCGTACGGCTGGACGGAGCTGCGCTTCTACGTGCTCGCCGCGATCGCCTGGCTGGCGATCGGGGCTGTCGGCACGGTCTACGCGATCGTCGCCGATCGGAGCGGCTGGCTGCTGCACGGCATGCTGGTGCTCTCGGTCGCCTTCGGGCTCGCCTTCAATGTCATCGGCCCAGTCCGCTTCGTCGCCGAGCAGAACGTCGCACGGGCCCTCCATCCCGAGCTGGTGGCGCCCGGCGGCCAGGACGGGCTGGACGTCTGGTACCTGGCGTCGCTGGGCAACGACGCGCTCACGGTCCTGGCCGAGGCGGCACCTCACCTGCCCTCCGCCGCCGATCGTCAGAGCGCCGAGGTCGCCCTCGAAGATCGGGCCATCTACCTGAGTGCGACCGACCAGGCCTGGCAGTCCTGGAACCTGTCGCGCGAACGGGCGCGATCGCTCCTCACCCGGTAGCATCGGTCCATCCTTCGACCCGTAGCCGGGGAGTCCTGATGCCTGATCAGCCTGCGCCGCCGTCCGGCACGCTTGACCTGCACAAGAGCTACACAGCCCGCTTCAAGACGGAACGTGGCGAGATCGCCTGCCAGCTCCACGCCGCCCAGGCGCCGTTGACGGTCGAGAACTTCGTCAACCTCGCACGGGCCGGCTTCTACGACGGCACCACCTTCCACCGCGTCATCCCCGGCTTCATGGCGCAGGGCGGCGATCCGACCGGCACCGGCCGCGGCGGCCCCGGCTACAGCTTCCGCGACGAGTTCACGTCGGAGCTGCGGCACGACGCCGCCGGCGTCCTGTCGATGGCCAACGCGGGTCCCAACACCAATGGCAGCCAGTTCTTCCTGACGTTGGGCCCGACACCGCATCTCGACGGGCGGCATTCCGTCTTCGGGCGGGTGACCGATGGCATGGACGTCCTGCGCTCGATCCGCGAGCGTGACCCGATGGGCGACCCGAAGCCGGGGGACCGGATCGACACGATCGAGATCGAGGAGTCCTGAGGGCTACCATCGCGCCATGCCGAAAAGGCTGAGCGTCGACGACATCTCACGCCTCCCCCTCCCCGGGACGGACATCCCGGGGAGTATCACGTTCACGCCGGACGGAGGCTCGCTGACGTACCTGCGGAGCACCGACGGCTCCCTGGTGCGCTCGCTCTGGCGGCACGACCTGCGCAGCGGGAAGCGCCGAATCCTGGCCGGCCCGCTGCCGGAGGCCTCTCGCGAGGAGTCGCTCGGCCACGAAGAGCAGCTGCGGCGTGAGCGGACCCGTACCAGCGAGCTTGGCGTGACAGAGTACGCGTGGGCGACCGCCGCGGAGGTCCCGACTCTGATGGTCCCGATCGCGGGCCGCGTCTTCGTCGCGGTCGGCGACGAGGCGCTCACCGGCGTGCGACCGCTGTCCGGCGTCGAGAACGCGTCGTGTGCCGTGGTCGCACCCGACGGCCGCCGCGTCGCGTTCGTGCGTGACGGCGAGCTGTGGGTCGCCCCCCTCGACGGTTCGCCGCCTCGACGGCTGACCGATGACGCGGAGCCCGGCGTGTTCAACGGCCTGGCCGAGTACGTCGCCGCCGAGGAGCTGGACCGCTTCGATGGGCTGTGGTGGAGCGCCGACTCGCGGCACGTCGCCTATGCCCACGTCGACGAGCGGGCGGTGCCTCCGTATGTGATCGCGCACCCCGGCGACGACGCGCCCGCCCACGAGGAGCATCGCTACCCATTCGCCGGCGGTCCGAACGCCCGCGTCACGCTGCGGGTGGCGGCCGCCGATGGCGGCTCATCGGTCCAGGCAGATCTCGGCATGGACCCCGACGACTACCTCGCGCGGGTGGTCGCCGATCCAACCGGTGGCTGGCTGGTCGCCGTCCTGCCGCGGGACCAGCGATCGCTGCGCTGGCTGCGGGCCTTGGCGGATGGGTCGGCGCGCGAGCTCTGGATCGAGGACGCGCAGCCCTGGATCAATCTCGACGCGGACACCCGAGTCCTTACTGACGGGCGCGTGCTGCGCAGCACAGAATCGACCGGTTACCGGCACCTGGAGCTAAGGCTGCCCGACGGTTCGCTCGACAGGCGCCTAACCGATGGCGACTGGGCCGTCACCGCCGTGCTGCACGTCGACGAGGGGCGCGGCGAGGTCCTGTTCACGGCCACGCGGGACGGCGTGGTTGAACGCCATGTATACGCGGTCCCGATCGGGGCGGAGGCTCCGATTCAGGGTCCGGTGCGGCTGACGTCGGAGCCGGGCTGGCACGAGGCGGTCGTGCGCCGCGACGGCGGCCGATGGGCGGACACCTGGTCGACGCCGGCGGATCCGCCTCGGGTGGTCGTCCGGTC
>Ga0214471_10001774_pt1 | contig 17041 bp, 16 predicted proteins | sample RVTome_5_FD_207665 | JGI IMG/M metagenome (GOLD analysis project Ga0214471, IMG submission 207665) | Soil microbial communities from uranium-contaminated site in the Upper Colorado River Basin, Wyoming, United States - RVT142D155 | ecosystem: Environmental > Terrestrial > Soil > Contaminated >... | reverse complement strand
CCGCCACATGTAGTTGAGTCGTAAATGCAGAGACCCCGCTTCGGCGGGGTTTTTGTTGATGGCGGGTGCTGCAGGCTTTTGCTTTTAACAAGCAGTAGTTTCCGGCTTGCCAGCTACTGCCCAGGGATCTTGCCCTTCGCCCACTCGAGCACGATGGCGAGGCGCGGCGGCAGCAGGTCTTCGGCCTCGTCGAAGCTCACCCAGCGGAATTCGTCGTGCTCCGGGCGCCCGAGCTCGGCCGACACGAGTAACGTGACCTTCGCTTGCTCGGTTTCGGCAAGGTAGTAGCTCGCGATCTTGTTGTTCGCATAAGGCAGGGTGTCGCGGTGCTCGTCGCCGAACGGGTAATCGAGGTCGGTGAGGCCGGTCTCCTCTTTCACTTCGCGCTGCGCGGCGGCGAACTCGCTCTCGCCTTTCTCGACCAGGCCCTTGGGGAAATCCCAATTGGCGAAGGCGCGTAGCACCAGCAGCCGCACCCCGCGCTCGGTGCGACGGAACACGATCGCGCCGGCGGCGCGGATCGGGGGCGAAATCAACGCCGAATCTCCTCGCTCATGTAGGGGCATTCTAAGCTGGCCGACATTCAGGCGCCTGAATGCACAGCGTTTTCCCGGGCCGGGTTGAATTGCACGACACAGGGGCCATCTATGAGTCTGGCGGGCGCCGGGCAACCGGCGGGGCCCGCAGCACTCTAATGGGATAGGCGCCCGGGGCGGCGCGACAAGGAGACGCGATGAACTTCTGGCCGAAGCTGCAGAAGGCACTCGAAGGCGCCGAGCCTGTCGAGCGCGCGCTTGCGCCGAAGAGGGGCACGGTGAGCGTCGTGCTGAAGCCCCTGCCCGAGGACGCGATCGCAATCATCCCGGTGCGCAACATGGTGCTTTTTCCGAGCGTTATCGCGCCGGTGACCATCGGTCGAGAGCGCTCGATCGCCGCCGCGCAGGAGGCCGTGCGCAGCGAGCGGCCGATCGGCGTGCTGCTGCAGAGCGACCCGTCGATCGACCTGGTCACGCCGAAGGATCTGCACTGGGTCGGCACCCGCGGCCAGATCCTGCGCAGCGTCTCGGGCAACGACGGCGCGCACCATCTCGTGGTGCAGGGCGAAGCGCGCTTTCGCGTGCTCGAGTTCCTCGAGGACTGGCCGTTCCTCGTGGCGCGCGTGAAGCCGGTCGAGCAGTCCGCGGAGATCACTCCGGAGATCGAGGCGCGCTTCTTGCAATTGAAGGAGCAGTCGTTCGCCGCGATCCGGTTGCTGCCGAATGCGCCCGACGAGCTCGCGGGCGTGGTGCAGAGCGTCGAGTCGCCCGGCGCGCTGTGCGACATGGTCGCGAATCTGCTCGACATCAAGGCCGAAGAAAAGCAGGACCTGCTCGAGACCTTCGCCATCCAGGCGCGCCTCGACAAGGTGCTCAAGTTCCTCGGCAACCGGATCGAGGTGCTAAAGCTCTCCAAGGAGATCGGCGACAACACCAGGAAGGCGTTCGACGAGCGCCAGCGCGAGCACGTGCTGCGCGAGCAGCTGCACCAGATCCAGAAGGAGCTGGGCGAGACCGAGGACACGGCGGCCGAGTTCGAGGGGCTGAAGAAGGCCGTCGAGCAGGCCGGCATGCCCGAAGACACCGCGAAGCACGCGGGCAAGGAGCTCAAGCGCCTGCAGCGCATGAGCGAGGGCGGCCCCGAGTACTCGATGCTGCGCACCTACCTCGAGTGTCTCACCGAGCTGCCGTGGCAGGCGCCTGTTATGAAGCCGATCGACATCGCCGAGGCGCGCAAGGTGCTCGACGAAGACCACTACGGCCTGGAGAAAATCAAGCGCCGCATCCTCGAGACCCTCGCGGTGCGCAAGTTGAACCCCGAGGGCAAGAGCCCGATCCTGTGTTTCGTCGGGCCACCGGGCGTGGGCAAGACTTCGCTCGGCCAGTCGATCGCGCGCGCCACGGGGCGCGTGTTCCAGCGCATCGCGCTGGGCGGCCTGCACGACGAGGCCGAAATCAGAGGCCATCGCCGCACGTACATCGGAGCGCTGCCGGGCAACATCATCCAGGCGCTGCGCCGCGCCGAGTCGCGCGCGTGCGTGCTGATGCTCGACGAGATCGACAAGGTCGGCGCCGGGAGCTTTCACGGCGACCCCTCGAGCGCGCTGCTCGAGGTGCTCGATCCGGAGCAGAACTCGAAGTTCCGCGACAACTATCTCGGGGTCGACTTCGATCTCTCGAAAGTTATGTTCATCACCACCGCGAACGTGCTCGACACGATCCCGGGGCCGCTGCGCGACCGCATGGAGATCATCCACTTGCCGGGCTACACCGAAGAAGAGAAGCTGCAGATCGCCAGGCGCTATCTAGTGCAGCGCCAGCTCGAGACAAACGGCCTGAAGCCCGAGCAGGCGAGCATTTCGGACGCCGCCGTCGCGGCGATCATCCGCGATTACACGCGCGAGGCGGGCGTGCGCAACCTCGAGCGCGAGATCGGCTCGGTGTTTCGCAGCGCGGCGATGAAGGTCGCCGAGGACAAGGCCGAGCGCGTGGCGGTGGATGCGGGCGAGCTGCAACCGATCCTGGGCGCGCGCAGGTTCGAAAACGAAATGGCGCAGAGGACCAGCGTCGCGGGCGTGGCCACCGGCCTCGCCTGGACGCCGGTGGGCGGAGATATCCTGTTCATCGAAGCGTCCAAAGTGCCCGGCTCCGGCAAGCTCATCCTCACCGGCCAGCTCGGCGAGGTGATGAAGGAATCGGCCCAGGCGGCGCTCACGCTCGCCAAGGCACGCATGGGCGAGCAGTTCGACAAGACCGACCTGCACGTGCATGTGCCCGCGGGCGCGACGCCCAAGGACGGCCCGAGCGCCGGCGTGGCGATGTACGTCGCGCTGGTCTCGCTCATCACCGGCAAGCCGGTGAAGCACGACGTCGCCATGACCGGCGAGATCTCGCTGCGCGGCTTGGTGCTGCCGATCGGCGGCGTGAAGGAGAAGGTGCTCGCGGCGCTGCGCGCGGGGATCCCGACCGTGATGCTGCCCAGGCGCAACGAAAAAGACCTCGAGGACGTGCCCGCCGAGGCGCGCAAAAAGCTCGAGTTCGTCTGGCTCGAGCGCGTCGAGGACGCGATCGAGCGCGCAATCGGCGAGTTGCCGCAACGGGCGCCCAGTACCGCGGCCTGAGGGCGGCCGCCCCGCCCGACCGGGGCGCCAAACCCGAAGCCCCCCTTCTGCCTCGGCGGCGAGCCGAGCTTATAATCGCCGCGGCATGAAAGCGATTCGCACCTTCGATCCGGGACTGGAGCCGATCTCGGATTTGCTGCTTTTTGAGGGCGCAGAGGTGGGCACGATCACCACTGCGCTCGCCCGCTCGCAGGTGGTTGCTGCGAAGCCGGGCGAGGTGGTGCTGGCTGCCAATTCGCCGAATGTCACGGTCTACGTGCTGTTGCGCGGCACGCTGCGCGTCGACGTCACGGCGGGCGAGGGCGGCGCGACGCACATCGCACGCGGCGAGTGCGTGGGCGAGCTTTCGGTGATCGACGGCACGCTCACCTCGGCCGCGGTGACCGCGGTCGAAGAATGCGAGCTGCTTGCGCTCCAGGGCTCCCTGGTGCTCGAGCTCGCGGATTTCTCGCACGCGGTGGCGCGCAACCTGCTTCGGCTGCTGTCGCGCCGGCTGCGTGGCACCAACGTGATGCTGCGCGTGGAGGCCGAGCACTCCGACTTGCTGCGGATTCGCGCCACGACCGACGCACTGACCGGGCTTTTCAGCCGCGCCTGGCTGGACAACGTAATCGAGCGCCTCGCGGGCCGCGCCGAGAAGGGCGGCGAGAGCTTCGCCGTGGTCATTATGGACGTGGATCGCTTCAAGGCGTTCAACGACCGCTGGGGCCAGGTGGTGGGCGATCGCGTGCTGCAGCGCGTGGCCGACGCGTTGCGCGCGGGGCTGCGGCCCACCGATCTCGCGGCACGCTACGGCGGCGAGGAGTTCGTCGCCATCCTCAACGGGCTGGACAGCCTCGAGACGGCGGTCAGAATCGCAGAGCGGGTTCATGCCGCGGTGGGCCGGATCTCGCTCGCTGCCGAAGTTGGCAGCGATTCGGCGCCGGTGACGGCCTCGCTCGGCGTCGCGGTGCGCGCGAAGGGCGAGGATCCCAAGGAGCTCATCGAGCGCGCCGACGAGGCGCTGCACCGCGCCAAGCAGGCCGGCGGGAACCGCGTCGAGCATTGAGGTGGCGCTACCGCGCGCCGCATCGCAGGAGGAGGCCATGCCGTTTTTCAAGTCGCTGCCCGACGATGCGGGCGTTCGCCACATCCTGCAGTTCAACAAGGCCGCGGGCCGAGCGTTGATTGAATTGCATGAGCGCTTGCTGCGCGGCGACTCGCCGCTCACGCCCGCGCAGCATGAGCTGATCGCCGCCTACGTCTCGGGGTTGAATGCCTGCCAGTACTGCTACGGCGTGCACTCGGAAACCGCGCGGGCCTTCGGCCTGCCCGAGGGCGCGCTCGAGGCGCTGATCGCCGATCTCGATTCGGCGCCGCTCGAGGCAAAGATGCTGGCGTTGCTCGGCTACGCGAAGAAGCTGACCCTGGAGCCAGCACGGGTGACGCAGGCGGACGCCGACAAGGTGTTCGCGGCCGGCTGGTCGGAGCGCGCATTGCATGACGCGGTACTCACCACGTGCCTGTTCAACTTCATGAACCGGCTGCTCGAAGGGCACGGCTGCAAGGGCGGCGAAGCGCTGTTCCGCGCGCGCGGTCCGGCGCTCAGGGAGGAGGGCTACGCGCCGCTGCTCAAGTTCCTCGCCTGAGCGATGAGCCCGGGCGGGGCAGCGCTTCGCGCGGGCGCGCGCTACTCGCGCTGCGGCACCGTGGCGAGGTCGGCGAGCCAGGCCTCGGCGCTGCCATCCGAGGGCGCGCGCCAGTCGCCGCGCGGCGAGAGCGAGCCGCCCGAGCCGACCTTGGGGCCGTTGGGCAGCGCGCTCCTCTTGAACTGGCTGGTCTGGAAGAAGCGCCACACGAACACGCGCAGCCACTTGCGAATCTCGGCGAGCGTGTAGCCATCCTTGCCGCGCCAGGCGTTCCAGGCGAGGAACGCGACCTTGGAGGGCGCGTAGCCGAAGCGCAGCACGTGATAGAGGTGAAAATCTTGCAATGCATAGGGGCCGATCACGTCCTCGGTAAGCTGCGCGGGCTTGTCCCCGCTCTTGCCGGGCACGAGCTCGGGGCTGATTTCGGTGGTGAGCACGCGCTCGAGCGCCTTCGCCACGTTGCGATCGAAGGTGCCGGACTTCGCCACCCAGCCAATCAGGTATTTGATCAGGGTCTTGGGCACACTCGCATTGACATTGTAGTGCGACATCTGATCGCCCACGCCGTAGGTGCACCAGCCGAGTGCGAGCTCCGAGAGATCGCCTGTGCCGACCACCAGCCCGGCGTGCAGATTGGCAAGGCGGAACAGATGGCTGGTGCGCTCGCCCGCCTGCACGTTCTCGAAGGTCACGTCATAGAGCCTGCGCCCCTTGGCAAAGGGGTGGCGCAGGTCCTTCAACATCTGCAGGCACGAGGGCTTGATGTCGATCTCCTCGGCGCTCGCGCCGATCGCGCGCATCAGCTGCCAGGCCTGGTTGCGGGTGCGCGTCGAGGTGGCGAAGCCCGGCATAGTGTAGGCGAGGATGTTGCGGTGGGGGAGATCGAGCTGGTCCATCACGCGCGCGCAAACGAGCAGCGCCTGCGTCGAATCGAGCCCGCCCGAGACGCCGATCACCAGCTTCTTGACGCCGCTCGCGCGCATGCGCGTCGCTAGCCCCTGCACCTGGATTCGGTACACCTCCTCGCAGCGCGAATCGAGCGTCGCCGGATCGCTCGGCACGTAGGGAAAGCGCGCTACGCGGCGCTCGAGCGCAAGACGCCCGCCCGGCAGCGGCAGTGAGAACGCGACCTCGCGGAAGCGCCCGACCTCGCCGGCGTGCCGGCGCGCCGATTCGGCGAAGGTGTTCTGTCGCATGCGGTCGGCCTCGAGGCGGTCGAGGTCGACGTCGGCCACGGTAACCTGCGGCGCGTCGGCAAAGCGCTTCGATTCGGCGAGCAGCGTGCCGTTTTCGTGGATCATGCCGTGGCCGTCCCAGGCGAGATCGGTGGTCGATTCGCCCACGCCCGCTGCGCTGTAGAGGTAGGCCGCCATGCAGCGCGCCGACTGGTTCGAGGCGAGCGCGTCGCGGTACTCGTGCTTGGCGACGAGCACGTTCGAAGCCGAAAGGTTCGCGATCAACGTGGCGCCGGCGAGCGCGGCGAAGGACGAGGGCGGCGCCGGCACCCACAGGTCCTCGCAGATCTCGGTGAACAGCACGAAGCGCGGCTCTTCTTCCAGACGAAAAAGCAGATCGGTGCCGAAGGGCGCCTTTTGGCCGGCGAGCGTCACCTCGTGCTTCAGGCACGCCTCGCCGGGTGTGAACTGGCGCAGCTCGTAGAACTCGCGATAGTTCGGCAGGTGGGTTTTCGGCATGACGCCAAGGAGCTTGCCGCGGCACACCAGCGCGGCGCAGTTGTAGAGCTGCGAGTCGATCAGGACCGGCAGGCCGACCAGCGCGGCGAGCGGCAGCGCGCGGGTTTGGGCGAGCAGGCGCTCGAGCGCCTGCTCGGCGCCGCGGATCAGCGCCTGCTGGTGGAACAGGTCCTCGCAGCTGTAGGCTGAGAGGCCAAGCTCCGGGAACACGGCGAGGAGCGCCTTGCGCTTCGCCGCCTCGCGCATCAATTCCACTGTGCCCTCGAGGTTGAACGCCGGGTCGCCGACGCGCACCGCCGGCGTCGCCACCGCCACGCGCACGAAGCCATGCCGGTAGAGGTTGAAGAACCTGTCTTTGGAGGCCATGGAGACGGATTCTACGCCATCCTTATATGGTATGCTATGCCATATGATGCTCCTCGAGGAAATGGTGGTGCTCGGCGACGGCGGGTTGCTCGAGGTCGCGCTGCGCGCCGAGCGGCAAGGCCTCGTCTACCGGCTCGCCTGGGGCGCGGCGGGCGACTGGCTGGTGCGCTACGAGGGCGAGCCCGGCAAGGCCGGCCGGCGCACCGTGCGCGCGCGCGCCGAGTCCTATGCGTTCCGCTCGGTCGAACAGCTGCGCTATGACTTCGAGCGCGACATCGAGGCGCTAGGAGGCGAGCTTGGCGACGCGTCTTGAGCTGCGCGTCGGCGGCCCGGGCGACGCGCTCGATCGCTTCGAGGCGGCGTGGAACCGCACCGTCGAGGGCGGCAAGCCGGTGCCGCTCGCCGTGCTTACGCTGCCCAATCTGCCCGCGCTGCTGAGGATTCTGTCCCCCGCGCGCTGGGCGCTGCTCGAGCGGCTGCGCGCGGACGGGCCGCTCTCGGTGTACCAGCTCGCGCGGCGACTCGAGCGCGATTACAAGAACGTGCATACTGACGTGAAGCAGCTCGCCGAGCTGGACCTGATCGAGCGGCGCGACGAAGCGCTTGTCGCCGTGGTCTGGGACGCGGTGCGCGCCGAACTGCGATTTGCGGACTGAGAGGGGGCAACGGCATGGCGCTCGAGCACTGTGACGTTTTGTTTCGCAATGCGGTCGTGATCGACGGCACCGGCGCCCCGCGGCGCGCGGCACAGGTCGCCATTCGGGGTGAGCGGATCGCGGCGCTCGGCGCGCTCGAGGGCTGGCGCGCCGAGACCGAGATCGACCTAGGCGGCAAGGTGCTCGCGCCGGGCTTCATCGACGTGCACACGCATGACGACCGGCTGCTGCTCGCGGACCCTGCGATGACGCCGAAGGTGAGCCAAGGCGTGACCACCGTAATCGGCGGCAACTGCGGCGTGAGCCTCGCGCCGCTTGTGGCCGACCGCGTGCCGCCGCCGCTCGACCTGATCGATGCGGGCGGCTCGTATCGCTATCCGCGCTTCGCTGATTACCTCGAGGAGCTCGGTGGCCAGCGCGCGGCGGTCAATGCGGCGCTGCTCGTCGGGCATTCGACCTTGCGCGTGGCGACCATGGACAAGCTCGATCGCGCCGCCACCGCCGCCGAAATCAAGCGCATGCAGCACATCGCCGCCGAGAGCCTGGACGCGGGCGCGATCGGCATCTCGACGGGCCTGTTCTACGCGCCGGCAAACGCCGCGCCTACCGAGGAGGTGATCGCGGTGTGCGAGCCGCTGCGCAAGCGCAGCGCGCTTTACGTCACGCACATGCGTGACGAAGGCGAGCACCTGCTCGACTCGCTCGCCGAGACCTTTCGCATCGGGCGCGAGGCGCACGCCCAGGTGTGCATCTCGCACCACAAGGCCGCGGGTGTCGCAAACCACGGCAACACGCGCGCGAGCCTGCCGGCGATCGAGGCGGCGATGAAGACGCAACGCGTCGTGCTCGATGCCTATCCCTATATCGCCTCCTCGACGGTACTGCGCTGGGACATGGCCGAGCGCGCCTCGAAGACGCTGGTGACCTGGTCCAAGGCGCATCCGGAATTCGCCGGCAAGCCGCTCGACGAGGTGGCGCGCGCCATGGGTTGCAGCGAGAAGGACGCCGCGGCGCGGCTGCAGCCCGCGGGCGCGGTGTACTTCATGATGAGCGAAGAGGATGTGCGCCGTGTGCTTGCCTACCCGCACACCATGATCGGCTCGGACGGATTGCCGCACGACGTGCACCCGCACCCGCGCCTGTGGGGCACTTTCCCGCGCGTGCTCGGGCACTACGCGCGCGACGTGGGGCTGTTTTCGCTCGAACAGGCGGTGCACAAGATGACCGGACTTTCCGCGCGCAACTTCGGCCTCCAGGATCGAGGGCTGATCGCGCCGGGCGCCTTTGCCGACCTGACGGCGTTCGATCCGAAAACGGTGCGCGACGCGGCGAGCTTCGATTCACCGACGACGCCCGCCGAGGGCATCGAGATGGTGATGGTCAATGGCCGCTTCGTCTGGCGCGAAGGCTGCGCCACCGGCGAGCGGCCGGGCCGCGTGCTGCGCCGGCGCGCCGCGGACTAGAATCGGACCTGTTCCCCCTTTTTTCCAAAGGCTCGACATGAAAGTGCAACCGCGCGCCGACAGCCCGCTCGAGCTTGAGCACTTCTGGATGCCGTTCACCGACAACCGGCGCTTCAAGCAGGCGCCCAAGCTGGTGGTGGCAGCGAAGGATATGTACTACACCACCGACGACGGCCGCCAGGTGCTAGACGGCCTCGCGACGCTGTGGTGCGTGAACGCGGGGCATTGCCGGCCGAGAATCGTCGAAGCGATCCGCAAGCAGGCGGGCGAACTCGACATGGCGTCGTCCTTCTCGGTGGGGCACCCGCTGCCCTTCAGGCTCGCCGAGCGCATCGCGGCAATTGCACCGCATGACCTGAACCACGTCTTCTTCGCCAACTCGGGCTCGGAGGCGGTCGATACCGCGCTCAAGATCGCGCTCGCTTACCATCGCATCCGCGGCGAGGCGACGCGCTTCAAGTTCATCGGGCGCGAGCGCGGCTATCACGGCGTGAACATCGCGGGCGTGTCGGTCTCCGGTGTGCCGGTGAACCGCAAGGCCTTCGCCGCGGTGCTGCTGCCCGGCGTGGACCATCTGCGCCACACGCAGGACCTCTCGAGCCGCGCCTTCGTGCGCGGATGCGCCGAGACGGGCGCCGAGCTCGCCGATGAGCTCGAGCAGCGCATCATCCCGCTGCATGGCGCCGAGAACATCGCCGCAGTGATCGTCGAGCCGGTTTCGGGCGCGGGCGGGGTGCTGGTGCCGCCGAAGAACTATCTCAAGCGCCTGCGCGAGATCTGCACCCAACACGGCATCCTGCTGATCCTCGATGAGGTGATCACCGGATGGGGGCGCCTGGGCGCGCCGTTTGCGGCACAGTACTTCGGCGTCACGCCGGACCTGATCATCTTCGCCAAGGGCATTACTTCGGGCTCGGTGCCGCTCGGCGGGGTGATCGCGAGCGATCGCATTTTCGAGACCTTCATGGATTCCAAGGGCTCCGGGGTCGAGTTCTTTCACGGCTACACCTACTCGGGCCATCCGCTCGCCTGCGCTGCGGCGATGGGCACGCTCGATACGTACGAGGAGGAAGGGCTGCTCACGCGTGCCGCGGGCGCGATCGGAAAAGTCTTCGAGGACGGCATCCACGCCATGAAGGGGAGGTCGCACGTCGTCGACTGCCGCAACCTCGGGCTGATCGGTGCGGTCGAGCTCGCGCCGCGCGCGGGCGCACCGGGGGCGCGCGCTTTCGAAGTGTTCGAGAAATGCTGGGCGAAGGGCGTATTCGTGCGCCCGATCGGCGAAACGGTCGGCATGTGCCCGCCGCTAATCGCCGAGAACAAGCACCTCGAGCAGATGTTCGGCACCGTCGCCGAAGTGCTCAAGACGGTGGCCTGAACCCGGCCGGAGCGCCGCCGTGCGAGCCCGTGCGCGTCGCCATCCCGGCGCGCGGTCCCACTTAACGCGCTCAGCGCGCCGCGGCCTCGAATACGAGGAAGAACTGGTACGGCAGAAATTCGTGCTCGACCGGAAGCCGGTAGCCGGCGCGCGCCATTTCGGCATTGACCTGCGCCGCGGGTATGCGGCCGCTGCGCGGCCCGACTGGCGAATCCGGCTTGAAATCGATGATCGCGACGCGCCCGCCGGGCTTGAGCGCCTCGCGCAGCCGGCCGAAGTAGCGCTCGCGATCGCCGATATGGTGGTAGGTGTCGACGACCAGCACGAGATCCACCGGCGCGGGCAGGCGCGGATCGTCCGGCGCCGCTTCGTGCGAGGCCAGATTCGGCAACCGCTCCTTGGCCGCGCGCTCGTTCAGGAAGCGCACCATGTCGGGCTCAAGGTCCGCGCCGTACACGCGCCCCCGTGGCACCGCACGCGCTAAGCGCACGGCGAAGTAGCCGGTGCCCGAGCCAATATCCGCGACCGCGGCGTCCGGTGCCAGCGCAAGCACGCGCAGCACCTCGGCGGGCTTCTGCCAGGCCTCCCGCGCTGGGTCATCGAAGATTTTCGACCAGCGCTCGGCGTCCTGGAAGCGCTGGTGCATGTGCGGCGTGCCGTGCTGCGCGAGCGCCGCCGTCGCGGCAAGCAACGTGCACACGCACAGCGCCCCGACGCGTGCGAGCAGCGCACTCATAGCCAGCGCGCCTTGCGCAGGCGGTAGAAGAGGTAGCCGTCGATGCCGGCCATGGCGGCGAGCGCGACCGGGTAGCCGAACTCCCAGTGAAGCTCCGGCATTTGCGCGAAGTTCATGCCGTAGATGCCGGCGATCAGGGTCGGTACCGCGACCAGGGCGGCGTAGGCGGCGAGCCGCTTGGTGACTTCGTTCTCGGCGAGCGCGATCAGGCCGACGTTCACGGAGAGTGCCGTGATCACGGTGTCGCGCACCGAGTCGATGGTGGCGTTGAGCCGCACCAGGTGATCGTACACGTCGCGAAAGTACTCGCCCAGTCCAGCGCATACCGGCGGCACGCGTCCGCCGAAAAGCTTGCTGGTCGCATCCAGCAGCGGCGCCACCGCATGCTTGAGCACGGTGAGCCTGCGTTTGAGCTCGTAGAGCGCCTCGATGTTGGCGCGCGGCGATTTGCTCGAAAAGATGCGCTCCTCGATTGCGTCGAGCTCGGTCTCGAGCTCATCGAGAACCGGGAAGTAGCGATCGACCATCGCGTCCATCAGTGCATAAAGCACGTACCCCGATCCATGGCTCAGCAGCTCGGGCTCGCGCTCGCAGCGCGTGCGCACCTCCTGGAAGCCCTGGTGCATGCGGTTGCGCGAGGACAGCACGTAATTGCGACCCACGAAGACGTGCACCTCGCCGACGGCAAACTCTTCGCCCTCGCGCTCCATCGAGTGGATCACGGCGAACAGGCAATCGCCGTACTCCTCGATCTTGGGGCGCTGATGGCCGTGATGCGCATCCTCGACGGTGAGCTCGTGGAGATCGAACTGATCGCCCATTTCCGTGAGCTCGGCTTCGCTCGCGTCGCGCAGCGCGACCCAGACGAAGCAGCCCGGGCGGTTGAGGTACTGGTGGATCTCGCGCTGCGTGATTTCGGCGAGCTTGTGCCCGTCTTCGTAGGCGACACAGTTGACCAGCATCGCGCGATCATAGCGCAGGGGAACGCCTGCCTTCCGCTAAAATACCCGGCTTCACGCTCTTGCAGAGGCTCTCATGCCCGAAGTCAGCCGCCGCGCCCGCGAGCTCGGCACCGAAAATGCCTTCGTCGTGCTCGCCGAAGTGAATGCGCTCGCACGCGCGGGCAAGGACATCGTGTCGTTCTGTATCGGGCAGCCCGATTTCCCGGCGCCCGAGAACATACAGGAGGCCGCGATTCGCGCCATCAAGGGCGGCAAGCACGGCTACACGCCGTCGGCTGGAATCGACGAGCTGCGCGCGGCCGCCGCGACATACCTCGCCGGCATGCGCGGGGGACTGCCGATCCGCGCCGAGGACGTGGTGGTGGGCGCGGGCGCCAAGCCTTTCATCGCCTATGCGATCCTGTCGGTGACGGATCACGGGGCGGGTGACGAGGTGATCTACCCCAACCCGGGCTTTCCGATCTACGAGTCGCAGATCCGAGCCTGCGGCGCGAAGCCGGTGCCGGTCCACTTGCACGAAAAGCGAAGCTTCTCCTTCGATACTGCCGAGCTCGAGAAGCTGATCACGCCGAAGACGAAACTCCTGATTCTGAACTACCCCCACAACCCGACCGGCGGGCTGCTTTCGCGGCGGGAGCTCGAGCAGATTGCCGCAATCCTAAAAAAACATCCGCAGGTCTGGGTCTACGCCGACGAGATCTACTGCCGCCTCGCCTACACGGGCGAGTTCTTCTCGATCGCGCAGGAGCCGGGCATGTTCGAGCGCACCATCATTTCGGATGGCGCCTCCAAGGCCTGGGCGATGACCGGATGGCGCATCGGCTTTACCGCCAACCCGTCGCTTGCGCCGGTGTTCACGCGCTGGATTACCAACACCGATTCGTGCGCCTCGCAGATCTCGCAGTGGGCCGCGCTCGAGGCGATCAACGGCCCGCAGTTGGCCGCAGCGAAGATGAAGCGCACCTTTCTCGAGCGGCGCAACCTGATCGTGACGCTGCTGAACGAAGTGCCGGGCGTGAGCTGCCAGGTGCCGGGCGGCGCGTTCTATGTCTGGCCGAACGTCACCGAGGCGTGCCGCATGATCGGCGCCCAGGATTCGGAGGAGTTCCGCAAGCGCCTGCTGAACGAAGCGGGCGTGGCGCTGCTCGCCGACATCCACTTCGGCGTTCGCGTGCCGGGTGAGGGCCAGCATGTGCGCTTTTCCTATGCCGCCTCGAACCAGGCGATCGAGCAGGGCGTGGCGCGCATGGCCGATTTCATCAAGAAAAACACGCGTCGGGCGGCATGAGCGCAGGAGCAGGGGCCCCGCGAAGCGGGGATGCGACCCGATCATGCCGCCGGGGCCGCCGACGGTGTGGCTTGCAGTGCTTAATGAACGCTGCGGAGGCGGCGGCATGAGCATCTGGAAGCCGAGCGTGACTGTCGCGGCGGTGATCGAGCGCGACGGCAGGTTTCTGTTCGTCGAGGAGCAGGTCGATGGCCGGCGCGTGCTCAATCAGCCCGCCGGGCATCTCGATCCGGACGAATCGCTGACGCAAGCCTGCGCGCGCGAGGTGCTCGAGGAGACCGCGCACCGCTTCAGACCGACTTCACTCGTCGGCATCTACCGCTGGCACTATGCGGCGAAGGACGTGACCTTCCTGCGCTTTGCGTTTGCCGGCCGCATCGAGGGCGTCGAGTCGAGGCGTGCACTCGACAAGGAGATCGTCGCGTTGCACTGGCTCACGAGCGCCGAGCTCGCGGCGCGGGGTGACGCGCACCGCTCGCCGCTGGTGGCGCGCTGCGTCGATGATTTCCTCGCCGGTCGGCACTTCCCGCTTGAGGTGCTGTCGAAAGAGTTTTCCTGAGACGGAGTCATGGCGCAACGCGTCGTCGTCGGCATGTCGGGTGGAGTCGATTCCTCGGTCGCCGCGCTGCTGCTCAAGCAGCAGGCCTGCGACGTGGTCGGCCTGTTCATGAAGAACTGGGAGGAAGATGACGACGAGGAGTACTGCTCGACGCGCCAGGACCTGATCGACGCCGCAGCGGCGGCCGACGTGATCGGCGTGCCGCTCGAGTCGGTCAATTTCACCGCCGAGTACAAGGACCGCGTGTTCGCGAGCTTCCTCGCCGAGTACGCGGCCGGGCGTACCCCCAATCCGGACGTACTGTGCAACGCCGAGATCAAGTTCAAGGCGTTCCTCGAGCATGCCATGCAGCTCGGCGCAACGCGTATCGCCACCGGTCACTACGCCCGGGTGCGCGAGCGCGACGGCGCCTTCGAGCTGCTGCGCGGCACCGATGCGGGCAAGGACCAGAGCTATTTCCTGCACCGGCTGACCCAGGCGCAGCTCGCGCAGGTACTGTTTCCGGTGGGGCACATGAGGAAATCCGAGGTGCGCCGGCTCGCTGCCGACGCCGGGCTGCCGAATCACGCCAAGAAGGACTCGACCGGGATTTGCTTCATCGGCGAGCGCCCGTTTCGCGAGTTCCTGAATCGCTACCTGCCGCGCGAGCCCGGACTGATCGTCACGCCCGAAGGGCGCAACGTCGGCGAGCATATCGGGCTTGCCTTCTATACCATCGGCCAGCGAAAGGGCATCGGTCTGGGCGGCGCGAAAGGCCGCTCGGGCGATGCCTGGTATGTCGCCGAAAAAAACCTTGAGCGCAACACCCTTACCGTGGTGCAGGGCCACGACCATCCGCTGCTCATGAAGCGAGCGCTCGCGGCAGTCGATGCGAGCTGGGTTGCAGGTGGGCCGCCCGCGGCGCCGAGTGCGCACACCGCCAAGACGCGCTACCGGCAAACGGACGCGCACTGCACGCTGGCGGCAGCCGACGAGACCGGACTCGCGGTAGAATTCGCCCATCCGCAATGGGCCGTCACTCCGGGCCAGTCCGTCGTGCTATACGAGCGCGACACCTGCCTGGGAGGCGGCATCATTCGGTAAGCGGCAAGCGTGTTCGCCCACGAGGATCGGGGAGATGGGCGCAGATCAAAACTCCGAGATGATGTTCGGAGCGCCGGGGACTTGGTCCGGGTCGGCAGCCGGCGACGTCTCGTCGCACGAGGTGCTCGACTTGCTGCAGCTGCGCGAAAGCGCCGCTCCGCCGGGATGGACGGCGCACTACCTGTGGCAGGCGCTCGATGCGGCAGACGCGCGCGTGCTGCGCGTATTTCCGATCGGCGCCACGCGCCAGCCCGAGCGCGCCGACCCCGAAGACGCCCTCGCCGTTTCGGCCGACGACGACGACGACGCGCTTCCGACCCCGATTGATGCCGACGGCGAGCTCGCGAGGGCGATCCGAGCGCGGCGCATCGTCCGGGGCGATGGGCCGACTGGCACTGGACGGCTACTCGTGCCGCTCGCGGCAATGGGCGAGGTGCGCTACGTGGTCGAAGTTGTAGCGCCGGCGGCAGATGCGCCGCGCAACGCCACGGTGAACGCGATGCTCGAAGTCGTGGGGCGCTACTTCGAGCGGCTGATCGACTCCGAGACCGATCCGCTGACGCGGCTGTGGAGCCGGCGGCTGCTGTATCCGCAGCTCAGCCTCGCGCTGCACAAGCTCGGCAACGGCTCTCGCCCGCATTTCGTGGCGGTCGCCGACCTCGACCATTTCAAGACCATCAACGACCGCTACGGCCACTTGCACGGTGACGAGACGCTGATCCAGTTCGCGCGGCTGCTGCGCCGCACCTTCCGCGCCAGCGATCAGCTGTACCGCTTCGGCGGCGAGGAGTTCGTGGTGGTGTTCGGCGCCGAGCGGGAGGACGACGGCGTCGCGGCGCTCGAGCGGTTTCGCGCGACCGTGATGGAGCACGATTTCCCGAACGTCGGGCAGGTCACGGTGAGCATCGGCTTCACCCGCATCCAGAGCGCGCACATGCCGCCGACCACGCTGCTGCACCGCGCCGACCACGCCGTGTATTTCGCCAAGTCGAACGGGCGCAACCAGGTGTGCCAGTACGAGGTGCTGGTCGAGCGTGGCGCAATCGCCGCGGTGGGCGCCAGCGCGCAACTTGTGTAGAGCTTCCCTAGCCCTTGGGTGCGGTTTCGGCGAAGGCGGGGCGTGCCGAAAGCTTGTTGTGGTGGCGCGCGAGGTTCGCGTACTGCCCGCGCCAGCGGATTGCGGGATGGCGGAATTCGAGCCATCCCAGGCAGCAGCCGAGCGCGATATCGGCGAGCGTGTAGCGCTCGTTGTGGCACCAAGCGCCGTTGTCCAGCTCTTTGGCCATGCTCGCGAGCCCGCGCTCGGCCTTGCCGAGCTGTCGCTTGATCCACGCCTCGCTTTGCTCGTTTTTCGGGCGCAGCGTCTCCTGCCGCACCAGGATCCCGGCGTCGAGCACGCCGTCGGCGAGCGCCTCCCAGCGGCGCACCGCGACGCGCTCGCGATGGTCCTCCGGAATCAGGCGGCTGTTCGGCGAGGCGGCGTCGAGGAACTCTACGATGACGCGCGAATCGTAGAGCGCCACGTTATCGTCGAGCACCAGTGCCGGAACCTTGCCGAGCGGGTTCACGGCATTGACCGGGGAATCCTCGCCCGACACGTCGACCTGCTCGATTTCGCATTCGATGCGCTTTTCGGCCAGCACGATGCGGACCTTGCGCCCGTAGGGGCTGGCGAGCGAGACGAGCAGTTTCATCTTGATTCTTCTCGGAACTGCCGCGGATTATAACTGCCTCGCCGCGGCGTCATCGAAATAGTCTGTCGACGCGGCGGCGAAGCGCAGGCAGGATCTCGAGCTCGAACCAGGAGTTATTGCGCAGCCAGCGCCGATTGCGCGGGCTCGGATGCGGCAGCGGCAGGAAATCGGGCAGGTAGTCGCGCTGCGCGCGCACTGTCTCGACGAGAGTGCGCGCGCAGCGGGCGCCGAGGTAATACGCCTGTGCATATCGGCCGACGAGCAGCGTGAGCGCGATGCCGGGAAGCGCGGCACGAAAGCGCGGCTGCCAAATTGGCGCGCACTCGGGGCGCGGCGGCAGGTCACCGTTCGGTCCGGTGCCCGGATAGCAAAGGCCG
>Ga0214471_10001773_pt1 | contig 17041 bp, 13 predicted proteins | sample RVTome_5_FD_207665 | JGI IMG/M metagenome (GOLD analysis project Ga0214471, IMG submission 207665) | Soil microbial communities from uranium-contaminated site in the Upper Colorado River Basin, Wyoming, United States - RVT142D155 | ecosystem: Environmental > Terrestrial > Soil > Contaminated >... | reverse complement strand
GGCCACGATCTGATGTCCGGGGCTATCCTGTATCCGCCGAGCGACCCGCGCTTCGATGTGGCCGTTCTCTATATCGAGACCAGCGGCTGCCTGCCCATGTGCGGCCATGGGACCATCGGCACCGTCACCTTCGCCCTGGAACGCGGCCTGGCCCAGCCACGGGAGCCCGGACTCCTGCGTCTGGAGACGCCGGCCGGTCCGGTTCAGGCGCACTACCGGATGGCCAACGGCTTCGTGGAGTCCGTGCGCCTGACCAACGTCAGCTCCTATCTGGCCGCTGAGGATGTGACCGTCGATTGTCCCGGCCTCGGGGAGATCACGGTCGACATCGCCTATGGCGGCAACTTCTACGCCATCGTCGAGGAACAGGCCAACTACGCTGGGCTGGCGGAGATGTCGGTCGGCGATCTGCTGCGCGCCTCGCCGGTGTTGCGCACCGCCCTCAACGAAGCCATCGAGATCGCCCATCCCGAAGACCCGACCATCGCCAAGGTGAGCCATATCCTGTGGACCGGCGCCCCGCGCCATTCGGAGGCGCATGCCCGCAACGCCGTGTTCTACGGCGCCAAGGCCATCGACCGCAGCCCATGCGGCACCGGCACGTCGGCGCGCATGGCGCAACTGCATGCCAAGGGCAAGCTCAAGGTGGGGGACAGCTTCATCCACGAAAGCATCATCGGCTCCCTGTTCCACGGCCGTGTGGAGGCCACGGCCCGGGTCGGGAACTATGACGGGATCATCCCCTCGATCGAGGGGTGGGCGCGGATCACCGGGTTCAACACCATCTTCATCGACCCCCGCGACCCCTATGCGCACGGGTTCCAGGTCACTTAAGCGGCGTATCCGAGGGCGCGTCGAAAAAGCCGACCAAACGGTACCCTTCGCCCGCCAGAGGCGCGGCATGGCAATCCACCACCCCCAGGGTGCGGTAACAGTACCTTTCCACCAGGACCGCCGGCCCGGTCCGGCGGCCGGACACGCAGGCGGCAAGCCCCAGGATCGCCAGGGCCAAAACAGCCAAGCGCAGCATCAGGGCCCCTCCTTTTCCAAATTCCCTCATCCCCGGGGCCTAGATTAGGCAGCAAAATCAAGGCCGCCAAGGGTCCTGGCGTTAACCATACCCTGCGGCCTTAACGGTTTAGCAGACTTTTCCAGCGACCCTGAGGGACAGGCCAGGGCAGACAAATGCCCTGCCTGGACCGCCGGGACGAGCCACACGCGCATCAGACGCTGTCGCCCCGGCCGCCAGACGGAGGTGGTGGAATGGAAGACATGAGCCAGGCCCTGGACGAGGACTTCAGGGAGTATGAGGAAGACCTGCAGGACTATCGTCTGACCACGGCGGAGATCCTGTACCACATGCCGCAGTTCCCGGATCTGCTGCAAAGCTACCTCTGGCAATCGCTCGACCGCGTGCCGGATTTTCCGAAGCTGAACAGTTTCCTGGAACGCTGGGAAGGCCGGCTGGAGGGCAAGCTGCACTCCGTGCGCATCGGCTATGTGGGCATCATCCATCCCATGGACTGGCGCTTCACCGACTGCGTCCCGGCGATGCATTGATATCCTCGGCGGCCAGAGTTTCCTGAAACCGCATCGGTAACCCGGACGGCGGGCCGCGCAGTTCGTCCTCACGCATGACCACGCCGCCGCGCACCACGGTCGCCATGGGCCAACCGGTGACCCGCATGCCCGAGAACGGCGACCAGCCGCACTTCGAAGCCAGCCAGTCCTGGCGGATCTCGCGCCGCGCCGCCAGATCGACGATGGAAAAATCCGCATCATAGCCGACCGCGATCCGCCCCTTGCCGACAATCCCATACACCCGCGCCGGTCCGGCGCTGGTCAGATCCACCAGGCGCTGCAAGCTGAGCCGCCCGGCCGCCACATGATCGAGCATCAGCGGCAGCAGGGTCTGCACGCCCGGCATGCCGGAGGGCGAGGCGGGATAGGGATTTTTCTTTTCCGCCAACAGATGCGGCGCGTGATCGGAGCCGATCACATCGACAATCCCATCGGCCACCGCGCGCCACAGGGCCTGGCGGTGCGCTTCGCCGCGAATCGGCGGATTCATCTGCGCCAAGGTCCCCAGGCGCTCGTAGCAGTCCGGCGCGCTGAGGGTCAGGTGCTGCGGGGTCACCTCGACCGTCGCCAAATCCTTGTTCGCCGCGAGCAAGGGTATTTCATCGCCGGTGCTGACATGCAGCACGTGCACCCGCCGCCCGGCCCGGCGCGCGAGGCGCAGCAGGCGCTGGGTAGCCAGAAGCGCCGTCTCGGCATCGCGCCACTCGGGATGCAGGGCGACATCACCGGACGCGCGCCCCTCGACCATCGGCCGCCGCACCCGCAACCGGGCCTCGTCCTCGGCATGCACCGCCACCCGGCGCGCGCCTCCGGTCAGCACCCGCAATAGGGTCGGGTCATCCTCGACCAGCAGGCTGCCGGTCGAGGAGCCCATGAACACCTTGATGCCGCTGCACCCGGGCCGGCGCTCCAGGGCCGCCAGGTCTTCCAGGTTGGCCGCCGCGGCGCCGACAAAGAAGGCGTGATCGACCCAGGCGCGGCCCCGCGCCCGGCCCAGCTTGTCGTCCAGATCGGCGGCGGTCAGGGTGGAGGGCGAGGTGTTCGGCATCTCGAAGACGGCCGTGATCCCGCCCAGGGCCGCCGCCGCGGTGCCGGTCGCCAAGTCTTCTTTTTGCTCGTGCCCGGGTTCGCGGAAATGCACCTGAGTATCGATGGCGCCGGGCAGTACATGCAGGCCTCGGGCATCAAGGATCTCGCCCGCGCCGCTGCCGATGTTGCCCAGGGCGGCGATGCGGCCATTCGCGACACCGACATCGACGGCGACCAGGCCGCCCGGCGTCGCCACCGTGCCGCCGGTAATCACCAGGTCATAGTGCGGGTGGGTTGGTTTTGCCGGCATTCGTCTCCCTTTTCTTATCCCGCCGCCACGCGGCCGGTTGCCCGCTGCGCCAGCAGCCGTCGAAACAGATCGAGCCAGCGGGCCACCGCCGCCGCCTCGGTGAATTCCGCTTGATAGCGGCGCCAGCCGCTTTCGGCCAGACTCGGGGCCAGGCTCGACGCGACCATGATCCGGGTCAGGGCCGCGGCCAGGGCCGGAGCATCGTCGATCGGCACCAGCAGGCCATCTTCGCCGTCCTTGATCAGGCTGGCCGGACCGGCGCCGGCGGCGGCGATCACGGGCCGGCGATGGGCCCACGCCTCCAGGACGACCGAGCCCAACGGCTCATAGCGCGATGGAACGACACAGATATCGGCGGCACGCAACAGAGCCTCCCGGTCATCGCGCCAGCCGAGAAAGCGCACCCGATCCGTCAACCCCAAGGTGCCCGCCAAGGCTTCGAGGTCTTGCCGCAGCGGTCCCTCCCCCGCCAGCCATAAATAGGGCCGCCGCTCGATGTCCAATGCCTGGAGGAGCGTATCGAACGCCTTGACCGGATGCAGGCGCCCCATCGCCAGAACTACTCTTGCATCCTCGGGCGTATCGAGGCTCGCCCGGGTTATGGCGGGCAGGTCGCGCAGGCGCACCAGATTCTGCATGTAATGCGCCCGCGACCGCGGCCAGCCCTGGCTCACCACGTAGTCGACAATATCCTCGGTGTTACAAACCAGGTGGTCGCACCGCCGGTAATACTTGAGATCGTAATAGCCGCCCAGGCGCCCCATGCGCAGAAAATCGCCGGCCGGAACGACTCCGCTGGCTCGGTTCATCCAGGTCAGGACCACGTCCGGACGGTACGCCGCGATTTCGCGTTTCAGCATCGGGCCGGTGGCAAAATCGGTCCAGCGGCCAAACTTCAGTTGCACCGGCTCCACACCGCCGGCACGCAGGGCCTCGGCCCGCGCCGGATGGTGGCGGATGATCGCCCGCTGATCGAGGCCAGCGGCGTGCAGAGCCAGAACCAGGCTGACGAACTGCGTCTCCGCCCCGCCCTCGCGCGCGCCCGCCATCACCTGCATGACGCGCAGGGGGGCGCCGTCAACCTGAGCCGTCTTAGGGTGCATCCGAGGCATCGTCGCGCCCTTGTAGCGTGAAGGCGCGCATTGGGGATAGGGCAAAGTCGCCGGTCCCGGCTCCGGTCCCGGCTCCGGCTTGTCAAGCCGCCGGCCCACGGGTACCACTGCGGCGATGGCAGCCAATGGTTCGACCACCGCCCCCGGCCCCGATCGCATCCTGGTCATCAAGCTTTCGGCGCTTGGCGATTTCATCCTGTCGCTCGGTGCCTTCCGCGCCATTCGGGCGCATCATCCGGATGCCCGCATCGTTCTGCTGACCACGCCGCCCTTTGTCGAAATGGCGAACGCCTGCGGCTGCTTCGACGAGGTTTGGACGGACGACCGGCCGCACTGGCTGGATCTACGCCGGTGGCTGGGTCATATCGCGAAACTGCGCCGCGCCGGATTCACGCGAGTCTACGACCTGCAGCGCTCGCAACGCACCGGCTGGTATTTTCGCCTGCTCGGGCCGCGGCCGCCGGAGTGGGTGGGCAGCGTGCCGGGATGCTCGCACCGCTACGTCGATCCGCCCGATGCCGTTCACATCACGGTCCGCAACGCGCACATGCTGGCCCAGGCGGGCATTGCCCATGTGCCGCAACCGGATCTGTCGTTCATGCGCGCCGATATCGGCCGCTTCGCGATTCAACATCCCTATGCCCTGCTGGTGCCGGGATCGTCGGCGCACCGGCCGGACAAGCGCTGGCCGGCGGCGCTGTTCGCGGAGCTTGCGAAAAGCCTGGCGCAGGAAGGGATCACGCCGGTGCTGGTCGGCGGCCCGGCCGAACGGGACGCCATGCGGACGATCAATCAGCTTTGCCCGCAAGCCCGCGACCTGTGCGGGCAAACCGATATCGCCGAAATGGTGACCCTGGCCAGCGATGCCCGCGTTGCCATCGGCAACGATACCGGCCCGCTGCATGTGGTGGCGGCGGCGGGATGCCCGACCGTCGCCTTGTTCGGCCGCGCCTCCCACCCCATCAAGACCCGCCCGCCGGCGCAGAAGGTCACGGTCTTGCAAAAACCGAACTTGGCCGATGTGACGGTGCCGGAGGTGCTGGCCGCCATCGCCGAGCTTACGCGCGATAACGAGCGGGGGCCATGAAGAACCGCCGCGCATGATCCTTTGATCATCTCCGTGAACCGGATGATCTCCGGTAAACATACCGGCAATGGCTCAGTTGAAGCGGCCGTTTGGGCCGGGCGACTGGCTGATGCATCTGTCGCATCGCGATGGACAACGCCCTGTGAGGCCAGAAACGGCCATTTTACCCTTTATTAAGAAGGGGACCGTTTAATGGAAAGGCCGCGAAGTCACAACTGCAAATCGACACCGAAGGCTGGCGCCGGGGCTTTGCGCCGAAGCCAAAAAAATGGGGTGCCGTATGACTTCGAAAAACCCGGCCGGGCTTCAACTTCGCGACCCGCCGAAGCGCGAAAGGTTCGTCCTTAAGGTTGAGTTAACCATGATTGAGCAGCGGGCCACGAAGAAAAAGATCCGCACGTGAAAAATGGTCACGCCGTCACGAGCGATCAGATCGATCGAGACAAGGACGAACCGGCCTTGGTCGACTATCTGCGCCACGCCCAAAAGAAAAGCGGCCGGGGCCCGATGGAGTTGGCGCGGGAATTTTTTCGCCTACATCGCGGACCTGGCAAGCTGACGTGGCCCGAGTACATTCAATACGGCGTCTACGACACCAACCGGTACAGCCCAGAGGATCAATCGCAATTTCTCACCAACACCTTGCACTGGCCAATCACGCATGTTTGCTGCGACATGACTTGGCAGTCGACGACCGAAGATAAGTGGCTTTGCTCGCACATTCTCGCTCGGTCGGAGATCAGGGTGCCCCAAACGCTGGCTGTGATCGACAAGGCAGAACGAACCTATCCCGAGACGCACAAGATCTGGACGGTTGAGCACCTCCGCGACTTCGTAACGTCGCAGGACACCCTGCCGCTGTTCGGAAAGGAAAATCGCGGCATTTGCAGCTTTGGCGCCTTCCTGGTCCAGGAGGCCAATGAAAAGGCGATTCTCCTGAAGGGGCATGGTTGGCTTGAATACGATACGTTCATGGACCAATTCGTTGGCACAACGCCTTATCTGCTCCAGCGATTGGAGACCAATCACAGCTTTTTCAATCGGTATACCGATGGCCTTGCCACAGTCCGCGTTTGCGTCTTAAACAGCAAAGACGGAGTCAAGATTCCCTTCGCCATCCTGAAATTGCCATCGCGCGATAACGTGGCCGACAGCTTTTGGCGGCCCGGCAATCTCGCTTGCAACCTGGATCTTCAAAGCGGTGAAATTCTGACCGCCCGGTCTAAGGATAAGTTGGGAACGACGGACCACATGGTACATCCGGATACAGACGAGCCCCTGGTTGGCGAAATCGTTCCAATGTGGGATCGCGTTATGGAGATGGCCCGTACCTGTGCGCCCATTTTTCAGTCCGTGCGATATCAATCGATGGATATAGCCATTACGCAGAACGGACCGGTTCTGATCGAAATCAATACTGGCGGTGGATTCGATCTGCCGCAGCTCGCCAGTGGAATGGGTTTCCTTACCGATGAGGTTCGCGATTTTTTTCGCACTTGCGGATACAAAAAACTTTGAACGCGCAATCGCTTTTGCTGAACCGACCCAAGTTTCCACACTCTGGGGTCTGTTCCGCGGTCTTTATGGGTCCGAACCATGCACCGATCCCCCGTTAAGCGCATTCAGGGCAATACCGGCCCCAATGGCCGTAAGGTGCTCGAGAACCTACGTAGACTCGTGAATGCGTTCGGACCGTTCGGGGAGAGCAGCCAGCAACTTGGGCAAACAAAGAAAAGCTCGACGTTGGTTTCCCCCCCGAGTGTCTATGATGCAGAGCCGATCCCCGAGTCTGCGCGATCGGAGATTGATGCGCTGCTTGCAAGCGGAGACTTGTTTCGCTACACGGCGGCGTCGGGCTCGCCGGTCGCTGAGCTGGAACGCGAATTCGCGGAATTCATGGGTGTTCCTTTCGCTTTGGCGGTGAATTCCTGCTCGGCCGCCTTGTTCCTGTCGCTGAAGGCAATCGACTTAGAGCCTGGTGGCAAAGTTCTGTTACCGGCTTTCACCTTTGCCGCCGTTCCATCGGCAGTCGTTCACGCGGGCGGCGAGCCGATCCTCGTCGATGTTGTTGAGAACTATCGAATCGACATGAACGATTTCGAAGCCAAGTTATCGAAAAATATCAAGGCTGTGATCATCAGCCATATGCGCGGCCACACCTCGGACATGGACGCGATAATGGCACTCTGTAACGCCCGGAAAATTCCGGTGATCGAGGATGCGGCCCATTCCCTTGGTACCCTGTGGTCAGGCCAAAAAATCGGCACGATCGGTCAGATTGGGTGCTTCTCGTTCCAATCGTTTAAGCTGATGAACGCCGGCGAAGGCGGAATGCTTATCACGCACGATCCCGATATCATCGCGCGGGCAATCATCATGTCGGGTGCCTACGAGCACAACTGGAAGAAGCATCCGGTTGCGCATGACCGGTTTATTTTCTGGCAGAACAAGCTCCCGCTTTACAACATGCGCATGAACAACCTGTCGGCGGCAGTCGTACGGCATCAAATCCGGGAAGTGCCGCGGCGAGCAAGCGACGGCCGGGCCAACCATGACTATGTAGCCGGGATCCTGAATGCGTCGCCTTGGCTGAATGTCCCCGCACCTCTCGACCAGGAGCTCCGGGCGCCCGATTCGATCCAGTTTAGTCTTCGTGGGTTCGGCTCCGATGAGGAAGCCAAAGCGTTCCAACGGTCGGCGAATGAGAAAGGGGTTGTGGTTCAGATCTTTGGGCTCTCCGAGGACAACGCCCGGGCATTCTGGAACTGGAAATTCATTGGGGAACAAACCGATCTAAAGCAGACCCGCGCCATGTTGATGAGAGCATGCGATGTCCGACTACCGGCTCGATTGCGCAAGGAAGATCTGGATTTTATCGCGAACGCGTTGGTCGCGGCCGCCGCGGATGTGAAGAAAACACGTCCGGAAGCAATCGACTCGCGAACTCAGAGGTTGGCGCAGTCGGGCTAACGCGAACCGATCTCCAAAATATCTGGCAACGTCAACGTCTCGCCGCTGACACAGATATCGATTGTTCGTAGACGACTTAGCCGGCTTATACTTTCCGCCACAACGCTTCGGCAGCGTCCACGGCAGTCGAAACGGAAAGTCCATCCATGAGGTCGGTGGCCGTGCCGCGCGCTGCCTCGTGACGCGCCAGCAGCTCGGCGCTCGATTCGCGGGTGCGGGCGAAGGCGGCGTGCGGTCCCCAAGGCCGGTAGCGGCCATCCGGGCTCGGCCCGAACAGGCCCAGGGTGGGCACCCCCGCCGCCGCCGCCAGGTGCATGAGCCCCGAGTCGTTGCCGACGAAAAGCGCGCAGCGCCGCAGGCACGCCGCCGCCGTGGGAAGATCGACAGCACCGGCCAGATCGATGCGCCGCTCCGCCGGCACTGCCTCGAGCACCGCTTGCGCCTGAGCCCGCTCGTGCGCCGCCGCCAGCACCGCCAGGCGGGCGCCCGCCAGAATGCCGCCGGGGCCGGTTAGCCGCTGCACCAATTCGACGAAGCGGGGCGCCGGCCACTGCTTGCCCGGCCAGTTGGCCGCCGGGCCGACCGCCAGCACCGGGCTGCCGTCGGGGATCAGGCGGGCGGCGGTATCCACGTGCCGTGCGGCCAGCCATACGGTCGGCGGCGGCGGTGCATCCAGATCGAGCAGAGAGGCCAATTCCTCGACCCGATGCTGCTGGCCATACTGGCCGCGCGACCCAATCACCATTCGGCGGTCGGCGCGCAACAGATAGGCGATGGCCGAGGCCCGCAGGTCCACCACCAGGTCCCAGCGGCGCGGCACGGCCGCCGCCCAGAGGCCGAGCCAATGCAGATCGAGCGGCTTTTTGTCGATTTCGATCAGGCGTTCCAGTCCCGGCACTGCCTCGAAGAAAGGGGCGCACACCCGGCCCGCCGCGATGGTCACCCGCGCCCCCGGATGGCGCGTAATAAGGTGCCGTAGAACACCGCTCGACAGCACGGCGTCGCCGATTCGCGTGGCGGTGATGAACAGAATCCGCATGCAGCCTCCGCGCCGGTTATAGGTGGCGCGCCGTGCCGTGCCAAGCCGGCCGGGCTTGCCAAGCGGCGGCACCGTCGCCACCTTCAGGGAGTCCTTGCCGTCTGGAGGAGGTTCGATGTGACCCGGCGTTCCGCCATCATTCTCGAGTCGCGTGGCGCACTCCGCGTCACCGGCGCCGATGCGCGGCCCTTCCTGCAAGGCATGATCAGCAACGACATCGACAAGCTGGCGCCGGAACGGGCGCTCTGGGCGGCCTTTTTGACGGCGCAGGGCCGCTTCCTGCACGACTTCTTTCTCATACTGCCCACGGCGGACGCCCACTCCATCCTGCTCGATTGCGAGGCCGCCCGGCGGGACGATCTGCGCCGGCGCCTCGGCCTCTACAAGCTGCGCGCCAAGGTCGTCATCGAGGACGCGGCGGCGGAGTACCGGGTCGCCGTGCTGTTCGGGGATAACGCCCTTTCCACCCTCGGCCTGCCCGATGAGCCCGGCCGCGCGGTTCCGTTCGCCGGCGGCATCGCCTATGTGGACCCGCGCCGGGCGGAACTGGGCGCCCGTGCCCTGCTGCCCGCCGCCGCCGCCGAATCGGCGTTGAGCGAAGCCGGCTTCGCCGCCGCCGACCTGGCGGCCTACGATACCTTGCGCATCGGCCTGGGCCTGCCCGACGGGTCGCGCGATCTGGAAATCGAGAAGGCCCTGCTGCTGGAAAACGGCTTCGACGAGCTGCACGGCATCGATTGGCAGAAAGGCTGCTATGTCGGGCAGGAGTTGACGGCGCGCACGAAATATCGCGGCCTGGTGAAAAAGCGGCTGCTGCCGGTGCGCATCGACGGCCCGACGCCGCCGCCCGACACCCCGGTCATGCTGGCCGGCAAGGAAGCCGGAGTCATGCGCTCCGCCGTCGATGGCATCGGCCTGGCCTTGCTGCGGCTGGAGCATGTGGAGGCGGCGGCTGGAGAAGGCTCCTTGACCGCGGGCGCGGCGCGCCTGACCCCGCGCAAGCCCGCCTGGGCGGTGTTCTAGCGGCGCAAACTCTCGGCCAATTCGGCCAGGCGCGCGAAAGGCGATTGACCGGCGGCCAACCGAAAATTCTGAGATTGGGCGGCCGCCCGGGCCAGCCCATCGCGGCCGAAGCGATCGCGCACGGCCTCGCGCAGCCACGCCTCGGCCTGGGCCTGCCGGGCCATGGCCAAGCGCCCATGCTCGCCCAGCCAAGCGGCGCGCCGGTCCAGGGCCGCCAGCAACGCGTCGAGGCCGTCCCCCCGCGTGGCCGAGGCGGCCAGCGTGACCACTGGCCATTCGTCGGCGTCTTGCGCCGTGGTCAAGGAGAGGGCCCCTTTCAGATCGGCCAGGGCGCGGCTGGCGGCATTGCCGAGATCCGCTTTGGTCACCACGGCGATGTGCGGGATTTCGACGATGCCGGCCTTCATGAACTGCAAGGCATCGCCCGAGGCGGGCTGCACGCAGAAGACCACCGTATCGGCCACCCCAGCCACGTCCGCTTCCGACTGGCCGACGCCCACCGTCTCGATCAGCACCCGGTCATAGAGGGCGCGCAACAGCACCATCGCCGCCATGGTCAGATCCGCCAGGCCGCCCAGGCGGTCGCGCGCCGCCATGGAGCGGACGAAGACCCCCTCGTCCGCGGGATCGGTGATCAGCCGGATGCGGTCGCCGAGCAACGCCCCGCCGGAGCGCCGCGACGACGGATCGACGGCGATCACGGCCACCCGTTGGCCCGACTCGCGCGTGCGGCCGATGAGGCGGCCCAAAAGGGTGGATTTGCCGACACCGGGCGGCCCGGTCACGCCGATCACCTGGGCCCGCGGCGCGGCAAAGGCGGCATCGAGCAGGGACAGGCTGGCCGCCGCCTCGGGCGCCCGTTCGAGGGCGGCCAAGGCGCGGGTCAGCGCCAGCTTGCCCCCGCTCTCCAGATCGGCCAGGGTGATCGCACCGCCGGATTTGCTCATGCCGCGCAGTTGGCCGGACCGGATTCACCAGGTCAAGGGCGGAAATCTTGGCTCCTGGCGCCCGGGATTGTCGCAGACAACCGGTAGAACCGTTAACGGCTTTGTTCTAGCATGGCCGCCGGCACCGAGTCGGAAAACACCCATCGATTCCAGGAGATGACATGAAAGATCGACAGATCGAAGCTGGCGAGGTCATTTATCGGGAGGGAGATCTCGGGGACGCGGTGTTTGTCGTCAAGGCGGGCGAGGTCGAGGTTTCGCGCACCGTCTCCGGCCAAATGGTGCGCCTGGCGGTCCTGCGCCACGGCGCGATCTTCGGCGAGATGGGCGTGCTGCGCGATCGGCCGCGTTCGACCACGGTGCGGGCGATCGGCCCGGTGACACTTCTGGCAATTCTGAAACAAGATTTTCTGGACACCTTCCAGAGCGACAATCCGCTGGCGTTGACGCTGTTGCAGATGCTGTGCGAACGCTTGCTGCTGGCCGATAGCCAGCTCCTCGAGCAGCAAATTTACAGCGAGGGCGCCATGACAGGTGAGATCAAGCAGATCCGCATCCTCGCCGCGGCGCCCGAGGTGGAAACCCAGATCGGCACCGACGGCGTGATCGTCAAGAAATTGCCCTTCCTGGTCGGCCGCCGTAAGGATCCCGGCGATACCGGGGGGCCGGCGCAAGCCAATCTGGTTCTCCATGCATCCAGCAGCAGTCAGCTTGCCCGCCAGCACTTCGCCCTGGAGGATCGGGACGGCCGCCTGGTGGTACACGATCTCGAAAGCGATCTCGGCACGCTGGTCAACGGCCGGCGGATCGCCAGCTTCGAGCGTTCCGACGTGGCCGACCTTCAATTCGGTGACAACAAAATCCAGGCCGGCGGCTCGGAGTCGCCCTACCGCTTTCACGTGATCGTCGAGCGCGAGGTTGTGCCACCCAAGACTTAGGACAAAGAATAAGTGGCCTTGGCCAAAGCCGCCTGCGCCGCCGCCAGGCGGGCGATCGGCACCCGATAGGGCGAGCAGGAGACGTAGTCGAGACCAACCTGCTGGCAAAAAGCGATCGAGGCCGGATCGCCGCCGTGCTCGCCGCATATGCCCAGCTTCAGTTTCTTGCGGGCGGCGCGGCCGCGTTCGACGGCCATGTGCACCAGCTCGCCGACGCCATCGACATCGAGTGAAATGAACGGGTCCTGCTCGATGATGCCGCGCTGCTCGTAGATGCCCAGGAACGACCCGGCATCGTCGCGCGACAGGCCGAATGTGGTCTGCGTCAGATCGTTCGTGCCGAAGCTGAAGAATTCCGCCACCTCGGCAATCTCGCCGGCGCGCAAACAGGCGCGCGGCAATTCGATCATGGTGCCGACCAGATAGCGGATCTCGACCCCCTCGCTCTTGATCACCTGGCGGGCGACGCGGTCGACCAGGTCCTTGAGAATCTCCAGTTCCTTGCGCAAGGACACCAGGGGAATCATGATCTCCGGCTCGATCGTGTCGCCGGTTTCCTTGTAGACCTGCGCCGCCGCCTCGAAGATGGCGCGCGCCTGCATCTCGTAGATTTCCGGATAGGTGATGCCCAGCCGGCAGCCGCGATGGCCGAGCATGGGATTGGATTCATCGAGCTTGAGCTTGCGCGCGCGCAACAGTTCGAGCGGCGCCCCGGCGGCTTCGGCGACCTCGGCCAACTCCTCGTCACCGTGCGGCAGGAATTCGTTGAGCGGCGGATCGAGCAAACGGATGGTGATGGGCAGGCCGCGCATGATCTGGAACAGCTCGACGAAATCCTGCCGTTGCATGGGCAGGATCTTGTGCAATGCCTTGCGCCGCTCGGCGCTGCCATCCGCCAGGATCATCTCGCGCACGGCGATGATCCGGTCGGCGTCGAAGAACATATGCTCGGTGCGGCACAGGCCGATCCCCTCGGCGCCGAACCGCCGGGCGGCACGGGCATCGAGCGGCGTTTCGGCATTGGCCCGCACGTTCATGGTGCGCACCTCGTCGGCCCATTCCATCAGCTTGCCGAAATCGCCCGACAGTTCCGGTTGAATGGTCGGCACCTCGCCGAGGATCACCTCGCCCGTGCTGCCATCGACGGTGATCGTATCGCCTTCCTTCAATTCGTAATCGCGCACCCGCATGACCGCCGACTTGTAGTCGATGCGCAGCTCGCCGGCACCGGCGACACACGGCCGGCCCATGCCGCGGGCCACCACGGCCGCATGGCTGGTCATGCCGCCGCGGGTGGTCAGGATGCCCTTGGCCGCGTGCATGCCGTGAATGTCTTCCGGCGATGTCTCGATGCGGCACAGGATCACCGGCTCGCCGGCGGCACTCTGCGTCTCCGCGGCCGCGGAGGAAAAGACGATGCGGCCCGATGCCGCCCCCGGCGAGGCCGGCAAGCCGCGGGCGATGACCTCGCGCTTGGCCTTCGGGTCCAGGGTCGGGTGCAAAAGCTGGTCGAGCGAGGCGGGCTCGATGCGGCGCACCGCCTCGGCCTTGTCGATCAGGCCCTCGCCGACCATTTCGACGGCGATACGGATGGCGGCATTGGCCGAGCGCTTGCCGCCGCGCGTCTGCAGCATATAGAGCGTGCCGCGCTGGACCGTGAATTCGATGTCCTGCATGTCGCGGTAATGTTGTTCCAGGGTGCCGCGCACCTTCATGAGCTGGGCGAACACCTCGGGCATCACCTCTTCCATGGCGGGCAGGGTGGACTTGTTGTCCTTCTTGCCGCGGATGGTCAGGTGTTGCGGTGTGCGGATGCCGGCCACCACATCCTCGCCCTGGGCGTTCACCAGGAATTCGCCGTAAAAGACGTTCTCGCCGGTCGATGGATCGCGGGTAAAGGCAACGCCGGTGGCGCAATCCTCGCCCATGTTGCCGAAGACCATGGCCTGCACGTTGACCGCCGTGCCCCAGTCGGCCGGCAGTCCATGCAGCCGGCGATAGGTGACCGCCCGCTGGTTCATCCACGATCCGAACACGGCACCGATCGCCGCCCACAGCTGATCCTGCGGCTTTTGCGGAAATGGATCGCCGGTGATCTCGGTGATCTTGTCGTGATAGGCGGCGATGACCGTGCGCCAATCTTCGGCGTCCAGCTCCGTATCCAGATCGACCCCTTTATCCTCCTTGTGCAGCTCGAGGATTTCCTCGAGGTAGTGGTGCTCGACGCCGAGGACCACGTTGCCGAACATCTGGATAAAGCGCCGGTAACTGTCGTAGGCAAAACGCTCGTCGCCCGCCTTGCGCGCCAGACCGACGACCGTGGCATCGTTGAGGCCCAGGTTGAGCACCGTATCCATCATGCCCGGCATGGAGGCGCGCCCGCCCGAGCGGACCGAGACCAAAAGCGGATTGTCGGCATCGCCGAATTTCGCGCCGACCTGCGCTTCGATCCGGCCCAGCGCCGCCATGACTTCGTTCTTCACGCCGTCGGCATAGGTGCGATCGTTGGCCAGATAGGTGTTGCAGACCTCGGTGGTGATCGTGAAACCCGGCGGCACCAGCAGTCCCAGGGACGACATCTCGGCCAGGTTCGCCCCCTTGCCGCCCAGCAGCTCGCGCATATCGGCGCTGCCGTCCGCCGTGCCGCCCCCGAAGGCGTAAACCCATTTCGCCATGGTTTCGTTATCCCTCGATCTTGGAAAAATCGGCGACCCTGCCGAGGGTCGTACCGATTCGCGCCAGAAGTCGCAAGCGATTGGCGCGCAGATCCGCCTCGTCGCAGTTGACCGTGACTTTGTCGAAGAACGCATCCACCGGCCGGCGCAACTTCGCCAACGCGGCCATGGCGGCGGTGAAGTCCTCTCCCTCCAACGCTCGCCACGCCTCTTTCTCGGCCTGACGAATATGCTTTTCCAGAATCTTCTCCTCATTTTGTACGAGCAGTTCGAACCTAGGATCAACACCACTGTACTGCGGGCCGTCCTTCTTCTCCTCGATGCGCACGATGTTGGCGGCGCGCTGAAACGCCACCAGCAGATTGGCGCCATCGTCGCTGCGCAGGAAGGTCTCCAGTGCCTCGACCCGAGCCAGCAGGCGCACCAGGTCGTCTTCGCCGCCCACGGCAAAGACCGCGGCGATCAGATCGTGCCGCACGCCCTTGTCCTTGAGGGCCACCTTCAACCGGTCAGCGAAGAAATCGAGCAGATTACCTTCGAAGGTCAGGATTGGATGCGTTTTGTCCCCATCGTAGGCCCGAGAAGCGGCCGCAGCTATCAGGTGCGTATAGTTCGTCGAAGCTCTTTCAAACACTTTCAGCAACGGCAACCTCAGCTTGTTTTCCAAGATCAGGCGGATGACGCCCAACGCCGCGCGGCGCAGGGCATAGGGGTCCTTGGAGCCGGTCGGCTTCTCGTCGATGGCCCAGAAACCGACCAGGGTATCGATCTTGTCCGCCAGGGCGACGGCCACCGACACCGGTGCCGTCGGGCAGGCATCGTTGGGGCCCAGCGGCGAATAATGCTCGGCGATGGCCTGGGCCACCTCGGCGTGCTCGCCGTCGTGCAGGGCATAGTAGCGGCCCATGATGCCCTGCAGCTCCGGGAACTCGCCGACCATGCCGGTGACCAGATCGGCCTTGGCCAGGCGCGCCGCCGAGCGCACCCGGTCCTTGTCGGCGCCGGGGATGTGGGTGGCGATCTCGACCGCCAGGGCCTGCACCCGGTCCATCTTGTCGTCCAGGGTGCCGAGCTTTTCATGGAAGACGATATCGCGCAGGCGCGGCGTGCGCGCCGAGAGCGGCGTCTTGCAATCCTGATCCCAGAAAAAGCGCGCATCGGCCAGACGCGCCCGCAACACCCGCTCGTTGCCGGCGACGATGGTCTTGCCCTTATCGCCGGTGACCATGTTGGCCACCAGCAGGAAGCGGTCGGCCAATTTGCCCTTGCCATCGACCAGGGCCAAATAGCGCTGATGCGCGCGCATGGAGGTGGTGAGCACTTCCGGCGGCAAGCCCATGAACCGCGCGTCGATGCGGCCCATGAGAACCACCGGCCATTCCACCAGGCCGGCCAATTCGTCGAGCAGCGCCGGATCGTCCTTGAGCGACAACTTGGCTTGCGTGGCGATTTTCTTGGCTTGCGTCTCGATCTCCGCGCGCCGCTCGGCCGGATCGAGCAGCACCTTGGCCCGCTTCAGCTTGGCCCGGTAGTCGGCGAAGCCGCTCACGGACACACGCTTGGGCGCGAGAAATCGGTGCCCCACGGTCGCATCGGTGAAGGGCAGCGACAGGCCCTCGCCCAGCGGCAAAGCGCCGCGCAGCTTCTTGCCGTCGAAGACCGCCAGAACCGAATGCAACGGCCGCACCCAGCGCAAAGACGCGCCGGGCCAGCGCATGGATTTCGGCCAGGACAGGGCGTGCACCGCCTCGCCGATCAGTCCGGGCAGCACCTTGGCCGTCGCCTGCCCCTCGATGCGGCGGACGGCGAAATAGAACGCGCCCTTGTCGGTCTGGCGCAACTCGGCCTGTTTCAGGGAGGTCAGGCCGCATCCTTTGAGAAAACCCTCGATGGCCTGGGGCGGCGCCTCGGGGCGCGGGCCCTTGCGCTCGTCCGTGCGATCCGGTTGCTTGGCGGGCAGTCCGGTGACGGTCAGGACCAGCCGGCGCGGCGTGACAGTGGCCTCGGCCGCTTCGTGGGTCAGGCCCGCCGCCGTCAGCCGCTCGGTCAGCAGGCGGCGAAAGTCCGCCGCCGCCGCGGCCTGCATGCGCGCCGGGATTTCCTCGGACAGAAGCTCGATCAGCAAATCCGCCATGGGTTATCCCGCGGCCACCCAGGCTTCGCAGCAGCCCTTGGCCAAGGCCCGCACCCGGCCGATGTAGGCCTGCCGCTCGGTCACCGAGATCACGCCGCGCGCATCCAGCAGGTTGAACAGATGGCTGGCCTTCAGGCATTGGTCGTAAGCCGGCAAGGCCAAGGGCGCATCACCGCCCAGCAGGTTGCGGCATTCG
>Ga0214471_10001772_pt1 | contig 17041 bp, 15 predicted proteins | sample RVTome_5_FD_207665 | JGI IMG/M metagenome (GOLD analysis project Ga0214471, IMG submission 207665) | Soil microbial communities from uranium-contaminated site in the Upper Colorado River Basin, Wyoming, United States - RVT142D155 | ecosystem: Environmental > Terrestrial > Soil > Contaminated >... | reverse complement strand
ACGCCGCATAGGCATCGAGCACGGTCTGCCGGGCCTGGTCCCAGGGGATCGTCGCATCCGCATCCTCGGGCAGGGGCGCGTTGCGATCCCAATAGGGCAGCGTCTCGACACCCATCCATTTGGCCTTCAGGGCATAATAGCGATGCGCCAGGCGGGGAAAGGAGTCGCGCACGGCCTGCACCAGGGCATCGACAACCTCGTCTTCCACGTAGTTGGCGAGATTGCGGGACGAGACCGGCCGGGCAAACCCGCGCCAGTCATCCTCGATCTCCTTATCCTTGGCCAGGGTGTTGGTGATGAGCGCGAAGATCCGCTGGTTGTCGCCCAGCACCTGGCCGACCGATTTGGCCGCCGTCTTGCGCACGGCGCCATCGCGGTCGGACAGCTTGTTGAGGACCTCGGCGCTGGTCAGCGACTCCTTGCCCAAGGGAAAGCGCAAGCGGGCCATGGTTTCGTCGAACAACCGGGTCCAGGCGGCATGGCCGACCACATATTTCTGGTGCAGCATGCGTTCCAGCTCGTCGGAAAGCTGGTGGGCGCGCATGGCCCGCACATCGCGTATCCATGGGGCATAGCGCGCCAATTCCGGTGCCGCCAGCTTGGCCTGCAACACCGCATCGTCCAGGCGGTTCAGCTCGAGCGTGAAAAAGACCAGTTCGGTGGAAATGTCGGTCGCCCGTTCTTGCGACGTCTGAAAGAAGCGGCCAATCTCGGCATCCGTCATGTCGCCGGAATACAAGAGCTGTGCATAGGACAACGCCCGCCCCAGGGTTTCCTGGATCGCCTCATAGGCATGGATGGCAACGCCCACCTCGGCCCCGGACAGGGCCGCCAGATGCCCCTCGTAGCGCTTGCGGAAGGCCGCGGCCTCGGATTCGCACCGCGCCAGATCCGCCGCCAGGGCCTGGGACTTTGGGCCGGCGTAAAGATCGCTCAGATCCCAAGTCGGCAGTTTGCCGAGGGACGGGCGGGCGGAAACCTTGGCTTTGCTGGCAACGGGCATGAGACAACTCCTTGACCACCTGCGATATGGGCGGACATAACTCAACGACCAAGAGCATATTTACGATTCGGCCGGATAATGCCTGGCAAATGCAAGGCGCGCCATGACTGACTACCCAGCCCTGACCAACCTGCCGGCCATGTTTTTCGAACAGGCGCTGCACAAAGGCGACAAACCGTTCCTGTGGGCCCGCCGGGACGGCGCCTATCAGGCCATGACCTGGCGCCAGGCGGACACGGCGGTCCGCGATCTGGCCCGCGGCTTGCGCAGCCTCGGCCTCCAGCGCGGCGAGCGGGTGGTGGTGCTGGCCGAGAACCGGCCCGAGTGGTTGATCGCCGATGTGGCCATCATGGCCGCCGGCGGCATCACCGTGCCGGCGTATACAACGAACACTACCGGCGATCATACCCACGTTCTGACCGACAGCGGCGCCCGTGGCGTCATCGTCTCGACGCGAAGCCTGGCCAAGGCGTTGCTGCCCGCCGCCATGAACGCCGCCGAATGCCGCTGGGTCATCGGCATGGAAGACCTGAAACAGGATCAGCGGGGGCCGGTGGATCTGCATCTCTGGCAGGATGTACTCGGCGCCGGCGCTGCCATGCCGGATGACGTGGACGAGGCCGTCTCCCGCATCGCCCGGACCGACACGGCCTGTTTCATCTACACATCGGGCACCGGCGGTGTGCCCAAGGGCGTCATGCTCAGCCACGGCGCCATCATCTGCAACTGCATGGGCGCTTATTATTTGCTCGAGCAGCTTGGCCTGGGCCAAGATGTGTTCTTGACGTTCCTGCCCCTGTCCCATGCGTACGAGCACACGGCGGGGCAGTTCTTCCCGATCTCGATCGGCGCCGAAATTTTCTATGCCACCGGCATCGACAAGCTGCCCGGTAACCTGCTCGAAGCGCGGCCAACCATCATGACCGCCGTGCCGCGCCTGTATGAAACCATGTACCAGCGCATCGTCCGCGGCGTGGAAAAGGAAGGCGGGCGCAAGAAACAACTGTTCGATCTGGCCCTGCGGCTGGGCCGCAAGCGCTATTTCGACCCGCGCGGCCTGAACCTTTGGGAGCGGGTGCTCGATGTCGTGGCCGATCGGTTGGTCCGCAGCCGCATGCGGGCGCGTTTCGGTGGCCGGCTCAAGGCCATGGTCTCGGGCGGGGCGGCGCTGAATCCGGATATCGGCATCTTCTTCACCGCCCTGGGCCTGCGCGTCCTGCAGGGCTATGGGCAGACCGAATCGGCGCCGGTCGTGTCCGCCAATCCGCCGGACAAGGTGAAAATGCACACCGTCGGCCCGCCGCTGAAGGGTGTCGACGTGAAAATCGCCGAGGATGGCGAAATCCTGGTGCGCGGCGAATTGGTCATGCAGGGATATTGGCGCAACGAAGAGGCGACCGCTGCCGTCCTCAAGGATGGCTGGCTGCACACCGGCGACATCGGCGTGCTCGACGGGGACGGTTATATCCAGATCACCGACCGCAAGAAGGACATTATCGTCCTCTCCGGCGGGGACAACGTCTCTCCGGCCCGGATTGAGGGCCTGCTCACCTTGCAGGCCGAGATTTCCCAGGCCCTGGTCTACGGCGACAAGCGGCCGCACCTGGTCGCCCTCGTGGTGCCCGACCAGGAGTTCCTGGATACCTGGGCAGCGGCGGCCGGCAAGACCGCCGTTCTGGCGGACCTGGGCGGCGATGCGGGCCTGCACGCGGCCCTGACGGCCACCGTCGACCGGGTCAACCGCGAGCTGTCCCCCTATGAGCGGGTCCGCCGCTTTATCGTTGCCACGGAGCCATTTACCGTCGAAAACCAGATGATGACCCCCAGCCTGAAGATTCGCCGGCATGTCATCTACGCCGCCTATGGTGAGAAATTAGAAATACTATATTAATTCAAATAAATAATCTTTTTTTCTGAGTAATTCTAGATTGTTATTTACAGCAATTTGAGAATACATAAAATATAATCTATATTTTTACGCCTTAGTAACCGTCAACCTTCAGTCTTGTGTAATCAATAATGGATTGAATGGATCGTATCCGACTGGCCAAAACCGGTGGCGACGATCGCGCGCCCGTTTGGCGCAACCCCGGTTAAAACGACCAACGGGGGGGCCGATCGGATGTCGCCCCCGCCCCCTTGGCCGGGCGGACCGAGGAGGATTGAGTCAGGCGAATGTCGGACCGGGAAAACCATCGGAAAAAGCCGCGCATCGGCTATCAGGTGCTGACCGGTGTTCGCGTCACCCAGCCGCTGCTCGATGGCCTGCGGGAGCTGCACAGCGATTTCCTGCGCGGCGTCCGCAACGGCCGGAAGATCGTCATGCGGCGCTGCGATCTGTCGAACCTTGACTTCACCGACATGGAAATGAGCAAAGCCGAGCTCATGGCTTGCACCTTCGACGGATCGCGCCTGTCCGGCAGCCGTTTTCGTCTGGCTAATCTGTTCGCCGGCAGCTTCAACGACGCGGATTTGACCGGCGCCGATTTCGAGAAGGCCGACATGCGGGCGGCAAGCTTTCAGCGCGCCAATCTGACGGCCGCCAAATTTGTCGGTACCGATCTGCGCGATTGCGCCATCATGGACGACCAGACAAATCAAATCGGATCGTCCACACCCAGCATCTTTCGCAACGCCTTGCTGCGCGCCACGAACATGGCCCACAGCAAATTGAAAAGCGCCATCTTCAATGGAGCCTTGTTGCAAGACATCGATTTGAGCAATGCCGATATGCGCGACGCCCAGTTCCAAGGCGCTGAGATCGTACGCGCCAAACTAAACGGCGCGCGCCTGGCGGATGCGGATTTGCGCGGTGCCGCGATGAGCGAGACCAACCTTACCGGCATCGATCTCACCCGCGCCAAAACGGCGGATACCACCGGGGTCACCGATGCCTGGATCAAGGAGCGCCTGGCCAGCCATGCGGAATGGGTTGCCAGCGGTGGCGAGACCGGGGCACGCGCCGTTTTTGCCGGATTGGAGCTGAGCGGCCGCAATTTCTCCGGCGCCATTCTCGCCGCCGCCGACTTGGGCGCGGCGACCATGGTGGGCGCCAATCTCAGCGGCGCCATGCTGGCGGCAGCGAACTTGCGCGGCGCCAATCTGCTCAACGCCAACTTGCAGGGTGCGGACATCCGCGGCGCCGATTTGATCGATACCAATATGCGCGGCGCCATCATGATTGGGAGCACGTCCGGCGTGCTGCCGGGCACCGTGCTGATGACCCTGCTCAAGAAGGCGGGTTAACCGACCGGTCTCGAAGACGCCTGCGCCAGTCGAGCATGGATTTTACAACCAGCGGCAATACAGTAGCCATCCCCAGAGCAAGCACCGCCCAGCCCACCTGGCGTGAATCTGCCGTGGCGAATACCTCGCCAAAATGCGCCAATAGAAAGCTTGCAGGGGCGATGCCCAGCGCTGTGGCCAAAGCAAAACGCCACCATGAAATCGGCGTCAGGCCGGCGGCATAACTGATCAGATCGAAGGATAGGAATGGCATCAGCCGGGTGCCGAACACAATCGCCATCAACGCAGTCTGCGACCCCAGCCAACCGACCGATACCCGGTTTCCCAGCCACCGCTGCATGGCCTCGCGCCCAAGAACCCGGGCAATGGCGAACGCCGCCAGGGCGCCCGCCTCCGCCCCCAGTCCGACATAGATCGCGCCCCACACGTGCCCATAAATGGCCCCGGACGCCATGGCGACCGGGGCGCTGGGAATCGGGCTGAACACGATGGCCGTCGTCATCAAGGCGATGACGGCGGCCGGGCCGAGCCAGCCCAAATGCGCGATGCCCTCACGCAGAACCTCGCCGTCGGCGAGGGCCTCCAAGGCGCCGCTCCAGGACAGCGCCAGATAGGCCGCCGCCAACGCCACGGCGACCGTACCGAAGGCAACCGTCCTACGGAGTACCGGGTCCACTAGCCGCCGAGCACCCGGCGGCGCTCCTCGAATTCGGCTTTGTCGATCTCGCCGCGGGCAAAGCGCTCCCTCAGGATGTCGACCGCCGGCTTCCCGCTCGATCCGGAGTCTTGCCCCATTCCATGCCCCGACCCCGAACCGCCGAGCCAGCGGACGGCCAGGACAACGAGAACGATGATACTGCCAAAGAAGACGATCATCATTGCCGAGCCGAAGATCATATGACCCCACCCCCAGCCTCCTTCCCACATGTAGTGGCGGTCCTGATAGCCCTGTGCCAGCGCCGACAGTGGCAACAGCAAGCCCACAAGGGTGAAGCCTACGCGGCCTAAAAGCCTGTTCATCGGACCCTCCCATAGTAAAGAAATACGCGGGATTTCAGCTTTTCCCGCAGGTTAGGCGCACGAAACGACCCCTTCCCGATCGCCTGCGCCCACGCTATAAAACATCGGTCGGGGGAAACCCAAGGTCAAGATAATGATCCGAGGCTTTTTGCGCGCCGCGATGGTGTTGCCTTTTGCGGCATTGGTCCTGGCCCTGGCGTCCGGCCCTGCCCAGCCGAGCGAAACCATCGATATCACGGTTGTGATCGAGAACCTGCGCAGCAGTAGCGGCGACGTGCGCGTCGCCCTGTGGTCGCGGGCCGACGGCTTTACCGACCCCGATGCCGCCGTAGCCGAAGCCGGGCAGAAAGCCCATGAGGGACAGGTCGCCTTTACCTTCAAAGGGCTGACGCCGGGCCGCTATGCGATCGCCAGCTTTCACGATGAGAACGGCAACGGGTCGTTCGACCGCACGTTCCTCGGCCTGCCGAAGGAAGGCCTGGGGTTCAGCAACGGTGCCAGGATCTTCCTGGGCCCGCCGACCTTCGACGCCGCGGCCGTGGAGGTTGCCGCGGCAAGCCGGGTACTGGTGGTCAAGCTGCTGTACTGAGGCGGACGGAAAATGTCGCCATAACGCCCGGCGGCATTTCAAGCCTTGCGTACCCGTTCACCATGTTGAGCGTTTTGTGCGAATTGGGGCTAGTATCGGGTCTCACGTTGAAAAATAGGTCAGCACACGTTAACTTGTTTCATCGACACTGGGGCTGCCCATCGCCCTGATCAGCCACTACGGGATACCAGGCCATGACGCTTGCGGCGGTCTCCCTCGACGACAAATATGCCCTCGACTCCGGGCGCGTCTTCCTGACCGGAACGCAGGCCCTGGTCCGCCTGCCGATCATGCAACGACAGCGAGACGCCGCGGCCGGTTTGAACACCGGCTGTTTCATTTCCGGCTATCGGGGCTCGCCGCTCGGCGGCCTGGATCAGCAGCTCTGGCAAGCGCGCCGCTTCCTGCAGAGTAACCACATCCACTTCCAGGCCGGGGTCAACGAGGACATGGCGGCCACCGCCATCTGGGGCAGCCAGCAGGGCAACCTGTTCGGCGACAGCAACTTCGATGGCGTCTTCGCCATGTGGTACGGCAAAGGCCCCGGTGTCGACCGCAGCGGCGACGTGTTCAAGCACGGCAATGCCGCCGGCTCGTCGCCCCATGGCGGAGTGTTGCTGCTGGCCGGCGACGATCACATGGCCAAGTCGTCGACCCTGGCGCATCAGTGCGAATACAGCTTCATGGACGCCATGATCCCGGTGCTCAATCCGGCCGGGGTGCAGGAGTTTCTCGACCTGGGTCTCTACGGCTGGGCCATGAGCCGCTATTCCGGCTGCTGGATCGGCTTCAAGACCATCGGCGAAACGGTGGACAGCTCGTCCAGCGTTTACGTGGACCCGCAACGGGTGCAGATCGTCCTGCCTGACGATTACGAGATGCCGCCCGGCGGCCTCAACATCCGCTGGCCGGATCCGCCCCTGGTACAGGAAGAGCGGCTGCACCGCTACAAGGTGCACGCGGCGCTGGCCTTCGCCCGCGCCAACCGGCTGGACAAGGTGATCATCGATTCGCCCAAGCGGCGCTTCGGCATCGTCACCGCCGGCAAGTCCTATCTGGATGTGCGCCAGGCACTCGACGATCTGGGCATCGACGACAAGATGGCCGCCGACATCGGCCTGACCGTCTACAAGGTGGCCATGACCTGGCCCCTGGAGCGCACCGGCCTGCGCGACTTCGCCGAGGGTCTGGAAGAAATCCTGGTGGTCGAGGAAAAACGCGCCGTCCTGGAAAACCAGATCAAGGAGCAGCTCTATAACTGGCGCGCCGACGTGCGCCCTCGGGTCATCGGCAAGTACGACGAGGAGCGGACGTGGATTCTGCCCTCCACCAAGGAGCTGACTCCGGCGCGCATCGCCCGGGTCATTGCCCGGCGCATTGCCCGCTTCTATTCCAGCGAGCGGATCGAGCGCCGCCTGCGCTTCCTGACCGAACGGGAACAGGCCCTGCAAGCCAAGCCGGAGGCCATGCAGCGGATTCCCTATTTCTGCTCCGGCTGTCCGCACAACACATCGACCCGCGTGCCGGAGGGCAGCCGCGCCCTGGCCGGCATCGGCTGCCACTATATGGTGCAGTGGATGGACCGGCGCACCGACACCTTCACCCAGATGGGCGGCGAGGGTGTGCCCTGGGTGGGCCAGGCGCCGTTCAGCAAGACCAAGCACGTCTTCGCCAATCTGGGCGATGGCACGTATTTCCATTCCGGCATTCTGGCGGTGCGTGCCTGCGTCGGCGCCGGGGTCAACATCACCTTCAAGGTGCTTTACAACGACGCGGTGGCCATGACCGGCGGCCAGCACGTCGACGGCCCGCTGGACCCGGCCATGATCACCCGCCAGTTGTATGCCGAGGGGGTGAAGAAGATCCAGGTCGTGGCCGACGATCCGGACAAGTACCCCATCGGCATCGAGTGGGCGCCGGGCGTGACCGTGCACCACCGGGACGAGCTGGACCATGTCCAGCGTCAGATTCGCGAGATTCCCGGTGTCACCGCCATCGTCTATGACCAGACCTGCGCGGCGGAGAAGCGGCGCCGGCGCAAGCGCGGCCTGTATCCCGATCCGCCCAAGCGCGTGTTCATCAACGATCTGGTGTGCGAAGGCTGCGGCGACTGTTCTGTCAAATCGAACTGCCTGTCCGTGGTGCCGTTGGAAACCGAATTCGGCCGCAAGCGCGCCATCGACCAATCGTCGTGCAACAAGGATTATTCCTGCGTCAACGGCTTCTGCCCCAGCTTCGTGACCGTGCATGGCGGGACCTTGCGCAAACCCAAGGGAGAAAGCGCCGCCGGAGCCGTGGAACTGGGCCCATGGGCCAACCTGCCGGTGCCCACCCTGCCCGCCATGAAGGAGCCGTACGGCATCCTGGTCACCGGCGTCGGCGGTACCGGTGTGGTGACCATCGGCGCGCTGCTCGGCATGGCGGCGCACATCGAGGGCAAGGGCTGCTCGGTTCTCGACATGGCCGGCTTGGCGCAAAAAGGCGGCGCCGTGGTCAGCCACGTGCGGATCGGTGCGCGGCCGGAGGATATCCATGCCGTGCGCCTGTCGGCCGGCGGCGCCAAGCTGGTGCTTGGCTGCGATCTGGTGGTTGCCGGCAGCTTCGATGCCCTGTCAAAAATCCAGCAGGGCGAGTCCCGTGCCGTCATCAACGCGCACGAAACCATCACCGGGGATTTCACCCGCAATCCCGACCTCGGTTTCCCGGTGCGCGAGCTGCGCGAAGCTATTACCGAGTCCACCGGCCCCGGCAAGACCGACTTCCTGGATGCCACGCGCCTGGCCACCGCCCTGCTCGGCGATTCGATCGCCACCAATCTGTTCATGGTCGGCTTTGCCTGGCAGAAGGGTTTGATCCCGCTGTCCATCGAGGCCATCGAACGGGCCATCGAATTGAATGGCGTGGCGGTGGCCGCCAACAAGAAGGCGATGCTGTGGGGTCGCCGCGCCGCCCATGACCTGCAAGCGGTGGAGGCCTTGGCCAAGCCCAGGCAGGAGCCGCCCAGCTTGCACCTGTCCGCCACCTTGGACGAGATGATCGAACGGCGCGCTGCCTTCCTGACCGACTATCAGGATGCCGCCTATGCCGCCCGCTATCGCGGTCTGGTGAAGCGGACCCGCGTCGCCGAGGCGGAGCGCGCGCCGGGCCGTGCCGGTTTGGCCGAGGCGGTGGCGCGCTATTATTTCAAACTGCTCGCTTACAAGGACGAGTACGAGGTGGCGCGGCTTTATACCAACGGCGAGTTCCTGGCCAAGCTGCGCCAGCAATTCGAGGGCGATGTACGCCTGCGCTTCCACATGGCGCCGCCGCTACTCTCCCACCGCGATCCGGATACCGGCCATCTGCTCAAGCGCGAGTTCGGCGGCTGGCTGTTCCATGCCTTCAAGATCGTGGCCAAGCTGCGCCGCCTGCGCGGCACGCCGCTGGATATTTTCGGCTACTCCGCCGAACGGCGGATGGAACGGTCCCTGATTGTCGACTACGAAACCCTGATCGACGAGGTTCTCGCCGGTCTGACCGTGCAAAGCCATCGCCTGGCGGTCGACCTGGCCTCGGTGCCCGAGCACATTCGCGGCTTCGGCCACGTGAAGGAACAGCACCTGGCTCAGGCGAAAACCCATCAGGCCCAGCTTCTGACCCTCTTCCGCAACCCGCCGGCACACCGGAGCGCCGCTGAATGAGCCAGCCGGTTGCGGTCATCGTCGGCGCCGGACCGGGCTTGGGCGCGGCGCTGGCGCGCCGCTTCGCCAAGGCAGGCATGACGGTGGCAGTGGCCCGCCGCAACGCCAGCAAGCTGGGCAAGCTGGGCAAGCTGGCCACGGAGATCGGCGGCAAGGCCTATGCCTGCGATGCCACCGATGCGGCCGCTGTGGAAAACCTCTTCGCCGCCGTCACTCGCGATCTGGGAACGCCGGTGCTCGCCGTCTTCAACGCCGGTGCCTACCGGCCCGGTGGCATCCTGGACATCGACCCGGGCGATTTCGAAGAGTGTTGGCGCATCGGTTGCCTCGGCGGCCTCAACGTGGGGCAGGCGGCGCTGCGCCGCATGGTTCCCGCCGGTGCCGGGACCATCCTCTATACCGGCGCCACCGCGTCCCTGCGCGGCTCCGCCGGGTTCGCCAATCTGGCGGTGCCGAAGTTCGGCCTGCGCGCCCTGGCGCAAAGCATGGCGCGGGAATTCGGCCCCAAGGGCATACACGTGGCCCACGTCCTTATCGACGGACAGATCGGCCGCGACGGCGGCGGCGTCAACAAGCTCGGCCCCTCGGCCATCGCCGAGGCGTACCTGCATCTCTACGAACAGCACCCCAGCGCCTGGGCCCAAGAGATGGATCTGCGCCCGAACGTGGAAAAATTTTGAGACCCTAAACCGTCAGCCCGATGGCGCGCTTGTAGAGATCGAGCAGGGCTTCCTGCTCCTGCCGGTCGGCCGTCTCCATCTTTCGCAGTTTGATGATCTGGCGCATGATCTTTGTGTCGTAGCCGTTGCCCTTGGCCTCGGCATAGACTTCGCGGATGTCGGCGGTCAGCGCCGCCTTCTCCTCCTCCAACCGCTCGATTCGCTCGACAAAGGAGCGCAGGCGGTCAGCCCCGATCCCACCGACATCGTTCATATTCTTGCCACTCCCTGCATGACGGCTTGACCGGCGGGCCGGCGTTCAAATGGGTGAGCCACCGTGCCACCTTCCGACGGCCGAGAGACTATCGCCGCAAGTCCGGTCTTTCAACGCCGCAAACAGTGAAATCTGTGCATAGGCACGGACGGTTCCGCCACCGGCCGATTTGCGCCATACTGCCAGGGAATTCCCGCACAGAATGGGATTCATGGGTGAGGGCGCCACTTACAGAGGCGCCTGGACCCGGGCAGGAGGCATGACCGTGCAACTCACTGACCAGATGCCGTTGGCCACGGCGTCACAGATGGAGTGCGGCGATCGGATCGCCCCGTTCGCCCTGCCCGATCATGAGGGAAAGCTTTCCTCGCCGTTGGCCGATGGGGTTGCCGGCAGGCCGGCCCTGCTGGTGTTCGATTGCGGTGCCGGCGGCGACAACGCCGGGTACGTCCGCGAGCTGGCAGCGATGCACGATCACGCCAACGCCTTCAAGGTAAGCGGCACGGTCATATTTGCCATTACCCGGCGAAATGTTGCCGAAAACCGGCAGTTGCGCGCCGACCGGGGATTCTCTTTCCCGGTTCTCTCCGATCCCGACGGACAAGCCTATCGAGCCTGCGGCTTGGATCCGGTGCCGCCCGGCCATTCCACAATCACGCTCGTCGTCGATCCCGCGTTTCGTGCCGTCAGGGCGATCGGCGATACTCAGGACGGATCGCATGCCGCGCAGGCGCTTCCGGACCTTTCGCAGCTGGACCAGGAGCATCACGCGGCACCGATCAGCCTGCATCCGCCAGTCCTGGTGCTGCCGCGCACGTTGACGCCGGCGGATTGCGCCCGGGTGATCCAGGTTTGGCACAGGCCGGTGCCCGTCTGGACCTCGGACGGCGTGAAAAGCGAAGCCTTTGCCAAGGAGACTGGCGACTTCAAACTGCGCAATGAAAGCTACGGCCGTGTCCTGCAGTTCCTGGTGCGCGATCCGCAGGTGCAACGCTATCTCGACATGAAGCTGCGGCGCCGGGTCATACCCGAGATTCTGAAGGCATTTCAGTCAAAGGTCTCGCGCCGCGAAGACTATCGGATCGCCGGATATGATTCGGCCGAGGGCGGCGTGCTTCCGGCACACCGGGACAACTCCACGCCGCAGACGGCTCAGCGCCGCTTCACCCTGTCGGTCACCTTGAACGCGGAAGAGTTTTCCGGCGGTGCCCTGCGCTTTCCCGAATACGGCGGACAGGAATACAACGTTCCCACCGGCACGGCCGTGATCTGGTCGTGCGCGCTGTTGCACGAAGTTCTGCCCGTGACTGCCGGCCGGCGCTTCATTCTGGGCACCCACCTGTTTGGCACGTGAGGGCGCCGCCGGGCGCTGCACGCGCGCACCCGGTCATTCGGTCAGCGAATTGACTCAATCCTCGTATTTGAACGAGAGCTTTACCTTGGCGCGGTACGCCGCGATCTTGCCATCCTCGATATGCATGTCGAGATCCGATACCTCGGCGATGCGCAGGCCGCGCAGCGTCTTGCTGGCGCGGGTAACGGCGGCGGCCGCCGCCTTCTCCCAGGATTCGGTGCTGGTGCCGACCAGTTCGACGATCTTGTAAACACTGTTTGACATGTTCAACCCTCCCTTTTCGGCTGTGGCTTGCCCACGCCTTTCCCGCGCGGGTTGCGCCCGTCAGCATAAGACCCTATCCAGGGTTTGGACAACATTGCGCTACATCATTGCATGGGTGATTGCGATCACGAGGGCCGCGCGGTATCCGTGGGCCGGCCTCCGCCCTGGTCTTCCGCCGACGGCGGCGGTCAGCGCCGGCGGCCGTTTCGCGACAGGGTTGTGGCGTGGTTAACGTTTTCTATCGAGTTATTACTTTGTAAAGGACTTTAGCTCAAAGCTGACAGATTCCGCTCATTGGGCGCCTGCCGGGAATCCGGCCCAGGCACGCCACCGCGGCGGACCGGAACAAAAGGGGCCAAATCGGCCATGCTGTACTATCTGCACGAGTTTTCCCGTATGGCCATGGCCCCGGCGCGCGCCATGACCGAAGGGTTGCGCATGATCCTGGACAATCCGCTCAATCCGCTGACGGACACACCCATGGCGCGCAGCTTTTCCTCGTCGGCGGAGATTTTCGAACACCTGACCCGCAGTTACGGCAAGCCGGCCTGGGGATTGAATGAGACCCCCATCGATGGCGTTGCCGTGCCGATCGAGGAAGAGGTGATGATCAAACGCACCTACTGCCATCTGCTGCACTTCAAGCGGGCGGCGGAGCGCAATGACCCGAAGCTGTTGATCGTCGCCCCCCTGTCCGGACACTATGCCACCCTGCTGCGCGGCACGGTCGAGGCCATGCTGCCGGACCATGATGTTTACATCACCGATTGGCTGGATTGCCGGATGATCCCGGTGATTCAGGATCGCTTCAACCTGAACGATTACATCGACTACCTGATCGATTTCCTGCATTTCCTCGGCCCGAACACCCACGTCCTCGCCGTCTGCCAGCCATCGGTACCGGCGTTGGCCGCCGTATCCGTCATGTCCGGCTGGGGCGACAACTGCGTTCCGGCGTCGCTGACCATGATCGGCGGGCCCATCGATACGCGCAAATCGCCGACCCAGGTGAACAAGCTCGCCAAGGAAAACTCCATCGAGTGGTTCGAGCAGAACGTGGTGGTGAGCGTGCCGCCACCTTATCCGGGCGCTTTCCGCAAGGTTTATCCGGGATTCATCCAGCTCACCAACTTCATCGCCATGAACTACGACAAGCATATGGAATCCTACAACCAACTGTTCGATCATCTGGTGCAAGGCGACGACGAGGCGGCGGACAAGAAGCTGACGTTCTATGAGGAATACCGGGCGGTCATGGACCTGCCGGCGGAATTCTATCTGCAGACCGTCAAGACGGTCTTTCAGGAGCATGAATTGCCGCGTGGCAAGATGATCGCCCGCTGGCACCCGGTCCTGACCGAATTCATCACCCGCACCGCCCTGCTGTGCATCGAAGGCGAGCTGGACGACATCTCCGGCGTCGGCCAGACCAAGGCCGCCCTGGAGATCACGCCCAACCTGGCGGACGAGATGAAGGAATACTACATGCAGAAAGGCGTCGGCCACTATGGCGTCTTCAACGGCGGCAAGTGGCGCAACGATATCGCGCCGCGCATCAAGCGCTTCATCCGCACCCACGATCACCAGATGGGCACGGGCCTAGGGCATCAAGTCGCCGTGCCGACCGGCTGGTCCGGACCGGACCGGCGCGGCGGACGCCCCGACGGCGGCAAGAGCAAGGGCAAAGCCAACGGCAAAGCCGCCGTCGCGGATTAGATCTGAATACTCTTTTCGTAGAACAGGCTGGTGGCGATCGCCAGCGCCGGCATGCCGGCGTACGGGCCGAACGGCCCACGCTGGCGAAAGCCCGCAGCTTCGTAGAGCCGCAGGGACTCGTGCTGGTGGATGCCGGTCTCCAGCCGCAGCACCGATCGCCCGGCATCGCGTGCCTCGGTTTCGATTCTTTGCAGCAGCGCCCGTGCCACCCCCCGACCGCGCACCATGGCCCGGGTGTACATGCGCTTGACCTCGGCATAGCCGTCGAAGAGCGCGACCCCGCCGCAGCCCGCCGCCACGCCGTCCAAGCTGGCGACAAAGAAGCGAATGTGCGGCTGAAATAATTCCTCCAGGCGGAGGCCGTGCTGCTGTTCCGGGACATAGATATTGCCCAGCACCGCGTCCAGCTCGCCGACCAGATCGCGCACGTCCTGGCTGGGCGCTCGCGCCGTTATAATCACGAGTCCCGCCGGTTGGCCGCTCATGGGCGAACGACTGCCAGCCGGGCCTAGTGGTGGTCCGGGTGCGACTTGACGAAGGCGGCCTTTTGATCGGGCGTCGCCTCGGTCTGGTACCTGGCCTTCCAGTCGGCGTAAGGCATGCCATAGATCATCTCGCGTGCCTTATCGTAGTCGACGGCAATGCCCCGATCCTTGGCGGCGGCGGCATACCATTTGGAGAGGCAGTTGCGGCAAAAGCCGCTGAGATTCATCAGATCGATGTTCTGAACATCCGTGCGCTCGCGCAGATGGTCGACCAGGCGGCGAAAGGCCGCCGCTTCCAGTTCTGTCTGTGTCTTTTGATCCATGCCGATTCTCCTCGTCGCCTCAATGTTGGCAGCGTCCGCGGAATTGTCCAGGCCCTTATTCCGTTCACAAAAACCGGCGCGTCACCCCCACCCCATCCCTCCTCCATCAAGGGGGGAGGGGAAATAAAAGTGCAGCGATCATCTATTCCTCCCCCCTTGACGGGGGAGGCCGGACGGGGGGTGATGGCGCCCTATAAATCCGCCACCGTTTCCTCGATCAGCATGTCGACCACGCGCCGATGCGCCTCCATCTTGTCGGCGCCGTCGGCGATGGCCTTGTGGAAGACGGCGATCTGCCGGTGGGCGCTGGTGCCGCCGGTGACGATGGTGCGCGCGTGCTCGACCTCGGCCAGGCAATCGAGGGCCATGGCATCGACACGAATCAGCTCGACAATTTCTTCCAGCAGGTCCGCATAGGGCACGATGGCGCCGATCCCGAAGTCGATCAGCCCCTCGTCCAGGCCATAGCGTTGCGCCCGCCAGCGGTTCTCCCGGATCAGCATGTTGGAATAGCGGCGCCAGCGTTGGTTGTTGCGCTTCAGACGATAGAGCATGCGCAGCAGGCAGACAAAGATGGCGGCAATCGCCACCCCGTCCTTCAGGCGCGTGCAGATATCGCTGATGCGCATTTCCAGGGTGGGAAATCGCGCCGACAGGCGGCAGTCCCACCACAGCTTGGTCCCGTCCTCGATCACTCCGGCATGGACGATCGCCTCCAGGTGGCGCTGGTATTCGCCATAGCTGTCGAAATTCTCGGGCAGGCCGCTGCGCGGTAGCTCGTCGAACACGGCGATGCGGTAAGACTTCAACCCCGTCTCGTCGCCACGCCAGAACGGCGACGACGTGGACAGCGCCAGAAGATGCGGCAGGAAATACGAGACCTGGCCCAGCAGGTCGATACGCAATTCGTCATCGTCCAGGCCGACATGCACGTGCATGCCGCAGATCAGCAGGCGCCGAACCACCGCCTGCATGTCGCGGGCGATGGCATGATAGCGCTCCTTGTCCGTGTGCTTCTGCTTGTCCCAGGTGGCGAAGGGGTGGGTCGAGGCGGCGATCGGCGCCAGGCCGTGCTCATCCGCCACCTCGGCGACCACGCGCCGCAGGGCCGCCAACTCGGTTCCGGCTTGTTTCACGTTTTTGCAGACGCTGGTGCCCACCTCGATCTGCGATTGCAGGAATTCCGGGCTGACCTGCCCGGCCAGGCGGCGCTGGCATTCGGACATCAGGGCCGCCGGAACGTCGACGGCCAGATCACGGGTCTTGCGATCGACCAGCAGGTATTCTTCTTCCATGCCGATGGTGAACGACGGCTCCGTCTGCTTCATGCGCCGGACACTCCCTCGCGCAAGCCAAGACCGGCCAGGACCGGCACCAGCGTCTCGCCCAGGATCGCCGTCCATTCGGCGGCGCCGTGATTGGTATCGATCAAGTCCTGGCGCACCTCGATCAGCACATTCGGCAAGCCGTGCGCCTCCGCGTGCCGGCGCAGGGTATAGCCTTGCACATCGCGGCCGGAATAGGGTGCGTTGTCGCCGACGGCGATGCCGCGGGCACGCAGCACCTCCATGAAGGGCACCGGCAGGCGGCCGTCCTGGTCCCAGAGGATACCGATCTGCCACGGCCGCTCGAACCCGTCCATGACCGGCGTGAAGCTGTGCATGGAGACCAGGGCCAGGGCCGGATGCCGGCCCATGGCCGCCACCAGGGTCTGCTCCACCGCCGCGTGGTAGGGGGCGTGGAATTCGGCGATGCGCGCCGCCCGCGCCCCCGGGGTCACGTCGCGGTTGCCGGGTATGGCCACTCCGTCGCTGACCGCCGGCACCAGGGTGTCATCAGCCTCGGCCCGGTTGGGGTCGATGATCAGGCGGGAGAAATGGCTGAGCACCGCCGGGGCATCCAGGTGCCGGGCCAGGCCCTTGGTCACCTCGGCGATGCCGATATCCCAGGCGATGTGCCGGCACAGTTCGGCCTCGCTCAGGCCCAGGCCGGCCAGGGCCCGCGGAATGAACCGGCTGGCATGGTCGCAGACCAGCAAGACCGGCGCCGCTCCGATCTCGTTATAGACCTCGAAAGGCGCCGGCTCGTCCACGGCCAGGAGGGATCGCATCCTATTGGGAGCGGCGGTCTGCGCGGATTTCTGAGCCTCGGCCATTACCGCCAACTATAGCGGCTGGGACCTGCGGGTAACAGGGGTGGGCGCGGGGATGGGGGCGGGCGTTTTGAATCCTTTCCGGCGTGTGTTGGAGACATAACCGTCCAATTAGGGGGACGGTTTTCGGTTGAGGCAGCATTTCTTGAACTTCTTGCCGGATCCGCAGGGGCACGAGTCGTTGCGGCCGATTTTTGCGGCCGGAGTGTATGGTCCCGGCGCGTTCGCCGATGCCTTGGCCACGCGTGCGCGGTGCAGGATCTCGACGTGGATAGG
>Ga0214471_10001771_pt1 | contig 17042 bp, 17 predicted proteins | sample RVTome_5_FD_207665 | JGI IMG/M metagenome (GOLD analysis project Ga0214471, IMG submission 207665) | Soil microbial communities from uranium-contaminated site in the Upper Colorado River Basin, Wyoming, United States - RVT142D155 | ecosystem: Environmental > Terrestrial > Soil > Contaminated >... | reverse complement strand
CGGGGCAGCGCTGCGCCGTCGAGAAATAGTGGAGAAATAGGAGAACAGGGCCCTAGTTTGACCCCTTGAATTCCCTGGTGCTGTAGGAGCTAGCGCTCCAACAACCGCGGCATCAGCTCGACCAAGTTGCACGGCCGCGTGCGGTAATCGAGCTGCGGCTCAATAAGCCGGTCCCACCCCGTGCGGCAGGCGCCGCTCGAACCCGGCAGGCAGAAAATGTAAGTTCCGTTCGCGACGCCGGCGATGGCGCGCGACTGGATCGTGGATGTTTGGATTTCGCCGAACGAAATCGCGCGGAAGGTTTCGCCGAAGCCTTCAATCTCCTTGTCGAGCAACGGCTGAATCGCTTCCGGCGTACCGTCGCGGCCGGTGACGCCGGTGCCGCCGGTGCTGACCGCGACCTGCACCTGCGGATCCGCGATCCAGCGCGACAGGATCGCGCGAATCTTGTAAACGTCGTCGGGCACGATCGCCTTCTCCACGACGCGATGTCCTGCCTTCGTTACCCGTTCCGCGAGCGTCTTGCCGGAGGTGTCGGTCTCCTCGTCGCGCGTATCGGACACCGTCAACACGGCGATGTTGAGCGGGATGAACTTTCTATCGGATTTCGATTGAGTCATGCGGGTGCGTTTGCGTGGCGATAGCGTGATCGGCAAACTGAATTATCGCGCGAATACGATGCGCGGCAAAAGCGGAATCGGCGATGCCGCAGACTACCGGCGGCGACGGTATTTTGCGCGCAAAGCGCGTTGTTCCTCGGGCGAGGGTTCGCGGTACTTGCGCCGTTGTCGGCGCACGCCGCGGAGCGCGATTCGGTCTCGATCGAAGCGGCGACCGGCGACGCAGACGCCCATCGCGGCATGATCTCGCTCACGCGGTTCGGCGTCGAAGCGGCGTTACCGCTGCTGTAAGCGCGGATTGATATCGATCCGCCTGATCGCCGGCGCCGGTGCATAAACCCGGCCGCCATGGATCGGGCCGTTCCGCCAACGATAGTCGCGCACATAGCGACGACCATGGTCGTGGCCGTAATAGTGTTGATGGGGCGGAACATACCAATAAACCGGCCGATACGGGTGGTAATACCCCACGGGGCGAGGATGGTACTGCGCCACGACCGGGACGCCGAGATTGACCGCGATGTGCACTTGGCCGGCCTCGGAACGAGCCGGTGTCGCCAGCACGAAACCCAGGGCCCCGGTTGCAGCGATCGCTAATAGCATTGTCTTCACGGTTTCTCCTTCTGGTCTGCATTCAGGAACAGGAACGGCCGACCGCGGTTCGCGGATGACAGGGATCGCGAAAAATTCGGGGTAGCGGGCTAGCGGGCGCCGCCGCCGCCGATGGCGGAAAGGAGGGCGTCGAGGATTCGATCGGGCAGTACCCGTTTGAGCAGTGCAAACGTATGCGTCGGTAACGTGACCCGATACCGCGCGCTCGGGCGGCGCGCCTCCAACGCGCGCACGACCTTGCGCAGCACCGCCGTCGGCGGCAGCTTGAGCGGCGAGGCGCGATCGCCGCGGAGCCGCCGTTCGAGCGCCTGGTACTGGGCCCGATGAACGCTTCGGTTCGGGTCGATCGTCGATTGATACGCCGCGTACGAGCCGTCGCGAAAGCGCGTATCGATCGGTCCCGGCTCAATCAGCGAGACGTAAATACCGCTGCCGCGCAGCTCGAGGCGCAACGTATCGCTCAGCGCTTCGAGCGCGAATTTCGAGGCGTTGTACGCGCCGCGGTAGGGCAGGCAGAGGATTCCGAAGAGCGAACTGATTTGAACGATGCGCCCGCCGTTCTGCGCGCGGAACACCGGCAGCAGGCGCGCGGTAAGCTCATGCGGACCGAAAAGGTTCGTCTCGAACTGGACGCGCAGCGCTTCGCGCGACAAGTCCTCGACCGCGCCCGGCTGGCCGTAGCCGGCATTGTTGATGAGCGCGTACAGCGTGTTGCCGGTTCGCGCCAACACGGTATCGACGGCGCGGTGGATCGACTCGGATGAGGTGAGCTCGAGCGGCACGCCGTGAAAGCCGGCGGCGGTGAGCGCCTCGACGTCGGCCGGTTTGCGCGCGGTCGCAAACACACGGTAGCCGCGCGTCTTGAGACCGTCGGCCAAGCACCGGCCGATGCCGGAGGAGCACCCGGTAATAAGTACGCTGCGGTCGGCCGGCTTAATCATGGTCGGCACGTATGTCGATCACGGACATTTTGGTTACTTCCCCTTGAGGCACCCCGCGCGGCCGGAGGCACCGGCCGCGACTTTATTGAGTATAATGCCGCAGCCTATCGGTTGATTCAAAGTTGACACGCCGCTCAAGCAACGCCGTCATCGACCCGCGCGCCCGCTGATGCCATCCGCCGTTTCCGCCAAACCGCTGCGCGTCGGGGTCGTCGGCGTCGGTTATCTCGGCCGTTTTCACGCACGAATCTACGCGGATATGCCCGACGTCGAGTTGGTCGGCGTGGCCGACGTCGACGCGCAGCGCGCCCGCGAGATCGCCGAGCGGCATCGCTGCCAGGCCTATACCGACGCACGCGAGCTACTGGGCCGCACCGACGCGGTCAGCATCGTGGTGCCGACGAATCAACATGTCGAGGTCGCGCGCCCGTTTCTCGAACGTGGCGTGCACATGCTGATCGAGAAGCCGATCGCGCCGACAACGACGGCCGCCGAAGCCCTGGTCGAGCTCGCCGACCGCGCCGGGGTCGTGTTTCAAGTCGGTCATCTCGAGCGATTTAACGCCGGCATTATGGAGCTGGCGGCGCGCGTCAAGCAGCCGCGGTTCCTCGAAGTGCATCGGCTGGGGGAGTTCGTCGACCGCGCCACCGACGTCGACGTGGTTACCGATTTGATGATCCACGACATCGACATCGTGATGTCGCTGGTGCGATCCGGTATCCGCCACATCGCGGCCGACGGCATACCTGTCATCACCGATCAGGTCGATATCGCTAACGCGCGCATCGAGTTCGAAAACGGCGCGGTGGCAAACGTCACCGCGAGCCGGGTTTCGAACAAGAAACTGCGCCGCATCCGAATTTTCGGGCGCGAGCAGTACTACGGTCTCGACTACATCGGACAAAAAATCGAAATCGTGCGCGCGGTGCCGGATGCGAGCGGCGGCAAATGGCCGAAGATCGTCACCGAGATGCTCGACGTGACGCCGCATCCGCCGCTCGATACCGAGATCGCGCATTTCGTTCGCTGCGTGCGCACCGGCGAGACGCCGCTCGTGAACGGCCGCGTCGGACTCGAAGCACTGCGCGTGGCGCAGTTGGTGAGGGAAAAAATCGCCGGGTAGAGGGCCGTTCAGGCAGTGTCTTGCAATTTCGCCGGCGCGGCGCGGGTTCGTTCGGTGGCGACGGCGGTGCTAAGCGAGTCCGCTCCGGCACTCGCGACGCGCTCAGCCAATCCTTCGACGATTTGTCTTACGACCCGCGGTCCGTCGTAAATCAACGCCGTGTAGATTTGCAGTAAGTCGGCGCCGGCGACGAGTCGCTCCCAGGCGTCGTCGGCGTTTTCGATTCCGCCGACGCCGACGATCGGCACGCGTCCGTTGAGATGGCGAAAGAGCGCGCGCACGGCGTGGGTGGCGAGTGCTTTCAGCGGGCGCCCGCTCAAACCGCCGGACTCGCCGGCGATGAGATCCTCATCCAAACCGGGGCGGGCGAGCGTGGTATTGGTGGCGATTACGGCGTCGATTCCGCTCGTCAGCACCGCCTGGGCGATGAACGCGAACTGCTCTTCGCTCAGGTCCGGCGCGATCTTGAGCGCGAGCGGGACGTACAGCTGATGCGCGCGCGCGAGCGCGGCCTGTTCGGTTTTCAGTTCCTGCAACAACTGACTGAGCCGCTCGCGCTCCTGCAGCTCGCGCAGACCCGGCGTGTTCGGCGAAGAGATATTGACGGCCACGTACGCCGCGTGAATATAGACCGCGCGCAGCGCCGCGACATAGTCGTCGCGCGCGTATTCCAACGGCGTCGTCGTGTTCTTGCCGATATTGACGCCGAGCAGGCACGGTTTGGCGCGGCGCGCGAGATTGCCGACGAACGTTCGCAGGCCGTCGCTGTTGAACCCCATGCGGTTGATGAGCGCGTGTTGCGCGGCGATGCGAAACAGGCGCGGCTTGGCGCTGCCCGGCTGCGGCTGCGGCGTGACGGTGCCGAGTTCGAGCCAGCCGAAGCCGAGCGCGGCGAGCGGTCGCACGTAGCGAGCGTCCTTATCGAGGCCGGCGGCGAGGCCGATGGGATTCGGGAAGTGCAAACCCAAGACCTCCACCGCGAGCCTCGGCACCCGGCGCGCATAGCGCGCTCGCATGAGCGCCGTTACCCCCGGTATCCAACAGGCGCCGCCCAGCATGCCGAGCACCAGGCGATGGCTGCGCTCCGGGTCCATCCGAAACAGCAGCGGGCGAATTTTTCGATAGAGATCGGAATCGGACGCCGGCATGATCGCGGCAATTGTACCCTCCGGCGTGTGCCGATTCGAACGCCGCCGGCCGCGCTATCGCGCGCGCACCGGCTCTGCTAGCGTAATCGGCGCCAAAACCAACAGTGCCCCGACGGGGCAGGAGGAAGCCATGGCGGATTCGATTCGCAAACTCGATTACTTCGCGGCGAGCGTCGCCAACAAACGCGGCGAGGGCGCTCGCGTACTTCAAGCGCTCGGCGCGGAAGGCGTGAATTTGGTGGCGTTCACCGGTTTTCCGAGCGGCGGCGGCAAGGCGCAACTCGATTTCGTTCCGGAGAACGCCGCGTCGTTCGCGGCCGCCGCGGCGCGCATCAAGCTCAAACTGCGGGGACCGAAGGCCGTGTTCGTCATTCAAGGAGACGATCGACCGGGGGCGATCGCGTCGCTGGCCAAACGTCTGGCCGACGCGAAGATCGGCATCACCGCGATCGACGCCGCGTCCGCCGGCAACGGGCGTTACAGCGCGATGCTCTGGGTAAAAGCCAAGGACGTCGAGCAAGCCGCCAGGGTGCTGGGAGCGGTTTGATTCCGCCCGGACCGAAACGCGCCGTTACGTTAAGATGCCGGGCGCTAACCCTATTCGACGACGGAGTCCGTTGTGCCCAAGAAACTGAATCGTTTTAGCGCCCGAGTCACCGAGCCGCGCGCGCAAGGCGCTTCGCAGGCGATGCTCTACGGTACCGGCTTGAAGCCCGCCGACATGGCGAAGCCCGAAGTGGGTATCGCGAGCGTCTGGTGGGAGGGCAATACCTGCAACATGCACTTGAACGACCTGGCGGCGAAGGTGAAGGAGGGCGTGACTGCGGCCGGTCTGGTCGGCATGCGCTTCAATACCATCGGTGTCTCGGACGGCATCGCCATGGGCACGGACGGGATGAGCTATTCGCTTCAGTCGCGCGACCTCATTGCCGACTCGATCGAAACCGTGATGGGCGCGCAGTGGTACGACGCGCTCATCACCCTTCCCGGCTGCGACAAGAACATGCCGGGCTGCCTGATGGCGATGGCGCGGCTCAACCGACCCTCGCTCATGGTCTACGGCGGCACGATCAAGCCCGGGCATTTGGCGAACCGCACGCTCGATATTATTTCCGCGTTTCAAAGCTATGGCGAGTATTTGTCCGGCGCCATCAACGACGAAACGCGTACGCAAATCGTGCGTAACAGTTGCCCCGGGCCCGGCGCCTGCGGCGGCATGTACACCGCGAATACGATGGCCGCGGCGATCGAGGCGCTCGGCATGTCGCTGCCGTACAGCTCGTCGACGCCGGCGGTCGATCCCGGCAAGGCCGCGGAGTGCAAACGCGCGGGTGCCGCCGTCGAGAAGCTGCTCGAACTCGATCTTAAACCCTCCGACATCATGACGCGCGCGGCGTTCGAGAACGCGATGGTCGTGGTCATGGCGCTCGGCGGATCGACCAACGCCGTGCTGCATTTGATCGCGATGGCGCGCGCCGTCAGCGTGGCGCTCACGATCGACGATTTTCAGAAGGTGAGCGACCGCGTGCCGTTTCTGGCGGATTTGAAACCGTCCGGCAAGTACGTCATGGAGGATCTCCACAACGTCGGCGGCATACCCGCGGTTATGAAGTATTTGCTGGCGAAAGGCATGATCGACGGCGCCTGCCGTACCGTGACCGGCGACACTATCGCGGAAAATCTAAAGGACGTGCCGGACCTGAAGCCCGGCCAGGATGTACTGAGGCCGATCGAGAAACCGATCAAGGAATCCGGCCACATTCAAATTCTGCGCGGCAATCTCGCGCCGGGCGGGGCGGTCGCCAAGATCACCGGCAAGGAAGGCTTGCGTTTCAAAGGACCGGCGCGCGTGTACGACTCGGAAGAGCTGATGTTGGCGGCGCTCGAGCGCAAGGAGATCAAGAAGGGCGACGTGATCGTGATTCGCTACGAGGGTCCGAAAGGCGGGCCGGGCATGCCGGAGATGCTGACGCCGACGTCCGCGATCATGGGCGCCGGGCTCGGTGCCGACGTCGCGCTCATCACGGACGGCCGTTTTTCCGGCGGCTCGCACGGATTCATCATCGGCCACATCGTTCCCGAAGCGCAGGAGGGAGGGCCGATCGCGCTGATCCAAGACGGGGACGTGATTAGCATCGACGCCCGTGCCCACCGCATCGACGTCGAATTGACGGACGCGCAGCTCGGCGGGCGAGCCCGCGCGTGGACCCGCCCGGCTTACAAAGCGACTCGCGGCACGCTGTACAAGTACATCAAGAACGTCAAAAACGCCTCGGACGGCTGCGTGACGGACGAATGACGTCCGCGGCCCTGCGGCGTACGGGCGCCGCACTGCTGTTCGTGTTCTTGGTAGCGGCACAGTGCGCGCTCGCCGCGCCGCGCGTTGAGCGCGAGATTTCGTATTCGTTCTCCCCGGGAGATCCGGCGCTGCGCCGGCGCCAGTCGTTCGATCTCTACCTGCCGAAGGTCAAGCAGCCGCCGCTCGTGGTTTTTATTCACGGCGGGTTCTGGGTCGAATCGGACGATACGTACGGGATCGGGCCGCGCCTCGCCGAGGTGCTGGCCGAGGATGGCGCCGCGGTAGCACTGGTGCGCTATCGCCTCTCCCCCGGCGTACGTCATCCGACCCACGTGCGCGACGCGGCCGCCGCGCTGGCGACGCTCAAGCGCCTCGCCGGAATCTACGGCTACGATCCCAAGCGCGTCTATCTGATCGGTCATTCCGCAGGGGCGACCATCGCCGCGCAACTGGCGCTCGATCCGCGCCATCTTGCGGACGTCGGTATGCGACCGAGCGACCTGTCCGGCGTCGTTCTACTAAGCGGTGTTTACGATCTCACCTCGACCGGTCCGATGGACGCACGCTACGAGCAGTTTGTGCGCGCCGCCTTCGGGATCGACCCGGCTGTCCGGCGAGCGGCGTCGCCGATTACGCACGCGGGCAAGGCCGCACCGATGTTGGTCCTGGTCGGCGGCAACGATCTACCGGGCTTTGCCGTCGATGCACGACGTTTCGTGAACCGCCTGCGCGAGCGCGGTAACCGCACGGTGGAAGCACTCATCGTCCCCGGCGCGGACTCCTTCCGTATAGCCAGTCTGCGCGACGATGAATTGGTGCATGCACTGATCGATGACTTTGTCGGTTTGCGGCGCGTCGACCCGCAGATAGTGGAAGCGCTGCACCTGCGCCAGCGCTGGCATGCGCCCCCGTTTTCGACCGAGCCGTTCTGGCACGCCGGTGTCCCCGTCCGTTCGCACCCGGTTGACCGACGGCTGCGCGCCGCGCTGATTGATATCTTCGGCCGGGACGCGTACGAGTTCACGGCGTATCCGCTCGAGCGATATTACGCGATCGACTTATTGGCATACCTCGACAGCCAAACCGAACGCGTCGGGCGCGGCGACTACCTCACGTTGACCAACGTTCGCGGGGAAAAGCTTTACTACAGCCGCTCGGCGATCGCTCCTTATCGACCCGTGCTCGTCGTCGGTCTCGACGACGAGCACAATCTGTTTCGGATCGCCCTGATGTACCACAACAAGCTGGAATATTCCTGGCGCAAGGAAGTTCCCCCGATTATGGCGCGCCCGCTCGGCGCTTTTCTTTATTTCCTGAAGGAACCGCCCACGGCGCTGCGGCCGTCCACGCTCGCCGGATCCGGCCTCACGGCCCAGAGCTTTCGCCTGACGGCGGTTGATCCACTGGCGACGTTGGCGGATTTACCGCAAACCGTGCGGGACGTGTTGGAACGACGAAACACCTGTCTCTCGTGCCATAGCTTTCGCGGGGTCGGTGCGCGTTCCGGACACATCACCGCCGCGAACGGCAAGCTCCATGGCGGCTTCGCGCTGGCACTCGAAGAGTATTCGCCCGCCGTGTGGCGGCAATTCATGTTCGATCAAACGACGTCGGCAAACTTGATCGGCGTGAATCCGAACCCGGTGGAGGGTCCGGCGGCACAAGCGCTGTACGATTCGGTGGTCGCGGAACGATCGCGACCGAGATAGGCCGACGACCCAGCGTCGATTGCCGGAAGGTGCGGCCGCGTGAGGACGGCGCTAGAGATAAACGCGGGCGTCGCCGATCGGATCGTCCTTGATGTAGGCGCGGTGACGCAGGATGAGCCGGTTCTCGACCGACGCGATTCCCGCGGTTTCCGCGGCTAGCGCGCCCGCGCGCAATTTGGTCGCGGCCTTATCGACGAAGCCGCTCAACCGCGCCCGGCCCTGGGAGACGGAGACGAATATCTTCAGGTCCACGGTTTCGGGATCGTTTTGGAGCCTGTCGGTAAGCCGCGCGGCAAGCAGCGCGTCGCGCGCGATGTCGGGGTTTGCGTCCGACGCATAGGCTTCCCGAAGAACGCTTAATCGTTCCGGCGACTGAGCCGTTGACAGCGTTGCGTTTTCGCAGCCGATCAGAAGGATCACCACGCCCGCCGCCAGTGCGAATTGGATCGTTTTCTTTGCGCTCATTGCACCCCCAGTGGAACCGGTTGACGGCCGCCCCGTGCGGTCCGTAATCGGTCGACTCTCTTTGACGCGTAAGACCGTTGACAAGATGCATGGGTTCAATGCATCGAGTTACGTGCTTATCTCCAAAAACACCAACCACACAGCCGCCAAACGCGAAAATCGGCGTTTGCGCCGGCGAACTGTCTACCCAGATTATGTTTATTGATTGCGGCGATTTGTTATATCGGCGCACGCGCACCGCTATACCGCATCGGCTTTGAAGCCGTTGTCGGCGCCGATCATACCGCATTTCTCGCGGCGGCGTAACCGGCCCGTGTTGGTGTGTCGCATCGGGCGCCTGATTGCCTGGCCGAAAACGACGTGTGAAACTCGCCGCGACAACGTGGAGAGGGGCATGTCGGCGAGCGATTTGTTGTGGATCTTTTTTATCATCATCATGCTCCAGCCGCTGCTGCGCCAGCGGATGCTCGAGTGGGCGCGGGCACGCCAGCTGCGCCGCCTCGAGCTCAAGCGCGGCACGCGCGCTATTACGCTGATCCACCGCCAGGTATCGATGGCGTTTCTCGGTATTCCGGTGATGCGCTTTATCGACGTGAACGACTCCGAGGAAATCATTCGCGCTATTCGGCTTACGGACGATCGGACGCCGACCGATCTGATCGTGCACGCGCCGGCGGTGAAGATGCTCGGTTTGCCCGTCTCGCAGGAACTCGATCCGGTGATCTATGAGCTAATGCGGCTCTATCCGCAGCCCGTGCGCCAGAGCGCGGCGGTGAAATACATCCGACACGGCGCGAAACCGAAGGTCCGTCGGCCGTTCGCCCGAAAGGGTGAGCGTCTCGTGCCGCCGGTGGGTCGCGCGGCGCGGTTTGTCGGCGCGTCGCTGTCATGGCCGCGGCGAGTCGTGCCACAATAGCGTCCCGTCTTCGCCGGAGCCTGCGTGACCGCCAAATCCGAAACTCAGAACATGGCGCTTTTCTGCGATTTCGAAAATGTCGCGCTCGGCGTTCGTGACGCCAAGTACGCCGATTTCGACGTCGACAAGGTGCTGGAGCGCTTGTTGCTGAAGGGCTCGATCGTCGTCAAGAAAGCCTATTGCGACTGGGAACGCTATAAGGAATTCAAGGCCCCGATGCACGAGGCCGCGTTCGAGTTGATCGAAATCCCGCACGTTCGCCAGTCCGGCAAGAACTCGGCCGATATTCGCATGGTCGTCGATGCGCTCGATCTTTGTTACACCAAGTCGCACGTCGACACCTTCGTCATCATCAGCGGCGATTCCGATTTTTCGCCGCTGGTCAGCAAACTGCGCGAGAACAACAAAGTCGTCATCGGCGTCGGCGTGAAAAACGCCACGTCGGATTTGCTGATTGCCAACTGCGACGAGTTTATTTTCTACGACGACTTAGTGCGCGAGGAAAAGAAGAGGCGCCGCGGGCGCCGCGGCGAAGCCCGCAAGGCGCCGGCCGCGACGACGGCGAAGAGCGAAGAAGATAAGCAGCAGGAAGCGATCGATCTGGTGATTGAAACCGTGGAAGCGCTGTTTAAGGAGCGCGGCGCCGAGGACAAGGTCTGGGGTTCGATGGTGAAGCAGGCGCTTAAGCGCCGCAAGCCGGGGTTCGACGAGACTTACCACGGGTTTCGCACGTTCGGCAAATTGCTGGAGGAAGCGCAAGCGCGCAAATTCCTCGAGCTCGAGCACGACGAGAAATCCGGCGGATACATCATCAAGCGCATCGGTCACGAGGAATGACGACGCCGACTCGCCGAACGCGATCCGCTTAACCGCATGACCGCTCTGACCTACGAAGCCCGCAAGCAGCGTTTAAGCGATTTCCTCAAGCGCGACGCCGTCGGCGGCCTGCGTCTGGCGAAGGATACGTCGAATCTGTTTCGCGATCGACGCGACGTGGCGGCGCGTCGCCTGGACGTGCGCGATTTCCGCAACGTGCTGCGCGTCGATTCCGCCGCCGGCGTGATCGAGGTCGAAGGCATGACGCCGTACGCGACGCTGGTCGAGGAGTCGTTGAAGCACGGCGTGCTGCCGACCGTGGTGCCGCAGCTCAAATCGATCACGATCGGCGGTGCGGCGACGGGCTGCGGTATCGAATCGTCTTCGTTTCGCTACGGGCTGGTGCACGAAACCGTGCGGGAGCTGGATATCCTCTTGCCGGACGGCCGCGTGGTGCTGTGTACGCCGGCCAACGAGCATCGCGATTTGTTCTTCGGTTTTCCGAATTCCTACGGTACGCTCGGCTACGCGCTGCGTCTGACGGTTAAGGCGATTCCGGCGAAGCGGTACGTGCAACTGACGCATGTCCGTCACACGGACGCAGCCGCATACTTCGATGATCTTAAGCGTTGGTGCGACAGCGACGTCGATTTCGTCGACGGCGTCGTCTTCGGTCGCGCGGAGATGTACATCACCCTCGGCCGGTTCGTGGACGACGCGCCGTATACGAGCGATTACACGTATCGGCGGATCTACTACCGTTCCATTCGCGAACGCGAAACGGACTACCTCACGACCGCCGACTACATCTGGCGCTGGGACACCGATTGGTTCTGGTGTTCCAAGAATCTCGGCGCGCAAAACCCGTTGATTCGCCGGCTCTACGGCCGCTCCCGGCTGAACTCGGTGACGTACACGAAAATCATGCGTTGGAACAGCCGCTGGAAAATGACGCATGCGCTGCAGCGCCTGACCGGCGTGCGCGGCGAATCCGTGATCCAGGACGTCGAGATCCCGGTCGAGCGTTGCGTCGAGTTTCTCGACTTTTACCACGACGCCATTCGCTTCACGCCGGTATGGATCTGTCCGACGCGCGCGTATTCGGCCGACGCCAAATTCGACCTGTACCCGCTGGCCGCGAATACGCTGTACGTGAATTTCGGGTTCTGGGACGTCATCCGCGGGCGCGAGCAACTGCCCGAGGGCTACTACAATCGCCAGGTCGAGCGCAAAGTCGCCGACCTGGGGGGCATGAAGTCGCTCTATTCGGATTCTTATTTCACCGAGGATGAATTCTGGCGCAATTACAACCGCCCGGCTTACGAGCGGCTGAAGCGGAAGTACGACCCGGACGGACGACTGAAGGATTTGTATGCAAAGTGCGTTCTCAGAGAGTAGAAGTTTCAGGAGATAGTTATGCCTAAGGTGAGAGGGTTGTTAGCGGTGTGGATGGTCGCGACGTTGACGAGCGGTTGTGTGTTCGTCCAACCGACGGAGGGAGGGAAGAAGGTGCGCGTGCTGACGGCGGGCGAGGTCGAACGGTGTCGTTCGCTCGGCACGCTGACGTCGCAAGTCGCCGACAGCGTCGCCGCGGTTCCGCGCTCGCGCGAAGCGGTGGCGGACGACGTCTTGCTGAATGCCAAGAACGCGGCGGCGGCTCAAGAGGCCGATACGATCGTCCCGGCCTCGGAAATGAAGAACGGCAGGCAGACGTTCAACATATACCGTTGTCTGCTGCCTTAGTCGTCCGAAGGCGGCTCGCCGCCCCCGCGCATATCGAGTATCCGCTACGGCTACGGCGCCGAAAACGGCGCCGCGTCTTGCGCGGGCGTGCCGAGGTCGCTCGCCGCCGTGTCCTCGATCGTGTATCCGCAGCCGCATTGCTGGCGGTTCGGCTCCAGCAACGCCTGGCACGAGGGGCAGGTTTTCGGTCGTGCGGTAATTGCCGCCATCACCTTGTCGGCCTGTTCGGCTTGGGCCGCACGAAACGCCTCGCCGGGCGTCGCCTGCACGACCGGATGCGGATTACCGGTCGCCGCGTCGAGCCCGGCGGCCGTACGCGCGGAGTTGACGCGGTCGCGTTGCGTTTCCAGCTGGGCTTGAAGATCACGGAGTTCGTGGACCCGCCGCATCACCACGAGCGCTCGATTGAAATCGTGCGGTTGGGCGGCTAGCTCATTGCGCGCGCGGTTCAGGGTATCGAGCGCTTGGCCCAGCCGTGCCGATAGATACGCTTCGAACAATTCCTCGTCGCTCACCGCCTGAGGAACGTCGTGCGCATCGCGGTCGTGTTCGGACGCTGCGGAGGAGTCGATGTCCATGGAGGTCGGTCCTTTACGCTATCGCGCGAAAAACGGCTACGGGCGCCTCAACGGCTTGCCGCGCAGCGCCGCGACTTCCTCAGCGGTCAAGAAAGGTTCGGCGATCAAGTTTTGATTCGGCGCCAGAAAGTTGTACCCGCAGACGCAGATCGACGTGTCGTTGCGATGTCGTTCGCCGCAGTTCGGGCACTCGCGATCGTCCGGACGCGACACGCGCTTGCGCTCGTCGCCGTCCCGCGGCTCAACCACGGTGTCTGCTTTTGCCGCCTGTTTCGTGCGAAAATCCTCGGTGGCTTCGTGCGACGCTTGTTGCTCTTGCCGTTCGCGCGCCGCGGCGACGCGACGGGACTGTTCGAGCAACTGCGCTTGCAACTTTTGGGTTTCGGTTTCCGCCGCCCGCAGCGCCTCGAGCTTTGAGCGATTTCGCGGATCGCGCAACATCGTCACCTTTGCAACGGTGAGCGCGCGTCGCGCTCGGACCAGACGCGCGGCGAGGTAGCTTTCGAACAACGATTCCGCCTGGGAGACCAGGGTCGACGAAAGGCGGGGTGTCGGTACCTGGTGGCCGGGAATGCGCGGACAACGACAGCGTCCGGATTCACGGTCGGGGATCGTTTTACAGATGGGGCAGGCAGTGGCTCCCGTTTCGATTTCGGTGGACGTGGTCATATGGTCCGCGGTCCGTCAAGAATGCCAGGTACCCCGAAAGTATAGGCGCCATACCGCGGGGCCGCGGGAAATGCGCAAAAGGGACGATGTTTGGAAGCGACCACCCGACAGGTGGGCCGGTGCTTGAATCGCGCGGTCATTGACCCCAAGTTAGCCGGGTTTTTGACGCGAGACTTGCAGGAGTTCATGAGATATGACGGTTGAAACGCACAAGGAAACGCTGGGTTTTCAGACTGAAGTCCGCCAGCTTCTGGACCTGATGATCCATGCGCTGTACAGCAACAAGGAAATTTTCCTGCGCGAGCTGATTTCAAACGCTTCCGACGCCGCCGACAGGCTGCGTTTCGAGGCGCTCACGGATGATGCGATATACGAAGGGGAGGGCGATCTCAAGATCCGGGTGCGCTACGACAAGAGCGCGCGCACGGTGACCGTCGCCGATAACGGTATCGGCATGAGCCGCGCCGAAATCATCGACAACATCGGCACCATCGCCAAGTCCGGGACCCGCGATTTTCTCACGGCGCTGTCGGGTGACCGCGCCAAGGACGCAAAACTGATCGGCCAGTTCGGGGTCGGTTTCTACTCGGCCTTTATCGTTGCCGATTGCGTCACCGTCACGAGCCGGCGCGCCGGACTCGGTCCCGAACTCGGCGTGCGCTGGGAATCCGACGGCAAGGGCGAGTATTCCGTGGAAACCATCGAGCGAGCGAAGCGCGGCACCGAGGTGGTGTTGCATCTGCGCGAAAGCCAAGACGATTTTCTCGACGCGCACCGCCTGCGCGCGATCATCCACAAGTATTCCGATCACATTTCGATTCCCATCCTTATGCCGGTCGAGGACGAAAAGGCCGAGGAGGAGGCGGTGAACCGGGCGTCGGCGCTGTGGGCGCGGCCGAAAAACGAGATCAAGCCAGAGGAATACGACGAGTTCTATAAGCACGTCGCGCACGACTTCGAACCGCCGCTTGCCCACGTGCACTCGCGCGTCGAGGGCCGGCAGGAGTACGTGTCGCTGCTGTACGTGCCGAAGCGCGCCCCGTTCAATCTGTGGGACCGCGATCGCAAGCACGGCGTGAAACTGTACGTGCGGCGGGTGTTCGTGATGGACGACGCCGAGCAATTGCTACCCGCGTACCTGCGGTTCGTGCGCGGCGTGATCGACTCGAACGACTTGCCGCTCAACATCTCGCGCGAAATCCTGCAACACAGCAAGGACATCGAGGCGATCCGGGCCGGATCGGTGAAAAAGGTGCTCGATCTGCTGTCCGACACGGCCGAAAAGGACAAGGAAAAATACGCGACGTTCTGGGGTGAGTTCGGGGCCGTGTTCAAGGAAGGCGTGGTCGAGGATTTCGGCAATCGCCAGAATATTGCGCGCCTAACCCGATTCGCCTCGACGTTGAAAGATACCGACGTTCAAGACGTCACGCTGGCTGACTACATCGCCCGCATGAAGCCGGGGCAGAGCAAGATCTACTACGTCACGGCGGAGACATTCAGCGCCGCGAAGAACAGCCCGCATCTCGAAGTGTTTCGAGACAAGGGCGTTGAAGTGCTGCTGTTGTCGGATCGGATCGACGAGTGGGTCATGTCGCACCTGACCGAGTTTGAAGGGAAACCGATCGCGTCGGTCGCGAAGGGCGGCCTCGATCTCGGCGGTTTGGAAGACAAGGAAGCGCAAAAGAAACAGGAAGAGATCGAAAGCGCCCACAAGGACTTGGTGGAGCGCGTGCAGCAAGCGCTCGGTGAGCGCGTCAAGGCCGTGCGAGTGACGCACCGGTTGACAACCTCGCCCGCGTGCTTGGTGGTGGACGAACACGACCTCAGCGTCAACATGAGCCGGCTGCTCAAGGCGGCGGGACAATCGCTGCCGCAGACACGACCGACGCTCGAGATCAATCCGGCGCATGCCATCGTCAAGCGGCTGAACGACGAGGCCGACGCCGCGCGTTTCGCGGATTGGAGCCAGCTGCTGTTCGATCAGGCCTTGCTCAGCGAGGGCGGCCAGTTGGAGGACCCGGCCGCGTTCGTGCGCCGTCTCAACGACCTGCTGATACCGGCCTAGCGTCGGGACATCGCCGCGTCGCTACCGGGCGGCCGGGTTCGATCGCGCGGCCGCACCGGCAAGCTTGGCGAACGGGGTTTCTTGCTGCTCGCCAAAATACAGCGTGCGATGGGGAAACGGAATTTCGACGCCTTCGCGGTCGAACGCTTGCTTGATCCGCCGGCGGTATTCGCGCCCCACTTCCCATTGCTTGATCGGCACGGTCTTGATGCGGCCCTTGATTACCACCGCCGAGTCGGCGAACTCGTCGACGCCGAAAATCTCGATGTTCTCAAGGATAGACGGACCGTACGTTCGGTCCGCGCGCATTTCCTCGCCGACGCGGCGCATGATCGGAATGACGCGATCGATATCTTCTTTATACGCGACGCCGATATCGAACACGAACGCCGACCAGGTTTGCGTCATGTTCGCGAGCGTGTCGATGCTGCCGTTAGGGAATACGTGTACCGTGCCCTGCAAGTCGCGCAATACGATGGTGCGGAAACTCAGGCTTTCAACCAGGCCGCCGGTGCCGTTCACGATCGCCACATCGCCGACGCGCACTTGATTTTCGAGAATCAGGAAAAACCCCGAAATAACGTCTTTAACCAAGTTTTGGGCGCCGAAGCCGATGGCTAGGCCGACGACACCGACGCTCGCCAGAATCGGCCCGATCTCAAGTCCGATTTCACGCAGCGCCACCAAACCGCCGATTACCCAGACCAGGATAAGAACAACCTGGCGCAACAGCCGCACTAAGGTTTCCGCTCGCTTTCTTGCCTCGGTTGGGACTTCGCCGCGCGTTTCGGCCAGAACAACGAGCCGCTGCTCCAGGCGCCACAACAGAACCTTCACCACTGATACGACAATCCACAACAGCACCAACGTGAGCAGCAACCGCAGTCCGGAAAACACGATTCTTTCCCAGTCGGTTTTTTCGATGAACTTGATTAATAGATCCATAACGCATCCTCGATAAGGTGACGTGCGCGCAGTGACGCGGTGGAGGGTATTGCAGCCGTGAGCGATGCATTATACCGAAGCCGATGCAAACGTCCGGCCGGATGCGCAAATGCAGTGGTTGTGCGGCGGCGTGCCGCGTCGCAGGTGGTTCGCTGTCGCAAACGCCGCCGCGGCGGCGCTCGGTGGTGGTACGTAGCGTCGCGAATGGACGCGACTAACGACGCCGGTTCGGGGAGAGAAACGAAATGCCTTCGGTGAGAATCGCGAGCGCCGTGGCGTCGAGCGAAACCGCCGGCACTTCTTCGCCGGGGCTGGAAAGAGCGTAGCCGCAGGTGCAGCGCGTCGATTCGGCGGCGACGGAGGCGGTGCAGTTGGGGCACTCGTGCGCGG
>Ga0214471_10001770_pt1 | contig 17053 bp, 16 predicted proteins | sample RVTome_5_FD_207665 | JGI IMG/M metagenome (GOLD analysis project Ga0214471, IMG submission 207665) | Soil microbial communities from uranium-contaminated site in the Upper Colorado River Basin, Wyoming, United States - RVT142D155 | ecosystem: Environmental > Terrestrial > Soil > Contaminated >... | reverse complement strand
GCGGCCTAATGGCCAAGCCCGACGGCTCGATCATCGAAACGCCGATCACGGCGAACTTCCGCGAAGGCCTGAACGTGCTGCAGTACTTCATTTCGACCCACGGGGCGCGCAAGGGTCTCGCCGATACGGCGCTCAAGACCGCCAACTCGGGCTACCTGACGCGGCGCCTGGTCGACGTGACTCAGGACCTGGTCGTCATCGGGGACGACTGCTTGACCCAGAACGGCATCGTGCAGCGTGCCCTCATCGAGGGCGGCGAGGTGGTCGAGCCGTTGCGCGAGCGCATTCTGGGCCGCGTGCTGGCTGCAGATCTTACGCATCCCGACACGCAGGACGTGCTCTTTCCGGCGGGCGCGCTGCTCGAGGAGGATCACGTCGAGAAGATCGAGGAACTGGGCATCGACGAGGTCAAGGTGCGTACGCCGCTTACCTGCGAAACCCGTTGGGGGATCTGCGCCAAGTGCTACGGGCGCGACCTCGGCCGCGGTTCGCTGGTCAACGTCGGCGAGGCGATTGGCGTGATCGCGGCGCAGTCGATCGGCGAGCCGGGCACGCAGCTCACCATGCGTACGTTCCATATCGGCGGCGCCGCCAGCCGAACCGCGGTGCAGAGCCACGTCGAGGTGAAGTCCTCCGGCACGGCGCGTTTCACGCCGACCATGCGCTATCTCTCGAACGCCAAAGGAGACAAGGTGGTGATCTCGCGCTCAGGCGAGGTGATCATCACCGACGACAACGGCCGCGAGCGCGAGCGCCACAAAGTGCCCTATGGCGCCATGCTGCAGGTGACGGACGGGGATGCGGTCAAGGCCGGCAAGAACATCTCCAACTGGGATCCGCACCATCGCCCGATCATCACCGAGTACGCGGGCACCGTGAAATTCGAGCACGTCGAGGAGAACTTTACCGTCGCCAAGCAGATCGACGAGGTGACCGGCCTTTCCACCCTCGTAGTGATCGACGTCAAGCGCCGCGGCAGCGCCATTGCCAGGGGCCAGCGCCCGTCGGTGAAGCTGCTCAACGAGGCGGGCGACGAAGTACGCATCGCCGGCACCGACCACGCCGTGAACATCAGCTTCCCGGTGGGGGCGGTGATCGCGGTGCGCGACGGCCAGCGGGTGCAGGTCGGCGAAGTGCTGGCGCGCATCCCGCAGGAAGTGTCCAAAACGCGCGACATCACGGGCGGCTTGCCGCGAGTGGCGGAGCTGTTCGAGGCGCGCGCGCCGAAGGACGCCGGCAGCCTCGCGGAAGTCACCGGCACGGTGAGCTTCGGCAAGGAAACCAAGGGCAAGCAGCGTCTGGTGATCCGCGACCTCGAGGAAGTCGAGCACGAGTACCTCATCCCGAAGGACAAGCATGTGCTGGTGCATGACGGCCAGGTGGTCAACAAAGGCGAGAACATCGTCGATGGCCCGGTCGATCCACACGACCTGCTGCGTCTGCTCGGGGTGGAGGCGCTCGCGCGCTACATCATCGACGAGGTGCAGGACGTGTACCGCCTGCAGGGTGTGAAGATCAACGACAAGCACATCGAGGTGATCGTGCGCCAGATGCTGCGGCGCGTGGAAATCGACGATCCAGGAGAGACCAGCTTCATCCAAGGCGAGCAGGCCGTGCGGGCCGACATTCTGGAGGAGAACGAAAAGGCCGAGGCGCAGGGCAAGAAGCCGGCGACCTACAAGAACATGCTGCTCGGCATCACCAAGGCGTCGCTGTCGACCGACTCGTTCATCTCCGCGGCCTCGTTCCAGGAGACCACGCGCGTGCTGACCGAGGCGGCCATCATGGGCAAGCGCGACGGCCTGCGCGGCCTGAAGGAAAACGTGATCGTCGGGCGCCTCATCCCGGCAGGCACGGGCCTCGCCTACCACAACATCCGCAAGCAGCAGGCGGCCGAGCCGCTCTTGGATATACCGGTGGAGGAGGCGGCGCCGGCCGAGGCGACAACGGCGAACGCGAGCGGCGGCTAGGCCGCCGCATCAGGCCGAGCCGGCCAGTACGGTCCAGGGCGCCCGCGGGCGCCCTGTTTTTTTGTGAGAGGCGGGGCGCTACTCCACCTTGAGGTAGGCGTAGCCCCTGCTCTGCAGCTCGGCGATGCGCACGACTCCGGAGCGCACCGCCGCGACCCCCGGGATGATGCGCTGCTTCGGCAGGCCGATCGCGTCAATGGTGAGCTCGCAGTACTCCAACTTTACCTTGTGCAGATCGCGCAGCTGCCTGAGACGCTGGATGAGGTCGGGCCTGGCGCTGCGGAACTCGAGGTCCTCGGCGAACGGCGTGTTGGCGAGCGCATCCTCGGTGACGAAGCGGATGCCTGCGGCGAGAAATACGATGCGCACGTCGTAGTCCTCCAGGTTGCTCTGGTAGGTCGTCACCATGTTGTTGACGTTCTGGATCATCGCGCTCAGGCGCCGCGGCTCTGCAAAATCGACATGCCAGACGACCTTCGGCATCGTCTCGCTCGCCTGCGCGACGGCGTTACGGGATGAAAATGCGAGTCCGGCCAGCGCTGCGGCCGGGCCTGCCGTCAGAAAAAACCGCCTGAGTGCTTTCATGCCCTGATCCTCCTTGGTGGATGACCCCGCTTTGAGTCCCCCGGCGAGCGCAATTAGACCGCACGCGCGGCCTCCAGGTTCGGCCGAACGTGCCCGGAGCTTTTCAAGGCATCGACCACGAACGACTGCCGCCGTTCGCCTCGCTTCCAGCGCTCGATGCCACGACGGCTGTCGCGGCGCGCCAGGTTATGCCGGAAGCCCGGCAGCAGCCCGCGTAGCGGGCTCAACTCAGGCTCCTTTGCGCGTCGTGCATCGGCAAGATCGCGAATGGGACGCTTGCGTCCGGGGACAGTTAAGTCGGATTGCGGACGATCAAAGCTGCGACATGCCGTCCCAGCACTACTTGGGCTTGGGCTTCTCGAAGCGCTTCAGCATGACCTGGCCGTTCAGGAACCGGATCGACACCACTGCGTCGGCTCCGACCCACTTCGCCGAGGTGCCGGACACCCCGAGCACTTCGCGGCTGGAGGACTCGGTCGGTTTGCCGAGAATTTCAATTACCTGCTCCTGCGTCATGCCATTCTCGATCTTGGCGAAGTTTTCCTGCGTCACCTTGGAGCAGGCGGCGAGCGCGGCAAGAGCCAACGCGCAGAACAGTCGAGCGGTCTTATTCATGGTGCATGTGTGGCGTTCGAGGAAGTCTGGAAACTATAATCGAGGCGGGCATTGCCTTGGAGGAAAAAATGGGCAGCCATCGGAAGCCGGACCATGCTCGCTGAGTCTCGGGCGGCGACCGGCCTGCGGGTGCGGCCGGCAGAGCAGAGCGACTTGCCCGCGATCCAGGCGATCTACGCGCACCACGTTCTGACCGGGTTCGCCTCCTTCGAGGAGGTCGCACCTGCGCTCGAGGAGATGCGCCGGCGCTACGACGACGTCGCGCGGCGCAGCCTGCCCTATCTCGTCGCCGAAACAGGGGGCGCATTGGCGGGCTACGGCTACTGCTCGCCCTACCGGGCACGCTCGGCATACCGCTTTTCGCTCGAGGATTCGGTCTACGTGCGGCTCGACATGCAGGGCCGCGGCGTTGGCAAGGCGCTGCTTTCCGAGCTGATTGCGCGCGCCGAGCAGATCGGCTATCGCCAGATGATCGCGGTGATCGGCGACAGCGCCCATGCCGCGTCGACCGGGCTGCACGCCGCGGCCGGGTTCCTGCGCGTGGGAACGCTGCGCTCGGTCGGCTTCAAATTCGGCCGCTGGGTCGACAGCGTACTGATGCAGCGCTCGCTCGGCGAAGGCGACGCCACTGCCGCGCCGCCGGGCCGGTGACGGCGGTGGCGTCGCGCGCCGGATGTTCGGCTACGCGCGCGGCTCCTGAGGCGCGCGCGTTGCGCGCCGCTCCCGCCGCCAATTCGCGAAGCTGAGCCACGCCCAGATGCTGATCGGAATCGCGGCAAGAATAAAACCGAGCGGGTGGAACTTGCCGCCGATCCAGAAGCCGAGCACCACCAGTACCGCACCGATCGCCGGCAGGTTGATGCGCCCGCGGGCCGCGGCCTCAGACATCGGTGGTGAGCACCACCTTGCCCTTCACTTTGCGCGATGCCATGAGCTTGAGCGCATCGGCCGCCTGCGCGAGCGGATAGCTCACCGAGACGTGGGGCTTCAACTTGCCTTCGCGGAACCACGCACCGAGTTGCCGCACGCTGTCGGCGAAGGCCCTCGGCTCGCGGCGCGCGAAATCGCCCCAGAACACTCCCACCGCCGCCGCGCCCTTTAGCAGCGCAAGGTTGAGCGGCAGCTTCGGAATCTCGCCCGCGGCGAAGCCCACCACCAGCAGCCGACCGCGCCATGTGATCGAGCGGAACGCCGGCTCGGTGTAAGGGCCGCCGACCGGGTCGTAGACCACGTCCACGCCCTTGCCGTCGGTGATCGCTTTGATGCGCTCGCGCAGTTCTTCGCTCGTGTAGTTGATGATTTCGTCCGCGCCGTGCGCCTTGCACACCGCGAGCTTATCGTCGCTCGATGCGCAGGCGATGACTTTCGCGCCGAGCGCCTTGCCGATCTCGATCGCGGCGATGCCGACCCCGCCCGCCGCGCCGAGTACCAGCAGCGTCTCGTTGGCGCGCAGTTGGCCGCGGTCGCGCAGCGCGTGGTCGGAGGTGCCGTAGGTGAGCAGGAACGCCGCGGCGCTCTTGAAGTCCATGCCCTCGGGCATCGGCACCAGGCGCCCCGCCTCGACCTTCACTTCCTCGGCGAAGGCGCCGTAGGTGGTGAAGGCGATCACTTTGTCGCCTATCTTGAAGCCCTTCACGCCCTCGCCAACCGACTTGATCACGCCGGAGAGCTCGCTGCCGGGCGAGAACGGCAGCGGCGGCTTGTACTGGTACTTGTTCTGGATGATGAGCACGTCGGGGAAGTTGACGCTCGCGGCCTTCACCGACACCACGGTTTCGCCTGCACCGGGCACAGGCGAGGGCAGGTTCTCGACCACGAGCGATTCGGGCGGGCCGAACTGCTTGCAGAGCACGGCTTTCATGGGACACCTGCTTGGGAAACGAGCGTTCATGATAGCCCGCCTGCCGTAGAATCAGCACTCCCCCGTTTGCAGAGTGTGCCATGAAGCAGCACCCGATCCTGCATCACTATCCTGCCTCGCCCTACGCCGAGAAAATCCGCTTGATCTTCGGCTACAAGCGCATCGACTGGCGCTCGGTGATGATCCCGCCGATCATGCCCAAGCCCGACGTCGTGGCGCTTACCGGGGGCTACCGCCGTACGCCGATCCTGCAGCTCGGCGCGGAGGTGTACTGCGACACGGCGCTCATCGTGCGGGCGCTCGAGCGAATGAAGCCCTCGCCGACGCTGTATCCCTATGGCGATACGCTCGCTGTGCTGGCGCTCGCACAATTCGCCGAGAGCGTGCTGTCCAACGTCGCGGTGCCGATCGCGTTCCAACCCGAGGCCGTCAAGACATTCTTTCCCGAGGCGGGCGCGGATTTCCTCGATCGCTTCCGCGAGGACCGCGGCGCGATGCGCAAGGGCGGCACCGTGCGCCGCGGCTCGCTCGGCGAGTGCAAGGCGCTCTACGCGCATTACGCGCCACTCATCGAGGCGCAGTTCGCCGATGGCCGCGCGTTTCTTCTGGGCAGTTCACTCTGCGCGGCGGATTTCGCCTGCTACCACCCGCTCTGGCCGATCGGCCGGCTGCCCGCGCTTAAGGGCCTGCTCGAGCCCTATCCGCGCTTGAGCGCCTGGATGGCGCGCATGCAGGCGATCGGGCACGCAAGCTCGGCCGAGATGTCGAGCGCGCAGGCGCTGGAGGTGGCGCGATCTTCGAAGCCGGCCCCGCAGCACGGCGCGGCGTTCGAGACCGAGGGCCGGGCGATCGGCGACACGGTCGAGGTCATGCCGGTCGACTACGCGCTCGACCCGGTGCGCGGCGAGCTGCTCGAGTGCTCTGCGGACGAGATCGCGCTGCGCCGTACCGACCCGCGCGCCGGCACCGTCGTGGTGCATTTCCCGCGCGCGGGCTACCAGATCCGCAAGGCGCAGTAGAAGCCAGCGGGGCACTACGTTGAACGCGAGGCGAGCCCGCCGTCGATGCTGAATACGCAGCCGCTGGTGTAAGACGAGCGCTCCGAGACGAGAAACGCGGCGGCCCAGGCAATCTCCTCGGGCGTAGCCGGCCGGCCGAAGGACATCCCGGCGAACAGCTCCTTGTAGCGCGAGGCGTCGCCCAGTTTCGTCTCGGCGCGCTGCTTGTACAGACTGGTCAGCCGATCGGTCGAGACCGGTCCGGGATTGATGCCGAGCACGCGGATGCCGTCGGCGTGCGCCACGCCGCCGAGCGCGCGGGTGAAGGCCATCAGCCCCGCGTTGCCCGTGCTGCCCGCGATGTAGGCGGCGTCGAGCTTCTCGCCGGCATTGCCGAGGATGTTGAGGATCACCCCGCGGCCCGCCTTCTTCATGCGGGCGTAGGCCTGGCGCGTCAGGTTGATGTAGCCGTACACCTTGAGGTCCCAGGCACGGCGCCAGGTCTCCTCGTCGACCCGCAGCAGGTCTCCTCCGGGAATCGCGCCGGCATTGTTGACCAGGATGTCGAGTTCGCCGGCCCAATCGGAAATCGCCTCGGCTGCGCCGCGCTGCGAAAGATCGATCGCCTTCCAGCGCAGCTCGGTGCTGTGGCGCTTGCCGATCTCGGTCGCGGCGGCGGCGAGCGCATCGGCGCTGCGCGAGCAGATGGCGACCATGCAGCCTTCCTCGGCGAGCGCCTCGGCGCAGGCTCGGCCGATGCCCTTGGACGCCCCGGTGACCAGCGCGCGCTTGCCCTTCAGCTTCAGTTCCATGAAACGAGCCTCCCTTTTACGGTCGATTCTGTTTAGTCTTGCCTCTTCCTGCAGCCGGCACAACGCCGGCTGCGAAACGATAGCAGGATGCGGCCATGGCGACACTGACCACCGACGACGGCGTGAAGCTCCATTACGAGGAGGCCGGCAGCGGTCATCCGATCGTGTTCGTGCACGAGTTCGCGGGCGACTTGCGCAGCTGGGAGCCGCAGGTGCGGCACTTCTCGCGGCGCTATCGCTGCATCGCCTACAACGCGCGCGGCTATTCGCCCTCGGACGTGCCAAAGGAGATGGAGCGCTACTCGCAAGCGCGGGCGCGCGACGACATCCGCAGCGTGCTCGACGCGCTCAAGATCGAGCGCGCGCACATCGTCGGCCTGTCGATGGGCGGCTTCGCCGCGCTGCACTTCGGCTTCACGGATTCGCGCCGCGCCACCTCGCTGGTGGTCGCGGGCTGCGGCTACGGCGCGCACCCGGCGCAGCGCGCGCAGTTCCAGCAGACCGCGCGCGATCTCGCCAAGCTGATGCGCGAAAAGGGCATGCCCAACGCTGCGGCGACCTACGGCCACGGCCCGACCCGGCTGCAGCTGCGCGACAAGGATTCGCGCGGCTTCGCCGAGTTCGTGCGCCATTTCGGCGAGCATTCCGCCGAGGGCTCGGCGAACACCATGCTCGGGTACCAGGCGCGCCGACCCTCGCTTTTCGACCTGACCAAGGAGATGGCGGGCATTACTGCGCCGGTGCTGATCGTTTCGGGCGACGAAGACGACACCACGCTCGAGCCGTCGCTTCTAATGAAGCGTGCAATTCCCACCGCGGGGCTCGCGGTGCTGCCTCGGAGCGGCCACGCGATGAACCTGGAGGAGCCGGAGCTGTTCAACCGCCTGGTCGAGGATTTCTTTCACCAGGTCGAGTCCGGGCGCTGGCGGCCGCGCGACCCGAGCATCGCCCCAGCTTCCATCTGGGGCCCGGGCGGAAAGCCGTAGCGTTTAGCGCGCGCTCGCGGCGCGCTTTGACCCCGCGGCTACAATGCACAGCTCTTGAGCGGGAAACACCGGAGGAGCCGATGAAGACCGCGCAGCGCACTATTCCCGGGCTGAAAATCCGCAACCTGCGCGTGCGCGCCGTCGGCGCGCCGATGAAGCGCCCGCTCGCCACCTCGACCGGCGCGCTGAGCGTCTCGACCCTGCTGCTGATCGATCTCGAGACCAGCGCCGGCATCACCGGGCGTGCATACCTGTTCAGCATCGGGCCTCAAAACCTGGCTCCGATCGCGAAGGTGGTCGAAGCGATGGCCGCGATGATCAAGGGCGATCCGCTCGTGCCCTTCGGGATCGAGAAGAAGCTGCGCGCGAAATACACGCTGCACGGCGTGCACAACATGGTGATCATCGCCCTCTCGGGTATCGACATGGCGGCCTGGGACGCGCTCGGGCGCGCGCTCGGCCAGCCGCTCGCGCGGCTGCTCGGCGGCGCGCCGCGCCCGGTGCGCGCCTACAATTCGAAGGGCCTCGGCCTCATGTCGGTGAAGAAGGTGGTCAAGGAGGCGGGCGAACTGGTCGACGAGGGCTTCTCGGCGGTCAAGCTGCGCCTCGGCCGCAGCGAGGCCAAGGACGACCTCGAGGCGCTGCGCGCGGTGAAGAAGGCGCTCGGCCCCAAGATCACGCTAATGGTCGATTTCAACCAGGGGCTCACCGTCGCCGAGGCGATCAGGCGCGGCCGCATGATCGACGAAGAGGGCGGCGTCGCGTGGATCGAGGAGCCGGTGAGGGCCGACGACTTCGCCGGCAATGCGCGCGTGGCGCGCGAGGTGGCCACCCCGATCCAGATCGGCGAGAACTTCATGGGTCCGGAGCAGATGGCGCAGGCGCTCGCGGCGCAGGCGTGCGACTACGTGATGCCCGACGCGCAGAGGATCGGCGGCGTCACCGGCTGGATGCGCGCGGCGGCGCTCGCGCAGAGCGCCGGTATGGAGATGTCGAGCCATCTGTTTCCCGAAATCAGCGCGCACCTTCTGTGCGTGACCCCGACCTGCCACTGGCTCGAGTTCGTCGATTGGGCCGACGCGGTGCTCGCCGAGCCGGCGGTGCTGAAGAACGGTCACGTCATCGTGCCGGAGCGCCCGGGCTTGGGCATGGATTGGGACGAGAAGGCGGTCAAGCGCTACCTCCTGTAGAGCGATGTTCACGCGCCACTACCCCCATTGGCCGCCGGGGCTGTCCAAGACGCTGTCGGTGCCGCGCACCAGCGTCTACTTCAACCTCGAGGTGAGCGCGCGGCGCTTCCCGGACAAGGCGGCGATCGACTATTACGGCAGCCGCATCGCCTTCGCCGAACTCAAGCGCCAGGCCGATGCGCTGGCCGGTTTCCTGCAACTGCGCTGCGGCGTAAAAAAGGGCGAGCGGGTGCTGCTCTACACCCAGAACAGCCCGCAGTTTGTCATCGCCTACTATGCGATCCTGCGCGCCGACGCGGTGGTGGTGCCGGTCAACCCGATGAACCGCAGCGAGGAGCTGCGCCATTACGTCGCGGATGCGGATGCGACCACCATCGTCTCGACGCAGGAGCAGTGGAGCGAGATCGCGCCGCTGTGCGGCGTGCCGCCGCTCAGGCACGTCGTGCTCGGCGCCTATTCGGACTACCTCTCCTCGGACACCGACCTGCCGGTGCCCGCCTTCGTGCGCGCGCCGCGCGACAACCCGGCGCATGACGCGGTGACCCTGTGGTCCGAGGCGATCGCGCTCAACCTCGTGCCTTCCGAGCACCACGCCGGCCCGGACGATCTCGCGGTCATGCCCTACACCTCGGGCACCACCGGCAAGCCCAAGGGCTGCATGCACACGCACTTCAATGTGCTCTCGACCTCGACGGCATACGGCTTCTGGCGCACGGTGACGAGCGAGAACGTGGTGCTCGCAGTGCTGCCGATGTTCCACGTCACCGGGATGCAGGCGGGCATGAACGCACCGATCCAGGTCGGCGCCAGCGCGGTGGTGCTCTCGCGCTGGGACCGCGACTGCGCGGCGATGCAGATCGAGCGCCTGCGGGTGACGAACGTCACCGCGATCACCACCATGATGGTCGATTTCCTCGCCAACCCGAAGCTCGGAGCCTACGACCTGTCGTCGATCCAGGTGCTCGGCGGCGGCGGGGCGCCGATGCCGCAGGCGGTGGCGCAGAAGCTGCAGGAGACGCTCAAGCTCGAGTTTATCGAAGGATACGGTCTGACCGAAACCATGGCGCCGTCGCACGTCAACCCGGGGCACCGGCCCAAGCGCCAGTGCGGGGGCATTCCGATTTTCGACGTCGACGCGCGCGTGCTCAACCCCGAGACGTTCGCCGAGTGCGCGCCAAAGGAGGTCGGCGAAATCGTGGTGCATGGGCCGCAGGTGTTTCGCGGCTACTGGAAGCAACCAGAAGCTACTGAAGAGTCGTTTCTTGAGCATGACGGCAAGCGGTTCTTTCGCACCGGGGACCTCGGCTACTACGACGAGGAGGGCTACTTCTTCATCACCGACCGCCTGAAGCGCATGATCAACTGCTCGGGCTTCAAGGTGTGGCCGGCGGAGGTCGAGTCGATGCTCTATGGGCATCCGGACATCCAGGAGGTCTGCGTCATCGCCGCGCGCGATTCCTACCGCGGCGAAACAGTAAAAGCGGTCGTAGTGCCTACGCCGGCGGCGCGCGGGCGCATCAACGGCGAGCAGATCGCCGAGTGGGCGCGCAGTCACATGGCGGCGTTCAAGGTGCCGCGGGTGGTCGAGTTCGTCGATCAGCTGCCCAAGACCGCGAGCGGCAAGATCCTGTGGCGCGAGCTGCAGGAGCGCGAAAACGCGCGCGCCGACGCGGGCCAGACCTGATTTGCTAGACTCGGGCGCAATGCTTTTCGAACGTTCCGCAATGCGACTCGTAGGGATTGTGCTGGCGTGCGCGGCGCTCGCCGCAGCGCTTCCCGCAGCGGCGCAGGTCGAGATCGACAAGCCCTGGGCGCGCGCCACTGCGCCCGGCGCGAAGCTTGCCGGCGGCTACATGGTGATCCGCAACAAGGCATCGGCGCCGGACAAGCTCGTAGGCCTCTCCTCGCCCGCGGCCGCGCGCGTCGAGATGCACGTGCATTTCATGGAGAACAACGTGGCGCGGATGCGCCAGGTGCCCGGCTACGACGTGCCGGCGAACGGCCGCTTCGAGCTCAAGCCGGGCGGCGCGCATCTTATGTTCATGCAGATCAAGCAGCCGTTCAAGGAAGGCGACAAAGTACCGGTGACGCTGAAGTTCGAACGCGCCGGCGAAGTTCAGGTCGAGTTTCATGTCGGCCGGCTGACGGCGCTGGCGGCGCCCTCGCACGGCACCGACCACAAGCAGTAGGCGCAGACTGGAGGCAGTCATGGAAAAAGTGATCGTCGCAGGCGTAGGCATGGTGCCGTTCGCCAAACCTGGAAGGAGCGAGCCGTATTCGACCATGGGCACGAAGGCCGCGCGCCTCGCGCTCGAGGACGCCGGCATCGAGTTCGACCGCGTGGGCCAGGCCTACGTCGGCTACGTCTACGGCGACTCGACCAGCGGCCAGGCGGCGATCTATCCGCTCGGGCTCACCGGCATCCCGGTGATCAACGTCAACAACAATTGCTCGACTGGCTCGACCGCACTGTTCCTTGCGCGGCAGGCGGTGCAGAGCGGCGTGGTCGATTGCGCGCTCGCGCTCGGCTTCGAGCAGATGGTGCCCGGCGCGCTGCAGCGCCAGTACACCGACCGGCCGGCGCCGCTCGAGAGTTTCTTCGAGGTGGCGCGAATCGCCGAGGGGTTCGAAGAGCAACGGGGCATGGCGCCGCAGTTGTTTGGCGCCGCGGCGCGCGACTATCGTCGCCGCTTCGGGCTGGAGGATCGCACGCTCGCCGCGATTTCGGTTAAGTCGCGCCGCCACGCGGCGAAGAATCCCTTTGCGCTGTTCAAGGACCAAGTCACTGAGGAGCAGGTGCTCGCCTCGCCGATGATGGCCGAGCCGCTCACGCGCCTGCAGTGCTGCCCGCCGACTTGCGGTGCGGCCGCCGCGGTCATCGTTTCGGAAGCGTTCGCGAAGAAGCACAGCCTTGATGCGCGCGTGCGGATCTCCGCACAGGCGATGACGACCGACCGCGCCGGCAGCTTTCACGAGAAGGACCTGAGAAAAACCGTCGGCTTTGAGATGTCACGCGATGCGGCAAAACGCGTCTACGAGAGCGCCGGCCTCGGACCCGAGGACCTGGACGTCATCGAGCTGCACGACTGCTTCACCATCAATGAGCTGATCTCGTACGAGGCGCTTGGCCTCGCGCCGGAAGGTGGTGCGGCGAAGCTGGTGCGCGACGGCGACAACAGTTTTGGCGGCAAGTGGGTGGTGAATCCCTCGGGCGGACTGATCTCCAAGGGCCATCCGCTCGGCGCCACCGGCCTCGCACAGTGCTACGAGCTCGTCTCGCAATTGCGCGGCAGCGCGGGCGCGAAGCAGGTCGAGGGCGCGCGCAACGCTCTGCAGCACAACATCGGCCTCGGCGGAGCCTGCGTGGTGACGCTGTATCAGGCCGGCTAGCGCCTTCCCCGCACCCGCTCCAGTTCGCGCACCAAAGCCCTATCCGGCGAACGAATGGCCCTTCATTTCTCGCTGGATGAGCTCGCGGCGCGCCGGCGGCGCACCTGCGAAGCGCTTGCGAAAGAGGGGCTCGACGGCCTGCTCATGTTTCGCCAGGAGTCGATGTACTACCTGAGCGGCTACGACACTTTCGGCTACGTCTACTTCCAGTGCCTTTATCTGAGCGCGAGCGGCGAGCTCGTGCTGCTCACGCGCGCGCCGGACCTGCGTCAGGCGCAGCAGACCTCGTGCATCCCCGACATCCGCATCTGGGTAGACCAGCCGAAGGCCAAGCCGGCGCGCCAGCTGCGCGCCATCCTCGAGGAGAAGGGCTGCCGCGGCCGCCGCCTCGGCGTCGAGTACCAGGCCTACGGGCTCACGGGGTTCAATGCCAAGCGCCTCGAGGCGGCGCTCGAGGGCTTTTGCACGCTTAGCGATGCCTCCTGGCTGGTGAGCCAACAGCGCCTCGTCAAGAGCGAGGCCGAGATCCGCTACGTGCGCCGTGCCGCGCAATTGGCCGACGAGGCGTACTCGGCGGTGCTGGAAACGGGCGGCCCGGGCGCCTTCGAAGGCGACATCCTGGCGGCGATGCAGGGCGCGATCTTTCGCGGCGACGGCGACGATCCGGCGAACGAGTTCATCATCGGCTCGGGACCGCAGGCGCTGCTGTGCCGCTATCACAGCGGGCGCCGCCGCCTGGACGCCGAGGACCAGCTGACGCTGGAGTGGGCGGCGGCCTTTCGCCACTATCACGCGGCAATGATGCGCACGCTGCTGGTGGGCAAGGTGCCGGCGGCGCAGCGCGAGATGCATCGCGTCGCGCGCGATGCGCTGCTCGCGGTCGAGGCGGCGCTGCGTCCGGACAGCACGGTCGGCGCGGCGTTCGACGCGCACGCGCGCGTGCTGGACGAGGCCGGCTACGGCGCGCACCGCATGAACGCCTGCGGCTACTCGCTCGGCACCACCTTCGCGCCGAACTGGATGGACTGGCCGATGCTGTACCACGCCAACCCGGCCGTCGTCGAGCCGGGCATGGTGTTTTTCGTGCACATCATTATCTTCGACAGCGACCGGGGCCTGGCCATGACGCTCGGGCGCACGAGCTTGATCGGCGCGCACGGCGCCGAGCCGCTATCGCAGGCACCGCTCGACCTGGCGACGCTGTAGCCCGCGCGGCGCCCAAAGGACGCGCTGCGCACCTCGTGCAGAATTTCCCTAGGCGGGGAAGAGCAGGTGGGCGAACCACCAGGCGATGCCGGCGATGAACGCTGAGCAGGGGATCGTCAGGATCCAGGCCCAGACGATGTTGCCGGCGACGCCCCAGCGCACCGCGGAAACGTTCTTCGCCGATCCCACGCCGACGATCGAGCCGGTGATGGTGTGCGTAGTCGATACCGGAATGCCCAGACCGGTGGCCACGAACAGCATCATCGCGCCGCCGGTCTCGGCGCAGAAACCTCCCACCGGCCTCAACTTGGTGATGCGCTGCCCCATTGTCTTGACGATGCGCCAGCCGCCGAAGGCGGTGCCCGCGGCGATCGTGACGTAGCAGGCAATCACCACCCAGACCGGCGGGGAGTCGGCGCTGCTCAGGCCGGCCGCGATGAGCAGCATCCAGATGATGCCGATGGTTTTCTGTGCGTCGTTGCCGCCGTGGCCCAGGCTGTAGAGCGAGGCCGAGACGAGCTGCATGCGCCTGAACCATCGGTCGACGCGCGAGGGCGTGGTGCGCACGACGAGCCATGACACAAGGAGCATCAGCAGCGCCCCGAGGACGAAACCCATGAAAGGCGCGATGAAGATGAACGCCACCACCTTGAGGATCCCGGCTGGAACCAGGGAGAGAGTGCCGGCCTTGGCCACCGCCGCGCCCACCAGGCCGCCGATCAGCGCGTGCGAGGACGAGGACGGGATGCCGTACCACCACGTGATCACGTTCCAGCTGATGGCACCGATCAGCGCGCCGAAGATCAGGTAGTGGTCGACCACGCCCTGGTCGACGATGCCCCTGCCGACGGTGGTCGCGACCTTGAGCTGGAACACGAACAACGCGAGAAAGTTGAAGGCCGCCGCCATCAGCACCGCCTGGTACGGCTTAAGCACGCGCGTCGAGACCACGGTGGCAATCGAGTTGGCGGCGTCGTGGAAGCCGTTCATGAAGTCGAACACCAGCGCCACCAGCACCAGGGCGATGACGACGCCGAGCGCAATCTGCACGGGAGCGACGGAATCCATGGCGGCTCAGGAATTCTCGAGGACGATGCCTTCGATGATGTTGGCGACGTCCTCGCAGCGATCGGTGATCGTCTCGAGCAGGTCGTAGATGACGCGCATCTTGATCACCTGCTTCAAGTCGTTCTCCTCGCGGAAAAGCTTGGAGAGCGCCGCGCGCATGACCCGGTCGGCGTCCGATTCCAGCCGGTCGATCTCCTCGCAGCACTTGAAGATCGCGTCGGTGCGCTTGACGTTGGTCAGCAGCTTGACGACGGTGCCGACGCGCTCGCAGCTCATGCGGCAAATGTTGGTGAGCTGCTTCGCCTCGGGGGTCACGCTCCGCAGGTCGTACAGATTCACCGACTCGGCCACGTCCTGGATCAAATCCAGGATATCGTCCATGCGGGTGATGAGCTGATGGATGTGCTCGCGGTCGAACGGCGTGATGAACGTCTTGTGCAGCATGACGATCGTTTCGTGCGTGATCTTGTCCGCGGCGCGCTCCACGGCGTCGATGCGCTGCGTATAGCCCTCCAGGTCATTGAAGTTATCCATCATCGCCGCGAGTTCGCGGCTGCCCTCGACGATGCACTCGGCGTGGGCGTTGAAATGCTCGAAGAAGCGGCCCTCGCGGGGCATCAGGCGTGACAGCATGGATCCTCCCTTGAACTTGGGCCGGGGAATGTCTTTCATTCGCGATACCCCACTCCCAGCGATTTCAGCTTGGCGATCACCGCGGCGTCGAAACCCCAGTCGCCGAGCGCCTTGCGGCCGCCTTCGCCGCGCTCGGGCGGCGCGCGACGCACGCTCACTGAGGTGCGCGAGAAGCGCGGTGCGGGCGCCGGCTGCTCCACCCCGGCCACCTCGACGAAGCTCTTGCGCGCCACGTTGTGCGGATGGCGCTTTGCCTCGCTGAAGCTGAGCACCGGCGCGAAGCAGGCGTCCGAGCCTTCGAATACCTTCACCCATTCATTTCTCGTCTTCGAGGCGAACATATCCGCGAAGCGTGCGCGCAGTTCCGGCCAGCGCGCTCGCTCGTTCTGGCCCGGAAGCGGTTCCTTGGCCAAGCCGAGCCGCTCGATCAGCTCGTCGTAGAAGCGCGCCTCGATCGCGCCGATCGAAACGTACTTGGCGTCCTTGGTGCGGTACACGTTGTACCAGGGCGCGCCGGTATCAAGGATGTTCTCGCCGCGCGCCTCGCTCCAGCGTTGCGTGGCGAGCATGCCCGAGAACATCGCCGCGAGGAGCGACGCGCCCTCGACCATCGCGGCATCGACCACCTGGCCCTTTCCGGAGCGCGCAGCTTCGACGAGTGCGCAGGCGACGCCAAAGCCGAGCAACATGCCGCCGCCGCCGAAGTCGCCGACGAGGTTAAGCGGCGGCACCGGCGCCTCGCCCTTGCGGCCGAAGGCGTTCAGCACGCCGGCGAGCGCGATGTAGTTGATGTCATGCCCGGCGCGCGGCGCAAGCGGGCCGTCCTGCCCCCAGCCGGTCATGCGGCCGTATACCAGACGCGGGTTGCGCGCCAGTGCCGCGTCGGGACCGAGGCCAAGGCGCTCCATGACGCCGGGGCGAAAGCCTTCAATCAGCGCGTCAGCGTGGGCGATGAGTTCGAGCGCGGCCTGCGCGCCCGAGGGCGACTTGAGATCGAGCGTCACCGAGCGCCGGCCGCGCACCATGACGTCGTTCCAGCGTTCGCGCTTGAGACCCAGATCGGCGGCGACGGGGCGGTCGACGAGCAGTACGTCCGCGCCCATGTCCGCAAGCAGCATTCCGGCGAACGGCCCGGGTCCGATCGCCTCGAATTCAAGCACGCGGATGCCGGAGAGGGGTCCCATGTGGGCCCGATCATATATGATCGGATCGAGCGCCGAGCGATGAACGCCTGGAATGAAACGCGATCGTTCGCATAGTCGATCAATCGGGGCACGTCGCGCGGCGGCAACATGAGCGCGCGCTATCCGCAGCGCATCGTCTGCCTCACCGAGGAGACCACCGAGACGCTGTATCTGCTCGGCGAGCAGGAGCGGATTGTCGGCATCTCGGGCTACACGGTGCGCCCGCCGCGTGCGCGGCGCGAGAAGCCCAAGGTCTCGGCGTTCCTTTCCGCAAAAACCGACAAGATTCTCGCGCTCCAGCCCGACCTGGTGCTCGGCTTTTCCGATCTTCAGGCCGACATCGCGCGCGATCTCGCCAAGCAGGGCCTGAACGTGGTGCTGTTCAACCAGCGCTCGATCGACGAGATCCTGTCGATGATCCTCGTTCTGTCGTCGATGGTTGGGGCGGCGGGGAAGGGCGAGAAGCTGGTGGCGAAGCTGGAGGAGGGGCTCGAGAAGATTAGTGAGGCGGCGGCGGGGTTTGCGAAGCGCCCGCGCGTGTACTTCGAGGAATGG
>Ga0214471_10001769_pt1 | contig 17055 bp, 13 predicted proteins | sample RVTome_5_FD_207665 | JGI IMG/M metagenome (GOLD analysis project Ga0214471, IMG submission 207665) | Soil microbial communities from uranium-contaminated site in the Upper Colorado River Basin, Wyoming, United States - RVT142D155 | ecosystem: Environmental > Terrestrial > Soil > Contaminated >... | reverse complement strand
CGCCCTTCCCGGGGCGCGGGGCGACAGGGTGAGCGGCCGGCGCGTCGGGGGGCGCCCTTCCCGGGGCGGGGCGACAGGGTGAACGGCCGGCGCGCCGGGGGGCGCCGTTCTCGGGGCGCGGGGGCGACAGGGTGAGCGGCCGGCGCGTCGGGGGGCGCCGTTCTCGGGGCCGGGGCGACAGGGTGAGCGGCCGGCGCGTCGAGCGGCGCCGTTCCCGGGGGCGGGAGCGAGGTGGTGCCGGGGTAGCGCGTCGAGCGGCGCCCTTCACGGGGCCGGGAGCGAGGTGGTGCCGGGGTGGCGCGTCGAGCGGCGCCGTTCTCGGGGGCGGAAGCGAGGTGGTGCACGGCCGGCGCGCCGAGCGGCGCCGTTCTCGGGGCCGGGGCGACAGCGTGAGCGGCCGGCGCGTCGAGCGGCGCCGTTCCCGGGGGCGGAGTCGCTGGCGATCGACGTGGCCGACCATGGACGCGATGGACCGCTGGCGCCCTCGTCGCCGCAAGTGCCCGTGGTGGCCGCCGTCGCACGCCGGGGCGGTCGTGGCTGCCCCTGCCCGCTGGCGCCTCCGTGGCAGGCCAGGGCCCGCCGTCAACCTGACAAACGCGGGCTCGGGAGCGGCGATTGTCAGCTTTTCGCCGCTATGCGAGGTCGATCCGTGCAAACGGCTCCCCGAGGAACCCGCGTTTGTCGGGATCTCCACCGTATAGCGACGTCCAACGCACAATCGCCCGATTCGGAGCGGCGTTTGGGATGTTGTCGCCCGCGACCGGCGCCGCCCCGCCTACTCCCCCCGGAGCGCCGTGCACGGGTCCACGCGCACCGCCCGCCACGCTGGTACCACCGCCGCCGCCGCCGCCGTCGCGAACAGCACGGCCACCGCGGCGGCCATCACGCGCCCGTCCCCTGCCTGGACCCCGAACAGGAGGCCGGCCAGGACCCCGCCGCTCCACCGCGCCGCCACCAGGCCCACCCCGCACCCCAGCGCGGCCAGCACCACGGGCCCCCGGGCCACCAGGCCCAGCACCCGGCGGCGGTCGGCGCCCAGGGCCATGCGGAGCCCCATCTCTCCGGTGCGGCGCGTCACGGAGTACGACACCAGGCCGTACAGCCCCACCGCCGACAGGATCAGCGCCACCAGGGCGAAGGTGGCCAGGAGGAGGGTGATGACCCGGGTCCGGGCGGTGGCCGCCGCCACCAGGCTCTCCAGCGTGGCCACGGCGAACAAGGGCACGTCGGCCCGCACGTCCAGGACGGCGCCCCGGAGGGCGGGAATGATGTCCGCCGGGTCCCCGGCGGTCCGCACCAGGATGGTGCCGTACGGCAGGGGCGCCTGCCGAGTGGAGAAGTAGACCGCCGGCTCCACGGGCGCCTCCAGGGACCGCTGGCGCACGTCCGGCACCACGCCCACCACCTCGGCCATGTTGTCCTCGGAGGTGAGTTCATCGGTCACGGCGATGCGGTGCCCCAGGGCCGAGCCGCCCCCGAACACCTCCCGAGCCGCGGTCTCGTTGACCAACGCCACCGGGGGATCGTCGGGACCCACCCACGCCCCGAAGCCCCGGCCCTCCACCAGTTCCACGCCCAGGGTCTCCAGGAGGCCGTCGGACACGTAGTGGGTGACGATGCCCTCCATGTCGCCGTAGTCGATCACCGGCCCGTCGTCCACGCGGCGGATGCCCCGCGTCTCCAGACCCTGTCCCAGGGGAGGCCATCCGGTCAGCGAGGCGGACTCCACTCCGGGGAGGGCCCCCACCCTCTCCAGGAGGCCCTCGTTGAAGGCACGGACCTCGTCCTCCGGGACGCCGGCGCCCAGCTCGTAGCGGGCCGACACCACCCCCCCGGGCTCGAAGCCCAGGGCCACGCGGTCCAGGGACACGAAGGAGACCACCATGAGGCCCGCGCCCGCCACCAGCACCAGGCTGAGGGAGAGCTGCGCCACCACAAGGGCCTGCCGGCCAAGTGCCTGCTTGCCACGCACGTACCTGCCACGCATGAGCCTGCCTGGCATGTGCCTGCCGGGCGCCTGTCTGTCCGGCGAATGTCTGTCTGGCGAATGTCTGTCTGGCGACCAGGCGCCCCCGGCGCCGAGCCCCGACCCCAGCCGTCCCCGCAGTCCGCCCGCCAGGTCCGCCCGCGACGCCGCCCGGGCCGGCAGCGCCCCGAAGAGGAGCCCCGTGCCCAGGGCCAGGGCGAGCCCGAACAGGAGGACCGTGCCGTCCGCAGTTAGCGTCTCCGGCGCCACGAACTGGAGGCCCCGGGAGCCGCTGGTCTCCAGGGCGTAGGCCACGGCCCAGCGCACCCATCGCTCCGCCGCCACCGCCAGCCCCACGCCCAGGGCGCCGCCGACCGCCGCCAGGACCACGCTCTCCGCCAGCACCTCGGTAGCCAGCCGGGCCCGACCGGCTCCCAGCGCCGCGCGCACGGCGATCTCTCCCCTGCGGGACGAGCCCCGCGCCAGGAGCAAGCCTGCCACGTTCATGCAGGCGATGAGAAGGAGGAGCGCCGCGCCCCCGGTGACCGCGACCATCGAGCGGCGCGTGGTGGGGTTCTCGCGGGCGGCGAGGAACGGCACGGCGGTCATCCCGTGGGCGCCCCCGCCCGCCGGGTCCGGATAGGCCTCCGTGAGGGCCCGGCCCACCTGGGTCCCCTCCGCCCTCAGCTCCTCCACGCTCCCCCCCTCCGGGAGCCGTCCGATGGCGCGGAGCCAGTGGGCCCAGGCGAGCCGCAGCCGCCGCGGGCCCTGGACGAGTGGCGCCGCCGCCATGGGGATCCACGCGTCCGCGCCGCCCGTGAGGCCCTGGAAGCCGGGCGGGGCAACGCCGATCACCTCCAGGGACGCGCCCTCCACGGTCACCGTCCGCCCCACGACGCCCGGGTCCCCGCCGAAGCGGCTCTGCCACAGGGCGTGCCCGAGGACGAGGACGGGCGCCTCGGCGGGCGGCTCCTCATCCCCCGAGAACGAGCGCCCCACCACCGGGCGCACCCCCAGGAGCCGCATGTATGGGGCGGACACCATCTCCAGCCCGATGCGCGTGGGGTCGCCGGCGCCCGTGAGGGTCACCGTGGACAGCGCATAGCCGGTGAGTTCCTCGACCCCGACCAGCGCCGCCCGGGCCATCTCGAACTTCGGGTACGACCAGGGCATCGTGTCCGCCTGCGCGCCCGCCCGGGACTCCAGGAGGAGGTCCACCAGGACCAGCCGGTCCGCGTCCGGGTAGGGCGACGGCCGGAGCAGGACGCCCCGGAGCGCCGTGAAGAGCGCGGTGTTGATGCCGATGCCCAGAGCCAGAACGGTCACCACCACCGCAGCGTAGCCCGGGCTCCTCGCCAGGCGGCGCGCCGCGAGACGCACGTCCTCAAACAGTGCCCTCATCGTCCCCTCCCTCCATCGCCAGAGTGCGTGTTGCGCCCCCGCCACCGCGAAGCGGAGCGTGCCGGACCACGACCCCCGCCCCGAGATGACCCACAGCTCCGCCTCCCACTCAGCCAGCCAATCGGCGCGGCGGGAGGCCGCGACCACGCGGGAGGCCAGTCGGAGGATCAGACGGGCGAGGCGCAGGCTGGATCGAGGACCCGTCGTCACCGGCTGCCGCCTCCAGCCCCCTGCGCTTCGGGTCCCCGGGTGCCGTGGGCCGCGTCCATCCCGGTCCCGGCCAGGGCCCGGAAGCGCTCCAGAGCGTCGTCGAGGCGATCACGACCGGCGGCGGTGAGCTCGTAATAGCGCCGCCGAGGCCGCTTTTCCGCCTCGGCCACGTCCGCATCCTCCCACCGCCCTCTGACGAGCCCCCGGTCCTCCATGCGGGACAGCGTCTTGTAGACCGTCCCCCCGCCCAGCTCGGTGGCATCGATGATGTCTGCCCCGTACCTCCGCCCGTCCCGGACGGCCTGGAGCACCGCCGCCGTGACCAGTCCCAGCGTTCGGCCCATGGGTCCGCTCCTACTCGTAAATGTCAGGTACCTGACATTTATAGGGGATGTCGGATGGGAATGCAAGGCGGTGGGCTATCGAGGGTTGATCCGCGGTCTGGTATATTGATGGCGCGGGAACGAAGGCGGGTCGGCTACGAGATGGCGGAATGCCTCAATTCATCGTCGGATCGAACGGCATGCGCGACAACCGTCGGTACTCCGGCCCTTTCCGCTGAAGCACCCGGCTCCACAGAGCATCCGGCGCGTCGGTGAACACGTCTTCCTCTCGCGCCGGGTCGAGGATCCACGAGTCCATGGCCATCTCCGCCTCGAGCTGTCCCGGTCCCCATCCGGAGTACCCAGCGAACACTCGCGCTCGGCGGATGCCGGGCCGCACGTCCGCCGAGACTTCGCCCACGAGAAAGCCCACCGTGCCGAACACGAGGATGTCCGCCAGCTCGGGATGGGCGAGCTCGGCGAGGAGGACGGCGGCGGACGGCTGGACCGGGCCGCCTTCGAAGAGGGGTTCGCCCGGCCCCACGAGCGACCCCAGGGCGGGGATGGCCTCTTCCACCGTGGCGGCCAAGGGACGGTTCAGGACGACGCCCAGGGCGCCCTCCTGATTGTGCTCCCCCACCAGCACCACGGTGTGGCGGAAGTTCGGATCGAACAGGCCCCCGCTCGAAATGAGCAGGCGGCCCCGGAGACTTTCTGGCACGTGAGTGCGACTCGATGTTGGATGCCCTGACCGCCTCGCCAACGTAGACGGGTCTCGTGAACCGCGCCACGCCCGCAAAGGAGCGGCCCATGATGGAGGCCTCCCGGCCCACGGCCCCGACTCTGCTGCTACGTCCCTGGACGGTGGCGGACGCGGTCGCGCTTCGTGAGGCCATCGACGAGGATCTGGACCATCTCAAGCCCTGGTTGAACTGGACGCTCAGCGAGCCCGCGACGCTGGATCAGACGCGGGTCCGGCTCCAGGGCTATGTCGATCGGTTTCGGTCGGGCGAGGCCTTCTACTACGCCGTCACGCCGCTGGACCGGCCCGCGGTGATTCTCGGCGGAGCGCATCTGGCCTGCCGCGTCGGACCGGCCGCGCACGATGTCGGCTACTGGGTTCGCAAGTCGGCGGCGCGTCAGGGTATCGCGAGCGCCGCCGTTGCCGCGCTGGCCGTCCACGCGTTCTCGGAGCGGCTCGTCGAGCGCTTGGTCATCCAGTGTGACGTGGCCAACCACGCAAGCGCCACGATGGCGCGCGCGCTCGGCTTCCTCTTCGTGGATTCGGCGACCGTCGCGTACGTGGACGGGACTCCGCGCCCCGTACACCGATTCGAGATGGCCGGGGACGCCTACCACCTGCACGCGCCGAAACTCCGGGAGCGGGCGCGTCGGGTCCGCCTCGTGACCGATCCGGCGCCGGACCCCGTCGAGGACGGGACCGGGGAATAGCCCGTCACGAAGCCGCCGGCGGCACCGCCTCGACCGCCTTGCGATTCCGATAGCGCAGCACGCCGTACGCGATCTCCCGGGCGACCTTCGAACTGATCCACATCGCCGCCACGACGGTGGCCACCCACCCCGACACCACGAGGTCCGGATCCGGCTGGACGACGAACCGGATCCACAGGGCGAGGACGGCCGCCAGCGCCGCGCCCACCCCCCACCCCCACCTGCCCGCGCGACGCCGCGCGCGGCTCCGGCAGTCGTCGCACCAGAGCAGGCGGTCCAGCTCCATGGTATCCTTGACCTCGAGGCACCGTATGCACGTCGCCTCCTCGGGATACCTCTTCCTCCAGAGCTCGCTCACCCCCTTGCCTCCTCCGGATGGCCCCGCGCTCGGGCGGCGGTCACGGATGGCCTGGTGTCCTGTCCCCGAAGTTCGCTGCCATTCGGACGTCAGCGATTCCGCACGTAGTCGGGGTTGTACCGGAACTCCGTGTGATCCTCGCCCCAGCGCACGAGATCCTCCAGCAGGGACACCCTCCGGGTGCCGTCCCGGCGGGCCAGGCCCGACACGTTGAGCGCGCGCCGCCAGGTGATGGTGTTGAGGGCGGTCCGGGGCAGGAGGGCTCGCGCCACCTCGGTCCCGCCGGGCGCGCGAATCACCACCCGCACGCCGGCCAGCCCGGGGTGGTCCGCGAAGAGGTCACGGGTCTCCGCGCTGAACAGGTATATGTACGGGCCGACTTTGGCCCACAGGGTCCCGCCCCGGCGGAGCTGGTCGGAGGGCTGATAGATCTCCAGCTCGGCGACGTTGCCGTTCATCGCGACCGAAAACTCGGCGGGAATGCTGTAGTAGCCCTCCACCTCGCGCGCGCTCGGAACGGTCGCGTCCGGCTCGTCGCACGCCCCCGCGGCGAGCGCTCCCGCCGCTGCCACCGCGACCAGCGCGGCACTTCGAAGCCACGTCATCCAGCCCATCTCCCGCATCAAGGCCCCGCCGGCACCTCGGCGTGGACCGTCGTCATCACCTGAATCGTCGAATCCCCCCCGCCCGCCAGGCCCGGCGCCAGCGTGCGCGCCAGGGCGTCCAGAGCCGACGCCAGCACCCCGGGATCGTCCGCCGCCCCGGGGGCGCCCTCCACGATTCCGAACCAGAGCACCTGACCGCTGCGCACGTCCAACAGCGCGGCGGCGACCTCCGCGGCTCCGGGCACGCCCTCGGCCTCCGGACGGTAGCGGACCTGCACCGGAATCAGCGCCACATGGCCGTCCATGAGGGCCGCGAGCCGCCGGACCGTCCCGTAGATGGGGTCGCCCACACGCTGGACCTCCGCGCGCATGAACACCCCCACGGGAAGGCCCGTGAGGTTGACCTGAAGGCCCGGCGAGCTCCTCAACGCCTCCCGGGACTGATCGGGCAAGATCCAGGCCACGCCCTGGCCCCTGGACTGGAGAGCGAACGCCAGCTCCGCGTCCGGCTGCCCCGGGATCCCGGCCACCCCCTGGAAGGGAAAAACCAGCACCCGAGTGCCCACGAGGCTCGGAGCGGCTCCGGTGCTGTCGCCGGCGCGGGGCGCCCGGCGGGTCCCGCCCGAGCATGCGGATCCCGCCACGGTCGCCACGACCACGATCGCCAGAGCCGCCACCCTGAGGGGGGCGCCTGCTGCGGCTTTGCCGTGGCTCAGTTCGATTCCCACGTTCGCCTCCGAGTGCGCCGGGCCGGGCCGGGCGCCTGCCCGGCCTTCCGGGTAATCGATACGTCAGCGGCCTAGCCAGATAACGTAACGGCCCTTCGAGCCGGGGGTACAGGTGTAACCGCGACCCGGGGGGGCGTATGTTCTCCCGGCCGATGCGCCACCACCGACCGGACCCTCGCCATCGCCACGTCCGCCCGCACCCGCTCCGCTTCCGCCTTCGCCGCCCTGGCCCTGCTGATGGCGTGTGACGGCGGGCCCGCCGCCCCTGAAGCCGGCCGGCTGGAGTACTCCTCCGCGACGCTGGCCCTTGGCGAGGGGCGCCAGGCCATGGTGATCCTGCGGAACACCGGGGCGGCCGCCGTCGGACCCGTCGAGTTCTTCGCGAACGCGGTCGTGGACGGCGGTGGAGGGGCGGTCCCCGGCGTCGTGATCGGCGTGTCCCCCACCGACGTGTCCACGCTGAACCCGGGTGGACAGGTCTCCGTGACCGTCTCCGTCCAGGTCCCGGACGGCCTCCAGCCGGGGACGTACCGGACGGAGGTGGTGGCCCGGAGTCCGGACCTGAGCTCCTCCCTCGAGCTGACCTTCCTGATCGCCCAGGACCTGTCCGGCCTCGCGGCCCGGGTGGTCATCGGCCAACTACCGAGCACGTTGCGCCAGGGCGACGCCGTGCCCGTCACGGCGGAGATCCTGGACGCGGCGGGCTCCCCTCTGGAGGGCGGCCAGCTTCAGTGGCGGGTCAGCCCCGCCGGCATGGGCTTCTTCTCCGGGGACCGGTTCGTGCCGTACGGATCCGGCCCGGCGAGCGTCATCGCCCGAGTGGGCGGCACGGCGGACACCGTCGAGATCACCGTGTCACCCCGGGGCCTGGCGGGCTCGTTCCTGCGCGTGGGCCATGGCCTTCAGACGGACCGCTTCTCGTCGGACCTGTGGGTCCGGGAGGGCTACGCCTACCTCGGCTCGTGGAGCGCGCGCGGCAGCGGCGACACGCAGCAGCTCGGCAACACGCTCTACACGTGGGACGTGAGCGACCCCGTGACGCCCGTCCTGGTGAACGAGCTGCGGGTGGACGCGCGCACCGTGAACGACGTGAAGGTCCATCCCAATGGGAGGCTGGCACTCATCACCCACGAGGGCTCCGAGGACGGCCTCAACGGTGTCACGCTCCTCGATCTGTCCGATCCGGCGGCGCCGAGGCCGATCGTGCGCTCGACAGAGGGGCTCCAGTCGGGCGTCCACAACGCGTGGCTGGACGGGAATCACGCCTACCTCGTGGTGGACGGAGGCGGCGGCGGCCTCCGGGTCCTGGACATCTCGGACCCCGCGCTGCCCCGCACGGTGGCCTCCTTCTACGCCGGCACGAGCTTCCTGCACGACGTCTACGTGAGAGACGGGCTGGCCTTCCTGTCCCACTGGAATGCCGGGTTCGTCGTCCTGGACGTGGGTGACGGCAGGGCCGGGGGCAGCCCGGACAACCCGGTCGAGGTGAGCCGCATCTCCGAGTTGGGACGCCAGACCCACAACGCGTGGTACTGGCCCGAGACGGGGTACGTGTTCGTGGGCGAAGAGGACTTCAGCACGCCCGGCCGCATGCACGTCGTGGACTTCCGCGACCCATGGAACCCGCGGGAGGTCGCATCGTTTTCCGTGCCCGGCCAGACACCCCACAACTTCTGGCTGGACGAGGAGCGCGGCATTCTGTACCTGGCGTGGTACGGCCAGGGTGTCCGTGCCCTGGACGTCACCGGTGAGCTCCTGGGCGACTTGACCCACCAGGGCCGGGAGATCGCCGGCCTGCTCTACAACGGCGGCCCCGGCTCGTGCGACCGGATCGCGTCCACCTGCAACTGGGCGCCCCAACTCGAGGGCGGGCTCCTCTACCTCTCGGACGTGAACTCGGGCCTGGTGATTCTCCGGCCGGAGTTCTGAACGTGGCATCGCGGCGAGCCCGGCGCGCCCTGGCCCTCGCGACCACGCTGACGTGCCTGGCTTCGGGATGCGCGCGCGACGCTCCTCCCGGTCCTCGCCTCTATGTCACCTCCGGTTTTACCGACGAGGTGCTGGTCCTGGACCCCGCGGACGGCCGCATCCTGGATCGCATCGCTCTGGACCGGCGCCCCGCAGACCGGGACGAGCCCCACGGCGTGGCCGTGGCTCCCGACGGACGCCATTGGTACGCCACGGTGGCTCACGGTGAGCCGTCTCTCTGGAAGTTCGAGGCTCCGGGAGACCGCCTGGTCGGCCGCCTGAACCTCCCCACGGCGGGCGCCTCCCGGGTCGACGTGAGCCCCGACGGTGCCCGGGCCGTCGTGCCGGACTACTGGCTGGGCGGGCTGGGGCAGCCCAGCCGCGTCGCCGTGGTCTCGCTCCACGACATGACGCTGGTGGACGCGCCCGTGGTCTGTCCCGCGCCGCACCACGCGGCCTTCGACCCGGCGGGCCACCGCATCGCCGTGGTGTGCACCCTCAGCGACGAGATCGTCGTGCTCGAAGCGGACGGCCTGGATCTTCTGGCCCGCTTCCCCGTCGCCCCGGGCGAGGCGTCCCTGCCGGGCAACCCCCTGCACCGCCCCATGAACCTGGCCTGGTCGCCCGACGGCACCCGCATCTACGCCACCCTCATGCGGAGCGGGCTGGTCACCGCCTACACGCCCGACGGGGATGTGCTCTGGTCCGTCCGGGTCGGCGCCGCGCCGGCGCAGATCGCGCTCACCCCCGACGGGCGCCACGCCTTCACGGCCAACCGGGGCGACGCCAGGCTGGGCATCGTGGACACGGAGACCGGCGAGGCCCGGAGCCTCCCGCTCGACGGAGCCCTCCATCCCCATGGGGTGGCGCTGGACCCCGCGGGCACCACGGCGTACGTGGCCTACGAGGGCACCACGACCTCGGCCGGGGGTGTGGTGGCGGTGGATCTGGTGGAAGGCCGCGTCCTCTGGCGGACGCCGGCCGGGGTCTTCACGCTGGGCGTGGCGTACCGGCGCTGACGGCTGTCGCGGGCGTCGCGCTTACTCCGCGCCTGCTGCGCGCCTACTCCGGGCTGCCCGGGCTGCCCGGGCCGCTCGCCCCTTCCCCGCCCTCGCTCTCCGCGCCCTCCGGGTTCGCGTCGTCGAGCCGAATCGACACCGAATTGACGCAGTAGCGGAGTCCGGTGGGCTGGGGCCCGTCGGGAAAGACGTGACCCAGGTGGGCGTCACACTCGGCGCACAGGATCTCGGTGCGCGGGATGAAGAGGCTCCGGTCCTCCTCCTCGCGGATGGTCCCGCCCTCCCGGGCCTCATAGAAGCTCGGCCAACCGCACCCCGCGTCGAACTTGGCGTCGGACGAGAACAGCGCCGTGCCGCACCCCCGGCACCGGTAGGTGCCCCGATCCGTGGTGTCCCAATACTCGCCGGTGAACGCGCGCTCGGTGCCTTTGTCCCGCATCACGCGGAACTCCTCGGGAGTGAGGATCTCCCGCCACTCCGCTTCGCTCTTCCTCTTGTCGTCCGCCACGGGGCTGCTCCGGTTCGGTGGGCGCCGGGTCCGACGGCGCTCATACCCGGATGGGCCGGGGGCGGATCCCGGGGGACCCGCGCGGACGCCGCCAGGGGGTTGCACGCAAGCTATAGTGATACTACTTAGCTTACACTATTATCTAGTATCCTGACGGACGGGTAAACCTGGCGCGGAGGAGGACGCATGACGACGAGGATGACGACCCGCGGGTGTGTGAGGCGCCGGAGGGGGATCGCGGGCCGGATCATGGCGAGCCTGTTGGCCTGGGCCCCGGCCCCGCTCTGGGCCCTGAGCCTGGCCGCCGCGCACCCCGTCCCGGTCGAGGCCCAAACGGCGGACGTCAGCGGCACCTGGGACATGTCCTGGGCCAACGCGATCCGCCGGGAGCGGGATGGATCCGTCACGGTTCAGCGCATGTCCCCGTCGGTGCTCACCCTCGAACAGCGTGGGGACTCCATCGCCGGCACGTGGTCGCACGAAGTCGGGACGCCCGTCACCTGGACGGTGGCCGGAACCGCCTCCCCCGGGGGGGTCCGCATTGCGGCCCGCGAGATCCTGGAGGGAACGCGCCCAGGAGATGACGGAGCGAGGATCGCGGGCCACGACTGGACGGCGCGGCTCGCTGGGGCCGATCTCGAGGGTGACCATTGGATCCTCATCGAGCTTCCCAGCGGAGAGATCCGGCGGTCGGGGCCGCGCCCCTGGAGCGCCCGCCGACGGCCCGCACCCGTTGACAGGACCCCGGAACCAGCGCCCATTGGCCAGGTCCTTCCGACCGTCAACCGGAGTCCCGGCCATGAGCGAGAGCGTCCGTCACATCCCGTGGGAGAGCCTGCCCTGGGAGCCCGTCACCCCCTGCCTGCGCCGCAAGCTCGTCACGGGCGAGCGGGCCATGCTGGCCCAGGTCTTCCTGGATGAGGGATGCGTCGTCCCCAAGCACTCCCACGAAAACGAGCAGTTTACCTACATCCTCGAGGGGGCGCTCCAGTTCTGGCTGGGCGAGGACGGCGAGCGGGAGGTCGTGGTGCGCGCCGGCGAGATGCTCCACATCCCGTCCCACGTGCCCCACCGGGCGCAGGCCCTGGAGCCCACGCTGGACCTGGACGTCTTCTGCCCGCCCAGGGCCGACTGGTTGGACGGCACGGACACCTACTTTCACGACGAGGGCTGACCCGTGGACCTGGGCATCCGGGGCAAGCGGGCGCTGGTGGCGGCGTCGAGCCGGGGGCTGGGCCGGGCGGTGGCTGAGGAGCTGGCGGCCGAAGGGTGCGAGCTGTTCCTGTGCGCCCGGGGCGAGGAGGCGCTCGAGGAGGCGCGCGCCGCTCTGGCGGCGGGAGGGGCCACGGTCCACGCCCGCGCCGTCGACCTGGGGGAGGAGGGCCAGACCCGGGCCCTGGTGGGCGCGGCCATCGAGACGATGGGGGGCGTGGACATCCTGCTCACCAACACCGGGGGCCCCCCGGCTGGCCCCTACGGGGACCACGACCTGGAGGCCTGGCGCCGGGCCTACCGCCTGACCCTGGAGAGCGTCCTCGTCCTGGTGGACGGCGTTCTCCCGGGCATGCGGGAGCGTCGCTGGGGGCGCATCCTGAACGTCACCTCCATCGCCGTGAAGCAGCCCGTGGACGGGCTCATCCTGTCCAACTCCATCCGCGCCGCGGTCACCGGCTTCGCCCGCACCCTGGCCAATGAGGTGGCACCCTATGGCGTCACCGTGAACAACCTCATGCCCGGCTACACCCGCACGGAGCGTCTGGACGAGCTCGCCGAGCGGATGGCCGGGGGAGAGCACGTGGACCAGGCGGCGATCTTCGACCGGTGGAACGCGCAGATACCCATGGCCCGGGTGGGCGAGCCCCGGGAGTTCGGGGCCATGGCCGCCTTCCTGGCATCGGACCGCGCCTCTTACATCACCGGGCAGTCCGTGGCCGTGGACGGAGGGTGGATTCGGGGGCTGCTGTAGGGGGCGGATGTCCTCTCAGCTCCGGTGTGGGCGGGGGACGTTCACGATGGTGACCTTGTCGTCCGGCTCCCAGACGTGGCCGGACGCCAGCAGGACCTCACCCTGGGCATCCAGGGCCAGCACCCGCGGGACGAACGCGCCGTCACTGCCGGAGATAACGGGCTCCACGATCCAACGGCCGGTGTCCACCCGCACGATCCGGTCGGGCGGAGCGACGTAGAGGTTGCGCCCGTCGGGACTCAGGGTCATGCAGACCTGTCCGTTCCGGTCCCGCTTCAGCTCCGCCCGTTCTGCGACGGAGATGCTGCCCGTCACGGGATCGACGGTCAGCGACATCACCTGGAGCTGAGGCGGATCGATGTACTTGCCGCGCCCCTCGTGCCAGGCGAGGCAGTAGACGCGGGAAGCGTCCGGGCTGACCAGTCCGCCCAGGATCAGGACATCCTTGCCGAGCTCGTGGGACATGTCGATCTCCCCCAGTACCATCCCCTCGTCCAGGCTCATGACCGACACCCGCTCGAAGAAGTGCACGAAGAGCCGGCGCGCATCCCGGTCCAGCCCCAGGGGCTGGGGCACGTTGGGAAGCTCCAGAGCGAAGGGCCACTCGAAGGTCCGGACGACCTGGAAGTCCGCGGGGTCGATGACGACGACGTCCCGGTGGGCCTCCGAACCCAGGACCGACGTGACCACCAGCGCGCTTCCGTCGGGGCTGACCAGGAGGTTGGGGGAGGAGAAGGCGGTCAGCTCGCCCAGGGACAGCCCCAGGCGCGCGGCCCGCGTCTCCACGTCCAGGGCGACGATGGACGTGGTGTACCACGCCGATTCTTCGTCCTTCCGGGTCTGCACCACCGCGTACACCGTCCGACCGTCGGGGCTGGCGCACACGGAGCGGGTCGTGTGCTGGGTGCCGCGCTCAGGATCGATCACCGAGGCCAGGTCCACGGCGTCGTGAACATGGTGGTCCTTCAAATCGAAGAACGCCAGCTTCGTGGCGCCCCAGTCGTCCGTCTGGACCAGAACGGCGCGTGCCGTGCCTTTCGGCGCCAGGATCGCTCCGATGGGAGCGAACCCCGTCCCCGCTTGGAAGGCGCCCCCGATCCGGAGGGTCCGGCTCACGCTCACGCCCCCGGAGGCTTCCCGGGCCATGGACCCCCCACCCCCCCTGCGGTGCGCGGTGACGGTGATCTCGTCGCCCTTCCTGACGGACAGGAGGTCCGCCAGGGGGCCCTGCCCCTCGGGTCCGTAGAGCTCGTCGGGGATGTGGGCGCCCTGGAAGGACACCTCGTCGGCGTTGCGGGTCTTCCAGTGGAGGGTGGTGGTGCCCTGGGGGGTGCCCAGGGGGACGTTGGCCGGATCCGCCCAGAAGTCCACGACGGCGGGACCCGCATCCTTGACCACCTCCAGGGTGAGGAACCCGTCGTTGTAGCCAGGGACGTTGGCGTACTGGACGTACACGAGGGTCACGTCCGGTGCGTCGCCCACCGGGAGGTCCACCACCAGGTCACCCAGGACAAGCTCCACGCTGGCCCGGACCCCCGTCCCCAGGACCTCGTGGGACCTGGGTCGGATCTGCCACCAGGGGACGTCGCCCAGGGCTCGCTTCTCGATCTCCCAGTCGTCGCCGTGCTGTTCGGCCAGGTCCAGCGTCATGAACGCGGTGCTCCCGGGCGTGGTGAGGGCCCCGTATCCCGGCGGCGAGGCGAAGACGAAGGACACGTTGAAGATAGGTGGCCTGGGCCCCCACGGGGTGTCGGGAGACACGAGCGGGCTGTCGGGAGACGGGTTGCTCAACGCGAAGTAGAGTCGGTTCCGGATGGGGCTACCCTCGTCCTCGGTGGTGTAGACGACGTTGCCGCCCAGGAAGGTGTGGTCGAGGGCCAGGTCCCGGAGGCCGGAATGGGGGTTCTGCACCACCACCTTGAGCTGCACCGAGTCGTCCCGGAGCCCCGGGACGTTGCGGGAATCCACGGTGAGCGTCCCGGGGCGCGGCTGGCCTCCCACGCGCAGGCCGGTGATGGCGAAGGACACGCCGTCGCCGTCCCGGAGGGCCAGGTCCTCCCTGGGACAGAGCGCCCAACCCGCGAACGTCCCGCCGAAGTAGGCCGCGACCCAGCCTTCCGCGGTGATGTGGAGAGACGACATCTCCTCGTCGCTCAGGAGGTCGCCGAAGGACAGGTAGATGGACGTGGGCCCGGAGGGCGTGATGTCCCCCTCGGGCACGGGCACGCCGCCGCGCAGGGCCAGGTCCGAGCCCGTCCGGTTCGCCAGGAAGAGGGTCCGCTCGTTCCGACTCGGATCGTCCGTGATGAAGAGCGTCAGGCGGTCCAGGGAGAAGGCCAGGCTCGGGTGCTTGCTCATGCTCGCCGGGGGATGGGAGGGGTCGGGGCCCGTCACGGGCCTGCGGGCTCGTCGGGTGGCGCGTCGTCGCGGTTGAGCTTCAGCCAGCCCTCGGCGATGCGCTGCGGCGTGAAGGTGGTGGCGTTGGGGTCGATCTCGGCAATGGGGCCTTCGCTCCAGCCGTCCGCCCCTCGCTCCACCCAGGACCAGCGGAAGCCACCCTGGCGCGCCACGGGCAGGGCCAGGTGGGCCACGGGGGTGAGGACGGGCGTGGCCAGGAAAGTGGCGGCCAGGGACCGGAGGGCCTCGCCGTACATGTCCGGTGGGATGCGGATCTGCTTGACCGGGAGGAGGCCCGTGGTGGCGTGGACCGGAGCCCTGGGGTCCACCAGCATGGAGACCACCAGCGGCTCGGCGCCGGGCCGGCCGCGCACCAGGAGCCGATCCGCCCGGGGGGGCACCACCGAGCCGCCCCCAGCGGCGCCTGCCGCATAGAACGTGCGGTAGGCGTCGGGGCCGCCGACGTCCACGAAGTACCCGACCAGGCCGTCGTCGATCTTGGCCAGGTCCCCCAGGCGCACCGGGACGGCCACGTCCGGGAACCCCGCCGCGTCCCGGTCCTCCCCGGGGGAGTCGGCTTCGACCGCGGCGGCGAAGGCGCGCCACGACTGGTCCAGGGCGGGCGGGCCCTCCAGCTCGAGCCCCAGGGAGGCCCGCACCAGGGCCAGGGGACGGCCCAAGAGGACCGGGAGGCTCGGGTCGCCGCCCCCGGGCTGGATCAGGGTGACGGTCCGGTCGATGGCCGCCAGCAGGTCGGCCACGAAGCGGCCCGCTTCGGGGTGTCCGTGCACCCCCAGGGCGAAATCCCGGAGCCGGGGATTGGCGTCGGCGAAGACGTCATCGATGGGCCTGTCGAAGGTCTGGTCGCTCCCCGGGGCCCCCTGCCAGACGGGCCCCCGGGCACTCAGCGAGCCCAGGGCATTCCCACCGGCGTCGAAGATCATCAGGCTCCGGTCCAGGTGATTGAAGAGCACCCAGCCGAACACCGGCGAGCTGGCGGGGTGGCTGTTCATCTCCACCTGGTCGTCCGCCGCCGACAGCCAGCGGAAGTAGAGGCGAGCCGGCTGGCTGAGTCGAGGCGGCAGCGCCATGAGGGACCGTCCCGGATCGTCCAGTCGAGGCGTAAGGCTGCCCGCGCGCACGACCTCGCCGGGGGCGGGCGCCACCTCCCGCTTCTGCCCGAATGCGTCCACGATCCACAGGCGACGCAGGCGCAGGAAGCCGGCCCGGAGGGGGTTGTACCCCCCCTCGGGCACGGGCGCCAGCGTGTTCTCCTCCCCCACCGCCCCCTTGACCGTGACGTTGGAGAAGCGGGAGCGCAGGGCTCCGGACAGGACCGCCAGGGGGTCCGCCACGGCCAACTGGAGGGTCTGGCGGCGCATGACCAGCGCCTGGTGGAAGCCCCCCAAGGCCTGGGCCATCATCGAGAACTCCAGGTCCGCCCGGATGGCCCTCAGCTCGGCCGCCGCGGGGTCGTCGGGAAAGTCGTGGAGAAAGCGGTCGATCTGGGAGCGGATGTTGACCTCCGCGCCGTGCGCGAGCACCGCCGAGCCCCGGTAGACCTCCATGGGCGGAAGGCGCTCGGGGAAGGGCCCGGGATCCACCAGCTCGATGGCGTCCTCCAGGCTGAAGCGGTCGGCGATGAAGCGTTGGCCGTAGCGCTCCGCACCCCCGTCGAGGTTCCCGTCCCGGAGGGGGTATAGCTCCACCTCCCACTCCAGGGCGAGGGGTAGCCAGGGCGCCGCCCAGGGGCTCACGGCCAGGGGGGCCGGGAGGGTGCCATGGAAGGTCACGCCCCCGCCCCCGCCCTGTTCGAAGAGGGACTCCTGCGCCTCCCGGATGTCCTTCCACAGCTCGCCAGGATCCGCGCCTGCGGCGGCGTGGGCCAGGATCCAGGCCTGGTCGGGGTCCAGGAAGAACGCCTCCCCCACGAGCCCGCCCAGGACGTCGGCGACGGCCGCGTCCGGGGGCGCCGCGGGGTCCGGGATTCCCGGGAGGTCGCCGGTCCGCACCGTGAAAAGGCCCGATGCCACCTCCATGCGCGTGATGAGGGCCGAAGGCAGCCGGCACCTCAGGTGGCCCCCCTCGCCCGGGCTCTGCCCGCCCCTGCGCCGGTAACGGGCGAGGAGGTCCTCCCCGGCCAGGAGTACCACG
>Ga0214471_10001768_pt1 | contig 17063 bp, 13 predicted proteins | sample RVTome_5_FD_207665 | JGI IMG/M metagenome (GOLD analysis project Ga0214471, IMG submission 207665) | Soil microbial communities from uranium-contaminated site in the Upper Colorado River Basin, Wyoming, United States - RVT142D155 | ecosystem: Environmental > Terrestrial > Soil > Contaminated >... | reverse complement strand
CTGCCAGTTATTTTGCTTTTAATCGCAACATCTCTTGTAACAGTAATAGCCCATGAAGATCTTCCTAACTTATTAAATAAATATTATTCAATCATTGTTGTGTACCTCAATTTTGTCATGGGTGTTGTTGGAATAATTTCGGTCTTTGCTTGGTTTCAAATCGAAAAGAAAAAAATTACCAAGATTCCAAAAGTATTTGCATGGTTTCCTTTAATAATAATTTTATTTTTTATAATGTGGAATGCTCAACATGTGAGGTTGGATCTTATACTTAAATCAAATCGAGAACCATACTTAATTACTAATGATATTTCGCAAATAGTCGACTTAACTGACTCAAGCCAGCCATCCTGGGGACGCATTATCCGCTACACTCCCGAACCCTTTAACGTAATGTCAGTCGAAAATCAGCCCTACCTCTTCTATCCCAATCTCGGCACATATTTCGAAATTCCCGACTCTTTCGGCTACCACAACCTGGCACCAGCACTGCGATTCAATCAGCCACGAGATATCCAGCGCGACGCTGTGATTGAAAACCGCGGTATTGTCTCATTTACCGGCAACATCGATTTTAAATCATTGCGTACACGCCTTCCCGGAGCGAGATATATCCTCACAGACACAACACTCGATGATTTACCGCTCGTCCTGGAAAGCGACGCGTTCAACGTCTATGAAATCCCCGACGCTCTCCCACGAGCGTTTAACACAAGCGATTCAGGCAATCTCGCGGAAATTTCCGATGCTGAAATAGTTCTCGACGATCCTGGCCACGCGATAATCCGCAGCAATTCAAATAATGGCAAGGTCCTGTTTTTCAATGAAGGCTACGCGAACGGCTGGACAGCTGAGGTCGGACGCGGCGAAGTCCCGATAACCGAATCACATGGAATAATGATGGTGGGACTCGGCGAGGGAGAGGGTGTAGTCGAATTCAAGTACCGTATGCCGGGACTCGCGGAAGGCATTTTGATTGCCACACTTTCATTCTTACTTACTGCAATATTCGGAATCGCAGCTATTGTAATCAGAAAATAAACCCGGAACCCGAAACTGGTGATTAAATGAGGTATGGAAATCCCGCGCCCCGGCGTTCAGGATTTTCATCTTGCTTGTACATTATGCCACAGCGACGGATTCCTATCACGAATTCAGGAATCTGTTATAATCCCAAATCTGCAAATGTCTGAGTCCATGAAAATTAAGCCGGCCGCGAGAGCGCGTGGACTGGTTGTCATCCCGGGTGACAAATCCATTTCACACAGGGCGCTGATCCTGGCGTCGCTGACGTCGGGGGTCTGCACAATTGAAAACCTGTCGTCGTGCGAAGATATCCAGTCGACAATTGGAGCACTGAGGTCGATAGGTGTAAATATTCAGCACGAGCATAAGCACAACACGGTAAAGGTGCATGGGACGGGCGGAAATTTCACGGCTCCTGAAGGCCAGATCGATTGTGGAAATTCCGGAACGACAATGCGCCTGATGATGGGACTTCTGGCGTCGCAGGATTTCGAATCTACATTGATCGGGGATGAGTCGTTATCGGGAAGGCCGATGAAGGCGGTGGCTGACCCGCTTATCCAGATGGGTGCCGGAATCTCGCTTGCCAATGATAATTACGCTCCGGTAAAGGTACATGGCGGCACGCTTCACGGTATTTCATACAGTGCAACCGTCGTAAGTGCCCAGATGAAATCGGCGGTTATTCTCGCGGGACTTATGGCGTCCGGATCGACGATATACCACGAGACACTTCCTACCCGGGATCACACGGAAAGAATGTTATCGCGTCTTTATGGAAGCGACCTTATAACAAGCGATAAATTATCGGGAAAGGTGCAGGTTAACGGTGGACGGCGGATACTGAATCCGTTTGATATCGTAATACCGGGGGACGCATCGTCGGCGGCATTCCCGATCGCTCTCGGTTCGCTCCTGCCGGAATCGTCGGTCACCGTTCCTTTCACTGGATTGAATCCCGGGCGTATCGCTTTTTACAGGCACCTGCAGGCGATGGGTGGTGTGGTGGTTCTTACGCCGGATGCATCCGCGACGAGCGCTACTGCAGGGGAGCCTGTAGGGGATATAAGCGTCCAGAGCGCTAAGTTGAGAAATGTCCCGATCGATCCGGAGCGGATCCCTGCCCTGATCGACGAAATTCCCCTGATTTCAATAATTGCCTGCGTGTCGGATAACGACTGGGAGATAACCGGTGCCAGAAGGCTTCGTGAAAAGGAAACAGACCGCATAAGGACCACGGCAATCATGCTTCGCGCGCTGGGTATCGAAGTTGAAGAGCTTGATGACGGATTACGCGGTCCGGGAAATCAGATTCTTGCGGGAGGAGAGATCCTGACGGCGAAGGATCATCGTATTGCGATGAGCGCTGCGGTGGGAGCGTGGAGGTCAAAGAATGAATCGGTAATTCACGACACCGATTCGGTAAAGATAAGTTATCCGGGATTTTTTCTATCGATGGATAAAATTCTTGAATATTAAATCGTCACTGATTTTATTTTTCCACGGAAAACAGTGTATCACTGGAAAATGACCTCCAAAACAATTAATGTTATAGAGTTGAGCCGACTGGTTGTGGAATCAGATTACACCTGCATTTGTTGATGAGAAAGGAACCGCCACCGGTAACCTCTAAAATGCGTGTCGCATACGTACAGACCTCCCCTCGTCTGGGCATGACCCGTGTTAACCTCGAAGAGGCGCACTCGCTGATAGAAAAAGTGAGTGACGCTGACCTGGTCGTGCTTCCGGAACTTTTTCATTCCGGATACGCGGTCAGGGATAAAGCGGAGGCTGAATCCCTGGCGATTTCGGATGATGCGGGCAGCGAGACCCTGTCGATGTGCCTGGACGCGTGCCGGAAATTCAGGATGGAACTTGTCGCTGGAATACTGGAGCGGTCCGGAAAAATTCTGTACAACTCGGCATGGCACATAAATTCAAATGGCGTCGCCGGGGTATACAGGAAAAATCATCTGTTCAACCTGGAGAAAAATATTTTCGAGCCTGGAAATGATATTTCTCCGATCACCAATGCCGGGAAGGCGAGGATCGGAATGCAGGTCTGCTTCGACTGGGCGTTTCCGGAAATGTGGGGCAGGCTCGCATGGGGCGATAATGGCAGGAACGGGGTGCATATAATCGCGCACCCGTCGAACCTTGTCCTGCCGGACGCATGTCCGCTCGCCGTCCGGACCAGGGCGCTCGAGAACAGGATATTCATCATTACCGCCGGACGTGTGGGTGTTGATCCGGGCCCGGATGGTGAGATCGAGTTCAGGGCGGGAAGCAGAATTATTGCCCCGGACGGGTCGGTACTTGCTGCCGGACACGAATGCAATCCTGAATGTGATATGGTTACCATAGATCATGAATGGGCTGAGGATAAATTCGCTACGCCGAGGAATCATGTGTTGAATGAGAGGTTCATGGCCGAAGTCGAAAATGTGGAAAGGGAAAATATTCTACAATGACACTTACCGGGGATAAGAATACTTTGAGCGAAGAAAAAGCAGAATTAATCCGTCCCGATTTCCGCAACTATGTCGCGATCGATATCGAGACTACAGGATTAGAGCCCGACCAGAGTTCGATAATAGAACTCGGGGCTGCGAGGTATGTGGATGGCGTAGAGGTCAGCGAATACCACACCCTGGTAAAGCTGGATGGGATACTTCCGGAAAGAAACCGTAGATTGACCGGAATTCAGCCTGAACAGCTTGAGACCGGAAAAGACCTCGCCCTGGCGCTTGGAGAATTAAAGGAATTTACCTCGGACAGCCTGATTATCTGCCACAACTCGAAATTCGATCTTGGATTTCTCGGATATCACATGGAGCAATGCGGCATTGAGCCGATGATGAATCCTGACCTGTGCACGCTGCACCTTGCCGCCATGGTTCATCCTGAACAGGAAACCCTCCAGTTATCCGTATTGACCGAAGAGTGGGGGATAAAGTCGGATGAGACCCATCGTGCGCTCCAGGATGCGCGCAGCGCAGGATTGCTGGCATGGGAATTGTTCGGAGAGATAAAAAAATGGAAAAAGGAATTTGTTGCTCACCTCGCAACATACCGTGGAAAGAGCGATGACGCGATATTCGACCTGCTGGAAAACATCAGCGGGGAGAAAGAAAAAAGTTACGGCGATTACAGGCTGGATCTGAATATATTCGCTCCTTTGAAAGAACCGGGAGGAGAAAATGTCTATCAGGCGTTTCCCGGGTCTGAGCGCGATGATGTCGAGATCGTCCGCGACGAGATCCTGCAGTCCGAAGTTTCTGAAGCATTCGCCCGCGGGGGAATAACATTAATTGAAGATATACGGCCGGGATCTATCGGGGCAACCGGAAATCTGTCGCCTGAAGACATGGACGTTGAGAAACTATTTATCGGATTTCCGGGTGACGAAGACATCCAGAAAAAAATCATTAAGAATGATCGTGGAACGGACGGTGGTGGAGACGGGGCGTTCTATTTCGGGAAGCGCAGTGAATACATCTGCATGCGACGGGCGTTCGATGAAGATGGCAAGCCGCGTGGATGGATAGAGCTGAGCCCGTTCGAACGGACCGTACTTGTCAGGTGGCTCGCTGGTACAAAAACAGGCCGTCCCGACAGGATCAACTGGTGGTTGCTGAACAATTTTTCCGGCCTGAAAGGAACATTCAATTCGATCAGCGCGGCCGGCCTTGAATGTGTAGGCCCGGCGACGCCGCATACCGGAACATGTTTTGTACAGATCGCCAGCAACAGGGCTCAGAAAGCGAGCAAAATCGTTGTCGATCTCAGGCATCTTTTTGCCGCGACAGATGGAGATTTCGGGGCGGAAAGGACAGCCGGAAAATTCAGGCACTGCGTAATTGAAGGAGGAGGAAAATTATCCGAATCCGCAAGAGACGCATGTACAAGGGTCATTGAACTTGATCCGCTGGAACGCCGTGTTTCCTTGGTTTTAAGTAACTATAAAGGCATCGATGAAAAATATGTCGAATCTCTTAAATCCGTGGAATCGTGCCTCAAAGATCTGATCATTTCGGCGCGCGATCTGCTTCATTCCCAACGTGAAATAAGCAATTATTCAGATTCAGGCACCATCATGCTGGAGAATGATTCGTGGGATTACGACGATTTCCTTTCACTGGGCAAAGCTCTCGATAATAGCTTTGAAGTTCTGAACTCAGCCGGTTTAACTCTCCGCGACACGATCGATCTCGATCCGGACTTCCGCTCCCTTGGAAATATACTGCTTAACGCCGCGGGAATTTTCAGGGATTTCCGAAACATTCCCGAGAACTGGCACGCCTGCCTGCAGGGAATGCCGCTCAGAAATCCGAAGCGAGTGTCGCTCAAGCTTATCCCTCTCGATGTCGGACATGCTTTCGACAAATTGAGACAGGAAGCGTCTGGCGGAATTGTGATTACCGGACGGTACCTGCGCTACTCGGATAATTTCGATTATCTGAAGAGGCAATTAAGGATCGAGCAGGGAACCGATATTCAGGAAAAAGTAATGCAGGTGCCGGAGTCAATAATTCCCCCACTGTTTATTCCTGATGACATTACGCCGCCGTCGGCAAGAACGAATAAAAAATATCAATGGCAGAAATATATCGAGCGGACGGCGAACCTTCTGCGCACACTCGCTGAAAGCCTCGAAGGACACACGGTCGGCGCGTTCAGCGCCCATCACGACATGAAACAGGTCCGTGAAGCGCTTGGGCACAATCCGCCGAACGGGTCGATCGTACTCGCGCAGTATAACGATGGCACCCGCAGCGCTCTTGTAAGGGAATACAATGAGAATCCGGCGACCCTGCTTCTTGGAGGGCGCCATTTTCTTGACGGAATAGATTTGTCACCTGCGGGATTCACCGTGCTGGTTGTGGTGAAACTTCCATTTTCTTCCCCCGACGCTCCTGTAAACAGGATGGTAATGCAGGCGGCGGAACGCGATGGGCTGGATGGCATCAGGACACACCTGGTCCCGATGGCTGTCGAAATGACAAACAGGTGGATCGATTGCCTGATTCCCGGCGCGTCGAATTATTCTCCAGACAGGAAGTATCCATATGGCGCTGTGATAATTCTCGATCCGCGTCCGACTTACCAGGACTGGGGCGATGAATTGATCGGGGCACTGGTGGCGAAACCGGTCGTGCAGGTTCCGTTCAGGGATATGCTGTCTCAATTGAAAGAATTAAAGAAAAGGTGGACAGAACAGGTTCGGAGCAATTCCTAATCAGATTCCAGCACCAGGAATACTATCAGGCTGTCATCCTGGTAAATAATTTCGTACTGCATTACATCCCTGAGAAATACAAGCGGCTCAACATCCTGTCCCGCCCATGGGGCGGCGCGTCCGGTGGCATTCGCGGGGATGGAGAATTTTTCGTCCAGCCTTGTTTTTGCGGCGAACGGCTGGTAAACGATCATATCAACTCCGAGATCCGCTGACATTTCAGGCGCCCAGTTGAATGACATGAAAAATTCGCGTGCGCCATTCGGAGGATACGATAACGCGCCGTTCACCGTCGGAATTTCATGAAGGGTCTGCTGCAGAAGAAATTCACGCCGATCGAGGTGCAGGGGAAACATCACGATCAAGTCGGGCGGCTCATCGCTGCCTGTGGCATCCATGTAAAGCGACTTCAAATTTTGTAATTCGGGATGCTGGTATTCCTTGCCTGAAATTGTGAGCGGAATTGTAAGCGTCTCGAAAATTATCAGTGCCGGCACTATCCAGAGAAATATTTTTCTCCAGACCTGAGGTTTGTTCACCAGGATTGAACCCGCCAGCCATCCCGCGACACTCATCGCGATACACAAGGTCAGCGGACCGACAAATCGGGCAGGGATACGTATCAGGTTCAACCCCGGTATCATTGACCATAGCCTGAACGGACCGGGAATCGATGTCGGCCAGATCACAGGACCAAGGGCAAGTAAAAACATCACCAGTCCAAGCAGGCACCAGGTACGTGTCGTCGGGGTTCTGTCTCTCCATGACAGCAGTCCGAGCAAGGCTGAGATGATTCCCAGCGATGCGACTCCTTCCGTCATATTCCCGGGAATGAGAGACTGGAATTTCGATCCGATCGCTCCAAGTACCGGATGAGTCGGGCTCGGAATCAGAAGCCATATCGGATTCAGAAAATATGCCCCCCCGATTCCGATCGTCGAACCCGTATTTGAGTCTGAAAATTCCCTCACCAGTTCAACCAGGTACGGGGTAAGTATCGCGACCGAAAGAATCCATGGAGCCAGAGCGCGGATCCATTTTGTCTTACCTGAAAGATCACTACTCAATTTAATCTGGCCGATCAGGAAAAATCCGGAGAATACAATTCCGATGAAAGCCACGTTATACCAGTGAACCAGGGCTGCCCCGATAATTGTCATGACGGCGAACAGGCCGTCCCGCCAGCCCCCATCCCGGGTGTATTTAACCAGGTAATAAACCCCTATCGGCAGAAATCCTGATGAAACTGTCCCAAGCTGGGACAGGTGCATTGCGTGATGGATACTGAACCCATAGATGACGCCGGCTATCACGCTGGCAGGTCGATTTCCCGTAAAATAAAACGCGAGGATATACGCTCCCCACGCCCCGAGCACGTAATGCCCCAGCAGGATCACATTGTAAGCCGCGAATTGCGACATGAATAAACTCAGTGCCGCCTGGAAAAAGGCGTTCAGCGGTCCGAAATCGTGGGTAAGGAGGGATGCGCCGTTTGGGGCGTACTGGTACGGCGTCCACCATCCCGACAAGCCGGGAGTTGACACGGCTTTCGCAAACCACCAGCCATTCCAGATAAACTGGAAACCGTCTCCTCCAAAGGGGATACCGTCGTTCATCCGCAGGACCAGCGGGAATGTTACCACCAGCGAAATAATGGCGAATGAAAACAATACACCAAGCTGCGACTTAGCCTGTGGGCTCATTGACCCTGGATTATATCAGTTTTGATGAATAGAAGAAGTGGATATCAGGAGCCGGAAGAATCTCCCGCCAGTTCTCTTATGGCGTGTTCTTCCGTCTCAAAAATCCTGAAAATATTTTCAAGCTTGGTCATCTCTATTACATCCATTGCAAACGTACCGACATGGCACAGCGCTAGAAATGCGTCAGTCGAATTATTTTTACTTTCAGCGGCCAGGTATCTGAAAATCTGGACAAACACTCCGAGGTCTTTCGAAGTTATGTAATCCACAAACTCCAGATTGAATAAGACCTTGCAGGTGCCACGGGAGGCTACCTCCGCGGTCACCGTGGTTTTCAGCTGATCGAGGCTTTGCGGTGTAAAATCGCCTCTAAGCCTGAAAACGTGTATCCCGGAAATGTATTCATAGTCATTCAGTTGGGTCATGATCCGATAAGTCTCCAGCGGATAGAATTTTTACCCTTCTGCCTGCTATTTGCACCCTGTTGGACAGAACAAGGTTGATTGCCTCACTATATGCGATGTGTTCCTGTTCGAGAATTCTTGCCGCGAGGGTATCTTCCGTGTCGTCTTCTAGAACCCTTACAGCTTTCTGAACTATTACAGGACCCATATCTAGGTCCGGCGTAACAAAATGTACCGTGCAGCCGGTAATTTTAACTCCCCAGTCGAATGCCTGTTTCTGTCCGTGAAGTCCGGGGAAGCTTGGAAGCAGCGCAGGATGGATGTTCAGGATCCTCCCGGGAAACGCCTCCAGCAGGGTGGTTCCGACGATCCGCATGAATCCTGCAAGGCAAACCAGATCTACATTATATTTCTTCAGTTCCCTGACCGCATCCGATTCCCATCCTTCCTTATCTTTTTTTCTCCATGGAATATGCCTTGTCTCGACGCCGGAATTCCTGGCTCTTTCCAGGCCATATGCATTTTCCTTATCGGAAATTACGACCGAAACTTCGGCGTTGAGTTTTCCCGACGCGCAGTTATCGAGGATTGCCTGGAGATTGGTGCCGCTTCCGCTTATGAGTACCCCAAGTTTGCCGGGATTGTCTGACATGATGTGCCCCCGTGACTTCAGGGGCAGATTGTAACACAAATGAATATACCGGGGTGACCTGAATCACTCTTATAATTCCATGTATAATATGCGCCGATATTCTAAACACATGCGACAGAGGAAAATATGAAATCGATACTCAAATCAGAACCAGTAAAGTTTCTCACGGTGATTCTTACAACGATTTTACTTACAACATTGATCCAGTGCACGACAACCAGTGGTAATGAAGAAGCCGATTCAGTCTCAGCAGACTCAACAGGCAAATCTGGGGACGAAGTCCCGGAAGGATCCACAGTTAATCAGGAGAATGATACGGGTGATCAGAGCTCGGATCCGCGGGAGCTTCTCGACAAGATGGTACTGGCGAAAATAGGGGATTCCAATCTAACGATCGCTGATCTTTTAAAAATGCCGGAAATTTACCAGTTGCTAAATACCAGTATCATTCCGCCTAAGGTTATTGTCTATGCCGCTGAAAAAGCCGGATTGTCGGTCTCAGATGAGGAACTAGAGGCGGGAATAAAGGATTATACTGCTGGATTCGAAAGTATCGATCAATACTATGAGTTGAGTTATCCCGAATATCTTCCAATGGAAGTGAGGGAAGCGCATCTGCGAAATCGTATATATGAACAAAAAATTTATATCAAGTTAGTGCACCTGAAATATGTTGATGAGTTCGGGGAGCCTTCTGAAGAGGAAATCCAGGAACGGTACGCCAAGAATGCCCGATACAGGGATCTGATGGGACATCAACTTGGCGTTGATCCACAATCACTGACAATTGACGATGTGAGGGACCTGATTGTGGATGAGATCGCAATGGAATGGATGAGCACAAGGGCAGCGGAAATGATGGATAAATGGAGTGCTGAGCTGGGCATCCAGAATTACCTGGAATATTATGGCGGCTACGGTGATGATATACCAGGTCAATCAGGCGAGTAACTTTACACAGAGCTGGCGGACTTATAATCTGTAAATCACCCGGAAACAATTAAGGCTTCAGGTCAATCGCAAAAAAAATCCCCCCTGATCAACAGGGGGGAGTGTAGTTTAGTTGAAATACGAGCTTTAGAACTAGGTCAGCTCTATTGCGACATCGAAAATACTCAGGAAATATCCGTCGGTTCCATTTCCATGAAGGACAATGATAAGATCTTCTGATCCTCCAAAGTTACGAACGTTTCCTTCAACCCTCAGTGGATTGACAGTTGACAAATCGTCGGAAACATCGAAATCCCCAGCGGATGAGCCGGCATTAGTATACTTCCTTAATGTCGGAGTTCCTGAATCGTCATCGAGAACAAAGATATTACCTACCGCATCCTGGCCAATATCCTGTGGGAGTGTGAAGCCACCATATGTCGGGCCTGTCTGGAAGTATGCATAAGAGTAGCGTTTTTCAACTCTGTTCTCAGGAGCCTTCTCAAGGCACCAGATATATCCATTGATATTATCGGTTTCGGTACCTATCAGATAATCCTTATGGATAAAGGAGGTTCCGGTACCCATGGTAATGATGTAACCGCTGGCGCCACCATAGGTTGGGGGCTGCCAGAACCACCATATAATGTAGTTGGGTCCAAAAGATGTGCCGTATGGCCCACCATGATAATTATTGGGGGGGCCTCCAGCAGTTGAACAGGTAGGATCCAGTGACCAAGTGAAGTTTGAAAACGATGTATGGTTGGATAATGGAGCGCCTGCAGCACTGAATGACCGGCTGTAGAATGGAGCGACAATGTCGTTCTGTACAATGAAGTCTCCATTCGGGCTTGCGTCCAGATATCTGCCATTTGCACTGGTAGTTGCCAGTAGTGCGCCGGTATCGTAATAGTCGGCCTCAGTGTACTTGTGTACCTCACCATCACTGTAAAGGACGTACAAATCTCCATCGCTTTCATCCAGAGCAAGGTCGTAAGCGTCAACACCGGATCTCAATTCAAGATCTTTCATCTGATGCGATGTAACATCGACATCGACGCAGCAGATTGATTCTCCGCCGACCCCGTCAAGCACTTTGACACAAACCTGGCTGTAAACGCCGGCTGGGAATGTGGCGATCGGATTGGTTTCGGTTCCTCCAACATAAGGATCGCCAAATACGCCGTCGTCATTGAAGTCCCACTCAAATGTGAGCGGATCTCCATCCGGGTCTGTTGTGGCTGACGCATCGAATTCCGCCGTCATTATGCCTTCCCAACCTTCGATCGGGAAGACCGTAACAGCCTGTACGTCGCAGATCGGATCCTGGTTGTAAGGTTCAGTCGCGGTGTACAGAGGATATCGGAAGTAAGCTGAAAGAGGATCGCCGTCAGCGGTGTTCGGTACTCCGAAATCGTTGCCGTAGCTGTAATCCGGGTACTGAAGAACTACCCAGTATTCATTGCCTGTTGTGGTGAGAACGGCATCTGACGGAATCTCGAGAGAATAAGTTGAATAGGTCGGATCTCCACCAGATACAATTACGCCGGGATCGAATGTATGGTGCGTGGCCAGCACATTACTTTCGATAATGATTGTTGAAGGCTGCCCGTAATATCCACCGACTGAAATGTCGAGGATCAGGTCGCCGCCATTGTCACCGGGATCAACATAGTAAATGTTATCGGTGATAGTGGTGCTGATCACCATTGCTTCAACTGTGTTCGCGGGATGATCTCCAGGATCTTCGCCTTCCCAGGATGCTACGATAGCGTAGTTATATTCTACGCCACCGGCAAGCGGGAAACGAAGATAATAATTCCTGGTGTTGCTGGAACCGCTCGAGAAGACCATATTGTCTCCACCGGTCATATTCCAGTCCCATGCATCGTCCTGGGCGCCAAGTCCGTCGCCAAACAGTCTGTAAGGATTAACTGTTGCGGTTCCGGAGAAGCCAGCGGTAGCGAATGCGCCCGGGGTGTATCCAAAGAGTCCGGGGATTGTGAATTCCTTCGGGTTATACCATCTGGTGTAACCGTCCGGACCGCCGCCCTGTTCGTCATCAGGATCGTTGAGCATGGTGGCGTCAGTACCGTGCGCACCATACTTCTGGGAAGCGTCGTGGCTGAATGAACTCGAACCGTTGGCGATGAAAACGCCTCTTACATCGTAACCATCGTACTGGGGAAGTCCGGCAAGCGGATGAGTAATGGTTACATCGATGTCGACATCCACGTAGTCCGGACCAACCGGAGTTTCGAGAATGTTGAATGCAAGGTTAGCGGGATTCGAATTCACGAAATCGACAACATTGGCGTTGAAAGCAACGCTTCTGTTGGCAACCGCTTCTACTTCGCCTGTCTCAAAGTTGAAGTAGATGTCGTAATAGCCCCAAAGGGTGTTTGTAGCAGACGTATCGTCTACTGTAGACGCTGTTATGCTGGTATCCGTACCTGGAATCACCGGGGTGCCGGTTCCGCCACCGGAACAACTAATGGTGAAAATCAGAGTAAGAAGAATAGCTAACAGTGCCACTGTCCATCTATACATACCTATCTCCTTTTGTTAGAAATTTTTATACTTACCAGGATTCCCTGACATGAAAATCCATATCAGGTCCGCCTTCATCGTCGAATATTTTGGGATTAATCTTCTAGCGCCATAATTATATTAAATTATCTTATAAATGTAAATAAAAAAAATAACTTATAATAATTTTTTAAAAATATCGAAAAATTAAGATATTCGCTTTTTCCTGTTTTCGGCGCGGATTTGACATTCACAATGATTTTATAAATAATTGAGAATAATTCTCATTAGCGAATGCATATGAAATCCGGGACCAGCATAAGAATGACCAGCCAGCGACGCGTTATTCTGGATATCGTGCGGGCATCCAGAACTCATCCCACCGCTGATGAGGTTTACGAGAGAGTGCGCCGGAAGCTTCCTAAAATCAGCCTTGCGACGGTTTACAGGAATCTGGAAGCTCTCTCCAGGGAAGGTCTGATCAACAAGCTGGAGCTTGGCTCTTCACAAAAACGGTTCGATCCGCTCATTGATGATCATTATCATATCCGGTGCAGCATCTGCCATAAAATTGAAGATGTCCCAAAACAGCCGGGACAACAAATCGATTCGATGATCAAAAAAATCTCGAAGTATAAAATCACGGGACATACGCTGGAATTCACAGGAATTTGTCCGGAGTGCCAGAATTAATTATATTGCTAAGATGATATATCATTAAGTATTTCAAGGGAAGAAGTATCGGGGTTATGGTACGAGTTACGCGTGAAGCACTGGAGGAAATTTATAACGCTTTGAACAGGCGGGAATTTGTCCATCCGGATCCGGTTGAGTTCCTGTATCATTATGATGATCCTGTCGACAGGGAAATTGTCGGGATGATCGCGTCATCACTCGCGTTCGGTAAGGTGTCCCATATTCTTGCAAGCGTCAGTAATATACTTGCAAGGACCGGATCACCTTCGGGATTTCTCGAACGGTCGGGACCGGCAAAAATTAAGCGATCGATGGATGGATTCAAACACCGGTGGGCTACCGGCAATGATATGGCTGCGATGCTTACAGGGCTGAAAAAAGTAATTCGGAAGTACGGTTCGCTTGAAAATTGCCTCATGAGCCATCTTGGCCCGGACGATGAGACGGTACAGGATGCGTTGAACGGTTATGTCGGCGAGATTGTTGCCCAGTCAGGAGCGGGATATTCATCGCTGTTGAGTGAGCCGTCAAGGGGATCTGCCTGTAAAAGACTGCATCTTTTTTTGAAATGGATGGTTCGCCACGACGATGTGGATCCGGGCGGATGGGATAATGTTCCGAAGGAAAAATTAATAATCCCGGTTGATACCCATATGTACAGGATCTGCAGGGGGCTTGAATTCACTGAACGAAAATCGGCGAATCTGCTCACGGCACTTGAAATTACGCGTGAATTCAGGAAAATAAACCCCGACGATCCCGCACGGTACGATTTCGCGCTTACGAGACTGGGTATCAGAAACGAGCTTGATCCGAAGGAGTTTATCGATCAATGCCTGCGTGAAACCGCGAGCGCTGCTTAGTGATGGAGATGACATTATGTATTTGAGTAAAAATTTGATTAAAAGAGTATTTTTATATACGCTAACTATCTTAACTTGTATGACCGTAGTGGATGCTACGAGAGGAGAAGAAATGACTGACTTAGCTACTCTTGCAACACAGGAGAGAACCGGATTGGTAACTGTCGGTGGGAATCCCATTACTCTTCTGGGTAATGAAGTAAAGCAGGGCGACCCAGCTCCTGACTTTACCGTAACAGGTAACGATATGAAGCCGATTTCGCTGAGCGATTTTCGCGGCAAACTGATCGTGCTCGCGACAGTTGGCTCACTGGACACCGGTACCTGCGATGTCGAAACAAAAACATTCAATGAGAAACTCGCGGATTATGGCGACGGGCTTGTCTGTCTGGTCGTAAGCTGCGACCTGCCATTTGCGCAGAGACGCTGGTGTGCAGCAGCTGGTGTTGAAAATGTAATCACTGCATCGGACCACAAGGACACGGAATGCGGATTGAACTATGGAGTCCTCGGTAAGGAAACCAGGCTTCTTGCAAGATGCGTATTTGTAATCGACCAGGATTTCGTGGTCCGCTATGTACAACTGGTGCCGGAAGTCTCGAACGAACCGGACTATGCGCCGGTGATCCAGGAAATTGATGACCTGATAATGTAAGCAACTCTTAAAATAAATATTCCATTAATTTGATTGGAGGAAGATGATGACGTACACAACAACGAAGTACACGGCTAAGGATTATTCAGCCCTGAGGGGTCTTCATGCTATAACCGACGCGCAGGTTGAAGAGCATCTTAAGCTTTACAACGGTTATGTGAACAGGACAAACTCACTGTTCGAAAGGCTCGCCGGGATGGTAAACGAAGGACAGTCGGCCGATGCTGCTTACCAGGAACTCAAGAGGCGTACCGGATGGGAATTTAACGGCATGAGGCTTCACGAGTACTATTTCGACAATCTCAAGCCCGGTGGTACAGGAGATTTAACCGACAGCACGAAATTTGGCGACGCGATCGCGAAGCAGTTCGGATCTGTCGAAAAATGGAAGGAAGACCTGATGGGAGTAGCGAAAGCACCCGGAATCGGCTGGGCGATCACGTACCAGGACCCCGATAACGGACAGCTATTCAACCAGTGGGTAACCGAGCACGAACAGGGCCATCCGGCAGGCTGCAAGCCTATCCTGGTTCTCGACCTGTTCGAGCATGCGTTCTCCGTATACCTCACCCCGACACAGCGCGGAAAATATCTCGAGGATTTCTTCGCGAATGTCGACTGGGACACAATCTCAGGACGGATTTAATCGCAAATGCCCCTTGACGAAGCGGCAATCATGGTTTAAGTTGAAATTACCGACTAGAAGATTGTTGTAGTGAGGAAAGTTGCAACAGACCCGGTTTCCAGACCGGGTTTTTTTCTATCCCATTCTGCGGAAAATTAACGCAGATGAACCTCCTCAGGGAAATGGCCAGAACACGACAATACTTCCATGATCATAAGATGGCGTAGCGAGATCTTAAGACAAATCTCCTCCTGAAATGGTGGATGAGTGTGTCATTCGACGAGCGCTTCATCGGGCTTTTCTTCCAGAGTCCTCCTCCTGCTTTTTCTGCTTGGCAGATTTATGCAATTATTCCGCTTCCTGACCTTTAGCTCTTTATCCCCAACGGTACAAGTGATCCTGTTTGTCCTGATTATCTGCATTGCAATTTTTATCTACTTTATCGGTTACACAATAATGCTCCGATTACTTGCCAGACAAATTCGCGACAAAAGACGTCAATCCTGAACTCTTATTCAAAAATCTCTGCCGCCGGACAGATATCAACCAGCGGACATTCCCCGCACTTCGGCCTCTGCGCCTTGCACACCCTTCTTCCATGCGTGATTATCTGCAGGTGGAATGGATACCTTAATTTCTCAGGCACGATCGACATCAATACGTGATACGCATGCACTGCCGATGCTTTCTCCGTAGTCAATCCCAGCCTTGCCGATAACCTGTGAACATGCGTGTCCACCGGGATTACGGGACGATGATACGCGAAAACCAGAACACAGGCGGCGGTTTTTACGCCGACTCCCGGAAGCGATGATAACTCCTCAACAGCTTCATCGATCGGCATAGTTCCAATGTCACCGAGATTCCATCCGCCGTACCTGTCCTTAACTTCTTTCAGGATCTTTTTTAATGCCCTTGATTTATTACGGGCGAGTCCGCCTTCCCTGATCGTTGCTTCGATTGTTTTTACATTGGCATTGAGTATGTCATCCCAGCCATGGAATGTTTCCATCAGATTTTTATAAGCCCTGTCACGGTTCAGATCGCTCGTCGCCTGCGACAATAACGTCAGCACCAGTTCTTCTACCGGGTCGAGTTTTTCCTTCGGGACAAACGGCCCGTGCAATTTTTCAAGGCGTCTGGATATCGTGCGGATGCGACGTGTGTTCGCGTTGGGACCTTTATACTTTCCAATATCGATTTTTTTCATCCGTTAAAAAAGTTCAGATGTATCTTCCCGTATTTTGTCGAGTACCGACCAGTCCTTTGAGTACGTGGTGGTCGCAAGATCATAATAGGTTTCTGCCAGATTAAAAAGTGCCACGGACTTCCTTTTTTCCGCCAGGATATATACGTCATGCAGCCATCTGATCGACGGAAGTGATTCCGGATTACCTGTTCCTGCGATTTGATCGGGATTGTAGAGCCATTCGGCGAGCAGAAAGTAATAGTAATAATCTGTTATATGCGGCATTCCATTATACGCCTGCTCCAGAAATTCAATAGACGACGGATCTTCGCCGAGCAACAGCGCGAATCCAAGGTCAAACTGGAATTGAGGGCAGTCCGGATAATGCTCGTTATGTCCACGGTAGACTTTAATAACGTCATTATATAATTCATCGGCATCGGGATACGATGGCGATAAAAGGTGAGTGGTGTTTCCCGATACCCAGTTGTACCGTAACTGAAACGAAGTGTCGTAAGGAGCCAGGATCATTCCGCGATGGTACGTTTCCAG
>Ga0214471_10001767_pt1 | contig 17064 bp, 15 predicted proteins | sample RVTome_5_FD_207665 | JGI IMG/M metagenome (GOLD analysis project Ga0214471, IMG submission 207665) | Soil microbial communities from uranium-contaminated site in the Upper Colorado River Basin, Wyoming, United States - RVT142D155 | ecosystem: Environmental > Terrestrial > Soil > Contaminated >... | reverse complement strand
ACAGTTCTCGAAGATGGTGACAGCTCTGATTTAATAATAGCAATCGGACATATTGCAAAATCAATCGGAATGACTAAAATTGCGGAGAAAACAGGAATGAGCAGACCAAGTCTTTACAAAGCATTATCCGACGGAGCAAAACCACAGTTTGGAACAATAATGAAAGTATTGAAAGCCATTGGCGGACAAATCAATGTGAAACCAATGTCTGCCTAAAAAAAAGACACTATCCTAAAAAGTGTGTAAGTTAAAAATAACCTGGGTTGGATCTTTTAATTAGAGTCTGACCCTTTTTTCATAGATTGTTAAGAACTGATTGAGGATAATGCCCCAATTCCTGATTGGCATCGACCATTTTTTGGTCGCTTCCCTCAGTGCCAAATATACGGATTTCATCACAGCTTCATCCGTAGGGAAGGACAATTTGTTCTTGGTGTACTTCCTGATCTTTCCATTTAGGTTCTCAATCAAGTTGGTGGTGTATACTATTTTCCTGATCTCCAAGGGAAACTCGAAGAACACGGTAAGCCCTTCCCAGTTGTCTTTCCAGCTTTTAATGGCATAAGAATATTTGCTTTCCCAAGCCTTTGCAAAGTCCATCAGGGCCGCTTCTGCTGCCTGCTTTGTGGGTGCGTTATAGATATTCTTCATATCCCTGGTGAAGGCTTTTTTGTCCTTCCAGACAACATATCTGCAAGCGTTCCTGATTTGATGGACGACACAGATCTGTGTCTTGGATTCAGGGAAAACAGTTCCAATAGTGTCTGTAAAGCCATTAAGGTTATCGGTTGCCGTAATGAGCAGGTCTTCAACGCCACGGGCTTTGATATCGGTGAGCACGCCCATCCAAAAGGCTGCCGACTCGTTCTTGCCCAACCAAAGGCCAAGCACTTCTTTTTTGCCATCCCTGCGCAGGCCCACTGCTATATAAATAGTCTTGTTGATGACCCTGGAGCTCTCCCGCACCTTGAACACAATGCCATCCATCCAAACAATGAGATAAACGGGCTCCAGGGGCCTGTTCTGCCAAGCAACGATATCATTGGTAACGGCATCTGTTATTCTGGATATGGTACTGGTGGAGACCTCAAAATTATAGACCTCCCGTATCTGTTCTTCTATATCGCTATTGCTCATCCCTTTGGCGTAGAGCGATACAATAACGTTCTCTATGCCATCAACCATACTTTTACGTTTGGGAACCAACATGGGATTGAAACTCGATTGGCGGTCCCTGGGCACCTGGATCTCGGATTCGCCAAAACTCGTCCTTACTTTCTTTTGGGTAAATCCATTACGGGCATTATTGCCTATGGCCTTTTCGTGTTTGGGATAGCCCAAATGGCCATCCAGTTCGCCCTCCAGCATCTTTTCGATGCCCCGCTTTTGTAGCTGCTTTAAAAAGCTTGTGAGCTCGTCTCCAGTCTTGAACTGTTTTAAGAACCCATCGTCGAATAAATCTTCTTTCTTCATTACTGTATAAAATTTAAAATTAAACAAAAAATAGCTTGGGTCATGACCCAAGCTATTTTTTTAACTTACACAGTTTTTGAGATACTGCTTAAAAATGACACACTTTATGAGATAGTCCTTTTTGGTTTTAAGGTATCCCTGTCAATATCTTCCAAAAGTTTTATTTCTTTTTCAATGAAGGGGTCATACCAATCTGCTTTTTCTTTAGCCCACTCTATCCATTGTTTGTTTTCTTCATTCAAGGTATTATTCTTTCTAGCAAAATCTTGAAACTCTTTAATAAAACTTCTTATATATTGGGATTTGTGCCATCTTGTAGCTGTATGGAATAGGCTTTCAAATTCCAACAACTCTTCAACCTTCTTTTTTTGTAACTCCTCCTTTTTTTGTCGAAGTATTTCTTGTTTTTCATGCCATATTTTATTGGCTATTTCATGTTCTTTATCTTCTTTGGCCCTCAATTCAATCCAAGCTAAAATATCTGCAAGCTTATCTTCCAATGGTTTGGTTTTTGTATCTGACCATTCCCTCAATGGATACGTTCTATCTATTTTTAGGCTTAAAATTCCTGTTGGTTCCAAATCATGTTCATCCCAACTGTAGTTTGTTTCTCGTTTTACTCTCTTATTCTTTTCGGTTAATCTTAAATGGTATCTTTGTTCAAATACTATTATGGTGGAATGACTTGAAATCTTTACGGTATGACCTCGCTTTTCCATTAACTTTAGCAGTGTGTCCATAAATCTTAAAGCTCTTGAATATATCTTGTCAGAAACATTAACACTCAAGGCATTTGTGCTATCTAGTTTCTTATTCCAATCTCTTGTTCTGTCTCTTTCTTTTAATTCTTTATGGTATACCTGTGTCGCAAGGATATATTTATGCGGAATGGATAACCTATCAGGTACTTTGAAACTCAATTCCTTATTGCTTTCAATCTCTTGTTTGATTTTTGCCCTTTCAGAATTTGGATGATCGATTGATTCTTGTCCTTCTTTACGAATATATAGTTCAATTTTGACTGTACCATCGCCTTTAGGGAGTTGTTCCTTTTTAACTTTTTTGTTGAATTTTAATTTGGACCAATAATCTGATTTTGGTAAAGGAATATTATGCTTGATGCAGATTTTACGCAATCCATTATCTGAATAAGCATATTCTTTGGATAATGTAGTTAGTGGTTTAGACCAAACCAAATTGTATAGTTCTTCTCGTGATACTATTTTAATATTTTCAGACATTACTATAATTCTAGTACCATACCATCATATTCTATAGGGTTATCACCAAACCGTTCTATAAGTATTTCTCTTAATGCTATGAGGTAGAGCATTTGCGTTCTAACACCTGTGATACCCATTTTTTGTTGCTTAAAATATGCCTCTGCTAATTCTTTATCGGTTTTAGTACTAAACCCATTTTTATAATCATCTATCACATTTTCTATCTTCCAGATTTAAATTTGGTATTACTCCTTTTATCATTATAAATGGGTTTTAATGCGTTCTGCTACGGTTTTAATAATTTCTTTTGCCTCCGGTTGATGGCCTTTTTTAATTTGATGCTCTACACTGTTTTTCCATGCACGTTCTACATTAGCCAATTTTGAATCATCTATTAAATCTTCTGGTGATTTGTATTCCAAGTTTTTATGCTCCATTTTTTTGAGAAATATTGGCTTGATGTTTTTCCAATCTGCCTTGTTAAAGTCTTGTGTTAAATGGTAGAGGTCATAAAAATCCCTTGGTGCAGTATATGAGCGTTGTAATAGTGCTCTCAATTTCTCACTTACTATTTCATTGATGCTATAACAATTGCATTGTTTTTCGACTGTTGCCTCATCGGAATAGGGATGCATAATGGTTCTCATTTCAGTATTTAGCAATACTAACTCATCGGTACTGACTTCCAGTTTTATTTTAGTGTTCCAACGGTTATGGGGTGGTGGCGGTTGGTTTTTAGAGTGATTAGCTCCCCAATGTTTTATTTTTACTTGAAACCCTTTAGGTTGATCATTAAAAAGTACAGGTTTAACTGGCTCAATATAGAATAGAATACCTGTTTGTTCTGTTACTTCATTAGCAACCACTTCAAGTGTTTTTTGTTCTAAAACAAAATCCTTGTTTAAAGCTGTAAAATCCAAATCTTCGGAAAAGCGGTAGTTTTCAATGTAACACTTGCGTAAACAAGTTCCTCCTTTAAATACCAAATCGTCTTTATTATGAGCTACAAAAACCGACAGGAAATGCCCTAATACATAATCTTTATCTACTGTATCTGGAGGCACTTTCCATTCCTGGGCTTTTTCTACAATTTCTTTTTGGAGAATCATTTAATATTCATTTTGAGCCATTTGTAACAGGTCATTATAACTGATGTTTAAACGCAACTTCCAGTCACTTACAAACTCTCCTTGCTGTAAACCACCTGCATCTATTAAGCTATATTTTTTGTTCACCTGTGTTTTGGCATAATTGATAAAACCATTTAGCCTGTTACCGTGAAATACCTCTGCCAAAAAGCCCATTCGTTTTGTAACCGCTATATTGTTGTAGGCTCTGGTATATTCTATTAACTTGTTATTGGTTAGATTGGCTGTTGCAAATGCTTTTATAAGGTCTGCAAGATCGCCCGCATACCGTGTTTGGTCAAAACAGTCTATCAAGGTCATTTCTATATCTGTTATGGGAAAGCTATTATCGCCATAGCCCTCCTGTAACAAGCCGATGTTTTTATTTTCTTTTACCGTCACAAATTTTACACTTGTCCCTAATATTTCTGTACTCCTTTTTCGTTGGGTGGTCTTTACAAACAACGTATTGGGGAATCGCTCTGTAAGCCCATGGTAATGCAATGCCGACCAATAGGCTATGGCACTGTTTTTACTAATAAAAGTTGCCAGTACATTTATATTGGTATAATTGCTTAAGGTATACATCCCTCTTTCTATTCGAACCAATATCTCCTTATCTACTAAATTTTCAAGAATTTCATTTAGGTTTTCAAACTTTTGGTTAAGTTGTTGTTCAATATTATGCATATTGAAATACAAAATTTCATGGGCATCCAACAACTTCATAAATTGAAGTTGATTACCATCTAAATTTTTGGATATGTATACACTATCTGCCATTTCCTTTTGTGTAGCGATAAGACCTAAAAATTAGGTCTTTTTGTTACATGATTGGTAAAGTTAGGAAATAATTATTAAAAACGAATAAAGTCATCAAAAAAGTAGATGTCAAATTACCTTTTGTGTTTAAATAAACCCCGAAAATTGAGGTCTATTGTTACACAAAAGGTTATTAATGTATGTTCTCTTTTAACTGCTGCTCTTTTACAAATTTTGATACCGTTAAGCGATGTACCCCTAAAATTCTGGCAATAGCAGAATACGATACCTTTTTATCGAGTAGTTCTTTGATTTTAAGTTCCTGGCCTGTAAGTTTTGTTTTGGATGATTTGCAGCCTTTTGGGCGCCCTAAAATAACTCCCTCTGCTCTTTTACGAGCCAGGGCTTCTTTGGTGCGTTGTGAAATTAAATTCCGTTCTATTTCTGCTGATAAGCCGAAGGCGAATGCCAAGACTTTGGAATTAATGTCACTGCCTAAACGATAATTATCTTTAATAGTCCAAACTTGAATATCACGATTCATACATTCATTAAGCACACCCATAATCATTAGTAAGTTTCTGCCCAAACGGGAAAGCTCGGAACATATAAGTATATCTTCCCGCTTCATTCTTTTTAGGAGCTTTCCCAATTTGCGTTCTTCAACCTTTTTACCTCCCGAAATGGTCTCTTCAATCCGTTTATTCACTATCATTTCCTGCCGTTCACAAAAGTGATTAATCTCAAAGCGTTGATTTTCTACTGTTTGTTTGTCTGTGCTTATGCGAATGTAGCCGTAAATCATTTTAAATGTGTTTAAATTATTATTCAATTTTCCTTTAAATCAAACGTAAGCTGTCTAAATTAAATCTATGCAATAAAAATGACTGTAAAATCAGCGTTTATTTAGGCAACAGGCGACAAAGTGTCATTTTACAAATAATGTAGTTGGGTAGTTTTAAGTGAAATTGAGCAGAAAATAAAAACTAAAATTGAAGCGGTTGGTGTACCGTTGAAAGAATGGAATATAAATATTTGCCGAGGAATTTTAACAGGTTATAACGAAGCTTTTATAATTAACGGAAAGAAAAGGGATGAATTAATACAAGAAGATCCAAAATCTGCTGAAATAATTAGACCTTTATAATAGAACTCGTTTAAGTTTTTTGCTTCTTAGATGTACTTTCATTTTCAACAATTTTTTACACCTCAGATGTAAAAATCGATACAGAGGTGTAAATGAGATTTAATAAAAGTACGAAAATAGGTGTATTAATAGAAAATAAGATTTTAGAAATTATTAACAATAATTTGATTTACAGTTATTTAACATCAAATTAAATCAAATAAAATTAAAATCTATTTACCGATGCAGAAATTTGCAAAAATATTCCCCAACAAATCATCATTGGTAATTTCACCTGTTATCTCACCAAAGTGATACAGGGCTTGCCTAATATCTATGGCCAACAAATCACCGGACAATCCAGAATCAAGACCTTGCTCTACTTTTTTTATTTCCCCAAAAGCCTTTAAAAGGGCATCGTAATGGCGGGTATTGGTAACGATGGTCTCATTATTGCGTAACGCTCCAGTGTTGATAAGATTTAAAAGCGAATTGGTCAATTGTTCTACACCAAATCCTGTTTTGGCAGAAATCAATTGAATATTTGGGATTTGGGATTTGAGATTTGAGATTTCACCATCCGAAATCAAATCCACTTTATTGGCCAGGACAATCAAAGGTTTTTGAGGGTATTTGTTTTTAATCTTCCCTATTTCAACTTTCAAATTCTGAATTCTGAATTCTGAATTCTGAATTAAAGAGGCATCAAACAGCATAATGATTACCTGTGATTGCTCTATTTTTTCAAAAGTTTTTTTAATCCCTATACTTTCAACTACATCCTTGGTGTCTCGAATTCCTGCTGTGTCAATAAACCGGAACCCTATGCCACCAATGGATATTTCATCTTCAATGGTATCCCGGGTGGTTCCCGCAATTTCTGAAACTATGGCCCGTTCTTCATTCAATATGGCGTTTAACAAGGTGGATTTACCTACATTTGGCTCTCCAACTATGGCTACAGGAATTCCATTTTTGATCACATTACCAACGGCAAAACTGTCTGTCAGTCGTTTCAGTACAAAACCAATGCGTTCCAAAAGTTCCTTAAACTGTTTGCGGTCAGCAAATTCCACGTCTTCTTCAGCAAAATCAAGTTCCAATTCTATCAACGAGGCAAAATTTAAAAGTTCCTCCCGTAGTTTGGCAATCTCCGATGAAAACCCACCGCGCATCTGTTGCATGGCTATTTGGTGGGATGCCTCGTTATCACTTGAGATCAAATCGGCTACAGCTTCCGCTTGGGAGAGATCCAATTTACCATTCAAAAACGCACGAAGGGTAAATTCCCCGGCGTTGGCCATTCGACATCCATTGCGCAACGCTAATTGTATAATTTCTTGCTGGATGTATAAACTGCCATGACAGGAAATTTCGATGACATCCTCACCTGTATACGAATTGGGGTTTTTGAAAATAGTCAATAAGACTTCATCCAAAATGCGAGGCCCATCCACAATATGTCCCAAATGCACGGTATGTGTCGGTTGCTTTTCTAAAGCTTTTCCAGAAACCGATTTAAAAAGTTTTGAAGCTATAGGTAGGGCTTCATTACCGGACAATCTGATGATGGCAATGGCACCACTGCCCGACGGCGTTGCAAGAGCGACTATAGTATCGTTATGGACCATGCTTGTAATTTTTGTAAAAGTATTGCAAAACGCCATTTGAACCTAAAATCTGAAGAATTCTTTAAGAATTAATTAAGATTAAACGCTTAGTTTCTTATGTACAACTTGCTATATTTGTATGCAGTTAAATGATTTCAAACATGAAAATTTTTATTAAAACTCTATCGATTGTTCTTTTGATTACATCTTGCAATACAGAAGTTAAAAGGGATGGTTACTTAATCCATGGAAATGCCAAGGGAATTTACAACGGTATTCGAGTTTATCTTAAAACTTTGGACCAAAATAACAGACAGGTCGATGTAGATACCGCCATCGTGATGCATGAAAAATTTTCATTTGAAGGCAAGGTTCTAGGGCCTGAAATGTTTTTCCTCTATGTTAACAGTGTCAATGGTAATCTTCCAATAATTATAGAAAATAGTGAGATGACCATTGATATTGATAAAGACAATCTTGCGTCTTCAATTGTTCATGGGTCAAAAACAAACGAAGCATTAAATGCCTATAATGAACAATTGAAGGGTCTCAATGATAAACGTCGTGAAATTAGCTTGGCGTTAAGGGAAGCCGCTCAAACAAATGATAATGAAAAAACAGCTTTGCTTAACAAGGATCTTGCCGAGATTAACTTACAAATGGCGAATAAACCATTTGAATTCGTTCAGGATCATGGGGATAATTTTTATTCATTGATCCTGTTGGAATCGATGTTAAAAAGAAAAAATGAAGACCTTCAAAAAGTCATAGATACGTATCAAGGATTGGATGAAACCCTAAAAGCATCAACAAAAGGGAAAGAAATTTTGGCACAAATTGAAAATATTAAGATAATTCTTGAAGCTCAAAAAAGGACCGAAATAGGCGAAATTGCTCCTGAATTCTCTGCTCCTACACCTGAAGGTAAAATGTTGGGACTTAATGACATTAAAGGTAAGGTCACTCTTATAGATTTTTGGGCAGCTTGGTGTGGACCCTGTAGAAGAGAAAATCCAAATATTGTAAAGGTTTATGAAAAATATCACGATAAAGGTTTGGAAATTATTGGTGTTTCCCTAGATGGAAACATGAGACAGACCGACCCAAAAGCGGCCTGGGTTAAAGCCATTGAAGATGATAGACTTACCTGGCATCAGGTTTCCAATTTAAATTATTTTAATGGACCCATTGCCAAAATGTATAATATTCAATCCATTCCTTCATCGTTTATTTTGGATGCTGAAGGAAAAATAATTGCAAAAAATTTGAGAGGTCCTGCTCTTGAAGCGAAAATAGCTGAGTTGTTGGATTAAAATAAGAGGTCATCCAAAAAAATTTTAGATTGTCAACCTGAACTCGTTTCAGGTTCTCATTAATATTAAAGGTCGATTTTAATGGATTCTGAAATAAATTCAGAATGACAGATTTACTATTTTTTAAACTTTTAGATTATAGCTTTCCTGCCTTATGCATGATGAACAAAATAAGGATAGGAATTGCCAACAGTCCAACCATAAGTAAATTGGTTTGGAACAACCAAGGTGCCAAAATAAGTGTTACAACATAGCCTCCAATGGCACCACCAAAATGGGCGTCGTGACCAATATTACCAAGCTGTCTTTTCATGCCATAAATGGAATAAAGCAAATACCCTATTCCAAACACATATCCTGGGATGAAAAAATTTATTTCCATATACGGTTCAAATAATATAGCTGAATAAAGAATTCCAGTAACAGCACCACTAGCCCCAACAGCACTATAATGATATTCGTTTTGGTGGAAGTAAAGAGAAAATAAATTCCCCAAAAGAAGACTTATCACATAAACTAACAAAAAATAAAAGCTATCCAAATAACCAATTACAATAGGTGCAAAAAAGTATAACGTAATCATATTGAACAACAAGTGTGTTGTGTCCACATGCAAAAAACCTGAAGAAAACATCCTTATTTGTTCTCCACGCCTTATACTTCCAATATTAAACTTATAGCGTTCAAAAAAACCATAATCCCCAAATCCTTTAAAGGACATCAATGCATTGGCTGCTATAATGACCATTGTAACTGCACTTAAATTACCCATTTACTCTTAACGTTTAACTAGATTAAACCTATATTTGTTGCAGCAAATCTAATATTAAAAAATGCAATTTCTAGTTTACATTTTGGTTTATCCTTTTTTATGGGTCATCTCCATTCTTCCTTTTAGGTTGTTATATGCTTTTTCAGACGGGCTCTACATATTGGTTTACAGGGTCTTTGGGTACAGAAAAAAAACGGTAAAGGAAAATTTGCGACTGGTTTTCCCTGAAAAATCAAAAGAAGAAATCAACACCATTACCAAAAAATTCTACCACCATCTATGTGATTTGATGGTTGAATCCATTAAATCATTGACGATCTCTGAAGCTGAGATGAAAGAGCGCATGGTTTTTTCTAATATTGAAGAAATCCATAAAATGGAAAAGCTCAATAAAAGTTTCGTTTTGATGTGTGCCCATTACGGAAGCTGGGAATGGATTTTTATTGTTCAAAAATACGTGAACCACAAAGGATATGCTATCTATAAACGCCTTGCCAACAAATACTTTGACCGATTGGTAAAACGAATAAGGGCCAAATACAACAGTTATTTAATTACCACTAAAGAAACCGTTCCGACTCTTATAAGTGCAAAACAAAATGGTGAACTTACTATGAATGGCTTTGCTTCCGATCAATCCCCAAAACCACAAAAAGCATTTTATTGGAGCGATTTTATGGGCATTAAAGTTCCTGTTCATACTGGAGCAGAAATGCTGGCCAAAAAATTGGACATGGCGGTTATGTTTTTTGGGGTCAAACGCCTGAAAAGGGGGTTTTACGAAACTACATTTAGGACCATAACCTTAACCCCAAAAGAATATAAGGATTATGAGATAACGGATATTTTTTTAAGATTGGTCGAAGCACAAATCCGTGAAGCACCCGAATATTATCTGTGGACCCACAAACGCTGGAAACATCGCGATAAAGTTCCTGTGGAATTTCAATAACTAGAGTTCAAACCAACTTTGGATCGGAAGATCTTCAGACGTTTGGTTTGAAGATTTATGAACAAATTCGTTAGTGGAACTCACATAGTCATAATCCTTTGCCCAGGTCCTATGATACTTTGCAACTGCCTTAATACTGTCACATATCAAAGCCATTTCTTCGTCTGTGGTTGTGGGGTGAATGGATAAACGGATCCAACCCGGTTTACGCATCAATTCACCTATCGAAATTTCTTTGGTAAGCTCGTGGGAGGTTTCATAATCCACATGAAGCAAGTAATGTCCATAAGTTCCAGCACAACTACAGCCTCCACGGGTTTGAATGCCAAAGCGATCGTTCAACAATTTAACCCCTAAATTGTAATGCAGGTCGTCAATATAAAATGAAAATACACCCAATCTATCCTGATGCTGACCGGCCAAAATGTTCAGATTTTCAACAGCCTTTAATTCTTTAAAAAACACTGAAATAAGCTCATGTTCTCTTCGTAATATGTTTTCAACCCCCATCTGTTCCTTCAACTTTATGACCAAAGCGGTCTTTATGGTCTGCAAAAAGCCAGGGGTTCCGCCGTCTTCCCTATCTTCAATGTTATCAATATACTTATGTTCACCCCAAGGATTGGTCCAACTCACCGTACCGCCACCCGGGCAATCCGGAATCATGTTCTTATAAAGCTTTTTATTGAAAATCAAGATTCCCGAAGTTCCCGGCCCACCCAAAAATTTATGAGGCGAAAAAAATATGGCATCCAAGGATTCCTCAGGATTTTTCGGGTGCATATCGATATCAACATAAGGTGCCGAACAGGCAAAATCGACAAAACAAACACCACCATGTTGGTGCATTAACCTGGCAATGGCATGATGGGGCGTTTGAATTCCCGTAACATTGGAAGCCCCAACCACCGAAGCAATTTTTAAGGGTCGATCTTTATACTTTACCAACAATTTTTCAAGGTTTCCCAAACTGAACAGGCCTTCTTCACCCGGAGGGATCACTTCCACCTTCGCTATGGTTTCAAGCCAAGAGGTTTGGTTGGAATGGTGTTCCATGTGCGTAATGAATACCACTGGACGAATTTCGTCTGGGACTTTAGTAAATTTTCGAAGATTTTCTGGAACCTTTAATCCTAAAATCCGCTGAAATTTATTGACCGCACCCGTCATTCCGGTTCCAGTGGCAATAAGAACATCATCTTCGTTACAGTTCACATGGGATTTTATAATTTCCTTGGCTTTATGATAGGCCTTGGTCATGGCCGTTCCGGAAACGGTCGTTTCGGTATGGGTGTTCGCAACAAAGGGACCAAATTCATTGATCAACTTTTCTTCAATGAGCCTATACAGGCGCCCAGAGGCCGTCCAGTCGGTATACACAATGTTTTGACTTCCAAATGGAGAATCAAACTCTTGGTCAATACCTATAATGTGCTGCCTAAATTCTTGGAAGTAGTCTTCCAGATTTGAAGTTTTATTTGTAATAGCCTTGGCGTTAATCATACAAATGATTGATTTATAAAATTATTAAATATTTGCAATTGCCTTTATTTTTGTGATAATTCTATCTGCCAAATCATCTGCCTCAATCTGTGACTTCGCTTCCGTGTAAATTCTAATAATAGGCTCTGTATTGCTTTTCCGTAAATGCACCCAACTATTCGAAAAATCAATTTTAACTCCATCTATAGTAGTCACCTTTTCATGGCTATATTGAGACTCCATGTCTTTTAAAATGGCATCAACGTCCAAATCTGGGGTCAGTTCTATTTTCTTTTTGCTCATAAAATAACTGGGATAGCTCGCCCGTAAAGCACTGACCTTCATATTTTTTTCGGCCAATAAACTCAAAAATAAAGCGACACCAACCAAGGCATCCCGACCATAATGCAATTCTGGATAAATGATACCGCCATTACCTTCTCCCCCAATAATGGCATGGTTCTTTTTCATCAATTCCACCACATTCACTTCACCAACGGCACTGGCTTCATAACGACCGTTGTGTTTTTCGGTAACATCTTTCAATGCTCTGGTAGAGCTCATGTTACTTACCGTATTTCCTGGGGTTTTGCCCAACACGTAATCCGCACAGGCAACCAATGTGTATTCCTCTCCAAACATGTCGCCATTTTCATCCATAAACGCAAGTCTATCCACATCGGGATCCACCACAATCCCGAAATCTGCATGTTCCTTTACGACCGCTTTGGAAAGGTCCATCAAATGTTCTTTTAAAGGTTCTGGATTATGTGGAAATTGTCCATTGGGCTCACAATATAATTTTACGGCATGTACGCCCAAACGTTCCAAAAGCAAAGGAATGGCGATGCCTCCCGTAGAATTGACACCATCCACAACCACTCTAAAGTTTGCTTCCTTTATTGCCTTTTCATTGACCAGATCCAATTGTAAAACTTCATCAATATGAATATCAATATACGCTTCATTCTTTGTGATTTGGCCTAGACTATCCACATCTGCAAATACCATATCATCACTTTCAGCAATTTTTAAAATTTTTGAGCCTTCTTCCCCATTTAAAAATTCGCCTTTGGTGTTCAAAAGTTTTAGTGCATTCCACTGTTTAGGATTATGGCTCGCCGTTAAAATGATGCCACCATCGGCACGTTCCATGGGGACAGCGACCTCGACCGTTGGTGTGGTGGACAATCCCAGATCAATCACATGTATTCCCAAACCTACCAAAGTGTTCATCACCAAATTCTGGATCATGTCTCCAGAAATTCTGGCATCCCTGCCCACAACCACTCTGTAGGTTTCCTTTTGACGTTGCTGTTTGATCCAGGTTCCATAGGCCGATGCGAATTTTACAACATCAATAGGGGTCAGATTTTCAGTCACTTGACCACCAATAGTGCCTCGAATTCCAGAAATGGATGTAATCAATGTCATTGCAGATGTTCCAATTAAACCACAAATATACCATTTCAAAATTGTAAATCTAAAATCGGAATTCGTAAATTACACCAATGAATTTTTTGGCACATATATATCTTTCAGGAAACAACGACATGGTCACTATTGGCAATTTCATGGCTGATGGCATTCGTGGGGAAACCTATAAAAAATATCCCACCGATATTCAAAAGGGCATTTTGTTGCATCGCGAAATAGATACCTTTACCGACGCCCATCCCATTGTTCGCCAAAGCACAAAACGATTGCATGAAAACTACGGCCATTACAGTGGCGTTATTGTGGATATTTTATACGATCATTTTTTGGCCAAAAATTGGAGTGTCTATTCGCAAATTCCTTTGGGCGAATATGCGGAAACCTTTTATGATGTCTTGGAAGACCATTTTGAAATCTTACCTTTACGTATCCAAAGATTGATGCCCTATATGATCGCCGATAACTGGCTGTTGAATTATGCCAAAATTGAAGGTATCCAACGTGTTCTGGACGGGATGAACAGACGCACAAAACACAAATCGAAAATGAATGAAGCCACAAAGGAGCTCAAAAAGTTCTATAGTGAATTTGAAGAGGAATTCACGTTGTTCTTTGAAGAACTCATAAATTTTTCCAATCAAAAATTAATAGAAATCAACCTGAAATATGAATCACAAAGCTAAACACATCTTTTTTTTAATGTTATTATGTTTTTTGGTATCCTGCAAAAAATCAGAAGACAAACAATCACAACATCAATCAAAAAGAGGAACCATTACCTCGAGTGCCATGGTGGTTACGGCAAGAGCTGAAGCCTCCAAAATTGGAAGTGACATCCTAAAAAAAGGAGGAAACGCCTTTGATGCGATGATGGCCACCGAAATGGCATTGGCAGTAACCTATCCTTTTGCAGGCAATTTGGGTGGCGGAGGTTTTATGGTGTATCGACTTGCAAACGGCGATATAGGCTCACTGGATTATCGGGAAAAAGCACCTTTGGCATCGACAAAAAACATGTATCTGGATGACCATGGAGATGTCATTGAAAACAAAAGTACTTTAGGCCCTTATGCTGTGGGAGTTCCCGGGACCATAGCCGGTATTTTTGCGGCACATGAAAAATTTGGAAAACTTCCCGTAAAAGAAATTCTTCAACCGGTAATTGATTTGGCATTACAAGGTTTTGCCATTACTGAAAAGCAACAAAAACGCTTCAATGAATATGACAGTATTTTTAGGGTCGCTAATGGAAAACAGATATTGTATTCCAATCAATCCAAGGTCGGTGATACGCTTAAAAACCTAAAGCTGGCTGAGACTTTAAAACGTATTGCCGATAATGGCAAAGATGAATTCTATAAAGGTAAAACTGCTGAAATTTTAGTTACTTACCTCAAGGAAAAAGGTGGCATTATCACATTGGAAGATTTGGATAAATATGAGGCGAAATGGCGTGAACCCATTACTTTTAATTATAAAGATTTAAGGGTCATTTCAATGGCTCCGCCTTCAAGCGGGGGCATTTGTTTGGCACAGATTATGAAAATGATTGAACCCTACGACCTTAAATCTTATGGGCATAATTCCCTAAAAACAATACAGGTCATCACGGAAGCTGAACGTCGTGCCTATGCTGACAGAAGTTATTTTTTGGGTGACCCCGATTTTGTGGAGATCCCAACACAAACCTTGTTGAGCGATGTGTATTTGCAGGATCGCATGAAGGATTTTTCATTTGAAAGGGCAACGCCATCCGACTCCGTTTCGTATGGTAAAATCATAGGATTCGGAAGCGACGAAACCACACATTATTCCATTGTTGACCAATTTGGAAATGCTATAGCAGTTACCACAACTCTTAATGGTGCCTATGGTTCAAAATTATATGTGGAGGAACTTGGTTTTTTTCTTAATAATGAAATGGACGACTTCAGTAGCAAACCCGGAGTTCCCAATGTGTATGGACTCGTCGGTGGAGAGGCCAATAATATAGCTCCTGAAAAACGTATGTTAAGTGCCATGACACCAACAATTGTTGAAAAAGACAATTTATTATATATGGTTGTTGGCACTCCCGGTGGCTCGACGATTATTACTTCGGTGTTGCAAACCATTTTAAATGTTGAAGAATTTGGAATGACCATGCAAGATGCGGTAAATGCACCGAGATTTCATCACCAATGGCTTCCCGATCTCATTGTTATGGAACCCAATTCGTTCAATAAAAGCCTACTGCAACAATTAGCGGATAAGGGGTACACCATAAATGAAACGATATCGCCCGTAATTGGTAAAGTGGACGCCATTTTAGTATTGGAGAACGGAAAACTTGAAGGTGGTGCAGATTTTAGGGGGGATGATACAGCCATTGGCTTTTAAAGCTTTATGACTGAACAATACGATACCATCATCTTAACCGATAAACGCTACCTGAAGGATTCGAAAACGAACACTTATAAGCACAATGTGTTTTATGAAGACTTTCTGGCGCAGCAAGCTTTGAACAAGTTAGGTCTAAAAACACTTCGTTTGGCTTGGGATGATGCCAAATTCAATTGGTCTTCAACAAAAGCCATAGTGTTCAGGACGACCTGGGATTATTTTGATAGGTTTGAAGAATTTTCAAAATGGTTGACAAAAGTGGCCAAACAAACCCTGCTTTTGAATTCGGAAGCCATTATTCGATGGAATATTGATAAGCATTACCTGAATGATTTAAAGGAAAAAGGTATCAACATCACAGAAACGTATTTTATTGAACAAAATTCTACAATAACCTTAAAAGAGCTTCATGACCAATTAGGATGGAGAGATATGGTTTTAAAGCCCTGTATTTCTGGTGCGGCTAGACACACCTACAGATTAAACCCAACCAATTTGGAAACCCATGAAGCCATCTTGAGTGTATTGGTTAAGCATGAAGCCATGATGCTACAGCCTTTTCAGCATCATATTGTATCCCAAGGTGAAATTTCCATGATGGTGTTTAATGGGAAGTTTACACATGCCATTCTCAAAAAAGCCAAATGGGGTGATTTTAGGGTCCAGGATGATTTTGGAGGAAGTGTCCATGGCTATTCTCCTACAAAACAAGAAATTATATTTTCAGAAAATGTAGTAAAAGCTTGTCCAAAATTGCCAATATACGCTAGAGTTGATATCTTTACAGATAACCAAGGCAACATTGCGCTTTCAGAATTGGAACTAATAGAACCCGAACTCTGGTTTAGATACTATCCTGAAGCTGCCAACGTTTTAGCTAGGGCAATTAAAGAAAAATTGGAACATGAAGGTTAAGCGTTTAGTAAAAATTGGTATTGGAGTCGTCGTTTTTTTGACCTTGCCAAGCTTGCTTTTTTTTGGGTTCCTTTACTTTAGATACCATGAAGATCTTCCCATTGGATACAACCCCGAGCAAGCCGATGTATTAGCGAACAAAATGCTAAATGCTTTGGATTATGAAGCCTATAAAAACACCAATTATATTGAATGGATGTTTAAAAAACGACGGTTTTATAAATGGAAAAAGAACAAGCAAACCTGTTTGGTCTACTGGAAAGATTACAAAGTGGACCTCAACTTATTGGATTATGACTTAAGCAAAGCCTATATTCATAATTTTAGTGTCGAAGGCGAAATCGGTAAAGACCTCATCGATAAAGCTGTAAATTATTTTAACAACGATTCATTTTGGCTCGTGGCGCCTTACAAGATATTTGATGAAGGCACAAAAAGAAGTGTGGTTTCTCTCGATAATGGAAACCAAGGGCTTTTGGTTACTTATACA
>Ga0214471_10001766_pt1 | contig 17070 bp, 16 predicted proteins | sample RVTome_5_FD_207665 | JGI IMG/M metagenome (GOLD analysis project Ga0214471, IMG submission 207665) | Soil microbial communities from uranium-contaminated site in the Upper Colorado River Basin, Wyoming, United States - RVT142D155 | ecosystem: Environmental > Terrestrial > Soil > Contaminated >... | reverse complement strand
AAACTCCAGGCTGTCCTAACCTCGCCTTCTCAGCTCCCCGCATCACCACCAACTGCTTCCTCCTACTACTTAGCTGGTGTAATAACTCCTGTTTCTCTAAGGGCTCCGTCATGGGCTTTATCTTCCGACTATAAACCTCTGCATAATGCGCTATCACTGATGCATCTAGCTTATCACTCTTTGCCAACTGGCCACTTGCCCTACCATGATGATGAATCTTATAAGCGTGTTCCCGGCTCACTCTCAGTCCCCTCCTGATTAATGCATTCAACACCCCAAGCTCACATCCCCCAGTGGGCTCTAGTACTATCAATTCCGGATTTATAACCTCCAACTTGTCGCATAACTCATCAAAATCCCCATTTGCCTGTGTCCAACTCTCACCTCCAGGCATAATGCAAATATCTAGCTTATCCTTAGAAACATCAATCCCAACAAAACAATCCCTATTGTAACTTCCAGTCTTTACTTTTGGTACGTTCATCATTATCCTCCTAATATAGTCTCTTAACCAACTAAAATCTTTTCGAGTCCTTACTTGTGGATCCAGGCTCTAAAGCGGCCTATACAACTGTTCGGACTAATGAAAAGATGGGGCAAAGCGACTAAGCTGCGAAACGGTCTCATTGGACCCAATGACCAACAGTCTGCTTTGCCCAAGTTGGTTATCTAATCAGGATAAACCAACTTATAATTAACATACAAATGACCCGAAGATCGGGAGCCATAGCGCTTATAGCGTAATCCCTCTAGCTACAGCGTATTATAAAGCTCAATCGCCTAATCGATAATTGAAAATGGACAGAATCAACCCTATGTAGTTAAAATAAATTTGATTCAAGGAGTGTAAACGTATGTATGTACAAAAGGGAAAGGTCAGGATGCCCGATCTCAACAGCGGCAAATGGATAAACTCAAAGGAAATCACTAAAGATGAGCTGGCAGGGAACGTAGTACTAATAGACTTCTGGGATTATACATGTGTGAACTGTATAAGGACCCTTCCATATATTAGAGAATGGTACAAAAGATATAAGGATAAAGGCTTGGAGATTATTGGTGTGCACGCCCCCGAATTTACATTCTCAAAGACTGAAGAGAATGTAATAAAGGGCATCGAGGAATTGGAAATTAAGTATCCTGTAGTGATGGATAACGATTACAAGATCTGGCAAGCATTCGCAAACCGTTATTGGCCATCAAAGTATCTCATTGATAAAGATGGCTATTTCCGGTATGCACACTTTGGTGAGGGAAATTATATTGAGACAGAACTTGCAATTCAGATGCTCCTTAAGGAGATCGATCCGGATGTCGATCTTCCGGATCCTATGAAGCCGGTGAGAAATATGGACACCCCGGGTATTCACTGCTACAGGGTAAGTCCTGAACTATATTTCGGTCACAGCCGTGGAAAACTCGGAAATATCGAAGAAGCAAAGAAAGACGAAGCGCAGGACTTTAAAAGCCCGGACATTACACAGGAAGATACAATATATGTTGAGGGCAAATGGATTAGCTCTTCTGAATACATGGTCCCTGCCTTAATTGATTCGTCGGAGAAGGCGCACATATACTTAAAATACACCTCTTCAGAAGTAAACCTCGTAATCAACCCCAAAAAGGAAAAGGGCTTTAAGGTTTTTATTTTGCAAGATAATAAACATCTCGACCCTGAGAATGCGGGTGATGACGTGGAGTATGACTCCAATGGTGAAAGCTATATCGTTGCAAGTGATCCAAAAATGTATAACCTGATAAAAAATAAAACTGCTGGCTCACATCTGCTCCACCTGTCAACTAATTCCAATGGATTTTCAGCATATGCCTTTACCTTCATAAGCTGTGTAATCTGACAAATACTATTGCAGCTTCAGTCAACAACTGGGATAGCACCTAGTACTTCTAAACCCCGTGCATATATCTGACCGGGTGCTTGTCCAAACGTGATTCCATCCTTCGGATAAGAATTTTTGCTTCGAGGAGGCACCGTGACCGGTAGCACATCTACCCCCTCTGAAATCTGTCTTCCATAATATCTAGAAGATGTAGAATAATACCTTAGCCTAATTAATACATCCTTATAGGTTATCTCACTCGTATTTTCAATAGTAACACCCTTGATAATACCTACCCCAAAAGGCGCATAAATAGACCAGTCAGTAACGTTAATGTACCATTCCGGATGATCTATCATCGATTTTAGCCTATCCTGGTCATCAGCTTTAACGATCGAGACAATCGTGACAAGAATTAATAAGGTGTTTAGTGTTAAACGCATCATCTACCGATGAATTATGTATTTTCAAAAATCTATCGATAATTAGCTCAAAACGCAATGTTCAGGAATAATTAATGCTACTTCGAAACATCTAAAGATCATGCCCTTTATATTTTTATCGAGTTTGTTAATCTCGAGCAAGTTTAGAGTAAATAAAGAAGATGCGACAGGTATCCTCTATTAAAATTCTATTTCTAATCGTGTCCATTTCTTTTTTCGCTTGCGCTAGCAGGCCCGTGGAGGAAAATCATTTCGAGCTTGTTAAAACAGCTAGAGCGGATGAAAAGAGCTATGGTATATGGTATTTCGTAACAAAGGTGGAAAAGGATAGAAAATTCAGGGTGTACGTTGCGAAAGAGAGCATTTCAATAGAGAATGATGAAAGGCGATCCTGGAGCAAGCTCCTATTTGATCAGGATCAAACTGATGAGGATGGAACTAAATACAAAGAGGTTTATATCTATTCAACTGTAAATTGCTCCAACAGAACATATTCATATAAATCAGCCCGGTTCTATAGCTCACTAGGTGAATTAGTTTTCAGTGAGAAAATATCTCAAGAGCCTGTACCCATAATGCCTGACAGTGTAAGCGATCACGTAGCAAAATTTGTCTGTGCTTATTCAGAAGATAAATAACGTTGCGGAGTGTTAATCACAAATCCCTCCTTGGAATGCACAGTGAGGGTTCCGGCTCCCATTTCTTGATCAACCCATCACCCGCGCTAATCTGCTCTGGCGTCATCTCCTGCCTTATTTTGTCAATTAACTTTTTGGCCTGATTCTCTTCGCGAGGAGAACCCGATTCGCTTGCTAAACCTAACCACTTATAAGCCATTATAAAATCCTTATTCACACCACATCCTCTTCCACATTGAAAGGGCGAGTATTGTATTTCACTGTGTGAATACATCACCCCTAGCGCATTTTGAGCCTGAGGTTGGCCGTGATCAGCGGCCTTAGTCCACAACTCTCTCGCCTTTTCAAAGCTCTTAGTTACTGCCCTTCCCTCGAAATAAAGCAACCCCAAGCTAAATTCCGCATCGCAATCCCCATCCTCCGCAAGTGGTTCCCAGTATTTACGCGCAATATCATACTCACCATACTCGTACCAACGGAGACCTATTGTGTACTTATCTTTTTCCGTAAAATCTCGCACCGGATTTGGCAACTGGCTCTTTATCTGTTTTATATCCTGACAGGCCACCACAAGAATAATCACAACAAGAATAAAGAACTCTATAATTGGCACATTTAAAATTTTCACATTAAGATTTGCTAAAGCTAAATAGAAATTTACAAGTTTTGTTATCAGCCACCCCAGAAATTCATAGATTTAAATGCCTTAAAGTATTCTTCAGTCAATCCTTCCCAAATAGAAGTCGATTAAATTCTCATTTTTTTTCATTTGTGGTTAAAGTCATACCCTTCTGTTTTGTTGCTTCCGCTTCTAGCTGAGGTACTTGTGAATAATTATTATGTCTTAAGGATTGACGAATACGACCCAAGAGTTCTTTTCGGCTGATACGTCCCCCAGTATCTCGCATGTGTTTACCGAAATTATAAGTGAATGCCCCATTGTAAGCCCCATTGATATACGCATCCGCAGATGTCTGGTTATCCTTACATCCTGCCCATAGCACATGATTTAGGGTGCTCCTATTCTTTGACTTAAAACCCTTTGTGGGCTTCAACTCTTCCTCCTCACCTTCCACACGACACTCTATGTCTACAGGCGGGGGGAGATACCTCGCTAATATGGGATGCTCAGGACCCAACTCGGGAGGCCGTCCAAGACTGTTTTCCCTTAATCCAGTACCCGAATGGCAGCAGTCAAGAAACACCTCTAATAAGACATTTTTGGGAAGCCTTTTAAAAATAGAATTTAAATCGTCGTCAGTTATGTAGCATCCATCCCAATTCATGTCCCAGGGGCAGATTAATTCGTCCATGTGGTCACGAAGCTCGTCTCCTTCCCTGTCACGTATCTGAGAACCATGTCCTGAAAAATGAAAAACGAGAAAGTCACCAGATTTCGCATTTTTTACCACCCAGTTAAGCCTGTAAATAATATTTTCCTTTGTTGCCCTGTCATCAACTAATACACGAATGTCCCTATTGGAAAATCCCAAATATGTTTTGAGGACGTAGCGCATATTTGTGACATCATTTAGGCAACCATTCAGATCATTAATTCCCTGATAATCATTTACGCCTACCAAAAGCGCGCTCTTGGCCATAACACACCTCCTTTTGTTTGTTTAATCAACATAGCATCGTAGAATAACAAAATTCATATTCGAATTCCACACAATAAAAAATTAATGCTTCTAAAGTAAATCTTATATATCCTGTAATTTTTTAAATTTGATCCCTACATTTGAATCATGAGAACATTTTAACAATAATTACATTGTCTAAATGAATTATTCAGTTATGCACATTGATGCCCAAAATTAACAAAGTCACTAAATCTGAGGATTTATCACTAAAAGAGGTATTCGACGCAATAGCTGATGGAATCATAATCTTAGATAAATCCTTTTCTATACTGAATATGAACGATGCTGCAGAGAATATCTTTAACATCTCGAGAAGGAAGGCATATCAAAAATCCATCTTTACATACCTTCCCGAAGAAATAGAAGAAACGGCAAAAAAAGCACTGGCCGAAGAAAGGACTATAATGGTTGAAGAAATTAACCCGGTGCTAAGAGGAGGGGAAAGAATAGCGATCCAGGCATCCGCTTCACCTATATTTTCTGGTAAGGGGGAAATAAAGTGTCTAATCATTCAGATAAGGGACCTTTCGGGGTCGAACTTTCTTAGCAAGAGAAGCCTTCAGCAACTATCAAGTTCCAATTTTGAAGTTTTTATCACCGGGCTTGCACATGAGCTCAAGAATCCATTGAGCGGTATTAGAGGAGCCGCGCAGATATTAGCCAGTGAGACTAAGAATGAAGAAACTATTAAGTGCGCCGACATAATCATGAAAGAAGCCGACAGGCTGCGCGACCTTATTGAAAAGTTCAAACGCCTCGAACCCTTCGCCAAAGATGCATTTGAGTTAGTAGATATCCATGAGGTCCTTTCAGACATCACGTTTCTTGAATCAAAATCCAGTTCTAAGGGAGAAATTAATATTATTCAGAAGTTCGATGTGGCCATACCGCCAATCCTGGGAAACGAAAACTCACTGAAGCAGGCTTTTTTAAACATAATAAAGAATGCAAAGGAGGCAAATCCAGACAATGCAATTATAGAAATTTCCACAAGGTGGATTACCGACTACAAACTCAGGAACGAAAACGTTATCTCCGTGGAAATAAGAGATAATGGCGAAGGAATACCAAAAGAGAATCTGGAAAAAATCTTTTCCCCCTTTTATACTACTAAGAAGAAGGGATCCGGTCTTGGCCTGTTTATTGCATACCAAATAATAGCAAAGCATGGAGGTGCGATATTTGTTGAGAGTGAATTAAGTAAGGGAACAAAATTTCAAGTGCACCTCCCTTTTGCCAAGTGAAAACCTTAAGTAAAAAGTATAAGAGTTTAACTTGATCTTTTATAGGTCAAGTTGACTACAGATTGGTAAGATGAAAAGAAAGATTTTAGTAGTGGATGATGAGGAAAGTGTAAGATGGGTAATCGGCAAATGCCTAGAAAAGGCCGATTACACGGTTGAGTACGGAGTGAGCGGGTCACAAGCTCTGGAAAGGGTATCATCTGAATACTTCTCTCTGATAATACTCGATATCACAATGCCTGACATAAGTGGACTAGAGGTGCTCCATGACATAAGATCGAGGGGAATAGAGATTCCGGTAATTATAATCACGGCTCAAAATACGGTTAAAAACGCAATTGACGCCATGAAAGAAGGGGCATTCGATTACATTGCAAAGCCATTTGATTTAGACGAAGTAAGACTCACCGTCGATAGGGCCATAAATAGCTATGAAAATGCGAGAAAGGTTGACTCTCTAACGGCAACATTGAACGAAGCGATCGAAATGCATCAGGGGATAGTCGGAAAATCCCCATCGATGCTCAAGATCTATAAAACAATAGGGCGCATAGCGGGAAAGGATCTGACGGTGCTCATCCAGGGTGAGAGCGGCACAGGAAAGGAGCTTATAGCCAGAGCTATACATATTAACAGTCCTAGAAAAGAGGAAAAACTGGTATCAGTGAATTTAGCGGCCATGCCCAAAGATCTTATTGAAAGCGAACTATTTGGATATGAAAAAGGGGCTTTCACGGGAGCATCAATAAGAAAACAGGGAAGATTTGATGAGGCTGCCGGCGGAACCCTTCACCTCGATGAAATAGGTGATATGCCATTTGAACTCCAGACAAAGCTTTTAAGGGTTCTGGAAGAGAAGAAATTCTACCGGCTTGGCAGCGAGAAACCCGTCGAGGTTAATGTAAGGGTTATTGTATCCACAAACAAAAGATTAGAAGAAGAAGTAGAGAAAGGCACTTTCAGAGGGGACCTTTATTACAGAATAAATGCCATAACTATTGTGGTTCCTCCGCTAAGGAAAAGGAAAGAGGATATCCCGCTGCTTGTGGATTACTTTAATGAAAAATATTCAATTGATCTCGCTACTTATAAAAAAACATTTTCCGAAGGGGCAAAAAAAATAATGCTTCAATACAGTTGGCCGGGAAATGTAAGAGAATTAGAAAACACAGTCAAAAGGGTTATCGTTCTGTCGTCAGAAAATATGATTACATCGGATGTTCTCCTCGATGCTGCTCCTTACTTAAGGGGAGAAAAGAAAGAGACGGACGAACTCTTTGGTGAGTTTATAAAATCTAAGCTTGAAGTCTTTTTGCACAATAATCGCGAGGAAGCTTCGGGTGCGATATACAATCTGGTAATTCAAAAGATTGAGAAACCCCTTATTGAGGAAGTGTTACGGATAGCCAAAGGAAACAAGAAAAAGGCGGCGGCGATATTGGGTATTAACAGAAATACGCTTTCAAAAAAGATCGAAGAGCACGGCATACAATTTGAAGAAACCCTCCAGTAAAATCAACCCGTCTTCTTTAAGATCCCAAGTTTATTTAAGCCCTCTTTAGCCGCTGATTGCTCGGCCTCCTTTTTGTTGCTTCCCATACCCTCCCCCAAAACCCTTCTCATTATCTTTACCTCAACGTGGAACCATTTTTTATGCGGCGGGCCCTCTTCATGGACGACTTTATATCGAGGAATTTGTTTGTACTTCTTCTGTGCTATCTCCTGTAGTTTAGTCTTATAATCAATGAATATATCCTTCTCATCGATCGAATTTTTTAGAAGCTTAGATATGACCCTAAAGACTGTTCTATATCCACCGTCTAAATAAATAGCGCCTATTATCGCCTCGAAGGCCCCGGAAAGATTTGATTCTCTGTCCCTACCCCCGGTTCGCTCTTCCCCCTTTCCTAAAATGATTTGCTTATCTATTCCCAGTTCTCTTGTAAACTTCGCAAAGTTCACTCTGCTTACTATCGCACTCCTCTGTTTAGAAAGTTTACCTTCAGAAGCCCTAGGATGGTTATCATATAACAGGCGCGCTACTACTAACCCCAAGACAGCATCCCCCAGAAATTCAAGCCTTTCATTGCTCTCAGTTGAAAATTCGTTGGCATAGGAACTATGTGTAAGTGCAGTTTTTAGAAGGGCCGGATTTTTAAACTTATACCCTAGACTCTTTTCTAACATGGGTGAAAAACCCTATCATAATAAAGTCAAAAATCAACCGAAACTTCCAGTGGCAAGCACCGTCAAAATATGCGACAAGTTTGTGTAAGTCTATATGAGATTTGGCATAATATTAATAATCGATTATAAAATCCAATTTTGAAATTTTCAATGTTTATTTTTTAAAACCTCGTGCTTATTTTTTAAGCATGATTTTGCTATACGACGAAAAAAACAGCCCTATTTTTTGATTGATTTGCCTTCTGTGAAGTGGTATGTTGTTTGCTTATTAGAATCGGAAGGAGGTTTATCAGATAATGAAAAAAGTAGAAGCCATAATCAAGCCATTTAAATTGGATGATGTAAAAGAAGCCCTTAAGGATATCGGAGTCCAGGGATTAACCGTGACAGAGGTTAAGGGTTTTGGAAGGCAAAAAGGTCACACTGAGCTTTACAGAGGGGCAGAATATGTTATAGACTTCTTACCTAAAATAAAACTTGAGATCATAGTGGTGGATGACATCGTTCCGAAAGTAATCGAAGTCATAATGGACAGCGCCAGGACAGGTAAAATCGGAGATGGGAAAATCTTTATCTTACCAATGGAAGAAGTTATAAGAATCAGAACAGGGGAGCGCGGTATTGACGCCATATAACATCAAAACTAGCAATAAAATTTTCTCATAGATGGAGGAAGAGCAATAAAAATGCCTACCACAAAGAGGGGCCCAAAAAATAAAAGCGAAGGAGGTACAAATGGTATGTTTCCTGAAAAACCAGGAGATGTTTTAAAATTGATGAAGGACCAGAATCTAGAGATAGTAGATTTACGATTTCTTGATTTCCTTGGGACTTGGCAGCATTTTAGCGTGCCCGCCCATGAACTGGATGCTAACGCATTTTCAGATGGACTTGGTTTTGACGGTTCTAGTATTCGGGGATGGCAATCAATTCATGCAAGCGATATGCTTGTGATACCAGACCCAAAAACAGCCAGAATCGATCCGTTCACTACGATTCCAACTTTGGCTATAATTTGCGACGTAGTTGATCCCATAACTCGTGAGCCATACTCCCGCGATCCTAGAAACATTGCAAAAAAAGCTGCCGCATACATGAAAAGCACGGGAGTAGCGGATATCGCCTACTTCGGCCCTGAGTTAGAATTTTTTATACTTGACAATATACAATATGAACAGACCGCAAATTCTGGATTCTACTTCCTGGACTCTATAGAAGGAATTTGGAACTCTGCAAGAGATGAGAATCCAAACCTTGGTTACAAACCAAGGCACAAAGAGGGATATTTCCCAACCCCTCCTAGCGATAATTTTCAAGATATCAGATCAGAAATGGTAAGAGCACTTGAACAGCTTGGTGTCATGGTAGAGGCCCATCATCATGAAGTGTCAACAGCGGGACAGGCAGAAATCGATATGCGATTTTCTCCTATTGTGGAAATGGGTGATAGGATGATGTGGTATAAGTACGTATGCAGAAACATTGCGAGAAGGAATGGAAAAACTGTGACATTTATGCCCAAGCCGATTTTTGGAGACAACGGCTCTGGTATGCATACACACCAGTCACTCTGGAAAAACGGAGAGCCCCTTTTTGCCGGTAACAGTTATGCGGGATTGAGTGAACTGGCAATGAATTACATTGGGGGAATCCTAAAACATGCACCAACCATCTGCGCCTTTGCAAATCCTACGACAAATTCATACAGGAGATTGGTGCCAGGATTTGAAGCCCCTGTAAATCTAGCATATTCGGCGAGAAACCGAAGTGCAGGGGTCAGAATACCCATGTATTCACCAAGTCCCAAGTCGAAAAGGATTGAAGTGAGGTTTCCAGATCCGGCATGTAACGGCTACCTAACATTCTCCGTTATGCTCATGGCAGGTCTTGATGGGATCGAAAAGAAAATCAACCCTGGTGATCCACTTGATAAAGATATTTACGCATTAGGCCCGGAGGAACTTGCCGGTATTCCATCAGTTCCCGGTTCTCTGGAGGACGCACTGAAAGCACTTGAGAATGATCATGAATTTTTGCTTAAAGGTGATGTATTTACAGAGGATGTGATTCATACCTGGATCGAATACAAGACCGAGAATGAAGTTAATCCCGTGAAGCTCAGACCTGTTCCATACGAATTTGTACTCTATTATGATGTATAGGACAGCGCTAAGAAAGTAAATACCAAAGATAAATATAATGAAAGGCGGCTGGCAAATGTAAAAGCTATGCCGCCTTTTTTATTAATGGCAAATGCAAAATCTGACGTTCAGCCAGCAGCAATTACAATATAGACAATGATGCCTAGAGCCCCTATCGCCATCGCTGCCGCGTAGAACCTTAGCATACCTGTTTGTGCAGATCTCAAGATGGAAGCAGTCCTGATAACAACATCTGAAATTCCGTTTACAGCGCCGTCAATTATATTTAGATCAAACATAGCAGCACTCTTTGAAATGCCGTTAAAAGGTTTTACAAAAATAGTATCGTATATTTCATCTACAAACCACTTTGCATAGGAATACCTATAAATAGCAGATACTAGATTACTCCTCATAAGCATCTGTTGTGAAGCAGGATTTATTATATATAGGTAAACGGCAACCACAGTCCCAACAACCGCGGCAATTATTGATAACAATGTTGCACTCCAATGGCCGAGAAAATGATGCACGGACGAACTGACGTCTATTAAATAGACTGATGGTAATAAAAAATCCTCGAAAATGTTTGAATGCGAAATCCCAACTGTCCTGGCCATAAAATCGGGGACTCCAATATATCCGCCAAATATGGAAAGCAACGCAAGTACCAGAAGGGGTATCGTCATCGTGTATGGGGAGTCATGGATATGACTCCTGATTGATTCAGACAGGCGGGTGCTGCCCTCGAATGTGAGCAGGTACAATCGAATCATGTATAATGCCGTTAAACCAACGGTGAAGAGTGCAATAAACCAGTGTATTATATAGCCTCTCTCAATCAAAGAAGCAAGGATTCCATCCTTGCTGTAAAACCCCGATAGAAGAGGAATTCCGGCTATTGCAAGAGTACCGATAAGAAAGGTGTATGAAGTAAATGGAATGTAACTTCTCAACCCACCCATTTTCCTTATGTCCTGTTCCCCAGCAAGAGAATGAATTACGCTCCCTGAGCCCAAGAACAGCAAAGCCTTAAAAAATGCGTGCGTGACGAGGTGAAAAAGACCGGCAGCATAAGCCCCAACCCCGACTGCCATAAACATGTAACCAAGCTGACTTATTGTCGAATAGGCCAGCACCTTCTTAATATCATTCTGAGTAATTGCCATAGAAGCTGCAAGCAAGGCAGTAAACGCAGCTATTGAAACCACCAACATCTGAGCAGTAGGTGACTGTGTATAAAATGCACTACACCTTGCCATCATATATGCACCCGCAGTAACCATCGTGGCAGCATGTATTAATGCGCTTACAGGTGTAGGGCCCGCCATTGCATCCGGAAGCCAGACATAGAGCGGGAACTGAGCGGATTTGCCAACCGCACCAATAAATAGAAGAAGTGCGATAACAGTAATTAAGACACCGGGAATGGCATCGATGAAAGCGGGATCCAAGGCTTTGCTGAACACGTCAGAAAAATTTGTCGACCCAAATACATAAAAAATCAAAAAAATACCGATTATGAATCCAAAGTCTCCTATTCTGTTTACAATAAAAGCCTTTTTACCAGCATGTGCCTTTTCATAATCTTCATACCAGAATCCTATTAGAAGATAGGATGCTAAACCTACGCCCTCCCAACCGACAAACAATAGCGGGAAATTGTTACCAAGCACCAATACCAGCATAAAGAAAACAAAGCTATTCAGATAAGTGAAATACCTCGAATAGGAGCGGTCCTCGTGCATATACCCTATAGAATAAACGTGTATTAAGAAGCTTACCCACGTCACGACAAGAGCCATGACACAGGAAAGGGGATCAAATAGAAACTCAATGCTTACTGAAAAATCCCCTGAAGCAATCCATAAATATAGCTCTTGAACTATTTCTCTATCGGAAGGGGCCAGCACTAGAAGACGAAGGAATAAAATCGAAGACAGTATTGCTGAGATAAAGATTACACCACATCCAAGAAAGCTTACAATCCTTTTTTCTGTGTGTTCGTCTCCCCCAATAACCTTTTTCCAAAATCCCGAGGCAAATACTAGACCATTGATCAATGCACCTAATAAAGGTGCTAAAATTACCCAAACGAGCACCTTTTATTCACTCCTGCCTTTGAATATCGGCTTCATCAATAACTCATCCCTTAAGCATTTTTAGAACATCTATATTCAGGCTTTCACGGTGTGTGTAAACCGAGACAACAAGGGCTAACCCGACAGCCACTTCAGCCGCAGCGACAGTTATGGACATTATCATGAATACCTGACCCGTCATGTCTCCGAGCACCTTGGAGAAAGCAACAAAGGCAAGGTTTGCAGAATTGAGCATCAACTCTATCGACATCAGCACTATGATTATATTTTTCCTTGTGATAACACCAATAGTACCTATAACAAAGAGTATTGAGCTAAGCACAAGGTAGTGTTCAACGCCAATTGCCACCCTAATCCAACCTCCTCTTAGCTATAACCACAACCCCTATTATGGCAACTACGATTAACACCGATGTGAGCTCGAAGGGTAGAATATAATCTCTGAATAAAACCCGGCCCACACCTTCCACCGTTCCAAACTGGTCATTCGAAATTGCTTTGGCACCGTATAAAATTAAGCCCTTGTTGAAGCCTAAACTTGTTAAATAGCCGACCACAACAAGTATCACCAATAAAATACCGAGCTTAATAGGACTGTTTTGATAATCGAACTTAAGCGAGTCCTCATTAAGGTTTAGATACATCACAGTAAAGATAAAAAGCACTATTATCGCCCCGGCATATACGAGGACCTGAATTGCCGCAATAAATTGTGCAAGAAGCAAGATAAAAAGCACGGCGGTGGAAAAAAGCGTAAGAACTAGTGATAGAGCACAAACCACGGGATTCCCATGCGTAATAACAAGAAAAGCCCCCGCTACCGATGCAGCGGCAAAAATGTAAAAAAGTATGGCTTCCAACTCCGTTTCGCCTCTGTAAGTTAGTTAGACGAATGGTATCTGATAATATGAAAAATTCAACTTTAAAAAATGCGGATATAAGGCCCAATCTTCACTCTTGAAAATAATGAAACTCCCTGCAGCTTGGAGGCTGTCCGACAATTACGGATGGAAAAAATTTGCCCTCTCAGAATGCTCCAGGATCAACGATTGGCAACCTGGGAGGGGTTTTTTGACCCTTAAGAATGACGATTTTTGCATTTATCGGACAGCCTCCAAGCTGCAGGGAATTCACTAGTTAAATTTTTTAGTTGTTATGTCATCCCCGAAATCAGTAGTCGGGGATCCAGAGGTAAAAGCATGGATTCCCTATTAAGGATTTAGGGAATGACAACCAGGGGGGGTAGCCTTGCCCTAAGCCCTGAGTTTCATCGAAGGGTCGAAGGGCCTGCCCTGAGGCTGCGCGAAGGGACTTGTGACCTACCCTATAGGGAAGGACTCGTCTGGAAATGGGGACAGAGGTCCACTATTATTCAAGAGAGGAGCCTATATTTGAATATCGATTCAAATCCGCATATATTTGATCTACTTTTTTGATTCTTTTCCTGCAATCAAATGAAGGAGGCGAAAAAATGAGACTCAAGGGCAAAACCGCTTTGATAACGGGTGGAGGTGAAGGAATCGGTAAGGCGACAGCGCTCCTTTTCTGTAAGGAAGGGGCAAAGGTTGGAATCACCGGAAGAACCAAGAAGAAATTAGATCAGGTTGTAAGAGAAGCTAAAGGTAAAGGGGAAATTGTGGCTTTTCCTGGCGACGTATCTTTAGAAAAACAAGTCAAAGATACTGTAAATAAATTCATAGAGAGGTTTAAAAAAGTCGACATATTATTCAACAATGCAGGTATGCTCGAAGCTGGGAATGTTTTGACGACCTCGGTGGATTCATGGGACAGGACAATTGATATAAATATCACAGGTATGTTTTTGATGTCAAAATATGTTATTCCACATATGATAAAAAACGGAGGTGGTTCAATAATAAATAACTCCTCGGTTGCAGGATTTATAGGATGCGAGAATACACTCGCCTACAGCACATCAAAAGGTGCTGTCATGCAGTTCACAAGAAGCATGGCGCTAGACCATGTAAAGCAGGGAATCAGGGTAAACACAATATGTCCCGGGTTTATAAAAACCAAGATGAATGAAGATTTCATCGGGAACCCGCCCGATGCACAAAAACAGTTGGATGAAATAGCAGCCAAAATCGTTCCCATTGGAAAGCGCGGAGAGCCCATCGACATAGCATACGGCATCCTCTATCTTGCGTCGGATGAAGCTAGATACGTCACTGGATCAAGCCTTGTTATAGACGGCGGTTGGACAGCTTATTAAAATTAATTTCAATCCCAACTCACAAATATGGGCTATCTGCTCTTCACTACACCTACCTTCTCGCAGAACTGCTCCACAGGGCATTCAGTGCACTTTGGAGAGATGGGACGGCATATAATCTGTCCAAACGCAACCAGGAGACTGTTATAATCTACCCAATATCGCTTGGGAAGCTTTTCCCTTAAGACCATTTCGGTTTCAAAAGGGGTTTTAGTTTCTATGAATCCCCATCTATTTGAGATCCTGTGTACATGTGTATCAACACAAACCCCAGGCTTTCCATAGCCCAGGGTCACCACCAGATTGGCAGTCTTTCGTCCGACACCCTTTAACTTGAGAAGCTCATCGATCTCATCAGGAACCCTGGAAGCGTATTTTTCGATCAGATTTTCACAAACCTCTCGTATTATTTTTGCCTTATTTCTATAGAATCCCACCGGGTATATGGTTTTCTCAATTTGTTCAGGGCTGAGCGCAAGCATATCGCTTGGATTATCCGCCATCGTAAATAATTTTTTAGACGCGATACTCGTAGTTTCATCCTTGGTTCTGAGGCTGAGAATAGTCGATATTAAAACCTTGAATGGATCACGACTTCTCTTAGCCGTATATGTAACAGAAGGCGTCTTCCAATTTTGGTACTCTCTTTTTAGGATCGCAATTATCTTAGGGATATTTTGTGTTTTAAATTTTCTCAACTTTAGAAATCGTTAAAATTTAGGTATAAAGAGATACGATTTTCTTAGCATCAAAAAACTAATAAACTATTTCAATTTCTTATATAATAGGAACCAATAAGTAAACAATTCCATTTCTAGTTCGTGGAATCCACTATACTCTTTAGATACAATCCTCCAGAATCTGTCATTGTGCCTCTTTTCAATTACGTGAACAATTTCATGAAATATTACATACCCTAAAAGGTGTTCTGGAAGATATTTCACTAATAAATTCACAGTAAGATTTCTTTTTTCGCTTAAACTTGCCCACTTTGTCTTCATTTTCCTGAAATAGATTTTGTTAAGTTTAACACTCAGTTTTTTTGAACATTTCTTTGCTAATGCAAGAACAGTTTTTCTAAACTCTTTTTCTTCTATGTCTGATATTTTCTTGTTATTACTATTTCTTAGGCATTCTCTTATAAAGTTCGTTTTATTTAGTATCCATTCTTCTTTCTTCTTTAACAGATTGTAATCGTTAAATCCAGGTGGAAGTATTAAAATCAATTCTCCCGTCTTAAACTCCAGTCTAGGATATTTCACATTTCTGTATGAAATTTTATAAGGTATATCAAGCAGCTCCATAATTTTTCACGCTTTCCATCAACTTATCATATATGTGGTTCATATCATCAAAAGATAGGCTATACTTTTTTTTATATGCTCTAACAAACCTTCTAACCTCTCTTTCCACTTCTTTTGTAACAGTGGTTTGGGTTGACCATCCTGGAAAAGTATACTTCTCGAGTTTTTCATAAAGATTTCTTACGTCATTTACTAATCCATCACCGCTTCCAAATTTATCTTCGAGAATTAGCAACATCGAATACGCTAGATTTGAGAAGTTTAATCCCCTTTGCCTATTGGAAAGTTCTTTCATGTGATTCAAAAGTTCCACGCCTTCCGAGTAGAGTCTTTCATAGTCTTTTGTCTTTTCTTTCCACAACCTGAGAAGTCTCTCCACCTTCTCAACGAGTGATTCATAGATGGGATTACTGTGCCTTTCTACAAGAACAAGTCTATTCAATGTAAAAAGAATATTAGCGGCCTTTTCTTCTTTACTTTTAACCTTTTCTTCTAATTTTTGTAGATAATTTTCATCAAATTCAATTACGGGTAGTCCAGCTTCTAATTCTTCAATTTCTGTGGACTTATGTATGAATCTCACTGTCTTATCATAGTATTTTTTCACATAACCATCATAAGAAGGTTTTTTCATTACTGTTTTCATGTAATACGTGTAAATGGCAGATAGCCACTTATAAGCCTCAAAATATTCAAGCTTAATTTCATTTGGCCCAAGTAACTCAAACAACTTTCTAAGACCTCTATATTTATCTGTAAATTCCTTCTCTATTTCTTCGTCGGAGGTGATATGCTCTATAGTCTTGAGTAAGGTATCCCTGTCATAATTTTTGGGGATACCCTTAAGAATTTCGAATACTTCTTTAATTAGAATGATGAATTCCTCCTTTAAACTATCGTAGCTAAATAACGCTCCTTTAATATCATCTTCGCTATAAATCTCTAAAGCCTTTTTGAAATCCTTTAACACTCCAATGTAATCGATCACCACTCCTTCTCCTTTTAAATCCTTGTATGGTCTATTTGTCCTCGCCACGGCTTGCAGAAGTTTGTGTTCTTTGAGAGGTTTGTCGAGGTACATGACTTGGAGTATTGGTGCATCGAATCCAGCAAGTAGCATATCCGTCACAATTAGAATTTTCGGAATTTCTTCTTCTATAAAAGATTCTCTTATTTTTCTTCTTAAACTTTCGGGCTCCATATCACCATATCTTGCTCTAGCTTCCCTCAATACAGTTGATCTGATATCTTTTTCACTTCTCTCATCATGGGTCATTACAACTTCTGAGTAATCTTT
>Ga0214471_10001764_pt1 | contig 17094 bp, 15 predicted proteins | sample RVTome_5_FD_207665 | JGI IMG/M metagenome (GOLD analysis project Ga0214471, IMG submission 207665) | Soil microbial communities from uranium-contaminated site in the Upper Colorado River Basin, Wyoming, United States - RVT142D155 | ecosystem: Environmental > Terrestrial > Soil > Contaminated >... | reverse complement strand
AGGAAGCGGGCGGTCCACGGTTCGTCCTCCGGCTCGGCTTCGGGGGCCGGTGCCTCCTCGGCGGGCACCGGGCCCGTGCCGGGCACCTCGGTGGGAGGGGTCGTCGCTTCCTCGGTGGCCAACAGGACGGCGTCGTCGGAGGCGAAAGCGCTCCCCAACGTGGCCACACCAACCACGGCGGCTGCAGCGGCGACCAGGAGTGCGCGACGCATCGTCTTCATGGGGCAGGTCAGGTTAGCCCGGCGGCTCGGAGAGACCGCCACGTATGAATTGGGGCTAGGCCTCCGGAAGGACCCTGCCGCGCAGGCGGGGGAACTTCGTGGGGGCGTGGGCGAAGCAGTGCTCGCGCCGGTTATAGCGCGACAGGGCCGTGGTGCAGCCCTTCTTGGCACAGGTCCTGCGATCGTCCACCGCCTTCGGAGCCCGGCTGGAACCCAGGATCCGCTTGCCTCGCATGGTGGTGTCTGTCATCTGAGAGTCCTACGCTCGTCGTCAACCCGGGGTGGACCCGGGCTCTTGTTCACGTATCAACGTTCGGAGGCGGTCGATGAGTTCCGGGGGGGGTTCGTCACGGCAACGCCTGCTCACGACCTCGATGAGGTGCTCCTCGAAGGCGTAGGCGCCGCCGCAGTAGCCGCAGCGCTGCAGGTGCCGGCGGATCTTGACCTTCCGGCGCCAGGTGACCTGGCGATCGAGGTACTGGTAGATGTACTCGACGGCATGATCGCAATCCCGTTGACTCATGAGCCGGTCCCTGTCATGCCGTGTTCCTCTGCCAGGTGCCACAACTTCTTCTGGAGGGCTTTTCTTCCCCGATGCAGGCGCGACATCACCGTGCCGATCGGGATGTCGAGGATCTCGGCGATCTCCTTGTACGAGAACCCCTCGACGTCGGCGTAATACACGGGCAACAGGAAATGCTCCGGCAGCGACTCCATGGCGTCCTTGATGTCGGAGTCGATGAACTGGTCGAGCACCGACTCCTCTGCGCTGGGGGTGGCGCCGGACACCTCGCCGAGTCGGCGGTAGAGGTAGATGTCCTGCAGCTCACCCAGCTCGACCTCCGACGGTCGCCGCTGCTGCTTGCGGTAGCGATTGATGTAGGTGTTGGTGAGGATCCGGTACAACCACGCCTTGAGGTTGGTGCCCGCCTCGAACGTGTCGAAGGCCCGGTAGGCCTTGAGGAAGGTCTCCTGGACGACGTCCTCGGCATCCGCAGGGTTGCGAGTCATCCGCAGCGCAGCCGAATAGAGCTGCGGCGCGTATTGCAGCGCATCGGTCTCGAATGTCGCCCGATCGGCCATGGCCCTTGCCTCCGGCGGGGTGCGGCGTCAACCATAGAGGGTGGAGGTGACAGGGAAGAAAACCCGACCGCCGACCCGCCCCAGGTGTGGGGCGGTGCGCTCGCGGGGAGCAAGCAGCAGTACGCCGGCGCGTGGAGACCCCACGGCCCAACTCGCCCCCAGAGGTGAGACGCGAGACGGCCGCCTCTCGCTCCTCGCTACTCGACGAGCCGGAGAGGGGAATCGAACCCCTGACCTTCCCCTTACGAGGGGGATGCTCTGCCGACTGAGCTACTCCGGCGGATGCGCAACTGTAGCGGACGGCGATGAGTCGCCGGATTCGGCTGCACCCGGAACGACGGGGAGCAGGCGGTCGGCCGCCCAGCGGATTCCCTTCCTCTGCCCGTTGCGCGGGGCGCCCAGCCTCAGGCGTGGCCTGGCGAGACCACCCCACTCGCTTGAGTGCACGTAGTAGCACCACGCGGTCGTGGCGTCATACACCGCGATCCAGGCCACTTCGCTGGGCGAGTAGGTGTGTCGCACCCAGCCTGAGCTCGATCGCATCTAACGTCGATCGCCCTCCCGTCGGATTCTGTGTACTTGCATTGCACACGCTCCAACGCCCCGGAGTCCTTGCGGATCAGTATCAAGTCGAACGGCAAGTCGTGACCGAACGGGATGGCCACGCCGAAGCCAAGCCGCTGGAGGTCGGCGAGTACCATCGCCTCGCCGATCTCGCCTTTCCTAGTCGTCACCCCCATGGGGGGAACGTATCATCGCTGTGCGACAGGAACGCTACTGTGCCCGGATTCCCGCTACGCCGCGCGCCGCTGGGCTTCTCGCCACGCCGAGTACTCGTCGGCGAAGCCGAGCATCAGCAGCGGCAGGAGCCCTCCACTGAACACCCCGGCCGGGGTGGCGACCACCAGTAGGAAGAGGACGTACGCCACCATGAACGCCACCGACCACAACCGCCATTTGGCGACGCCGGGCATATCCGGCGGATTGAGCGTCAGCGCTCCTCCCACGCCGAACCCCGCCGCCGCACCGAGCACCGGAGCGAGGAGGCCGACGGCCAAGCCCAGCCCGACCAACAACCCCATCGCCTGGAGCACCCGCTTCGGTGCCGCAGGGTTGCGCGACACGAAGGCGAGCACGACGAAGACGACGGGCGCAAGCACCAGGCCGATCGCGACGAGTCCCCCGTCGATCGTGCCGAGGTCATCCTCAGGCAGGGCGAATGCCGCGGCATAGGTGAAGTAGCTGAACGCCATGGCGATGGTGCCCAGCGCGATCGCCAGCCAGTTGCGGCGTCGCAGGTCGTCGGCCGTGAATCGGGTGGTGTCGGTCGAGGCCTATCCCTTCACGGACCCCGCCGTCAAGCCCCTAACGAAGAACCGCTGGAGCGCGAAGAACACCACCATCGGCAGGATCATGGTGACGAAGGCGGCCGCCGGCAGCAGGTTCAGTGCCCCTTCACCGCGGCCCGCCAAGTCTGCCAACTCCACCGTCAACACCCGCCGTGAAGGCTCAGGGCCGAGGAAGATCAGGGCCACGAGGTAGTCGTTCCACACCCAGAGGAACTGGAAGATGGCGAACGAGGCGAGCACCGGCACGGACAGCGGCACGATCAGCCTGGAGAAGATCGAGAAGTGGTCGGCTCCGTCGATGTTCGCCGACTCGATGATCGACGACGGCAGCGAACCCATGTAGTTGCGTAACAGGTAGACCGCCAGCGGCAGGCCGAACCCGGCGTGCGCCAACCACACGGCGGGATACGTGCCGACCAGATCGAAGCGGGTGTACACCCGCAGGATGGGGATGAGCGCCATCTGCAGCGGCACCACCATGAGGCCGACCACAATGACGAACAAGGTGTTACGGCCGGGAAAGCTCATCCACGCGAAGGCGTACGCGGCGAACGCCGCGATGGTGATCGGGATCACCACCGACGGGATGCTCACCGCCAGCGTGTTGGCGAATGCGTTGCCGAAGCCCTCGTCGAGCACCCTCGAGTAGTTGTCGAGCGTCCACGCCGCCGTGTCGAAGATCTTGAGCGGGAACACGGTCCACCATCCTTCGGCCCTGATGGACCCCGGCTCGCGGAACGAGTTCACCAGCAGCCCCAGGGACGGGATGGTCCACAGTGCGGCTATGACCACCACGACGAGGTACACCGGCCACTTGCTGAAGCGTCCCGGCGTTCCCGTCGCGGGCGGGGCGGCGGTCGTGGTTTCCGCTGTCGCCGTCATCGCATTGCCTCCTGAGCCCGGAACCTTCTCACGTTGATCACCAGGATCGGGACGACCGCCACGAACAGCACCACCGCCAGAGCCGCCCCCATCCCGTTGTTGCGGTTCGTGAAGAACTCCTGGACCATCTGTTGGGCGACCACCTGGGTCCCATCACGACCACCTGTCATCACCCAGACGATGTCGAACACCTTCCACACGGTGATGAGAACGGTGGTCCACACCACCACCACCGTGGAGGCGATCGACGGGAAAACCACCCGCCAGAAGGCTTGCCATTCGGTGGCACCGTCGATGCGCGCCGCCTCGAGCAGCACGTCGGGCACTCCCTTGATGGCAGACGACAGGATCACCATCGAGAAGCCGGTCTGCAGCCACACCAGGATCACCATGAGGAGCAGGTTGTTCCACGGCCGCGATTGCAGCCAGTTGACCGGATCACCGCCGAGGGCGCTCCAGATGCCGTTGAGCACGCCGATCTGGCTGCCGAACCCCTCGGGCCGGAACGAGTAGATGAAGGTCCACACCACCGAGGCGCCCACGAAGGAGATGGCCATCGGCAGGAAGATGAGCGACTTGGTCACCGATTCGGTGCGGCGGCCCAACTTGTCGACCATGGTGGCGAAGCCGAGGCCGACGGAGACGGCTAGGACGGGAACCACCAACACCCAGACGAGGCTGTTGCGCAGCGAGATCAGGTACGGGCTCTCGGTGAACAGGCGCACGTAGTTGTCGAAGCCGATCCAGTTGGTGCTGCGGTTGTCCTTGAAGCTGATGATGGTGGTGTTCACGGCCGGGTACACGAGGTAGAAGCCCAGCAGCACCATGGCCGGTCCGGCGAACACGAACGGCCGGACACCATGTGCCGCCACCGCAGGCAGGAGGTTGGTGAGACGGTCCATGCCCCAGTAGAGCGCCCACACCCCGAGGATGCCGACGATGAGCGCCACCAGCACCTGGACACCCTTGTTGGTGTCCTCGTTCTTCAGGAAGGTGAACGCGAAGAAGAAGAGGACCACCACGGCCGGCACCACGAGTGCCGAGGCGATTCGCAGCAGCCACACGCCGATGCTGTTCGTGCCGGCCTGGGTGTCTTCCAGGGGTCGTTGTCGCGGGGCATCCTCGTCCAGAATGGGCGGTGTCGTCATCGCACCTCCAGCGTCTCCCTCATTGTGCGTACCCTAGCCAAACGGAGGGGCGGCCCGCAGGCCGCCCCTCCTCTCGTCGATGTCGGTTTACGGCCAGCTGGCCTCGACGGCGTCGACCACCTCCTGAGTGGTCGAACCGCGGCTCCAGTCGACTATGCCGGTCCAGAAGGTGCCTTGACCCACCTCGGGCGGCATCAGGTCGGATGCGTCGAACGCGAAGGTGTTCGCTCCGAGCGCAGCCGTGACGGCCTCGGCGAATGCCTTGGCCGAGTCCGACTCGTAGCAGTTCGGGTCGACGTCCTTGTGACCCGGGAGCCGCTCGACTCCCGCAACGCCATGGCCGCCGTGCTCGGCGATGCCGCCGCCGGAGGCCGACGCCAGCGTGCACTGCCATTCGGCCGAGATCCAGTCACGGATCACCGCCACGTTGGCTTCCGAGCCGTCGAACACGATGAGCGTGTCGCCGCCACCCATGGCGCCCTGGTTGCCCCCGATCGAGGGGAACGCGAACGTCAGGATGTCGTCGACCATCGCCGGGTCAGATGCCAGGTCGGCGAACACGTTCGAGATGAACGAGCCCTGCTTCAGCATCAGACAGCCCTCTTTGGGATCCTCCGAGAAGAGCGGTCCAGGCGAGTCGTTGAAGTTCACGCCTGCCGCGTTCTCGGGACCGCCGAGGACGAAGCCCTCACCGAAGAACAGGTCTCCGAACGTGTCGAACGCGTTGACCACGGGCTCGCTGTTGAAGGCGATCTCGTGGCGGAACCACTGACCGTAGGCGTCACCGCCGGATTGGCGGATGAGGATGTCCTCGATCCAGTCGGTACCCGGCCATCCGGTGGCGCCACCGCTCTCGAACCCGAAGCACCACGGCGTGTAGCCGTCGTCGACCGCCGTCTGCGACAGGGCCAGCAGATCCTCGTAGGTCTCCGGAATCTCATAACCCTCGGCCTCGAACACGGACGACCGGTAGAAGATGATCGACTTGTAGTTCGGGAACCAAGGGATGCCGTAGTGGTTGCCGTCTTCGCACAGACCGAGGTCCATCCAGAACTTGGAGTGGTCGGCCTCCATCTCTGCGATGTCGAAACCCATCGTCTCGAGCGAGACGAGTTCACCGGCATCGGCGAACTCGCAGATCGAGGCCGGCTGCGGAGTGAAAGCCATCGCCGGCGGGTTGCCACCGTCGACCTGGATCCGCAGCTGCGACTCGAAGTCGTCCGAGCCCGTGAACGTGATGGTCGACCCGACGTCGCGGTTGTAGGCGTCGATGAAGCCCGTCAGCGCTTCGCCCTCCACTCCGGTCGGCGCTCCCTGCAGGTTGAAGTCGGCGTCCGCGGCAGGACTCGCCTCGCCGGCGGTCGTCGTCGCACCGCCTTCGCCGCTCGTCGTGCCGCCGCCGTCGTCGCCGTCACCGCACGCGGCGGCGACGAGAACGAAGACCACGAGTAGCAACACCCATTTGATTCTTCGCATCGTTTCTATTTCCTCCTTGGTATCCGTTGGCCGCGCCTTGGTGCGCGACCGAACGTTGTCGATACCTCTGCTTCCTCGCCCGGTGCCCGTGTTTGGGGCACCGTGCCGGGACCTTGTGATCGTGAACCCGCAGGAGGTGGGGCCGTGGTGCCGCGCACGACCAGCTCCAACGGGGGAAAGTCGGGCATGGCCTCGTCCATCGGGTGACCGAGCAGCTCCATCAGCCGCAGCCCGGCGCGCACACCCGACAGCTCGAGGGGCTGGCGCACCGTCGTGAGGCGCACCAGTTCGGCGGCGCTGATGTCGTCGAATCCGACGACGGAAAGGTCCTCGGGTACCCGAAGCCCCAGGCGCCGCGCCGCGGAGAGCACACCGAACGCCATCACGTCGTAGGCGGCGAAAATGGCCGTCGGCGGGTCGCCCGCGGCGAGGAGCTCCTCGGCGCGCTCCGACGCCGCCGCAGTATCGCTCGGAGCCCTCCGGATGTAGTCGTCGCGCACCGCCACCCCCGCTGCACGGAGTGCCGTCTCGTAACCTAGGCGGCGGTGGGCGCTGGCGGGGACACCGATGGTCGACGACTCCTCGTCGCCGACGAATGCGATCTTGCGGTGGCCGAGTGACAGCAGGTGCCGGGTCGCCATCGCCCCGCCCTCGGTGTCGTCGATGGCGTCGCCCGGGAAGTCGGAGCCGGCCACGTCGACGACCACCACGGGCACGTTGGAACTCGCAAATCGCGCCGCGTCATCGGGGCTGGGAGGCAGCGACATGATCACCGCACCGGCCGGGTGCGTCTGGGCGACGAGTTGGAAGAGCGGCGGCCGCTCCGACTCCGGGCGCTCGACGTCGACGAGGTGAAGGTCGAATGGAGTCCTACGCAGCACCTTGACCAGGCCTCCGAGGCGGACCGCCACCGACGGCTCGGCGATGTGGGGCAGCACGACGAGCACCGTGCCCGACCTGCCCAGCGAGAGGCCGCGGGCCATCGGGTTGGGGTGGTAGCCGAGGCGGTCGATGGATGCGAGCACCCTGGCCCGCGTCTCGGCCGCCACCGGCGCCGACGCGTTGATGACACGAGACACAGTGGGAATCGACACGCCGGCGTCGCGGGCGACGTGAGCGATCGTCGCGGCTCGCGCCGCCGCCTCCTCCACAGGTGCTCTCTCCTCCTTGCCCGTGATCGCGGCTGAAACCGCTTTCACGTCGCCAGCATAGGGGGTGGGCCCCGGGGCTCCAAGTGGCTGCGGTCAACCGACGGCGCCCGACCGCGCCGCCGGCCACGGCGCCAGCCTGCGGTCGAGCGCCAGTCGCCACTCCTCCATCATGTCGCCGAGGCGATCGGGGCTGCCTGCAAAGGTCTCAGCCAGGATGGGCGGCTCGATCCATGCCCGCACCGCAACCCGGTGCACCGACGGCTCCGAGAGCGACAGGGTGCCCTCCGTCCCGGCAATGGCGACCGGCACCAGCGGAAGGCCGGTACGCACCGCCAGCCAGGCGGCACCCCGCTTCGGCGCGGCATCGCCCCAGCGCTCCACCCGGCGTCCCTCGGGGAACAGGCCGACCAACCCGTGGTCGCCGAGGTGGGCCAGCGCGGTCCGCATCGCCCCGAGCGGCGGCCGCTCCCGCGACATCGGGATGGCGCCGGTGAACAGGGTGAGCGCGTCGAAGAACCTGGATCGTCCGTACAACTCGTCGAGGGCCAGGTAGCGCACGTTGGCGCCGACGGAGATGGAGACGACCGGGGGGTCGATGTGCGACAGGTGGTTGGCTGCGATCACCGCACCCGACCCCACCGGCAGGTTCTCGCGCCCGGTGATCTCGAGGTCGAGCACGAGGCGGGCCAACCGCAAGAGCGGGGCCGCGGTGGCGTCGCACACACGTTGGGAGAACGGCCCGTACAGCTCAACCACGGGCGCCGAGCCCTGAGAACAGGGCGGCCAGCGCCAGTTGGGGACGCTGGTTGGCGCGCAACGCATCGATCGAGTCGAGCACGGTGGCGGCGGCTGCCACCGCGGAGGCAGGGGGGATGCTGGTGAGCGCCGCCAGGGGAAGGTCGGGGTTCCTCACGGCAGCTCCCACCTGGGCGGCGGCCACGTCCCGGTAGCAGCTCGCCAGGATCTCGAGCCCGGACACATACAGGGCGGCGGTAGCCCGCTTCATCTCGCGCTCGTGGCGCTCCCGTAGCACCCTGCCGGTCGCGGCGTCTGCGCCCGCCGCGTCGGCTTCGGAGCCCTGCCGATCCCGCAACGCCTCCAACAGCGGCTCGGCGGAGGCGGTGACCTCGTCTGCCAGCACGAACGCGTCGCCGGGGTGTTCGCTGAGTCGCATCGGCACCCCGAGCCACGCTGCGCGGAATCGAGCCACCTCGGGTCGCGTCGCGAGCGCGATCGCCAGCCCGGGCCGGCCTCCGGCGATGCGGGCGGCCTGCTTTGCCTGGTCGGCTTCGATCCCGAGGCGCTCGAGGCCCGCAGCCAACTCGGTCTCGCCCACCCTTCCGAAGACGACCGTCCGGCACCGGCTGGCGACCGTGTCCGGGAGGTCGTCCTCCGACTCGGCGACGATCACGAACACGGTGGACGCCGTCGGCTCTTCGAGGGTCTTCAGCAGGGCGTTGGCGGCCTCGTCGTTCATCATGCCGCCCTCCTCGAAGAGGAAGACCTTCCGGTCGGCCTCCATGGGGGCGAGGCTGGCGAGTCCGATCGTGCGGCGCGCCTGGTCGACCGTGATCGCCGTCCTGCCGTCGGGCTCCACCAGCACCACGTCCGGATGGGTACCGGCGTGGACACGCCGCCGGACATCGGCATCGGGTCCACCGAGGAGCTCGGCGATGAAGCGGCGAGCCGCCTCGGCCTTCCCGACGTTCGACGGCCCCACGAACAGGTAGGCCTGGGACGGGCGAGCGGCATCTTCCCGCAGCAGGCCGATCGCCGCATCGTTGCCGATGTAACCGGCGAAGACGTCGTGAGGCGCCGTCACCATCTGGCTTCGATCTCGCCCATGATCGCCGCCACGACGGCATCGACCCCAACCTCGGCGTCCACTATGTAGAACCGATCGGGCTCGGCGGCAGCCATCTCGACGAACGCCTGGGCCACGATCGCCTGGAAGCCGAACCCCTCGGCGCCGATGCGATCGGGAACCTTCTGGCGTGCCAGCCCGGTGGCCGGGTCGACCTCGAGCAGGATCACGAGATCGGGCCATACCTGGTCGAGACCGAACTCGTTGACGGCTCGCACCTCCGGCACGCCCAGCTTGCGCCCCGCACCCTGGTAGGCCAGCGACGAGTACACCGACCGGTCGCCGACCACCCAGGTGCCGGCGTCGAGCGCTGCCCGCACCTCCTCGTGGGCGAGCTGCGACCTGGCGGCGGCGAAGAGCAGCGCCTCGGCCCACGGCGTCAGTACCGCTGCGGGGTCGAGCAGGATCTCGCGGATGCGCTCACCGGCGGCGGTACCCCCGGGTTCGCGTACCCCGAGCACGGAGATGCCGGTGGCCTCGAGCGCTGCGACGAGACGCTCGGCCACGGTGGACTTGCCGGCACCCTCGATCCCCTCGAGGGCGATGTAGTGCCCGCTCACGACACGTCGACCCGTCTCTTGCGTCGCAGGGAGCGAGCCCTCGAGGCCTCGTGGGCGATGTAGTGCCCGCTCACGACACGTCGACCCGTCTCTTGCGTCGCAGGGAGCGAGCCCTCGAGGCCTCGTGGGCGATGTAGTGCCCGCTCACGACACGTCATCCCCTGGCGAATCCGGAGTCGCCCACCGGGCCCGGCTCGCCTCCTCGATCATGCGACGAGTGTCCTCGCCCAGCTTGGGAGGCTTGAACAGGGCACGCAGGCTCCACAGCACACCGAGGCCGACGAAGGCGATCGTCGCACCTCCGAGGAACAGCACGGTGCGAGTCGGCTGGCCGAAGAGCCAGTCCGGCGCCCACGACCGGCGCAGGGCCGCCTCCAGCGGGACGGCGAGCGCCATCGAGACGAAGAGCCCGATCCGCATGAGGGAGAACAAGGTGGCGAAGACCCTGCCCCGCATGTCGTCGGACACCTGCTCGTGGAGGTGGCTGAACCCCATCACGTATGCGGACCCGGCGCCGAGGCCCATCACGAGCATCCACGTCGAGGCACCGAACACCGTGTTGGTGATCGAGGCCATGGTCAACCCGAGCCCGGTTGCCAGCGTCGACACCCCGAACACGAGGTCGCGCCGCACGAGGCGCGACGAGTAGAGCGACACCACACCTATGCCTACGGCGGCGCCCGTGCCCAGAGTCGTGACTATTGCGAAGAAGCCGGTATCGCCGGCAAACAGCACCCGCTCGACGAATGACTGCCCGAGAACGATCACGGTGCCGCCTCCGAACAACGCCGCCGCCATGCCGATCACCACCCTGCGCACCGTGCGCCGCCGCCAGAAGAACGCCAGCCCCTCGCCGAGATCCCGTGCTGTCGCTCGCCATCCCCTGGACGCGTCCGACCTTGCCCTGAGCTCGGCCGCCGGGGTACGCAGCGCCGGCAATGAGGCCACCAGCAGACCCGACATCAGGAAGGTGGCGGCGTCGACGACGAAAGCCAGGGCCAGGCCCCTGTTGGCGAGCGGTATCAGCCCTCCCAAGCTGATCGACGGCAGGGCCGCCAGCACCCAGTTGAACGCGGCGCCGACGGGGACCGAGCCGTAGGTGGCTCCGACCAGGAGGGAGTTGGCTCCGACGAGGTTGATCGGCCTGACCAGGCGAGGCACGACGGCCGCCCTGGGGGCTTGCCCGAGAAGGCTGAGGATTTCCAGGGCGAACGTGACGGCAACGAGGATCGGCAGCGTGGTGGCGAACGCCAACAACAGCACCACGGCGGCCCGCCCGAGGTCGGCCGTCATGATGAGAGCCCGGCGGTCGATGCGATCGGTGAGCACTCCGAACAGGGGACCCAACACCAGACCGGGAAGCACCCGGGAGAGGATCGCCACCAGAACGCCGCTCGACCCACCGATCTTGGCGGCCAGAGCAATCACTGCGAAGACGGTGATCCAGTCGCCGGTGCTCCCGATGGCGGCCGCCCACCAGAACCGGGCAAACGGGCCTGAGGTGACGAGAGATCGCGCCGACCGGGCGTCGGAGGCATCAGCCATGTTGACAGGCTAACGGGAGGACCCGGCAGTCAGGAGCCAGCAGCTGCCCTCCCCTGTGCAAAGGAGGCCAGGAGCGGCCACGCGGAACCCGTGCAATCTCCTCACTCGGAGAAGGTGGGTACTCGGTGCTCATTTCGCCAGCTTGTCGCGGCGCTCCTGGAGGAGTTGCACAGCTCGTTCGGTTGTGATCGCCTCGACGGTGTCGGAGGTGCGGAGCGAGGCGTTGACCTCCCCGTCCGTGACGTACGGTCCGAACCTGCCGTCCTTAACCTGGATCACCTTGCCGGAGGCGGGGTCGGGCCCGAGCTCCTTGAGCGGTGGCCGCGTCGCCCGCCGGCCGCGCTGCTTCGGCTGGGCGAGCAGCGCCAGGGCCTCGTCGAGCGAGACGTCGAAGATCTGTTCCTCGCCCTCGAGGCTGCGGGTATCGGTCCCCCACTTGATGTACGGCCCGTACCGTCCATTCTGAGCAGTGATCGGCTGGCCGTCCTCGGGGTGGGCCCCCACGACCCTCGGCAGGGAGAGCAGGCGCAGGGCGTCGTCGATCGTGACGGTTTCGATCGCCATCGTCGTGAACATCGAGGCCGTCCTCGGCTTCTCTTTGGAGCCCTCCTCGAGCACGCCGAGTTGGATGTACGGACCGAAGCGCCCCGCCCTGGCCACTACCGGCAGACCGGTCGCCGGGTCGTCGCCCAGGACCCTGTCCTGGCTCGGCTTCTCCAGGTACTCGGATGCCTTGTCGACCGTGAGCTCGTCCGGCGGTAGGTCGTCGGGTATCGAGGCGGTCGCATCGTCGCGTTGCACATACGGCCCGTAGCGGCCTGCCCTGGCGACGATCTGGCGGCCGTCGGCGTCCACCCCGACGACGATCGAGTTGATCTCCTTGGCGTCGATCTCGTCGAGGTTGCTCGACACCAGCTTCTTCAACCCTGGGTGCCCGTTGCCGTAATAGAACGTGTTGAGCCACGGGACGGCCTCCTCGTCGCCGGTGGCGATGCGGTCGAGGTCGTCCTCCATTCGGGCCGTGAAGCCGTAGTCGACCAGATCCTCGAAATGGCGCTCCAGCAATGTGACGGTAGCGAACGCCGTGTAGGTGGGCACCAGGGCCGTCCCCTTCTTGAAGACATACCCGCGCTCCTGGATGGTCGAGATGATCGAGGCGTACGTCGACGGCCTGCCGATCCCCAGGTCCTCGAGCCGCTTTATCAGCGAAGCCTCCGTGTACCGGGCCGGGGGTTTGGTCTCCGACCCACGGGCGGCGATCTCGGCGACGGCGAGGCGATCACCCGCGGACATGGGCGGCAACGGGCGCTCCTGATCGTCGAGCGCGGCGTCAGGGTCGTCACGCCCCTCGACGTACGCCCGCATGAAGCCGGGGAACGTGATCGTCCTGCCCGACGCCGCGAACACCACGTCGCGCCCATCGCTGGAGGACGCCCCGAGGCGCACCTGGAGGCTCTCTCCATGGGCGTCTTTCATCTGCGAGGCCACGGTCCGCTTCCAGACCAGGTCGTACACCCTCGCCTCGTCGGACTCGGGCCCGAACGCCTGGGAGGCGAGTTGGGGGTCCTTGAACTCGTCGCCTGCGGGGCGGATCGCCTCGTGGGCCTCCTGGGCGTTCTTGACCTTGGCGCTGTACACCCGCGGTTGATCCGGAAGGAACTCGGGCCCGTAGCGGGCGGCCACGAGTCCCCGAGCAGCCGCCAGCGCCGCCTCGGACAACGTGATCGAGTCGGTGCGCATGTAGGTGATGAAACCCGCTTCGTACAGGCGTTGTGCAGCGCTCATCGCACGGCGCGCTCCGAACCGCAGCTTGCGACCGGCCTCCTGCTGGAGGGTGGACGTGCGGAACGGCGGGTACGGCTTGCGGGTGTACGGCTTGGCCTCCACGGAGCGCACCGCGAAGTCGGCACCTTCGAGGGCGGTGGCGAGACCGACCGCGGCACTCTCGTCGAGCACGAGCCGGTCCTTGCCCGTGAGCACGCCGGATGCGTCGAAGTCACTGCCGGTCGCCACCCGGACGTGGTCGACCGAGCGCAGACCGGCTTCGAACTCGATCCGGTCCGGGTCGCCGACGACAGAGAACCTCCCTGCGAGGCCCCAGTAACCGGCGGCGACGAACGCGATCCGCTCGCGCTCGCGCTCCACGACGATCCGGGTCGCGGGCGACTGCACCCGGCCGGCGGAGAGACCCTTGCGTACCTTGCGCCACAACACCGGCGAGACCTCGTAGCCGACCAGCCTGTCGAGGATGCGACGAGCCTCCTGGGCGTCGACGAGACGCCGATCGAGATCCCGAGGGTGCGCCACGGCCTCACGAATGGCGGCCGGTGTGATCTCGTGGAACACCATCCTGTGCACCACGGCCTTGGGGTTCAGCACCTCGAGCAGGTGCCAGGCGATCGACTCGCCCTCGCGATCCTCGTCGGTCGCCAGGTAGACGGTGTCGGCCTCCTTGACGAGTTGGCGCAGCTTCGCCACCTGCTTCTTCTTGTCACCCGGCACGACATACAGGGGCTTGAAGTCGTTCTCGACGTCCACCCCGAGCCGGGCCCACGGCTCCCCTTTCATGGAGGCGGGCACGTCGGCGGCAGACCGCGGCAGGTCCCGTATGTGGCCGATCGAGGACTCGACGACGAAGTCCGCGCCGAGGTAACCCGCGATGGTGCGGGCCTTGGCGGGGGACTCGACGATCACGAGGCTCTTTGCCATGGCGAAACGGATCACGTCTCCGTCGACGGTACGGGACCGGGAAAAGCGGTCGCATATGTATTGGAGTTCGACCGCCGTGTCAAGGTGGCCGCGCCGTCGCCTATTCCTCCGGCACGCTCGCCAGCCCTGCCTCGAGACGCCCGGCGACGGCCTCCCAGGTGAAGTCCCGCTCCATCCGGAGCCTCCCGGCGAGCGCCATCGCCGCTGCCGTCGTCGGGTCTTCCGCCAGCAGCGTCACCGCTTGGACGATGTCGTCGACGCTGTGGACCACGTAGCCGGTTCGCCCGGGGTCGACGGTCTCGGGGGCACCACCCGAGGTCCCGACCAGTACCGGGAGACCGCAGGCGGCCGCCTCGAGGTAGACCAGGCCCAGGCCCTCCGCCTCCAGGCCGAGCCAGCGCGACCGACACGGCATGCAGAACACGTTCATCCGCCGGTAGAGGTCGGGGAGCTCGGACCACGCCACATCGACCGCGAACTCGGCGTCCACGCGGCGACGGCGGGCGAGCCGGCGCAACGCCGCCTCGGTACGTCCCTTTCCCACGAGCAGGAGCTCGACGTGCCGGCCGGACTGCTGCAACCGGACCGTTGCCTCGATCAGCCGGTGCTGGCCCTTGCGAGGAACGAATCGGCTCACACACCCGACGACGGTAGGCCCGGCGGGCGGGGACACGGCCGGCCTGAACGCCTCGGCATCCACGCCGGCGCCCAGGTACGTCACCGAGCGGCCGGTGAGCCGCTCGAGCCGGGCGGCGGTGAACCGCGACACCGCGAAGCGCACGTCGGCCGCTGCCAAGGTGCGGGCCAGCAACTGACGGACGCCTGGGATCGCTGCCGGGAGCACCACCTCGGCACCGTGGCCGATCACCCCGTAAGGGATTCCGAGCCGGGACCTCAGGGGGGGCCCGAGCCGGGTCAGCGGGTAGGGGGCGCCGAAGACCACGACGTCGGCCTCGAAGTCGGCCACCGCCGCCTCCACCCATTTCGCCACCCCCGGCGTCGGCCACATGAAGCTGCGCCGGTGGCGACGCACCACGGCTTCGCCGCGGCGGGTGGTTGCCGCGTCGCCGGCGCCCGCAAGGACGAGCACAGGGTGCGGCCACGCGTCCACCAGGTTGCCGAGGTACTGCTGGATGCCCCCGGGCCGGGGCGGGTAGTCGTTGGTGACGAGGGCGAGCCGCACGTCAGGGGCGAGCCGGCACGGAGCTGTGCGGGGCCAGGTTCCAGGCGGCGATCGCAAGGCCGGATGCGCCTGATGTGAGGTGGCCGATGGCCGTGTTGCCGACGACGGCGATGCGACGTCGCTGCGCGAACGGGAGGCCGAGGAGCCCGATCGCCAAGGCCCGCATCGAGCCGCCGTGGGTCACCACACCGACGGCGCCGCCATGGTGGCGACCTACCAGGTCCTCGACGGCGAGCCGCATCCGCGCCTGCGCCGCTGCCAGTGTCTCGCCGGATCTGCCACGGGGCTCGTCGTCGCCATCGACCAGAGCGGCAAGGCCTGCCGGGTCCAACAGGCCGATCTCCTCGCTCGTCAGCCCTTCCCAGTCCCCGAAGCCGATCTCCTCGAAGCCGGAGACGGCGTCCACGCGGTGGCCGGTGACGGCCGCCAGGATCGAGGCCGTGTCGCGGGCCCTTCCCAACGCCGAGGTGTAGAGGACGTCGAGTTGCGGGAGTACCGGGGCGAGCAGCTCCGCCTGGGCACGACCCAGGTCCGTCAGCACGCCGTCCTGGCGTCCCTGCCACCTGCCCGCGACGTTGGCCTCGGTCTCGCCATGCCTGATGAGGTACACATGGGTGCTGTCGGGCTCGGCCCGCACCGGGGCCTGTGCGAGGTGGGCTGAGTCGTTGTACGTGACCAGTTCCGTACCCTCGTCGCCAACCCGCAACGTGGTCATGCTGGTGTTGGTGAGACGCAGCAGCTTGCCCCTGGCGTCGATGCCCAGGATCGCGCCGACGAGGCCAAAGAGCGCCCCTCCGTGGGAAACGACGAGGGCACGGCCTCCCGGATCCAGCCGCGATGCCAACTCCGTGAACGCCTCGGTGACCCGCGCCACCAGTTCGGTCACCGTCTCGCCGCCGCCGAAGGCCACATCGCCTCCGTTGCGGATGGCCTCGAAGGCGTCGAGGCTCGTGATCTCGTCCTGGGTGAGGCCCTCCCACGATCCGAGGTGCAACTCACGCCATCGGCGATCCGACTCGAACTCGCGCCCGAGTGCGGCAGCGGTGTCCGATGCCCGGCCAAGGTCGGAGGACACCACGAGGTCGAAGGCGCTCCCGCCTAGCCGCGACGCCAACCGTCGAACCTGATCGGCACCGGTGGGCGAGAAGGCGGCGTTGGACCAACCCTGCCATACCCCCACGAGGTTGGCCGTGGTCTCACCGTGTCGCACGACAGTGATCTCGACGCTCAGGTGCCACCTCCGATCGAATCGAACCGGTTGCCAGGCTAGGTGAGGCGGCGCCGCACGCCTCCGCTGCGGTCAGGCCCCTGTCCATCCCGGCGCCGCCGGGCACGAAGAAGCACCAATTCGCGGCTCCGCGCAGGTACGATCCTGCGGGCCCGCCGACCGCGGGCGCGAGCCCCGTGCCATCGGGCCCGCACCACCGTACCGAGCCGACAGCGCCCGGACGACGTAGAAAGAGGAACCCGTGGCCCAGAAGAAAGCCGCTGCTCGAACCACAGCGCGCAAGCCCGCGGCCAAACCGGCTGCGAGGACCAAAGCGCCCGCCAAGGCGGCAGCCAGGCGCACAGTGACCAAGACGGCCGCCGCCGCCAAACCCGCAGCCAAGCGCGCCGCCGCCAAACCCGCAGCCAAGCGCGCCGCCGCCAAACCCGCAGCCAAGACGGCTGCAGCCGCCAAAGCCGCCGCAAGGCCCGCAGCCAAGCGCGCGGTGACGAAGGCGTCCTCCGCAGCCAAACCCGCAGCGAGGAAGGCGGCAGCCAAACCCGCAGCCAGGAAGGCGCCCGCCCGCAAGCCGGCAGCGCCGAAGAAGAAGTAAAACCACGCCGACAACCCACGAGCCGGTGGCGGGGACCCCCAAGGGTCCCCGCCACCGCGTTGGGGGTCCACCCCCAAAGCGGGCCGCGCCCACCGGGTCGACA
>Ga0214471_10001763_pt1 | contig 17096 bp, 16 predicted proteins | sample RVTome_5_FD_207665 | JGI IMG/M metagenome (GOLD analysis project Ga0214471, IMG submission 207665) | Soil microbial communities from uranium-contaminated site in the Upper Colorado River Basin, Wyoming, United States - RVT142D155 | ecosystem: Environmental > Terrestrial > Soil > Contaminated >... | reverse complement strand
CTCGTCCGTGGTCAGGACGCCTTCGCGGGCGCCTGGGCCGGTGCCTTCTCGGCCTTCTTCTTGCCGGTGCTGCGAACCTTCGCCGGCTTCTCCGGCCGGTCTGCCGCGAACTTGTCCCAGATGCCGATCTTCGTCATCAGCACGCGAACCGTGTTCGACGGTTGCGCACCGATCCGCAGCCAGTGCAGCGCCCGTTCCTCGTCGATCTCGATGAGGGACGGATCCTCCAGCGGGTGATACTTCCCGATGTTCTCGATGAACCGGCCGTCGCGCGGGCTCCGCTGGTCCGCGACGACCACTCGATAGAACGGGCGCTTCGTCGCGCCCATCCGCCGCAACCTGATCCGAACCGACATGTCGTTTCTCTCCTGCTCCCGATCGCGCTAACCGAGCCCCGGGATGTTCGGCATCCCCGGGATGCGGGGCATGCGCTTGCCGCCCATGAGGCTCTTCATCATCTTGCGGGCCTGCTCGAACTCCTTGAGCAAGGCGTTCACGTCCGTGGTGGTGGCTCCGGACCCCCGAGCGATCCGCAGGCGCCGGGTTCCGCCGATCATAGCCGGATCGCGGCGCTCCTCCCTGGTCATCGACTGGATGATGGCTTCGGCTCGCGCCAGCTGGCCGTCGTCGACCTGAAGGTCCTTGATCGCGTTCTTGCCTCCCGGGACGCTCGGCAGCATCGCGAGGAGATCCTGCAGCGGCCCGAGCTTGCGGACCTCCTGCATCTGCACGAGGAAGTCTTCGAGGGTGAACGTCGCCTCGAGCATCTTCTTGGCCGCGTCGGCCGCGCGGTCCGCGTCGAGGTTCTCCTGCGCCTTGTCGATCAGGGACAGGACGTCGCCCATGCCCATGATCCGAGACGCCATCCGGTCGGGATGGAAGGGCTCGAGGTCCGCCACCCGCTCGCCCGTCCCGGCGAAGAACACCGGTCGTCCCGTCACCGCGGTGATCGACAACGCGGCGCCTCCCCGGGCATCTCCGTCGAGCTTGGTGAGCACGAACCCCGTGGTGTCGATCTCGCGCATGAAGGCGCGCGCCTGGACGACGGCATCCTGGCCCGTCATCGCGTCGCACGCCATGAGGACATGGTGCGGCTCGATCGCGTCCTTCACGCGTCGGGCCTCGCGCATCATCTCCTGGTCGACGTGCAGCCGCCCGGCGGTGTCGACGATCACGACGTCGAACCCCTCCCGGCTCGCGTGCTTCATCGCGTTCTTCGCGACCTTCACCGCGTCCTTACCGTCGGACACGACCGCGACGCCGATCTCCTCGCCCAGCATCCTCAGTTGGTCGATCGCGGCGGGTCGCCACAGGTCGGCGGCGACCAGGAGCGGCCGCTTGCCCTTCTCCTTGTACATCCGCGCGAGCTTGGCGGACGCGGTGGTCTTCCCCGACCCCTGAACGCCGGCCATCATGATCACGGCCGGTTTCGCGCCGGGAAGCTGGAGCGGCGATTGCGTGCCGCCCATGGTCGCCTGCAGCTCGTCGCGGACGACCTTGATCACCTGCTGCGCCGGGGTGAGGCTCTTCATCACCTCTTCGGAGAGCGCCCGCGCTCGCACACGCTCGAGGAGCTCGTCGGCGACCTCGACCGCGACGTCGGCTTCGAGCAACGCCGTCCGCATGTCGTCCAGGGCGTTGTCCACCTGCTTCGGGTGGAGCTTCCCCTTGGACCGGAGCTTCTTGAAGATGCCGTCGAGACGGCCGGTGAGCGCGTCGAACATGGAGGAAGGTTACGACCCGGCGGGCGGCGGAGGCGGCTTGGCCTCGCCCTGGAGGACCCGCTCGACCGTTCGCAGGAGCGCCGTCGGCGAGAACGGCTTGGTGAAGTACTCGTCGGCGCCGAGCGACAGGACGAAGTCCCGCCCTTCTTCGCCGGTCGCGGTGACGATGATCACGCGCACGTTCTTCGTGGCGGGATCGCCCTTGAGCTCGGAGAGCACATCTGCGCCGCTCGTCCCGGGGATGTTCAGGTCGAGGAACATCAGGTCCGGCGGCTGTGCCCGCGCCATCGCGAGCGCCGCAGCGCCGTCGGGCGCCTCGCGGATCTCGAACCCCTCGTGTTCGAGGATCAGGCGCATGGCCTCGCGCATCGTGGGGTGGTCTTCGACGATCATGATGTCGGCCTTCGCCATGGTCACGCCCCGAGCAACCGGTCGGCGAACGCCCTGGCCTCGAAAGGCTGAAGGTCATCCAGGCCCTCGCCGGTGCCGACGAGCTTGACCGGGACACCGAGCAGTTCGCGAACCGCCAGCACGACTCCCCCCTTCGCCGTTCCGTCCAGCTTCGTGAGCGCCACGCCGGTCACCTCGACCGCGTCGGTGAACGCCCTCGCCTGCGCGATGCCATTCTGCCCCGTCGTGGCGTCGAGCACGAGCAGTGTCTCATCGGGCGGCCGGCCCGAAGCCTTCTCGAGCACGCGTCGCACCTTCCGGAGCTCGTCCATCAGCGGCTCCTTCGTGTGCAGGCGCCCCGCCGTATCCACGATCAGCACGTCCGAGCCCCGGGCTTGCGCCGCCCGAACGGCGTCGAACGCGACCGAGCTCGGGTCGGCCCCCCGAGCCTGAGTCACGAGGTGCGCGCCCGATCGCCGCGCCCAGGCGTCGAGCTGCTCGGAGGCGGCCGCGCGGAAGGTGTCGCTCCCGGCGAGGCTGACGGCCTTGCCGTCCCGCGCGAACCGCGAGGCCAACTTGCCGATCGTCGTCGTCTTCCCGGATCCGTTCACTCCCACCACCATCACGACCCCGAGGCCTTCGGTGGGAAGCGCCAGTCCCGCTCCGTTCCGCAGGACCCCGACCACCTCGTTCGCGACGAGCTCGACCGGATCCGCGCCAACGTCGTACTGCTCGCGAACCTCGCGAACGATGCGCGACGCGGTCGCAGGACCCACGTCGGCCTTGATGAGCAGCTCCTCCAGCCGGGCCCAGGGGTCGCCCTCTCCGGCGCCGGCCCCGAACAGCGATCGGATCCGTGCGCCCAACCCGTCGCCACGAACGGCCGGACCAGAGGACCGCGACGGCTCCGGGCCTGGACGAACGCCGGTCGAGCTCGCACGCGTGCGCCGTGTGAGCCGAAACCCCACGAAGCCACCCAGGGCGAGGAGAAGGACGACGAGCAACGCGATCCACAGGCCCATGAGCGTCCCAGGCTAGCCGACGACATCCGGCTCCGGAACGGCGACCGCAGCGAGTTCGGCGGGCCGCTCCTCGGCGCCGTCGCCCTGGGGGTGTTCGAGGCGCTGCGCGAGAACCTTCGAGGTCCCGTCCTTGCCCATGGAGACCCCGTACATCATCCCGGCCACCTCCATCGTCCGCTTCTGGTGCGTGACGATGATGACCTGTGACTCCCGGGCGAACCCCTCGACCAGCTTGATGAAGCGATGGAGGTTGACGTCGTCGAGCGCCGGCTCGACCTCGTCCATCAGGTAGAACGGGCTCGGCCGCGCCTTGAAGATCGCGAACAGGAACGCCATGGCGGTCAGCGCGCGCTCGCCACCGGACAGCAGGCTGATCCGCTTCACGCGTTTGCGCCCGGGACGAGCCTCGATCTCGATGCCGGTGTTCAGGAGGTCCCCGGGCTCGGTGGCGACGAGGCGGCCCTCGCCGCCGGGGAACAGCTCCGCGATCAGGCGCTCGAACTCGGCGGCGACGTCGCGGTAGGCGGCCTCGAACGTGGTGGCGATCTCGGTCTCGATGCGCTGGATCACCTCGAGCAGGTCCCGGCGCGCCTTGCGGACGTCGTCCACCTCGCGCTGGAGGAACTCGTGACGTTCCTGGAGCGCCTCGAACTCGCCGCCGGCGAGCAGGTTCACGCGGCCGAGCAATCCGAGCCGGCGCTGCACCAGCTCGGCTTTGCGCTCGAGCGCGGGTACGGCGTCGTCCTCAGTGAGCTCGGCGAGCGCTTCTTGGGGATCGCGTTGGTGACCCTCGCGCAGGAGGCGCTCGGCGTCGCGGATCCTCCGCTCGAGGTCCCCGCGGAAACGGTCTTCGTCCTCGTACTCCTCCCGCAGCCGCTCGAGCTCGGTCGAGGCTTCGCGCCACAGCCGGTTCGCCTCGGCTTCCTCTTCGGTCGCCGCGCGATCGGCCTCGGAGGCGGCGGTGCGCGCCGCCGTCGCATGTTCGAGCGCGGCCTCGGAGGTCGAGAGCCGCGCTTCGGCGTCGGCCCGGTCGCGTTCGGCGGTCTCGACGGTCGAGCGAAGGACGTCGGGGTCCTGCGCCGCGAGCCCTTCTCGCTCGGCCCGGACCGACGCGAGTCGAGCCTCGAGGCTCGCGCGGTCGCGCCGGAGGGTCTCGACGGCGACGCGGGCTTGGATCGGCGGCTCGGGGGTGCGCGGCAGCTCGGGAAGCTCATGCGTGAGCGGCTCGGCCGCCGCCAGGCTCGAGCGCCACGCAGCCGCTCCGTCGTCAAGTCCCGCGAGACGCTGGCCGACGATCTCGTCCTCCTTGGCGATCGACACCAGGTCGGTCTCGATGCGCCCGATCCGGTCGGCAGCGCGCGTGATCTGCGCGTCGGACGCCTCGATGCGCTCGGTCAGATCCTCGAGCTCGGCGCCGATCTCCTCCAAGCGGGCGCGGCGCGGTTTGAGGGCCACCTTCGCCTGCGCGAGGTCGTGCTCGACGACCGCCAGCTCGCGACGGATCTCGCCCGCTCGCGAATCCGCCTCGGGCGTCGTGCGGATCACCGCGGGGCCGACGAGGACTCCCTCTCGGGTGACGAACGAGGCCTTTGGGTGCTCGCGGTGCTTGACCACGGCCTCGTCCAGCGAGCCGGCGAGGTAGATGTCGGTGAGTACCGTCGTCACGAGCCCGCGGACGGAAGGGTTCGCGTCGACGATCGAGAGCAGGGTGCGCTCCCCGCGCATCACGGAGCCGGCTGGACCGCCACCGGCGATCGTGAGGATCGCGCCGTCGCCCTCGGGCGCGTCCGCGACGGCCCGGCCCTCCTCCTCGTACACGACGGCGTCCGCGAGCGATCCGAGCCCGGCGCTGAGCGCTCGTTCCCATCCCTTCTCGATCCGAACGAGCCCGGCCAGCAGCCCGATCGCCCGATCCCGGTGTCCTTCCAGGAACCGGGAACCCGGCGTCTCCTCCAGATCCTTCAGCCGCGCGTGGAGCACGTCGCGCCGATGTTCGTGGCGGCGGACGGCCTCATCGCCCTGGGCGACGACGTCCGCGAGGGAGTGCCGTTCGCGCTCGAGCCGCGTCCGGCGTTCCGACAGAGGCGACGTCTCGGCGTCGAGGCGCTCGACGTCCTGCGCGAGGGTCTCTCGTTCCCGCTCGGCCGCCTCACGGCGCGCTCGCACCAGGCCGAGCGATTCCTCGATCCGCGAGCGCTCCCGTTCGTACGATGCGAGCGAGCGTCGAAGTGTCTCCATCTCGGCCCGGTGGGCCGCGGCCTCCTCGGAGACCCGCCGCCGCTCATCCTCGATGCTCGAACGCGTTTCGACCGCCGCCCGGAACGTGCCCTCGGCCTCCCGGAGCTCGAGCTCCCGGGCGCCCAGGTCCGCGACGACATCGCGGAGCCGGTCCTCGAGCCGGCGCAGGTCCTCCTGGAGGCCGTCCAACCGGGCGTCGCGGCCTGCCTCGGCGGCGAGCACCTGCCGGGCATCGGACTCGAGCTCGACGGCGCGACGGAGCTCGAGCTCGGCGGCGGACTTGGCCGCCTGGGCCTCGCGGAGCCGGCCCTCGACGTCCTGGAGGGCCCACACCGCTCTCGCGCGGGCGTCGGCCGCGGCGCCGATCCGCTCGTCGAGGCCGTCGAGTCGCTCGCGCGCCGCCTTGCGCTTGGCGAGGCCTCGGTCCCAACCCGAGGACCGGCTCTCGCGATCGGTCATGAGGTCGCGCAGGCGGGCGGCCGCGAGCCGGACCGTGATCGCGTCGGCCTCGGCGGTGAGCTGCTCGTGGCGTGTGGCCATCTCCGCCTGTTGCTTCAGCGGCTTCAGCTGACGGCGGAGCTCGGCGAGGACGTCCTGCAGCCGGAGCAGATCCTGCTCGAGCCCGGAGAGCTTGCGCTCGGCCCGGTCTTTCCGCTTGCGGTGTTTCGCGATCCCCGCGGCCTCCTCGACGTACTGGCGCCGCTCCTCGGGCCGGGCGGAGAGCACCGCCTCGAGCTGGCCCTGTCCCACGACGGTGTGGAGGGCTCGCCCGATGCCGCTCTCCGAGAGCAGCTCCTGGACGTCGAGCAGGCGGACGACCTGACCGCCGATCCGGTACTCGCTGTCGCCGGAGCGGAAGATCGATCGGCTGATCTCGATCTCGCTCATCGGGACCGGGATCAGGCCCGCGGTGTTGTCGATGACCAGCTTGACCTCGGCCAGACCGAGGGCTGGACGGAGCGGGCTCCCGGCGAAGATGACGTCAGCCATCTGGGTGCCGCGGAGCGCCCGCGGCCCCTGCTCGCCCAGCACCCAGCTGATCGCGTCGACGAGGTTCGACTTGCCCGACCCGTTGGGTCCGACGATGACGGAGATGCCGGGCGCGAACTCCAGGATCGTCTTGTCCGCGAACGACTTGAAGCCTCGGATCTGGAGGGAGCGAAGGAACATCTGCGGGCGATGCTAGCAGCGGCTCGTGCTCGGACCGGGCATCTCCGGGCGGAAATCGGCGGGTCCGTTCCTCAGCCGGAAACGCGGAACGTCGTGTCTCCGGCGAGGTCCTCGAGCACTGCCTCGACGGAGTCCACCCACGCCAGATCGGGCCCCCGGCGGCACCAGTCGACCATGGCGTCGACGGCCGGCTCGTCGCCCTCGAAGGCGGCCTCGAGCCGGCCGTCCGGAAGGTTCCGGACGTACCCGCCGAGACCGGCCTCTCGGGCGAGTCGTGCACACGTGGCCCGGAAGAACACGCCCTGGACGCGACCGGAAACGGTGACGCGAACCCGCTTCACGTCGGCATACTAGGTTCGTGGCCGAGTACGACCGTCGCGACGCGCTGCTCGTCGTCGACGTCCAGAACGATTTCGCCGACCCCGGAGGAAGCCTCGCCGTCCGCGGAGGCGAGGAGATCCTCCCTCTGGTCAACCGCCAGGTGCAGGCGGCGCTCGCCGCCGGTGCGACGGTCGTCTTCACACAGGACTGGCATCCCGAGCGCACACCTCACTTCGAGACGGGCGGCGGGATCTGGCCCGTCCACTGCGTCCGCGAAACGTGGGGGGCGGAGTTGCATCCGGCGCTGCACCGGCCTGCGGACGCCGCGGTCCTTCGCAAGGGCGTAGACGGGGAGGACGGCTATTCCGGCTTCAGCGTCCGCGACCCTGGGACCGGCGAGGTCGAGGCAACGGGACTCGAGTCGCTGCTCCGCGATGCCGGGATCGAACGAGTCCTCGTCGCCGGCCTCGCGACCGACTACTGCGTGAAGGAGACCGTCCTGGACGCGCGGCGGCTCGGGTTCAAGACCGTGGTCCTCCGCGACGCGGTGCGGGCGGTCGACCTGAAGCCCGGCGACGGCGATCGCGCGATCGATCGGATGCGCGAGACCGGCGCTGAGATCGGATAGCCGAGCTCGTCAGCTCTGGCACTGCGGGCAGAAGTACGCGTTGCGGCCCGAGATCTTCACGGCCTGGATCGGCGTGCGGCATCGACGGCACGGAAGCCCCGTCCGCCCGTAGACCTTCAGCTCGTTCTGGAACTCGCCGGGCTTGCCGAACAGGTCGAGGTACGCCTCGTCGTCCAGGGTCGTCCCTCGGAACCGGATCGCGTCCTGCAGGACCTCCTGCATCGCGCGGTAGAGACGGCGCACCTCCTGCGAGGAGAGCGAGTCAGACAGCCGGTCGTACCGCAGCCCCGCGGCGAACAGGACCTCGTCCGAGTAGATGTTGCCGAGCCCGCTGATGAACTTCTGGTCCATCAGGAGCTGTTTCATCTTCGCCGCGCGTTCGGCCAGCGCGCCGCCGAAGGCGTTCCACGTGAAGACGTGGTCGAGCGGGTCGATCGCGATGTGTTGGAGCTCCTTGACCTTGCCGAGCTCGTCCGCGGCCGTGACGAACATCTCGCCGAACGTGCGCGGGTCGATGAAGCGCAGGTCGCCGCCCTGCTGGAAGGTGATGACGACATGCGTGTGCGGCGGGAGCGGGACGCGTTTGTTGCCCCGGACGAACTGGCCGCTCATCCCGAAGTGCACGACGAGCACGTCCCCGTTGTCCAGGTGCAGGAGGACGTACTTGCCCCTTCGCTCGGCCTTGGTGAACTTGCGGCCGATCAGCCGGTCGGTGAACTCGCGCCGTTTGGCGTGACGGCGGATGACGCGCATCGCGTTCTTGGACGGACGGACCTCCGCCTCGGTCACCTTCCGGCCGACCACGTCCTTCTCGAGGTCGCGGCGCACGACCTCGACTTCGGGAAGCTCCACCTACGCCCCCTTCGCGCGCTCGGGGACGGTCGGTTCGGGGACGGGGGGCCGGACGACCGGGTGCTCCGAATGGGCATCCTCCGGGGCGGCTCGCTCGGTCAGCCGGAGGTAGGCCTCATGCGCCGCCTGCTGCTCCGCCTCCTTCTTGGACCGGCCGATGCCGCTGCCCCACCGCTCGCCGGCCAGGTGCACCGTCGCGGTGAACTCCTTCTCGTGATCGGGCCCGCGTTCGCTGATCCGGTAGTCGGGCAGCGCGTGCATCTCGGACGAGGCGAGCTCCTGCAGGATCGTCTTGTAGTCCCGCTCTCCCTCACCGCGTTCGTACGCGATCATCCTCGGGCGGAAGACCCGCACGATCAGGTCGGTGGCCGCGTCCAGACCGCGGTCGAGATAGATCGCGCCGAGGAGCGCTTCGAGCGCGTCCGCGAGGATGCTGCTCTTGTTCCGGCCGCCGCTCATCTCCTCGCCCTTGCCGAGCAGGATGAAGCGTCCGATCCCGAGGTCCCGCGCGACATCGGCGAGCGCGCCCATGTTCACGATCGCCGCCCGAAGCTTCGCGAGCTCCCCCTCCGGCATGTCCGGGAACTCGCGGAACGCCATGTCCGTGACGACGATGCCGAGGACCGCGTCCCCGAGGAACTCGAGCCGCTCGTTGTTGACCGACAGGCCGTTCTCGAACGCGAACGAGCGGTGCGTCAGCGCCATCTCGAGCAGGGACCCGTCCAGGAACCGGACCCCCAGGACGCGGTCGAGCGCCTTCGGATCCTCCGACGCGTTCGGATCCGGGCCCACGCTCCGGTCCGGCCCCACGTTCCTACTCGACCTCGATGGCCTGACGGCCGGCGTAGTACCCGCAGTTCGCGCAGACGCGATGGGGAAGCTTGGGCTGGTGGCACTGCGGGCACTCGGAGTACGTCGAGGGTTGCGCCTTCCAGTTGGCCTTCCGCTTGGCGCCGCGCGTGTGGGTCTGTCGTCTCTTCGGAACCGGCATGATGAAGCCTTCCTCTCTTCGGTCTTCAGTTCCCCGGGTCGTCCTCGCCTTGCACGAGGACGTCCAGGGCTGCCCATCGCGGGTCGCTCACGGCGTGGCCGGGACACTCGCCCAGGTTGCGGTCCCCGCCGCAGATCTCGCAGAGGCCGAGACAGTCCTGCTTGCACAGCGGCGAGAACGGCATCTCGAGCACGACGGCGTCCCGAAGCATGGGCTCGGGATCCAGCGTGAGCTCAGGGGACAGCGTGTAGTCGTCTTCCGGACCCGGGTCCCGCACGAACAGCTCGTTCATCGCGACGTCGAACGGCTGCACGAACTCCTTCAGGCAGCGCGCGCATCGCATGGCGAAGCGCCCGCCCACGCTGCCGTGGACGAAGATGCCTTCGACGACGCCCTCGAGCGTGAGGTCGCCCTCGAGCGGCTCGTCCTCCGGCACGACGGCGAGCTCCGTCGCCAGTCCGGGCACCGGTTCCTCGAGGCGGACCCGCTTGGCGGAGCCCGGCTTGTCGAGCAGGTCGCGGATGTCGATCTGGCGCATCACGCCTCCTCGTCTCCCTTCAGGTCCGCCATCATCTCGGGCATCTGAACGTCGGGACCGATGTCGACGTTCGTCCCCGGAACCGAGCGGAGCTTCTCGCGTCCGGCCTGGACCTGGTCGATCGTCCGTCCGAGCGATTGGTTCGACACCATGATGTCCTCGAGGATCTTCTGGAGCGCGTTCTCGAGCTGCGCCAGCTTCGCGTCCACGTAGTCCTCGGCCTCCAGCCGCAGCCGGCGCGCGTCGTCCTGCGCCTCCTGCTGGATCCGCTCGGACTCTTCCTGGGCGCGCTGCACGACGGCTTCGTGCGAGGCCAGCCGCAGCTGCTCCTCGCGCGCTTGGTCAACCATCGTTTCCGCATCGCGCCGTGCCTTCGCGAGGAGCTCCTCGCGATCCTTCACGATCCAGCGCGCCTGCTTGATCTCGTCGGGAAGCGAGTCCTTCAACTGCTCGATCAGCTCGAGCACCTCGTCGCGGTTGAGCAGCGCGGAGGACGACAGCGGCATCGACTTCGCGTCGCGCACCATGTCCTCGAGCTGGTGGATGCGGGCCGACAGATCCACCTAGCCACCGCTCCCGAGCCGTTCGCGCAGCCGCTCGGCCACGACCGGAGGAACCAGCCCGGAGACGTCGCCACCGAACCGGGCGACCTCCTTGATCAGGGACGAGGACAGGAACGACCACTCCGGTGCCGCGGTCATGAACAGGGTCTCCAGGCCGCTGAGCGAATGGTTCATCTGCGCCATCTGGATCTCGTACTCGAAGTCGGTGACCGCCCGCAGGCCCTTCACGACCAGGTCGGCGCCGCGCCGGTTCGCGTAGTCCACGAGCAGGCCGTTGAATGCGTCGACCTGGATGTTCGGCAGGTGATGCGTTGCCTCCTTGAGCATGGAGACGCGCTCCTCGGCGGCGAACAGGGGTTGCTTCGCGGGGTTGTCGAGCACGCCGACGAGCAGCGCGTCGAAGCGCCGGGCAGCCCGTTCGATGATGTCGAGGTGACCGTTCGTCACGGGGTCGAACGTCCCCGGACACAGGGCGGTCAGGCCCATCTATTCCTCCCGGAAGATCAGCACCGTGGAGTCGCCGTACTCCAGGCGTTTCGCGATGCGCCAGTGTACTGGAATGACAGGCGTGGAACTCCGGCTCCGGCGCGTGAGGACGACGGGCGCCCCCGGCGCGAGCCAGCCCTCGGACAGGGCCGCGAGCACAAGTTCCACCTCCTCGGCGAGAGCGTCGTACGGCGGGTCGGCGAGCACGAGGTCGAACGGCCCGCCCGCCGACCCGGCGTCACCGGCGAGGAACGCGGCCACGCCGGACGCCACCACCTCGGCACGCTCACCCAGACGGGTGCGCTCCAGGTTCGACCGAAGCGCCCCGACGGCTGCTCGGTTCCGCTCGACGAAGACCCCCCGCTCGGCCCCCCGCGAGAGCGCCTCGATCCCCAGCGCCCCGGTCCCGGCGAACAGGTCGAGCACCCGGGCGTCGGGCACGTCTGCCGAAAGGCTGGAGAACAGGCCCTCACGCGCGCGGTCGGAGACCGGCCGGACCCCGGCCGGAACCCGCGCGAGACGAACCCCCTTGGCGGATCCCGCGATCACTCGCATCCGCCCGTGATGGTCCTAGATGAGCTCCGCCTCCGCAGCGTGGCGCACGAGCTCGGCGCGTGTCCGAAGGCCGAGCTTGCGCATGACGCCTGCCCGGTGGTTCTCCACGGTGCGGACCGAGACGTAGAGCATGGTCGCGATCTCGGTGTTCGTATGCCCGAGCGCGATCAGCCGCAGGACCTCGCGTTCACGCGGCGTCAGATCGTCGACGGCTCGCGCGCGTACCCTGCCCGGCGATTCCTTCCACTTGGCGAGGGCTGCGCCGAGCGACGGCTGCAGGTAGTCCTCCCCTCCGGCGACCTTGCGAACGGCATCGACGAGCTCGCTCCCCGCCGTCTCCTTCAGGAGGTAGCCGCGAGCGCCCGCTGCGAGACACTGCTGCACGTCGGTCGGGTTGTCCACCATCGTCAGCACGAGGATCGCCGCCTTCTCGTGGCGCTGCTTCAAGCGCCGGACGACCTCGACCCCTCGCTCATCCGGAAGCATCAGGTCGGCGACGACGACGTCGGGGTCGACGTCCAGCGCCACCGCCTCCGCGACCGTCGAAGCCTCCGCCAAGACGTCGATATCGTCCTGTCGCTCGAGGAGGACGCGCAGCCCTTCGCGCACGACCACGTGGTCGTCCATCAACAGCACCGCGATCTTCGCGTGACTCACCGGACCTCGCTCACCCCGATGGGTACCTCCAGCCTAATCCTGGTTCCGGCGTCAACCGCGGATTCGACCACCAGGTTGCCTTCCACGAGCTCCGCTCGCTCACGCATGCCGACGAGACCCAGGCCGCGACCGGTGGGCACCGTTTGCGGATCGAACCCGCAGCCGTTGTCCTCGACGAACGCGGACACGGTGCCGTCGTACCGGTGCAGCAGGATCGAGATCGCGGACGCGGACGCGTGCTTCTGGGCGTTGTGCACCGCCTCCTGCACCACGCGGTAGACGACCGCTTCGGTCTCCTGTGCCAGACGCAGGTCCCCGATGTCCTCGTGCAGGTCGACGGTCACGTCCGGAGTGCAGATCTCTTCGGCGAGGCGGCGGAGCGCGGGAACGAGCCCCAAGCGCTTGAGCTCCGGTGGTCGAAGGCTCCACACGAGCCGCCGGCTGTCGACGATCGCACGCCGGATGAGCTCGTTCACGCGAACCGCGCGGGGCCTCGCTTCCGGTGGCACGGCATCCTCGAGCTCCGACGCGAACAGCGAGATCGACGTCAGCACCTGTCCGAGCCCGTCGTGCAGCTCGAGTGCCACGCGCTCCCGTTCCTCCTCCTGCGCGCGGACGATGCGATGCAGCATCTGCTGCCGCTCCTCGGCCAGGCGCTCGAGTTGTCCTGCCCGTTCGGCGAGCGTTTCCCGCATGCGCCTCTGGCGGATCGCGACGGCGAGCTCGGAGCCGACCTCCCTCGCGATGTCGACGGATTCCTCGTCGAACGCATCGACCGTTGTCGAGGACAGCGCCAGAGAACCCACCTGTCCGTCCTCGAGGCCCAGGGCGACGGTGAGGCAGCTTCGGATCCCCAGCTCCTGCGTGACCGTCACGTAGGGCGTCTTCGCGTCGAACTCCGAGAGGTCGCGGACCAGCAGGACGTCGCGCGACAACAGCTCCCTGGCAACATCGTCGGGGACATAGGACCGGACGTTCTCCTCGAAAACCACGCCTGGCGAACGGAGCGCGACGTCCGTGAACCGCCCCGTCTCATGGTCGAGCACCGCAACGCTGCCGCGGTCGTACGGCACGAGCAGACGGAGGTGGCCCAGCGTGCGATCTGCCATCTCGTGGATCGACGCAGAAGAAAGGACGTCGCGGTCGATCTGATGCAGGAGCTCGAGGCGGGTCGCGAGACGAAGCTGCCGGTCGAGCGCCTGCCGGCGATCGTCCTCGGCTCGCCTTCGGCCGGTGATGTCGACGAACAATCCCTGTCGAACGAGCGGTGTTCCGTCCGGCGCCTCGACGACCGTCGACCTGTCGTGCACCCACACTTCACGGCCGTCGGAGGCGATGATGCGGTACTCGATCTCCAGCGGCTTCCCCTCGTGCACCGTCCGAACATCCGCCTTGATCACCCGTTCTCGATCCTCGGGGTGCAGGATCGACGTCCAGAAGGTCGGGTCCTTCGTCCACGCCTCCGGTGCGTATCCCAGCATGTCGACGACCTGGGGACTGACGTAGGTCACGACGGAAGGGGTCATGACGGGGTCGGTCAGGTATACGACCCCCGGGCCTCGCTCGACCAGGCCTCGGTACTTCGCCTCCGCCGTGGCGAGCGCCGAGCTCGAGCGTTCCCGCTCGATCGCGTGTCCCACGATCGTCGCCAACCCCTGAAGGAACTGCACGTCATCGCGGGAGAAGGTCAACGGCTCGAGGGAGAGGACCTCGAGCACTCCCAACGGACGGGTTGCCCCGAAGACCGCGGTCGCCACCCCGCTCACCACGCTGTGCTCGAGGAGGGGCGCCCGCGGAGAGAAGCGATCGTCGGCCCGAAGATCCTCGACGATCACGGGCTCCCCGGCGTTCAGCGCGAAGGTTGCCAGCGTCGATTCGTGGAGGCCGATTGGCGGAGCGCTGCCGAGCCACCCGCTTCCCGCGCGCAGGAGCAGCACGTCTTCCTCGGGTGGCAGCTCGAAGATGCCGGCGATGTCGAGGCCCAGCGTGGTGGCGGCGACGCAAGCAGCCTCGTCGAGCAGCGATTGAAGGTCTCCACCGGTAAGAGAGAGCAGACCGAGACCGGCGACCGCCTCCTGCTGTCGCTGACGGTTCGCGAGCTCGTTGGCGATGCGGCGTCGTTCCGTCACGTCCTCGACGACACCGAGCATCCCGTTGACCTGGTGCTCGGCGTCAAGGAGCGGCGCGATCGAGATGCTCACGTCGATGCGCGAGCCGTCCTTGCGAAGCCGTTGCGTCTCGAACCCGGCGATCGACTCACCGGAGAGCTCGCGCCGGACCAGCTCCTTGAACTCCTCTTGCTTGTCTTCGGGAACGTACGGGAGCGGTTGGCCCACGACCTCTCTCGCGGTCCAGCCCAGCATCCGTTCCGCGGCAGGGTTCCAGTGCCGGACCCTGCCGTCCTTCTCCAGGGCGATGATCCCGAGCGGCGTCGCCTCGAACACGGCGCGGAGGGACTCGCTGAGGTCTCGGAGCGCCTCGCCTTGGATCCGCTGCGTCGTGATGTCCACCATGACTCCCTGCCAGCACGCGGGACGGTCGCCGTCGGCCGGGATGAGGAGGGCCTCGTCGTGGATCCACACGATGCTGCCGTCCCGATGCCGGGCTCGGTACTCCATGCTGAGGGTGCCGTTGGAGTCCGCGAGCCGGTTCTCCTTCACCACGCCGGAGAGATCGTCGGGATGGATGACGCGGCGCCACAGGTCGTCGTCGGCCATCCATTCCTCGGGGGTGTAGCCGAGCAGGAACTCCAGCTGGGGGGCGATGTAGACGCAGTGGGTCCGCTTCGGATCCCTCGGGTCGATCTCGTTGAGCCACACGACGCCCGGCACGCGCTCCACCAGCGCCTGGTACCGGGTCTCCGAGTGCCGGAGCGCGTCGTCGGTCTCCCGGGCCGAGGCGTCGGAGTGGTCACGCTGCCGGCCGAATCCGCGCTCGAGATAGCCGACGAACAATGCGGACGCGACGACGAACACCAAACCCTTCGTCGTCTGGAGCCAGAAGCGAGGCCACCCTTCGAGGTTCACGTGGATGATCGCGTTCGTCATCACGACCCAGGCGGCACCGACGACCGCGAACAGCCAGACGGCGCGCACCGGCGAGCGGTACACGCCGCGACCCCGGCTCGACGTGGAAGCCGGCTCGTCGAATGCGTCTTGCCTCACGAAGTTCCCTCGGCAGCCTCAGGGGGGCCCTGAAGGTGGAGGGCCCGGGCACGGCAACCGTGGGGGTAGGGCGTGCGCGCTAAGTCTTGAACAACCAGTCGATGGAACGCTCGAACCGGCCGCGGAGCTCCCGGAGCAGCCCCGGATCCTCCTTCAGCTCCGGGTCGCGCTCGATGACCTCGAAGGCCCGGGCCCGGGCGCGCCGGACGAGGTCGGCATCGTCGGCCAGACGCGCGAGCTTGAGATCGGGCAGGCCGGACTGCCTGACGTCGAACAAGGTCCCCTCACCACGCAGGCGGAGGTCCTCATCGGCGAGCGCGAACCCGTCGGTCGTCGCGACCATGGCTTCCAAGCGCTGCCGAGCCTCCTCGTTGTCCTCCTTGCTCTCGTCGAACAGGACGCAGTACGAGCGATGGGCACCGCGTCCGATGCGTCCCCGGAGCTGGTGCAGCTGCGCGAGGCCGAAGCGCTCGGCGTTCTCGACGAGCATCACCGTCGCGTTCGGAACGTCGACACCCACCTCGATCACGGTGGTCGAGATCAACAGGTGGTGTTCCCCCGAGCGGAACGCGTCCATCCGCCGCTCCTTGTCTGCGGGACGCATCCGTCCGTGGAGCAGCTCGACGGAAAGGTCGGGGAAGACGTCGGTGGCCAGGCGTGCGGCCTCGGCCTCGGTGGCACGGACCTCCGACTTGTTCGCCTCGTCGATCGCGGCACACACGACGAACGCCTGGTGCCCCGCTTCGATCTCGCGCCGCACGAGGTCGTAGGCCGACTCGCGTTCCGGGCCGGTTCGGGCGATGCGTGTCTCGACCGGCACACGACCCGTCGGCATCTCGTCGAGCACGACGACGTCCAGGTCTCCGTAGTACGTGAGCGCGAGCGTCCGCGGGATCGGCGTGGCGGTCATGATCAGCACGTCGGGTGACCCGCCCTTGCCTTTCAGCGCCATCCGCTGGTGGACGCCGAACCGGTGTTGCTCGTCGATCACGGCGAGCGAGAGGTCCGCGAACGAGACGCCTTCCTGAACGAGCGCGTGTGTCCCCACCACGAGGTCCACGTCGCCGCTCGCGATGCCCTCGAGGATCCGGCGGCGATCCTTCCCGGTGATCGCGGCGCTCAGCAGGGCATAGGTCACGCGAGCCGTGTCGTCATCGTCGGGCGCCGGGTCCAGCAGCGAGCCCTGCCCCCGCTCGCTCGCGCTCGGTTCCTCCGCGAGACCGAGGAACGGCACCGCGCCGAAGGGACCGAGTAGGGCGTCGATCGAGCGGAAGTGCTGTCCGGCCAGGACCTCCGTGGGCGCCATCACCGCCGCCTGATGTCCGCTCTGGATCGCGACGAGCGCCGCATGGAGCGCGACGAGCGTCTTGCCCGAACCGACGTCGCCCTGGAGCAACACGTTCATCGGACTCGAGCGCGACATCGCGGCCCCGACCTCCTCCATCGCGCGACGCTGGGCTTTCGTCGGCTCGAACGGCACCGTCGCCAGCAGGCGCTCGACGAGCGGGCCGTCCGGGCGGTGCACGATCCCCTGCTCTGTGCGCTCGACCCGGTGCTTGCGGAACGCGACGCCGAGCTCGAGGACGAACAGCTCGTCGAACTTGAGCCGCTCCTGTGCCTCGTGGAGCTCCTTCTGATCGTCGGGGAAGTGGATCCGCCGGATGGCCCGGTCGAACTCCTGGAGCGATTCGGCTCGCACGATGGTTTGCGGAAGCGGGTCCGCGATCGCGGGGATCTGCTCCAAGGCACGCCAGACGAGCTCGCGAACGGTCCGGGTCGTGACCCCCTCCGTCGCAC
>Ga0214471_10001762_pt1 | contig 17100 bp, 15 predicted proteins | sample RVTome_5_FD_207665 | JGI IMG/M metagenome (GOLD analysis project Ga0214471, IMG submission 207665) | Soil microbial communities from uranium-contaminated site in the Upper Colorado River Basin, Wyoming, United States - RVT142D155 | ecosystem: Environmental > Terrestrial > Soil > Contaminated >... | reverse complement strand
TAACCGGCCTGCGCAACCGGGCGGTGGCGGCGGGAATCGTCATCAACGGGTTGCCGATCATCAACGACCGGCCGAGCCCGTGGGGCATGCTGCCGATGCCGAATCTCGACCTCTACTACGAGGACTGTGTCATCGGCGGCAACGGAGCGTTCCTGCTGGTCGCCAACTCGTTCCAGGATTTCGGCCGCGCCATCCGCCGCAAGCTGATCCTCGAGATCGCCGGCCTTCAGCCCGACCCGGAACCCAGGGCCGGCGTCATGCTGGCATCCACCCGCGAGCGTCCGCCCTGCAATGCCGGCGAACGGCGGAGCCCCCGCATCGGCGATGAGCTATGACGCGCGCCGCCGCGGTGCCCATCACTCCGCCGCTTCCTGGTAGGCCTCCGGCGGCGGACAGGTGCAGACCAGATTGCGGTCGCCGGCGACGTTGTCGATCCTAGCGACCGGCGGCCAGTACTTGTCGTCGTGCAATCCCTTCAGCGGGAAGAACGCCTGCTCGCGCGAGTAAGGATGGTCCCATTCCTCGGCGAGGAGCAGATGGTGGGTGTGCGGTGCGTTCTTGAGCGGGTTGTCGTCGCGATCCATCTCGCCCTTCTCGATCGCCGCGACCTCGGCCCGGATCGCAATCATGGCGTTGCAAAAGCGATCGAGTTCGCGCTTCGATTCGCTCTCCGTCGGCTCGATCATCAGCGTATCGGCGACCGGGAACGACGTGGTCGGCGCGTGGAACCCGTAATCCACCAGGCGCTTGGCGACGTCGTCGACGGTGATCCCGGCCGATTCCTTCAGCGGCCTGAGATCGACGATGCACTCGTGTGCCACCAGGCCGTTGCGGCCGGTGTAGAGCACCGGGTAGTGGGGGTCGAGCCGCTTGGCGACGTAGTTGGCGTTCAGGATCGCCACCTCGGTCGCTTTGCGCAAGCCCGCCGCACCCATCAATGTCACGTAGGCCCAGCTGATCGGCAAAATGCCGGCCGACCCCCAGGGCGCCGCCGCAACCGCGCCGATGGTCCCGTGCTCGCCGGCCGCCGGGTTGACGCCGGCGACCACCGGATGGTCGGGCAGAAACGGCGCTAAGTGCTTCAGTACGCCGATCGGCCCGACGCCCGGACCGCCGCCGCCGTGCGGGATACAGAAGGTCTTGTGCAGATTGAGGTGCGAGACGTCGGCGCCGATCTCGCCCGGCCGGGCAACCCCCAGCATGGCGTTGAAGTTGGCGCCGTCCATGTAGACCTGGCCGCCGTTGTCGTGAACGGTGCGGCAAATATCGCGGATGGCGGTCTCGAACACGCCGTGGGTAGAGGGATAGGTGATCATCAGCGCCGCCAACCGGCTGGCGTGCTCCTCGGCCTTGGTTTTGAGGTCGCCCAAGTCGACGTTGCCCTCATCGTCGCAGGCGACCACCACCACCCGCATCCCGGCCATGTGGGCGCTCGCCGGGTTGGTGCCGTGGGCCGACGCCGGGATCAGGCACACGTCGCGGTCGCCCTGGCCGCGGCTCTCATGGTACTTGCGGATGGTCAAGAGGCCGGAGAATTCGCCCTGCGATCCGGCGTTGGGTTGCAGCGAGAAGGCGTCGAACCCAGTCGCCTCGCACAACATCGCTTCGAGGTCCTTGAACAGCTTGCGGTAGCCGAGCGCCTGATCGGAGGGTGCGAACGGGTGCAGGTACCCGAACCCGCGCCAGGTAACGGGGATCATCTCGGTGGTAGCATTGAGCTTCATGGTGCACGAGCCGAGCGGAATCATGGAGCGGTCAAGCGCCACGTCCTTGGCCGAAAGCCGGCGCAGGTAGCGCAGCATCTCGGTTTCGCCGTGGTGGGTCTGGAACACCGGATGGGTGAGGAACGTGCTGGCGCGGACCAGGTTCTTGGGCAGACATTCGCCGAGCTTGGCGTCGATGCCATCGATGGAGATCTCCTTCGCCGCGTCGGCGGCGAACGCCCGCCATACGGTCTCGATATCGCAGCGGCGCGTCGTTTCGTCGAGCGAGACGCCGAGCCGGTCGGGATCGCGGCGCCGCAAGTTGACGCCCAGCGTTTCGGCGCGATCGGCGATCTCCTTCGCCTTGCCGGGGGCGACGACGGTGATGGTGTCGAAATAGGCCTTGGTCTCGACGGTGAAACCGAGGCGGCCCAGGCCTTCGGCCAGGATCCGGGTCATCCGATGCACCCGCCTGGCGATGGCGCGCAACCCTTCCGGACCGTGGTAAACGGCGTAGAACGAAGCGATGACGGCCAGCAGCACCTGCGCCGTGCAGATGTTGGAAGTCGCCTTCTCGCGGCGGATGTGCTGCTCGCGCGTCTGCAGCGCCATGCGCATGGCCGGTCGGCCCGCCTTGTCCACCGACACCCCGATGATGCGGCCGGGGGTCGAGCGCTTGAACTCGTCGCGGGTGGCAAAGAAGGCGGCGTGCGGCCCGCCATAGCCCATCGGTACGCCGAACCGCTGGGCGCTGCCGACGACGATGTCGGCCCCCATCTCGCCCGGCGGCGTCAATAGCAGCAAACTCAAGAGGTCGGCGGCGACCGCCACCAGCGCGCCCTTGGCGTGCGCCTCCTCGACGATGGCGCCGAGCGGCCGCACGTCGCCGCCGGTGCCCGGATACTGCACCAGGACGCCGAACAACTCGCGCTCGCTTAAGCCCGCCGCCGGATCGCCGACGACCACCTCGAGACCGAGCGCGCGCGCCCTGGTCTTGACCACGGCGATGGTCTGCGGATGGCAGTCGTCGGCGACGAAGAACACGTCGGCGTCGCGCTTGCACAGCCGGCGCGCCATGGCCATGGCCTCGGCGGCCGCCGTCGCCTCGTCGAGCAGCGAGGCGTTGGCAAGCTGCATGCCAGTGAGGTCGATGATCACCTGTTGAAAGTTCAACAGCGCTTCGAGCCGGCCCTGGCTGACCTCGGCCTGATACGGCGTATAGGCGGTGTACCAGCCGGGGTTCTCGATCACGTTGCGCAGGATCACCGTCGGCAGGATGGTGCCATAATAGCCCATCCCGATCATCGACACCCGGACTTGGTTGAGATCCGCCATCGCGCGCAAAGCCGACAGAGTGTCGCGCTCGCTCCTGGCCGGCGGCAGTTTCAGCGGCTTCTTCGAAACGATGTCCGCCGGCACGGCGCGCTGAATCAGCTCGTCGAGCGAACCCAGGCCGAGCGTCGCCAGCATCTCGGCAATCTGGACCGTGCCCGGACCGAGATGGCGGCGGACGAAATCGTCCGACCGCTCGAGCGCGCTCAAGCGGTGCTTCGGCATCAATCAAGCCCCTTCACGTAGGCGGCGTACTGGTCGGCGTCCATCAAATCTTTGAGCTCGCCGGCGTCGCGGAGCGTCATCTTGAATAGCCACCCGTCGCCCATGGCATCGGCGTTGACCTTGCCGGGATCGCCGTCGAGCGCGCCGTTAACCTCGGTAACAGCGCCGGAAGCCGGGGCGTAGACTTCGCTCGCTGCCTTCACCGATTCGATGACCGCGGCTTCGGCGCCCTTATCCAGCTTCCTGCCGGCCTCGGGCAATTCGACGAACACGATCTCGCCGAGCTGCTTCTGGGCGTAATCGCTGATGCCGACGACGGCGGTCTTGCCGTCGACCCTGATCCATTCATGCTCTTTGGTGTATTTGACGGACATTTATTTCACCTGATCGCGGTTCATGTATTGAAATAACGCTGCTCGACGAATGGCAGCTTCACGACTTGGCCGGCGAGTGCCTTGCCGCGCACCATCAGGTTGACGGGCGTACCGGGCGCGGCGAAGGCGGCCTTGACGTACCCCATGGCGATCGGGCCCTCGACGGTGGGGCCGTAGCCGCCGCTGGTGACCTCGCCGATGGTGTTGCCGTCCTTGTCGTGAATCGGCGTATGGGCGCGGGCCGGGGCCTTGCCGTCCGGTTTCAGGCCGACGCGCCTGCGGGGGGCGCCGCTCTTCAGCTGGCCGAGGATGACATCGGCGCCGGGGAAGCCGCCCTGTTCGCGCCGGCGTTTGCCGATCACCCACTCGAGACCGGCCTCGATGGGAGTGGTATTGGCGTCGATGTCGCTGCCGTAAAGGCACAGTCCCGCCTCCAGGCGCAACGAATCGCGGGCACCGAGACCGGCGACCATGACTTCCGCTTCGCCGAGCAGCAGCCGCGCCAGGTTTTCGGCATCCTTGGCGGCAACCGAAATCTCGTATCCGTCCTCGCCGGTGTAGCCAGACCGGGTGACGAAGCAGGCGATGTCGCCGAGTTTGAATGCTTCGGCGGTCATGAACATCATGTGCCGGGCGGCCGGCACGAAACGTCCGAAAACGGCGGCCGCGGCCGGCCCTTGTAGCGCGATCAGCGCCCGGTCTTTGAGGACCTTCAGCTTGGCGCGCTTGCCGATGCGTTTGCGGATGTGGGCGAAGTCGCCTTTCTTGCAAGCGGCGTTGACGACGATGAAAAGATGGCTGCCGCAATTGGTCACCATCAAGTCGTCGATGATGCCGCCCTGGTCGTTGGTCAGCAACGTGTACCGGGTCTTGCCCTTGCCGAGCCCCGTGATGTCGCCCGGCACCAGCGTTTCCAGCGCCGCGGCGGCAGCGTCGCCGAGCAGGTGCGCCTGGCCCATGTGCGAGACGTCGAACAGCGACGCCTGCGCGCGGGTGTGCAGGTGTTCCTTGATGATGCCGCCCTGGTAATGCACCGGCATCGCGTAACCGGCGAACGGCACCATCTTGGCGCCTCGCGCGCGATGCAGCGCGTCGAGCGGCGTCGGTTTCAAGTCATGAGTGTCGGCGTCGGTCACGTAGGTCTCCCAAAACTGCGGCGGCGCCTTGCGGCCGAACGGCGGCGGCCCTTCGGTGCCGCCGGCGGTGGTCGCGCGCCCCCTCTGTCTCGGGACCTGAAAGATTCCCCCACACTTCAGCCCTGCAAGGACCTCCGCGAAAAGGCCTAGAAGCGGCACCGGCGTCAGCCGGCGGGGTTACATCTTCGGTGGGGCAGGGGGAGCCTGAAAACCAGGCCGACGTAGATTCCGCTGCCCGCTTTCCAGAGCCTCATCTCCCCACGGTCCGGGTGCCTGAGAGTTTCCGGGGCGGTTGCTCCTTCGGCGCCGGCTCGACCCCATCGCACAGGCGGGCGGATCGGCCGGACTCTCCCGCAGGGTTCAACTGAGAAAACTACCAATTTTCAGGCCCAAAGCTTTGCATGCCCGTCCGTCGAGGTCAACAGAAGCGGGCGGGAAGCAACGGCCGGGGCGGGCAATGCAGCCGTGCCGCGGGACGGTTCCAAGGGTCCGTCACTTGACGGTTTTGGCTTGCCGCGTCCGATTGAATTCGAGTTCCTCGTGAGTCAACTCATAGCCCGCGAAAACAAGGTAGTAGCTGGAGCTGCGTTTGGGGTCGATCGGCAATTGCAAGGTGATGGTGCTGCTTTGAATCCGCAATCGGGTCGTGTTTCCGGGAAATTCGACGGGCAGGGAAAACGCCTCGCGGTAGAGAATCTTGCGGTCGTTGTCGGAAACGCTGATGAAGTACCTGAACAGTGCCTTGCGATCGCGATTGGCTGGGCCGCGCGTGGCATCGAACAGGACGTTGACGTCGACGTCCATGGTTCCGACCCTGGTTTTTTTATCGAGGTTGGTGGTGCAGCCCAGTCGCACGCCCGTGATCTGGCCTTCGTAGTCGACATCGGTCAGGTCACGGCCACCGCCTTGGCGGAACCTTACCAGGTTGGCGGCGTCGGCGATCACCCACGACTTCGGGCACTGCAGCACGATGGGAGTGGAAATCAGGTCCGTCGCATATTCATAGGCCGAACACGCGGTCAGAACGCCGACTAGCCCGACAGCCGCAACGGCCGACGTCAGTCCGCGCACGCGCGCACCAAACCCCAACGATCGTTTGCCGGATGCTCGCAATGTCACAGGGATTTGTGGCTGCCGTCGCAAAGCGGCCTGGTCTTCGTCCTCTTGCAGCCGCAGAAGAACGCCTTGCCGGATTTGTCGGGCTTGTAGACGACCGGCGAAAACGGGCTGCCCTTGTGGCTGCCGTCGCAGAACGGCTGGTTGGCGCTGCGTCCACAGGCACACCAGGCGTACGTCTTGCCTTTTTCCAGGTCGACGCCGTAGGGAGATTTCTGCGCGATGACCGGATCGACCATGATGTCACTCTCCCAAGGGTAAATCGGCTGGATCGCCGTGTGCCGGAGCGCCTCCGGCGGGATGCTGGGCGACTGTAAATCAGCGTCCCGGCGGCGGCAAGATTGCAGGCACCGCCGGCACCGCCGCAGCACGTGCTACCACGTCTTGGCGGGAATTCCCTTGCCGGGATCGACCAGCTCGACGAGCGTCGCCGCCAGCTTGCCGAACGCGCGCGCCCGGCCCCAGGCATTGTCGATGCGGAGCGCCACCTGCAGGCCCTGGTTGAACGCCGTCCAGCCGGCGTCCTTTTCGCCGGCGACAGCGTGCTCGGTGGCAATCTCGCTGAACATCCACACCTGGGTCAGCGTGCTCTTGATCTCAGCCGTGGCCTGGTCGGCGCGTTCACGGCTGGCTTTGGCGCCGGCTTCGTCGCCAGCCCGCACCTGCTCGGCGGCGATGGTCCACAGCGTGTGGGCGCGCAGCCGGTTGTCGTCGATTCTGTCGGCCATGTCGACAGCCTCATTGAACAGCGCCGACGACTTTTCCTTGGCCTTGGGCAACTTGCCGATTCCCGCCATGGACAGCGCGACGCGACTGATCGCGTACGACCGGGCGAATGGGAACTTGATCTTGTCGATGGCGGCCAGCGCCACCTTCAGTGTGCCATCGGCGGCCTCGACGTCGCCCTTTTCCGCCTGCGCGACGGCGATCCGGCCGAGCACGACGGCCCGATAGCGAACCCCCTCGATGGTGTCGGCGGTGGCCAGGGCTGCCGCCACGTCGCCGGCTCGAGCCTGCTGGGTGGCAGTGGTGATCAGCACCGGGGTGCGGTTGGAATCGTCGGTGACGTCGCTGAGCACGGTCATCGCCTGCGGCAACTGCTCCATCTCCGCCAGCGCGTTGGCGACATGGCGCAACGCCACGCTGCGGTTGCCGGCGTCGACGCGGGCGCGGGCGAAGGCTTCCGCCTTGGCCAGGATGTCCGCTGCGGCCGGCGCATCGCCCGCCCGCGCCAGGATGACGGCTACGCGGGTTTGGAACGATATCTGTGTCAACGCGTCCGGAACGCCGGTCAGTATTTGCAGCAGCCGGCTCGCCGTCGTGCGGGCGTGATCGAGGTCGCCGCGCCGCATCTGGATGTTGGCGATGGCGGCCAGCGCATCGGCCCGCTTCGCCGGATCGGGAATGATCTCGACGGCGGCTAGCGCCTCGCCGCTTTGGCCGGCCGCTGCCTGGGCTTCGGCGATGTCGCGAAGTGCGACGATGATCAGCCGCGGATCGCCGATGCGGCTGGCGGTTTCCATTGCCTCGGCGCGTAGCCCGGCGCGCGCCTCGGCGACCAGGATCTCGCCTAGCGCCCAATCTCTGAGCTCCGGCTTGAACACCGCCTTGGCGCTCTCCAGGGCCTCGTGCAGCAGGCAGCGGACGGTGACGTTCTTGGCGCACGCGGCCGTGTCGCGGGTCGGGTCAGCGACTTCGTTGCGGGCGGCGCCGACAAGATCGCGGGTCGCCGGGTGACTCATCAGCGCCTGGCGGGCGGCGCTGATGTTGTCGATCCGCACCTTGTCGAGGCGTTTCAAGAGCACGCGCACCTGGATGCTGTTCTCCAGCGATTCGACCAGCTCGCTGGTGACGCGGCCGTCGACCTTCAGCCCGACGTTCTTTTGGTAGGTTCGCACCGCCTTGTCGGTCTCCGACGTGAGGCGGCCATCGATGGCACCGGCGTAGATGCCAAGCTCGCTCAGCACCTTCTGCGCCCGTCGCACCAAGTCGTTCGATTTCCTGGTCAACAGGTCGTCGCCGGCTGGTTGCTCGCCGGCCGGAAGCGCCGCGATCTCGACGGCACGGTCGAAATGGGGCGCGGCTTCCGAGGTCGTCGGTGAAGCTTGTGAAATGGCCACCGCCGCGGCCGTGGCGACGGCGGCGCGCAGCCAGACGTTCGGCGACGAGATTTTCCCTAGAGCACTAATGCGGCCAGGCATGGTTCTCTGCTCCGGCTCGTTGACCATGACGGTTAATTCTTTTACCAACCCGGAACATACGGAATACGGGGTTAATATACCCTTTACGGCGCCGCGATTCGAGGCCGTGGACGACCCTTGCCAGCGGCATCACGGTTCCGTAAGAAGGCCACACCTTGAGGGCCGGGGCGATGCAGGCTTTTCGGGTGCAATCGGGCGGGGACGGGCCATGGCGGTCTACACCGAAGTCGGCGACGAGGAACTGATCGCCTTTGCCGGCGAATATGACATCGGCGAGGTATTGTCGAGCAAGGGCATCGCCGAGGGCATCGAGAACTCCAATTTCACCCTCACCACCACCAGCGGCACCTATATCCTTACGCTGTACGAGAAACGGGTGAAGCCCGAAGACCTGCCGTTTTTCCTCGGTCTGATGGAGCACCTGGCGACGGCCGGGATCCCGTGCCCGACGCCGATCCACGGCCGCGACGGCAAGGCGCTCAGGCGTCTCGCCGGCCGGCCGGCGGCGATCGTCACCTTCCTCGCCGGCATGTGGCCGAGGCGCATCACCCCCGAGCACTGCTCGCAATTGGGCCAGGGCCTGGCGAAGCTGCATCTCGCCGGCGCCGGCTTCGGGATCGGCCGCGCCAACGACCTGTCGCAGCCGAACTGGCGGCCGCTGCTGATGCGTTCCCGCGACCGTGCCCACGAGGTCGAGGCCGGCCTCGCCGACGAACTGGCGCAGGAGCTCGATCGCCTCGAGGCGGAATGGCCGGCCGGCCTGCCGACCGGGGTCATCCACGGCGACCTGTTTCCGGACAACGTATTCTTCCGGGCCCGCAAGCTGACCGGGATGATCGACTTCTATTTCGCCTGCAACGACATGTTCGCCTACGACCTGGCGATTTGTCTCAACGCCTGGTGCTTCGAGTCCGACCACAGCTTCAACATCACCAAGGCGCGACGGATGCTGACGGCGTATCGCAAGGTCCGCGACTTTTCCGCCGCCGAACTGACGGCGCTACCGTTACTCGCCTGCGGCAGCGCCATGCGGTTCCTGCTGACCCGCCTTTACGACTGGCTGCACACGCCGGCCGAGGCAATGGTGACGTGCAAGGATCCGCTCGAATACCTGACCAAGCTGCGCTTCCACCAGGGCGTCAAAAGCCCCGGCGCCTACGGACTGGACTGACGAAGCAGGGGGCCGTGGACAAGATCGAGATCTTCACCGATGGCGCGTGCTCGGGCAATCCGGGGCCCGGCGGTTGGGGCGTGGTGTTGCGCTGGCGCGGGTACGAGAAGGAACTCTATGGCGGCGAGCCCGACACCACCAACAACCGTATGGAGTTGACGGCGGCGATCCGCGGCCTCGAGGCGCTGAAGCGCGGCAGCCGCGCCGCGCTCTATACCGACAGCAAATATGTGAAGGATGGCATCACGGAGTGGATCGCGAGATGGAAGAGCAACGGATGGAAGACGTCGTCGCGTAAACCGGTCAAGAACGCCGATTTATGGCGTCGCCTCGACGAAGCGCTCCAGGATCACAAAGTCGACTGGCATTGGATCAAGAGTCACGCCGGGCATGCGGAGAACGAGCGTGCCGACGCGCTGGCCCGGCTAGGGATAAAGGAAATGCGCCGGTAACCGCGGTGATCTGATCATCCGAACAGATCGCCGATCGCGATCACCGCTCCGAAAAAGATCAGCGCCACGGCAATGACAACCAGCCGCATGGTCACTTCGTGATAAGCGAGCCGTCGGAGCCACTGCTGCTCTAATCTGTCCTTGAGATAAAACACCCCGAGGACCGCGATAAGCAGCAGGACGCCGGCGATCAACACGCCCATTTGACGGATTCCCCGAAACGCCGGTGCTGGAAGCGGCCCCGACCGTGCAGGGTCAGATCTCGCCCAGCATCACCTCGGCGCTGGTCTTCTCGAAGGTGCCCGGCGCATCGATGTGGAGTTTCTTGACGACGCCGTTCTTGACCACCATCGAGAACCGCTGACAGCGCAGACCCAGCCCGCGCTCGTTGAGATCCAGCTCCAGCCCCGCCGCCTTGGTGAACTTGGCGCTGCCGTCGGCGACCATCATCACCTTGTCGCCGACCTTCTGGTCCTTGCCCCAGGCGCCCATGACGAAGGCGTCGTTGACCGACAGGCAAACCACGGAATCGACGCCCTTCTTCTTCAGTGCCGCGGCGTTGTTGACGAAACCGGGCAGATGCTTGGCCGAGCACGTCGGCGTGAAGGCGCCGGGGACGCCGAACAAAGCGACCGTCTTGCCCTTGAAGATGTCATCGGTGGAAATGCCGCCGGGTCCGTCTTTGGTCATGATGTTCAAGGTCACGGACGGAATCTTGTCGCCTACTTTGATGGACATGGGTCCTCCCTTTTTGAATGGCGTTGTTCGTTTGATCGACGGTTGCGGCCGATACCGGCCAAAGCTGAAAAAGAGATAATCGATCCCTGCCAAAAATCCAGCCCGATTTTTTCCGCTGCTGGACGGCTCAGGCGCGGCGCGGGCCTAGAGCTCGCCCAGCAGCACCTCGGCCGCGGTCTTCTCGAAGGTGCCGGGCTCGTCGATGTGGAGGCGCTTGACCACGCCGTCGTCGACGAGCATCGAGAACCGCCGGCAACGCAGTCCGTAGCCCTTGTCGCCCATGTCGACGTCGAGACCGGCCGCCTTGGTGAACCTGGCGCTGCCGTCGGCGACCATCATCACCTTGTCGCCGACGTTCTGCGCCTTGCCCCAAGCGTCCATGACAAAAGCGTCGTTGACCGAAATGCAGACGATCTTGTCAACACCCTTTTTCTTCAGCGTTGCGGCGTTGTTGACGAAGCCGGGAAGATGCTTTGACGAGCACGTGCGGGTGAACGCGCCCGGCACGCCGAACACCGCGACCTTCTTGCCTTTGAAGATTTCATCGGTGGAAATGCCGCCTGGTCCGTCCTTGGTCATCACGTTCAAGGTCACGGACGGAATCTTGTCGCCAGCTTTGATGGTCATCGGTCCTCCCCCTGTCCCGGGTCGATGCCCGGTCGCCAACAGATAATAGATGATGCCCGGAAATTCAGCCTATTTTTCGATCCACCCGTGGTGCGGGGCGGATCGCCGCCGCCGTCACCGGGCCGCCGCCTTGGCGGTTCCGCCGCCGGCGCGGCCGACGGCGTCGAGCACCGCCTGCTCGGTCAGCAACTCCGGCAGCACCATGCCCGCGGTCGCGCCCGGCCCGTAGACGGCGTTGAACGGGATGCCGTAGCGCTGATGGCGGGCAAGATAGGCCGAAATCGCCGCATCGGGCCGCGTCCAATCCGCTTGCATGACGACGACGTCCGGACGCCCGAGCGCCGCCACCACCGTGTCGCGGCTGAGCACCAAAGTCTTGTTGACCTTGCAGGTGAGGCACCATTCGGCGGTGACGTCTACGAACACGGTCTTGCCTTGGGCGACAAGCACTGGGATGGCGTTCTCGTCGAACCGCGTCCACAGCCGTTCCAGCATCTGGCTGGAGCCGGCGGCGATGATACCAGCGGTCGGTGCATTGCCTGCCGGCTGCCCGCCGACCCAGCCCGGAACCAGCAGGGCCGCTATCGCCATGGCGCCGAACCATATCGGCGCCCGGCGTCCGGCGGTGACGGGCCGCCGGTGTCCGAGATAGAGCAGCCCGGCGCCGGCGGCGGTCAGCGCGCCGACGGCGGCAGCCGCGGCCGGCCCGATGCTGATTGCCAGCACGCTCAGCAGCCACACCCCGGTCGCCGCCAACGCCACGCCGAGCAATTTGCGCAACGTCGCCATCCACGGGCCCGGCCGCGGCAGCCGGGTCGCCAACGCCGGGAACGCGGCGACGGCGAGGTAGGGCAGCGCCAGACCGAGCCCCAGCGCGGCGAACACCGCCGTGATCTCGGGCGCGCCGCGGGCCAGCGCGAAGCCGATGGCGGTGCCGAGGAATGGCGCCGAGCACGGCGTCGCCAGCAGGGTCGCGAGCGTGCCCTGCAGGAAGTGGCCGCCGAGCCCGTGCACGTGACTCGACCGCTCGCCCCAATCGGCGGCCCACGCGGGCAGGCGGACCTCGAAGAAACCCCACAGGTTGCAGGCGAAGGCGACCACCACCAGGGTCATCGCGATCAGGAACAACGGCTGCTGGAATTGGATGCCCCAACCGATGGTCATGCCGGCGGCCTTGAGCCCAATCAGCGCCGCCGCCAGCACCGCGAACGCGAACAGAATTCCGGCCGCTGAGGCAACGAAGCTCTGGCGCACGATGCGGCTTTCGCCGCCGCCGTGGCCGACGACGCCGAGCAGCTTGATCGACAGCACCGGCAGTACGCACGGCATCAAATTCAGGATCAGTCCGCCGAGCACCGCCAGCACCAGGATAAAGGCAATCGGCTGCGCCGCCCCGCCGCCATCGAGGCGGGCGGCGGCACCAACGGCGGTTGCCACCAGGCGCCGCTCGGCGGCGCGGTTTCCGTCAACCAGCGTCAGGACCAGCGGCCGGCCGGCGAGGCTGCCGGCGGGCGGATCGGTCAGTTCCTTGAGCCCGTAGACCTTGACCTGCAGTTGCGCCTTGCGCGCGTCGCCGCTGAGACGCACCGCCGGCCGCGAAAACGAAATCCCGGGCGGACCTTCGACGTAGAGGTCGGGCGCCACAAATGGCAGGTTGGCAGCGGCGGAAACGCGGACGACGGTGTCCTTGCCGTCATCGGTAGTCTCGGCGGCCTCGATCATCAGGCCGTGGCGGCGGCCGTCGCCCGGGACGTTGGCCTGGAAGCGGTCGATCAGGTGCGCGAACTTGCTTGGCTTGATCGAACCCTCGGGCAGAGCAAGGGCGACGTCGGCGGTATAGGGGATGCAGATTTCCTTGCAGGTGAGATAGCGGACGATGCCGCTCATCTCGAGCGGCTTGGCCGGATCCTGCCGCGTCACCGTCATCGGCAGCACCACCTCGTTCTCGTAGCCGAGGGTTTCCAGGCCCAGTACCGAGAAACGCGTCGGCGCCGGCCAATGCACGACCGCAGTCTTCAGGTTGCGCGACGCCGACCAGTCGGGCTCCGGCGGGAAGCCGGCGTCGCCGGGCGAGCGCCAGTATATCTTCCAACCTGGCTTCATCTTGAAATGCAGGCCGAGGCGGAGCGTCTCGGCGTCGCCCGCCGTCTCGGTGGCGGAGATCAGGCGCAGCGCCGTTTGGTCAGTCTCCTGCCAGGGCGATGCGGCGGACTCGGACGAAAGCCCAGCCATCGCCGATTCGCCGGCGAATGCCGCCGAGGCGAGGCAGAGCGCAAACGAACCAGTCCGTAAGAATCTCGAGAACATCCGTGTCACGATTGCATTGTTCAATAGGCGCCGTTCGAACGACGGCCGAATCCAAAGTCCGAAAGGACAGGACCGCCGGAATTATATAAGTAATCGAGCGCCGGTTTCATCCACCCGGCACGCCGATCACGAAAATGTTTTCCGGTCGCGCCCGGCCGGAGACCGCCAGAACGCGCCGTTTCTTTGCCGGATTGCCCAACCTGTGCCATAATTACTTTATAATATTAGGTGTCGCGGCATCCATGACGGCCGCTGGCGTCCGAAAGGGGCAACCCATGTCGGGTTTCGCAGCGAAGGGCCAATATCTTGCCGGGCAACTCCTGGTCGCCATGCCGGGGATGCGCGACCCGCGATTCCAGAAGACGGTCATCTACATGTGCGCCCATAACGCCGACGGAGCGATGGGCCTCGTCATCAACCGGGCGCTCGAATCGCTCAGCTTCCCCGATCTGCTGGAGCAGTTGGGGATCGACTCGTCCGGCGTCGGCAAGCAGATCAACGTGCATTTCGGCGGCCCCGTGGAATCCGGACGCGGCTTCGTCCTGCATTCCCCGGACTACGTCCAGGATGCGACCATGGTGGTCGACCGCGACGTCGCGTTGACCGCCACCGTCGACATCCTGAAGGCGATCGCCGGCGGCACAGGCCCGCGGCAGAGCCTGCTGGCGCTCGGTTACGCGGGCTGGGGGCCCGGCCAACTCGATTCCGAAATCAGGGGCAACGGCTGGCTGCACGTTGCCGCCGATAACGAACTGGTGTTCGGCCCCAACTTGGACGCCAAGTGGGACCGCGCGATGACCAAGATTGGCGTCAATCCGCTGATGCTGTCTGACGACGCCGGCCACGCTTGACGCTGTCATTCTAATTGGACGCCTCTCCCGACCTGAGCCGCTTGGCGGCGCGCTCGAGTCCCTGCATGCCCGACCCGGGACCGATACCGGCGAGGGTCGGGCGGGATTCCATCAGTCGCGTCGCGACTCGGGCGATGGCGGCGCTGTCGACGGCCTCTACCTGGGCGACGATCTCGTCGACCGCCAATGGCCGCTTGAAAACGATCATCTGCCGCGCCAATTGCTCGCACCGCGATGACGTGCTCTCTAGCGACATCAGGATGGCCGCCTTGACCTGGGCGCGGGCACGGGCGATCTCGTCGGCCGGCGCGCCCTTGGCCAATTTCGCGATCTCGTCGAACACCAACGGCACCACCTCCGACACTTGCTTCTCGCCAGTGCCGGCGTAGATGCCGAATAGCCCGCCGTCGACGTAAGCCGACGTGTAGGAATAGATCGAATAGACCAAACCGCGCTTTTCGCGCACCTCCTGGAACAGCCTCGACGACATGCCGCCGCCGAGCAGGGTCGAGAACACCGTGGTGGTGTAGAAGTCCTTGTCGTCGTAGGCGACGCCGTGCATTCCCATCAGCAAGTGTGCCTGCTCGAGGTCGCGCGATTCCTGAAAATCGCCGCCGACGTAGCGGGCCGGCTGGCGCGGCGAGCCGATCGGTGCTGGAAGCGAATCGAAGGCAGCCGCCGCCAACTCGACCAGTCGGTCGTGATCAAGACGCCCGGCGGCGGCGAAAACGATGTTGGGCGCGCTGTAATGGCCGCGCATGTAATCGAGAAGACGCCGGCTGTCCATGGCGCGGATCAAGGGCGCCGAGCCCAACACCGGCCGGCCGATCGCTTGATCGGGGAATGCGATCGCCTGGAAGCAGTCGAAGATGATGTCGTCCGGGGTGTCGTTCGATTGGTTGATCTCCTGGACGATGACGTCCTGCTCGCGGGCAAGTTCGCCCGCGTCCATCACCGAGTGCTGGAGGATGTCGGCGATGATGTCGACGGCGAGCGCCAGATCGGCCTTCAGGATCTTGGCGAAATAGGCGGTCGACTCGCGCGCCGTATAGGCGTTGAGCTGGCCGCCGACGGCCTCGATCTCGGCGGCGATCGCGAGCGCGTCGCGGCGCTCGGTGCCCTTGAACGCCATGTGCTCGAGCAGGTGCGAGATGCCGTTCAACTTGGCCGGCTCGTCACGGGCGCCCACCGCTACCCAGGCGCCGAGCGAGATGCTCTCGACCGTCTCCATGACGTCACTGACGACGCGGAGCCCGTTGGCGAGCTCGCTCACGCGCACGCTCATGCAGCCGCCTTCGCGCGGGCCCGCTCCTGAACGTGGCGCTTGACGGCGGCGAGGTCATTGGTGAGCACCGCGCAGCGCTCCTTGCGTTCGAACAGGTCCTTCAGCCGCGCCGGCAACGCCGGGCGGACGCCGGTCGCGGCCTCGACGGCATCCGGAAACTTCGCCGGATGCGCGGTCGCCAGCGCCACCATCGGCACGTTCGCGTCGCGGCGCCGGGCGCGGCCGGCGGCGAGACCGACCGCGGTGTGCGGATCGATCATCAGGCCGGAATCCTTCAGCACCGCCTGGATGGTCTTCTTGGTCACCTCGTCGTCGAAGCGGGCGCCGTCGAAGATCACCCGCGCCGCCTGCAAGGTCCGCGCCTCGACGGTGAAGCGGCCGGTCTTCCGGAATCCTGCCATGATCTTGGCGACACGACCGCCGTCGCGGTCCTCGAGGTCGAACAGCAGGCGCTCGAAGTTGCTCGACACCTGGATGTCCATGCTCGGGCTGATCGTCGGATGCACCTCGCCAATCTGCATGGCGCCGGTCTCGAAAAAGCGCGTCAGAATGTCGTTGCGGTTCGAGCCGACGATCAACTGACTGACCGGCAGCCCCATGACGCGCGCCGCGTAGCCGGCGAACACGTTGCCGAAGTTGCCGGTCGGCACGGCGAACGCAACCGAGCGCTCGGGCGCGCCGAGGCGGACGGCGGCCCAGAAGTAATAGACGATCTGCGCCATCACCCGCGCCCAGTTGATCGAGTTGAAGGCGGTGAGCCGGTGGCGGTCGCGAAACGGCTGGTCGTTGAACATTGCCTTCACCAGGTCCTGGCAATCATCGAAGGTACCATCGATGGCGATATTGTGGACGTTGGCCGAGAGCACCGTGGTCATTTGCCGTCGCTGCACCTCCGAGATGCGATCCTTGGGATGCAGGATGAAGATCTCGATGGCGTCGCGGTCGCGGCATGCCTCGATGGCCGCCGAGCCGGTATCGCCCGACGTGGCGCCGACGACGGTGACCCATTCGCCGCGCGCCTTCAGCACGTGGTCGAACAACGGCCCCAGGAACTGCAGCGCCATGTCCTTGAACGCCAGCGTCGGACCGTGGAACAGCTCGAGCAGCCATTCGCCGTTGCCGATCTCCGTGAGCGGTGCCACCTCGGCGGTGTCGAAATTGCGGTAGGCCTGGTCGATGATGCCGGCCAGCGCGGCTTCGGCGATGCTGCCCTTCATGAACGGGCGCATCACCCTGAGCGCCAGCTCCGCATACGGCAGGCCGCGGAAGCCGGTAATCGCGCGTGCATCCAGCCGCGGCCAGGGTTCGGGTACATAAAGGCCGCCGTCGCGGGCAAGCCCGCCCAGCAACACGTCGTCGAAGCCGAGAACCGGGGCCTTGCCCCGGGTCGAGATATACTTCACGGCCCAATGCTCCAATTCCGAAGGCGGCCTAACCTAGCGCCGCGACCGGGGGGCGGCAACCTTGCCGCCGGTCACGGTAGATAGCGCGCCTTCAGGTGGCGGATGAACACTTTCGGGTCAAGCGGCCTGCCGGTGGCCTCGATCAGCAGCTTGCGTGCCGACGTCAGCGAGCCTTTGCC
>Ga0214471_10001761_pt1 | contig 17109 bp, 11 predicted proteins | sample RVTome_5_FD_207665 | JGI IMG/M metagenome (GOLD analysis project Ga0214471, IMG submission 207665) | Soil microbial communities from uranium-contaminated site in the Upper Colorado River Basin, Wyoming, United States - RVT142D155 | ecosystem: Environmental > Terrestrial > Soil > Contaminated >... | reverse complement strand
AAATCATTTACTCTTACCCCTTGGGCACGGGCAAATCCGATTGCTGCCATTGTCGGTTTACCACTTTTATCAAATGCAATTCGCTTCGGGGGACCAACTGCTTCAATTAACCTATCAATCTGTCTTCCGGAAAGATAGGTGATTCTTAGTATTAGTCTTCGAGGAGTTCCGTAACTACTAATATCATCATATTTTAGAAGGTTTTCCTTTAGTTCCCGCTCTGTAACAGTGCTCAGGTCCCGTATAGCATCTTCCATAAATCGTGCGGGAATCTCTTCTGTGCCAATTTCAAGTATTAATTCTTTTCCCATGGGTTATTTTTAGAAAGTGGGAACCCCAATTCTTCTCTTTCCTTTAAATAGGATTCAGCACACATCTTTGCTAGGGTTCGAATCTTTCCAATATAATTTTCACGCTCGACTACACCAATTACACCCCGTGCATCTAGAAGATTGAATGTATGTGAACATTTTAAGCAGTAATCGTAGGCTGGGATCGGTAGATTCTTACCAATGAGCTGCTCACATTCAGATTTAAACATATCAAACATTTCTCTTAACATTTGTGGATTTGATTCTTCGAAGTTGTATTTTGAAAATTCAATTTCATCTCGATGATGAATTTCTCCATATGTTACATTCTTCGTCCATTCCAGGTCAAAAACGCTTTGCACACCCTGTAAATACATTGCTATTCTTTCCGTACCGTAAGTGATTTCTGCGGAAATTGGTTTTAAGTCAATTCCACCAGCCTGCTGAAAGTATGTAAATTGAGTTATTTCCATTCCATCAAGCCAGACTTCCCAACCCAATCCCCATGCACCTAGCGTAGGAGCTTCCCAGTCATCCTCCACGAACCTTATATCATGCATAAGGGGGTCGATACCAAGGGATCGTAAACTGTCTAGATATAGATCTTGTATGTTACTCGGAGAGGGTTTTATAATCACCTGAAACTGGTAATAGTGTTGAAGTCTGTTAGGGTTGTCTCCATATCTTCCGTCGGTCGGCCTTCTCGAAGGTTCAACATACGCCACGCGCCAGGGCTCAGGACCTAAACATCTGAGGAATGTGGCTGGATGGAAAGTTCCCGCGCCTTTTTCAATGTCATATGGTTGAAGTATTATGCAACCCCTCTTTGACCAAAAAATCTGCAATTTCAGTATCAAATCTTGAAAATTCATTTCAAGGACATAATGAAAAAATAGTTGAGGTATGACTAATCATATTACCTAAGAAACTGATTAAATAATCAAGGTCAAGAAAGCTGACAATTTTGATTAAACTCGCAAAGCTTGGAGATCGCCCTTTCCGCGATAAGTTTTCTCCTTTCTGACTTTGTCTTGCCAATCTCCGCCTCGGGAAATAAACCAAAGTTTATATTCATGGGCTGAAAGTCTTTTGTGCTTGGGTCAGATATATACCTTATCAAGGATCCGATAGCTGTTTCATGCGGAGGAACGACAGTTTTAAAATCTTTTACAATTCTCAAGGCATTAATTCCAGCAAGTAGGCCCATGGCTGCCGATTCAACATACCCTTCAACGCCTACTATTTGACCTGCTAGCATTATCTTTTCATTCCCTTTTATCTGAAGGCTTGGATGAAGAACTTTTGGTGAGTTTATAAATGTATTTCTGTGAACGCTCCCGTATCTCATAAACTCCGCATTTTCTAGTCCTGGTATTAACCTAAAGACTCTTCTCTGTTCAGGATATTTGAGCTTTGTTTGAAATCCTACGATATTGTACATTGATGAAGAGTTATTTTCCTTCCTGAGTTGGACTACGGAAAAAGGTCTTTTCCTTGTTCGCGGATCAATTAAACCCACAGGTTTCATTGGGCCGAATCGCAAAGAGTCTTTACCCCTTTGCGCTAAAATTTCAATGGGTAGGCAGCCTTCAAAATAGATTTCCTTTTCAAAATCCCTGATTTCGACCTTTTGTGCATTTATAATTTCATCTACAAATTTATCGTATTCATATTCGTTTAAAGAACAGTTTAAATAATCACCCTCTTCATCAGAACCCTTCCCGTATCTTGAACCCTTAAAGGTCTTTGAAAGGTCGATTGATTCTGTGTCTATTATAGGAGATATTGCATCGTAGAAATAAAGATTTTCCGATTCAGTGAGCTGAAGTATCTTTTGAGTCAAATGATTTGAAGTAAGAGGTCCTGTGGCTATAATTACCGGCCCTTCATTGACGGAAGGAATTCCTTTGACCTCTTCGATAATAATTTCGATCAGATGATTTTGTCGCAACTTTTTTGTTAGATAATCTGAGAACTTTTCTCGGTCAACCGCCAGGGCTTGACCAGCGGGAACCTTGGTCATCTCGGCAGCTTCCATAACTACTGAGCCCAGTCTTTTCATTTCCTCCTTCAGGACTCCGCTGGCATTTATCAATGAACTTGATTTGAGAGAGTTGCTGCAGACGAGCTCCCCGAAAAGTGATGTATTATGTGCGGGCGTAAAAACTTTTGGTCTCATTTCAAAGAGTCTTACTTTGATACCATGCCTGGCTAAATAATATGCGGCTTCTGATCCTGCTAAACCAGCACCGACAACTGTTACGTTTCCACCGGATGACATAGCGCTTAATACTACCTGAGATCATGATCGGTTCAATAAAAGCAATCCTAAACGATTAATTAGCTTAGGTCTCTATAGATGAATCAAATAGGAAGTCTTCTTCAATTTCTTTTTGTGAATCTGTTTTTATCGAATATCCTTTTAATTTAATGTATAATAGAAAAATTAATTATTGACAAACGAATGGTTATAACTTAGATATTTTTTAATTTGGAGAGTATTATTTATATAAAGTAGTCTTCTTAATTATGGAGCAGCAAAAAAGCATTCTCACAGGCGATATATTCTTAAAGGAAGAGTTGGTTAATCCTCACCAGCTTCAAGAAGCCCTTGAGGAACAAAAAAAAAGCGGCGATAGATTGAGTGACGTGCTTCTCAGCATGGGCTATATTGATGAATATCAGTTAGCCACATACCTGAGCAAGCAATACGGTGTGCCGGCGATTAATCTCGACAATTTTGATATTGACCTGGAAGCCCTAAAATATGTGTCAAGAGAATCCGCTATAAAATACAATCTTATACCCATAAATCATACCGATTCTGCTTTAGTCATAGCGATGTCTGATCCCTCAAATATTTTCGCAATAGATGAAATTAAGTTTGCCACGGGTCAAAGCGTCGAAGTTGTAGTTGCAACTGAACGCTCAATAGAAAAATCAATACATGAGTACTACGGAACTGAAAGGGAATGGGAGGAAACAGTACGGAATAAGGAAACACATAAAGCAGTAGACAAGCTAATTGGTGAACTTAAAGATTATTCCGTAGAAATCAAATTTGACGAGGACATAAGCGTTAAGGAGTTGGAGAGGGCTTCGGGAGAGGCACCCGTAATTAGGCTCGTAAACCACTTGCTCTTAGATGCAATGAGAAGGGGGGCGAGTGACATTCACATAGAACCTTATTCAAAGGATTACAGGATAAGATATAGAATCGACGGCGTTCTCTATGACATCATACGTCCACCCACGAAGCTGAGAAATGCGGTATCGTCGAGGATTAAGGTTATGGCGAATTTAGACATTGCTGAAAGGAGACTACCTCAGGATGGACGAATAAGAATTAAATTTGGAAAGGATAGAAATGTAGAATTCAGGGTCTCGGTCATACCCACACTCTTTGGAGAAAAGGCGGTTATGAGGATACTTGATCAGGAATCTCTTCAACTCGATTTAACAAAGCTGGGTTATGATGAAGAACAACTGAAAGAGTTTAGGCAATCCATATTTAGACCATTTGGAATGGTTCTGATAACCGGGCCCACAGGTAGTGGAAAAACAACCACTTTGTATTCAAGCCTGATGGAATTAAACAGTACGGAAGTCAATATTTCCACGGCTGAAGACCCTGTTGAATATAGCCTTCCTGGAGTAAACCAGGTCCAGGTCCACGACGATATCGGGCTTACGTTTGCTTCTTGTCTAAGATCGTTCCTAAGACAGGATCCAGACGTGATACTGGTGGGTGAGATCAGAGATTACGAAACTGCAGAGATAGCTATTAAATCGGCGCTTACTGGGCATCTTGTATTGTCGACCCTCCACACAAATGACGCACCGTCATCGATTACTCGACTTCTTAACATGGGTGTGGAGCCATTTCTGGTTACAGCTTCTTTGAATGCAGTTGTAGCTCAAAGGCTGGTCAGGAAGGTCTGTAAGGATTGTAAGGTTGAGTGCGATGTTTCGCCTCAGGTGCTCATCGATTTGGGTGTACCACCGAAGGAGGTTTCGGATTTTGTAGTTTATAAAAAATCGGATAATGGTTGCAAAAAATGTTTGGGGACAGGCTATAAGGGAAGAATCGCGGTATACGAAGTAATGGTTATATCAGAAGAACTTAAGGAATTTATACTTAGTGGTGCTTCGGCATACGAAATCAAACGTGAAGCAATGAGACAGAAAATGAAAACACTAAGGCAAAGCTCTCTTAATAAGCTCAAGCAGGGAATCACTACCATTGAAGAGGTTGTAAGAAATACCGCTAATGATAATTAAAAGGGGGTTGCGATGGCAGTAGCATTTTATGAGCTATTAAAAGTAGTTGTGGAAAACGGGGCTTCAGATCTCCATTTGGCGTCTGGTGCGCCGCCTATGTTGAGGATAGATGGCAAGCTTGTACCGGTGAAACATCCACCACTCACCCCTTTAGAAACAAAGGATTTGTGCTACAGCATTCTTTCCGATGCGCAGAAACATAGGTTAGAAGAGAACTGGGAGCTTGATTTCTCTTTTGGTATCGAGGAGTTAGGAAGGTTTAGGGGAAACATATATACCCAGAGGGGGGCAATATCGGGAGCCTTTAGATTACTACCGGTAAAAATTAGAAATCTTCAAGAACTGGGCCTTCCTCCGGTGGCATCCCAGCTTTTGAGGAAGCCAAGGGGTCTAATACTCGTTACCGGTCCTACAGGATCCGGAAAAACTACTACACTTGCCGCGATGGTTGATCAGATCAACAATGAGAGACACGAGCACATTGTTACCATTGAAGATCCGATAGAGTATATTTTCTTCCACAAGAATTGCATAGTCAATCAAAGGGAAGTTGGCAGTGATACGAAGAGCTTTAACAATGCTCTAAGGAGCGTATTGAGGGAGGATCCGGACGTAATTCTGATTGGGGAAATGAGAGATCTGGAGACAATCAAAGTTGCTCTTATTCTGTCAGAAACTGGCCATCTTACCCTCGCTACTCTACACACAAACACGGCAGTACAGACAATAAACAGAGTCATAGATGTATTTCCTCCACATGAACAGTCACAGATCAGGGCTCAGCTTTCGTTTGTACTCGAGGGAATCCTTTGTCAGACACTTATTCCAAAAATTGGGGGCGGTAGAGTTCTAGGTGTTGAGGTGTTGGTGCCTAATCCCGCAATAAGGAACTTGATAAGGGAGGATAAGGTTCATCAAATATATTCGCAACAACAGATTGGCCAGGAAAAGTGGCAGATGCAGACCCTTAATCAAAGCCTGGTTGATTTAAATCTCAGGAATCTGATAACATATGAAGATGCGATGGCTAAAACACAGGAGCCAGATGAATTAAGGAGAATACTTGCCGAACGGTCTGCTGCTAGAGCTGAAAGAATTGCTAGACGTTAAAATTATTCAAGGAGATTTCGAATTATAGGAGTCTAGTCATGCCTGTTTTTGCTTGGGAAGGAGTTGTTAGAGGAAAAATTCAGAAGGGTGAGATGGAAGCGCCAAGCAAATCTGCTGTTCTTACTCGCCTCAGGCAAATGCAGGTTAAGCCGATACCCAGCAGGGTGAAGGAAAAGGGAAAACTTTTTAGTTTCAACATTCAACTGGGCGGAGTCTCAACAAGAGAACTCGTTGTTTTTACAAGGCAGTTGGCTACCATGATTGACGCAGGACTCCCGCTTGTCAAGTCGTTAGAAGTCCTATCCTCTCAACAAAATAACGCGAAATTTAAAAATATAATATCCTTGGTTAAGGAAGAAGTCGAGAGTGGTTCAGCTTTTGCCGATGCACTTTCAAAGCATCCGAAAGCTTTTGATAGTCTATATGTGAACATGGCTAGGGCAGGCGAGGCAGGTGGTGTTCTTGATGTAGTGCTTCTGAGACTTGCGATTTATTTAGAGAAGATTGAGGCCATTAGGAGAAGAGTTAAGGGTGCCTTAATTTATCCAGCAATTGTAATACTCGTTGCTATACTCGTGCTTTCTCTTGTAATAATATTTGTTGTTCCCACATTTGCTGAGGTCTTCAAAGATTTGGGTACGACCCTTCCTACACTTACTCAGTATATTATTAACATCAGTTTTTTTGCGAGGAGTAATATTCTCTACATTATCGGATCAATTATGCTTATTTCGATATTTATAATTCTACTCTATCGTCGCTCAATTAGGGTTAGGAGGATTTTCGATTATTTTCTCCTAAAACTTTGGATAGTGGGAGACCTAAGGCTCAAAATAATTATTGCGAGGTTTTCCAGGACTCTGGCTACACTTATCGCTGGTGGTATTCCAATTTTAGATGGATTAGAAATAACTTCAAAAGCATCGGGTAATATAGTTGTTCAAGAAGCGATACTGGAAGCGAGGAAGAGTGTTAGCGAGGGACAAACGCTCGCCCAGCCGCTTTCAATAAGGCCTCAGATCTTTACTCCGATGGTAGTTCAGATGATTTCTGTTGGAGAACAAACTGGCGGTTTAGAAGAAATGCTTAACAAGATTGGTGATTTTTACGACGACGAAGTGGATGTTGCCATAGCCGCTTTAATGTCAGCACTCGAGCCTGCAATAATTGTATTTTTAGGAGTTACTGTAGGGGTTATTGTAATTGCGATGTATCTACCAATGTTCAAACTCATCTCAACACTTGCTTCTTGATTTTTGAATTGCAAATTCTATATATCTTGTCACAGGGCCAAGAAAGTCATTCGAGCAATAATCTCATAATTACATGCTATCATGTTACCTTTGTAAAGGAATGTACTCCCCCCTGAGCCTGAAATAAGTTCAAACAAAACCCAATGACAAGGAAGAATTATGGCCGTTCGGTGGGAGCGGTTGCTACATTCTCTCTTCAGTATAAAAATGACAGTTTCTGAAATGTCATCAATGACTAAAATGGGTGTCTTTGACCAAGATGTATGTCTTTAGCCACCCTTATGCCCTTCGGCTTCCCGCAGGATTACACACTACCCGAAAAATTTGATTAATGATTAAAACTGAGCACTTTTGTATTTCTATTGGCTATAATATTTATGGGTTCTAGTAATATAATTATTTTGTTGATTTCCTACCTGAGTTGATACTTGACTGATCAAATTAATAAGGCAGTCAGGGGTTGGTAGCAGATTGCGTGATTGCGATCGAATTGATGGAATTGTCATTTATTGAAATTGTTGGTTCTTTTCTTAAGATAAAGCATTTTGGTAACGGTTGTACTCTAATGTCTTATGATTGAAAACTGAAGCCCATATCGTCACTTTGATACAAACGGTCCAGAAAACAAGGTTAGGATCTATGTAGATATTTAAGATTATCGCGTTGGCTGAAATTGATAAGTACTATATCCAATCATATGAGATCGGAGGCGAATTATGGGGAATGAACCGAGCAGGATCATAGTGGTCGACGATGAACCAGGCATAAGAGAATTTCTGGGCATGATGCTTAACAAAATTGGCTATATGGTTGAAACTGTGGCAGACGGTAGTGAAGCGATTAACAGGATGGAAAATAATCTTTACGACTTAGCTGTTCTTGACATCGTAGTGCCAACAATAAATGGCATTGACCTGTTAAGAACAATAAACGAAAAGAGTCCCGAAACGAGCGTAATAATGATTACGGCATACGCCTCACACGAAACTGCTTTAGAAGCAATGAAGCTTGGTGCCTATGACTACATTGCAAAACCGTTCAAGATTGATGAATTGAAAAAGGTAATAGAGGAGGCACTCGAAAAGAAAAAGAGCGATCGCAAATGTCTAAGATTGAAAAAGGAAATGGAGAAACAATACGGCTTTGGTCATATAATTGGGAATAGTCCTTCCATGCTCGGAGTCTTCGACCTCATTAAGAAAGTATCGAAGCTAAATGTAAACGTTATAATATCGGGTGAGAGCGGAACGGGTAAAGAGCTTGTAGCTTTGGCGATACACCATAGTGGGATAAGGCATGCTGGTCCGTTCGTTCCTGTTAATTGTGGTGCACTACCAGATTCCCTTATCGAGAGTGAGCTTTTCGGTTACAGGAGAGGTGCCTTTACTGGAGCCCTTAGAGATAAAAAAGGAATTTTCGAGATTGCTGACGGTGGTACCATTTTGTTGGACGAGATCGGCGAGTTATCCCCACACCTTCAAGTAAAACTTCTGAGGGCAATTGAGGAGAAAAAGATCAGACCCTTAGGCGCATCTGAAGACACTAAAGTTGATTTAAGAGTTATTGCAGCCACGAATAAGAAAATTGAGGAAGAGGTGCTAAATGGTAATTTTCGTGAGGATCTATTCTACAGACTTAATGTAATAAAGATATCACTCCCACCCTTAAGAGAACGTAAGGAAGATATACCGTTATTGGTTTTACATTTCATCAATAAGTATTCGAAGGAGATGGGGACGGACATTCATGATATTTCTCGGGCTGCACTTAGCATATTGGAGAGCTATCAGTTCCCTGGAAATGTCAGGGAGCTTGAAAATATAATAGTGAGGTGTATAGCGCTTGAAAACGCTGATCTGATTCTTCCAGAGACATTACCGAATCTTGTTTATGGGGAAAATTTAGTGGAACTTGATAACTACAACTATTCAAAGATGGGTTTGGATACCATACTCAATAATGTCGAAAAACAATTGTTAGGTAGTGCTCTAAAAGCTAGCAAAGGAAACAAAACAGAAGCGGCAAAAAATCTCGGTATCTCCTTGCGTTCGCTACGGTACAGATTATCAAAGCATGAAATTAGTACATCTCAAATGCATTTATAATTACATCTTATATTTTCCAAAATCACCTGGTGGAATCTTATCGAGAAGATCGGAAAGTTTTTCTTTACTCTCATCAAAATCCAACTTCTTGGATTTTTCAAAAACCTCGTCTTTGACCCAAATGCTTGAACCAGTCCTTAGCGCGATGGCTATTGCATCGCTGGGCCTGGAGTCCAGAATGTATTCCTCGCTATCCCTTTTTATATGTATTTCTGCGTAAAATGTGTCGTTTCTTAAATCAGTTACCTCGACTCTTGAAACGGAAAAATTCAAGTTTTCCAATAAATTTTTCATAAGGTCGTGGGTTAAAGGCCTGACCCTTGGTGTTTTTTCAAGTTCCATTGCAATTGAACTGGCTTCCATAAACCCTATCCAGATTGGAAGTATTTTTTCTCCAGAGAGATCCTTGAGAATTACAATTGGGCTGTTAGTAAAAGGATCTAAAGCTATACCAGAGACCTTCATTTCGAATATCATAATACACCTCCGTTAGTTTTTATTGTAACAATTCTCCCCTGAGGGAGTTTTGTAGACCTTCAGAGATCCGCACATTCACTATCTTACCTTTGAGACTAAGTGGTCCAGGGGAATTAACTATTTGATTATGAGTATTCCTGCCAGATTGCCATGATGGATCATTTCTGCTCTCACCCTCAACCAAAACCTCTTCTACGGTGCCTACCTTTTTTTGATTCTTGCGAATTGTGATTTCTTTTTGAATGTTCTGTAACATAGCTAATCTTTTGTTTGAGATAATTTCTGGTACTAGTTTGTTGCTTTCGGCTGCTGGCGTTCCGGGGCGTGGCGAAAATTTAAAAGAAAAGCTGGTGTCAAATTCCACTTCCTTGATCAATTCCAAAGTTTCGTTGAAATCCTGCTCCGTTTCCCCTGGGAATCCGACTATCAGATCTGTTGTTATTGCGATATCAGGGATCGACTCTCTTAATGCCTTTATTATATCTAAATATGATTCCTTTGTATAAGTCCTCTTCATCATCGCCAATATTCTATTTGAGCCAGACTGAACCGGAAGGTGAATATGGTGACATACCTTTGGCGCCTCTCTCATGGCATAGATCATCTTTTTAGTGACATCACGAGGGTATGATGTTGTAAAGCGAATTCTAAGTAATTCTTTTATTTCTGCGACTTTTCTTAAGAGATCGCCAAATTTGTAACCGTTGGCCTTCCAAGAATTCACAGTTTGTCCAATGAGCGTAACTTCTCTCACACCTTTTGTAAGCAAGTTTTTGGTTTCAGTTAATATATCATTTAAAGGTCTATTGATTTCTTTTCCTCTCACAAAGGGGACAATGCAGTATGAGCACGTTTTATTACAACCTTGCTGCACAGATACGAATGCGGATACTTTGCCATTTTCATGATATGGTTCAACTTCGAATATCTCCTCTAAATCGAGGGAGGTTTCCACGTTTCTCATTTTCTCTTTTTCGATCTGTGTTAAGAGTTTAGGCAAACTGGGAATGGCGCGCGGTCCCAAGACAAGGTCTAAATGTGGGATCTTTTTCAGGAGCTTTTCTCCGTAGAGTTGAGCGACACACCCGGCAATACCAACTATTAAGTTTGGATTTTTAGCTTTTAAGTGTTTAAATCTTCCCAAACTGCTGAATGCTTTTTGATCGGCTTTTTCTCTTATGGCGCATGTATTAATGATAACTACATCGGCTTTTTGAGGATCTTGAGTTATCTCTAAGTCGACACTATTCCTGATCCTGTCCGAATCGTATTCATTCATCTGACAGCCATAGGTTTCCAAGTATAGAAATTTTTTATTCATTGCTTACCTTACAATTTAACGCTATAAGATCCTCAAGTCAACAAACTTAATATTGTCATTGACACGAAAGTTTAAATTTAGTAGGATGGTCGAATGAAATTTCTAGTTGTAATTTTATCGGAGAGGCAATTATGAGTAATGAGCTAACAGGTTTTACCGCACCAAAACCAGGTCTATTTGGTTGGTATAGGGACATAAATTCAGATCAGTGGAAGGCATTCATAGCAGCCTTTTTAGGATGGACATTGGATGCCATGGATCTTCTATTATTTGCCTTTGCGGTTTCAAGCATAGCTGAAGTATTTTCCCTTTCTCCGTCACAGGTGGGAACCATTTTCTCCGTAACACTCTTCTCATCGGCCTTCGGCGGAGCGGTATTCGGAATAGTTTCAGATTATATAGGCAGGGTTCGGGCGTTAACTTATACGATACTCGTGTATTCTCTATTCACAGGTCTTAGCGCTTTTTCCCCTACCGTGTGGTTTCTGATAGTTTGTCGCTTATTTCTGGGTCTCGGTATGGGGGGGGAATGGGCATCCGGCGAGGTTTTAGTCGCAGAGAGCTGGCCGAAGCAGCATAGGGGTAAGGTCATTGGTATGGTACAAAGTGGATGGGCTGTTGGTTACATTTTGGCAGGAATACTTGCCACTTTAATTATTCCAGGTTTTGATGTGAATGTTGGATGGAGGATTCTATTCTTGGTTGGAATAACTCCTGCTTTTTTGGTTTTCTATATCAGGAGACACCTTGATGAACCCGAGATCTGGCAGAAAACTGCAGACATGAGGAAAGAGGGGAAACTCGGTGAGAAAGGACAAAGTTTTACACTTGGACAAATTTTTAGGAGGGATTTGATCAGGTATACCATTACGGCTACGGTCCTTACGAGCTTATGTATGATAGCCTACTGGGGGCTTTATTTTTGGATTCCCCAATTTCTATCTAGGCCGGTTGAGGAGGGCGGAGTGGGATTGGGACCGAAGGGATTTGCGTGGATTATTCCGATCAATGTTGGAGCGTTTGTAGGTTGTAATACATTTGGTTGGATCAGTGATCGTTTTGGAAGACGTCCCGTTTTTGTTATTTACCTTCTTGCCATGGCTGTGTTGGTATGGTTTTTTGGACATGCAAAAGACTTGACTACGGTTCTCGTTCTTGGGCCATTCATTGGATTTTTTGGTACTGGATTTTATTCTGGTTTTGGTGCTATATTCTCTGAGATATTTCCTACTAGAGCAAGAGGAACCGCTCAGGGATTTTGTTACAACGTTGGTAGGGGTGTTTCTGCTATAGCTCCGCCGATGGTAGGGTTTATTGCTGGATTATATGGCTATGGTCATGCACTTATTACTGTAGCAGTGTTTGCAATTGCCGCAGCAATAGTTGTGATGACCCTCCCTGAAACGAAGGGAAAACAACTGGAAATTTAAGTGGAAAAAGGCGATTACTGTTGATTTTTTGTCTCTGTTTGCTAATGTCGCAAGTATACTTGTATATTGATTTGCAACTTGTAGAACACAACACGAGTTCTATAAATTTTTAATAAGAAACACAGTTGGAATTTTTTTCAATATTTTGCAGGGTATTTAAGTGCCTAATTGAGGGTCTTAAATGCTTAATTACTAGGCAGTAAGCATTTTTTCCTTCCATAAATTGTTTCAGACATCTCTTGAGTCGATTTGTCAAATCTAATGAACACGGGGAATTAGTGTTCTATCTTCTCAATGGCACAGCTTTTGCTGCACTTGACTTGGAAATCCCTCTCAAAGGAGGAAAGGGTCAGATGAAAAGGTGTTTGTTGAGATATTGGGGCATGAAGACTGTGATGTCTATGATGCTACCAATGTTATTGTTGCTACTTATGGGCCCTGTTCGAGTTCAGGCACAGGAAAGCGGGATAGAAGAGGTGATGAAGCAGGTAGCGGATTTAAAGATAGCAACCGATACTGTATGGGTTCTGGTTACAGCTTTTCTGGTTTTCTTCATGAATCTAGGTTTCGGCATGGTCGAGTCGGGTCTGTGTCGTGCAAAAAACACGGTGAATATACTGGCTAAGAATTTTATCGTTTTTGCGATTGCTTCAATTGGGTTTTGGATAATAGGTTGGGGTGTGATGTTTGGAGATGGAAATGGCTTTCTAGGATTAAAGGGGCTTCTTTTTGTAAGTGGAGCCGACAACAGCCCCGCAACCGGTGAAGCTTATCAGGGTATTTATGGAGCCATAAGCTGGACAGGAGTTCCACTGTGGGCGAAGTTTTTCTTCCAGCTTGTATTTGCTGGAACTGCGGCGACAATTGTTTCTGGGGCTGTAGCAGAGAGGATAAAGTTTAAGTCATTTATAGTTTTCTCCTTCATAATAATTGCAATAATGTATCCGATAACGGGGCACTGGATTTGGGGAGGAGGGTGGCTAGCGGGGCTTGGGATGTGGGACTTTGCGGGTTCTACGGTTGTACACTCAGTTGGGGGCTGGGCAGCACTGGCGGGTGTTATTGTTCTTGGTCCAAGGATTGGGAAATATGCGAAGGACGGATCAGTACATCCTATACCCGGGCACAGTATGACTGTAGCTACTATTGGTGCATTTGTTTTATGGTTTGGATGGTTCGGGTTTAATCCTGGGAGCACGATGGCTGCTGCGTGGAATGATATTTCCAGGATAGCGGTTACGACTAACAGCGCTGCGGCTGCAGCGGCATTTAGTGCGACTATAGTGTCTTGGGTACTTCTTAAGAAGCCGGATTTATCGATGATATTAAATGGCTGTCTATGTGGACTTGTAGCTATAACAGCACCGTGTGCATTCGTGAGTGTTGGGAGTTCGGTGATCATAGGACTAATAGCCGGTGGGTTAGCTGTACTCGGGGTGTTGTTTTTTGACAGGGTTAAGGTGGACGATCCGGTTGGTGCCCTAACGGTGCATTTAATGAACGGTATATGGGGAACCTTGGCGGTTGGGTTGTTTGCTCAGGACATAATGATGCCTGGAACGACTGGAAATGGTTTGTTATATGGGGGAGGGGGGAAGCTTCTATTTGCACAGTTTGTGGGGGTGGTATCGGTGGGTGCGTTCACGCTTGGAGTTGGGTTAATAGCTTGGGGGATAATAAAGGTTATTATTGGAGTCCGTGTATCGCCGGAGGAAGAACATGACGGGCTTGATATCGGAGAGCATGGCATGGAAGCATATCCCGACTTTCAGCTAACATCAGCTAGTAGTGGCGTGTTTATGGGATATCCATTTGTTCCTATGACTGAGAAAACGGCGGAAGCAGTTAGCAAAGCGATGCTCGATCGCGAAGAAAAGAAATAGTAATTTGGGAGTAAATCAAATAGATTATATATTTGTTGATCTCCTACATTAATCATTTGTGAAAGTGAGGACATTTTGGCGATAGTTGTCTGAACTTTATTGCTTAAGTTTTCATTATGGTATCGATTTTGCCTAACTCTCTTAAAGAGAAAATAAATCCACTTGAGGTGAAATTATGATGTCAACTGCGATAGTCGGTGCAAATCCCTTTCTAGAGTTTGTTTCAAAAGGAGACAATCCTCTAAAAATTCTGATTACTGAATCTGCTAATAAATGTAATCTGTGCGGGGGAGAATCAAAATCCCTCTATATTTTATCATTCAATTATCTGGCATGTCAGGTGTGCTTCGATTTTGCTCTGAGCTGTAATTATTTTAATGAATTGGATGCAATCATTTTCTAAGAGTAGAATCGATCATCGCTATTGTCTAATGAGTGTGTTATGAGAATTAAGTTGCCTCTGTCGGGCGATGTTTCGCAGATAATAAATCCATGGATGCTGTGGTTAAAGTCGCCAAACCAGAAAATGGGGTTTATAAATATTAACAGCTTTATTCTCGGTTCATCGATCCTATACCGTTATATCATTCATCATTGTTCTTAATTCCGATCTGATTTTTACTTGTCGGTTAAAAAAATCAAATTAACAATTCAGCGAATAAATATATTTGAATTGAGAAGATTTGAATGTACATATTTTTTGCCTCGAAATGAGGCTTGAGTGCTTAATCGCTAAGCATCTAACTACATTTTTCATACTTCAAGTTGACTTGGGTTTTTCAGCGCTCGATCAAGTAAACCCTTTGAAAAAAAAGGGATTACAAGTGAGATCTATGTAGTGGCACAGCTTTTGCTGCACTTGACTTGGAAATCCCTCTCAAAGGAGGAAAGGGTCAGATGAAAAGGTGTTTGTTGAGATATTGGGGCATGAAGACTGTGATGTCTATGATGCTACCAATGTTATTGTTGCTACTTATGGGCCCTGTTCGAGTTCAGGCACAGGAAAGCGGGATAGAAGAGGTGATGAAGCAGGTAGCGGATTTAAAGATAGCAACCGATACTGTATGGGTTCTGGTTACAGCTTTTCTGGTTTTCTTCATGAATCTAGGTTTCGGCATGGTCGAGTCGGGTCTGTGTCGTGCAAAAAACACGGTGAATATACTGGCTAAGAATTTTATCGTTTTTGCGATTGCTTCAATTGGGTTTTGGATAATAGGTTGGGGTGTGATGTTTGGAGATGGAAATGGCTTTCTAGGATTAAAGGGGCTTCTTTTTGTAAGTGGAGCCGACAACAGCCCCGCAACCGGTGAAGCTTATCAGGGTATTTATGGAGCCATAAGCTGGACAGGAGTTCCACTGTGGGCGAAGTTTTTCTTCCAGCTTGTATTTGCTGGAACTGCGGCGACAATTGTTTCTGGGGCTGTAGCAGAGAGGATAAAGTTTAAGTCATTTATAGTTTTCTCCTTCATAATAATTGCAATAATGTATCCGATAACGGGGCACTGGATTTGGGGAGGAGGGTGGCTAGCGGGGCTTGGGATGTGGGACTTTGCGGGTTCTACGGTTGTACACTCAGTTGGGGGCTGGGCAGCACTGGCGGGTGTTATTGTTCTTGGTCCAAGGATTGGGAAATATGCGAAGGACGGATCAGTACATCCTATACCCGGGCACAGTATGACTGTAGCTACTATTGGTGCATTTGTTTTATGGTTTGGATGGTTCGGGTTTAATCCTGGGAGCACGATGGCTGCTGCGTGGAATGATATTTCCAGGATAGCGGTTACGACTAACAGCGCTGCGGCTGCAGCGGCATTTAGTGCGACTATAGTGTCTTGGGTACTTCTTAAGAAGCCGGATTTATCGATGATATTAAATGGCTGTCTATGTGGACTTGTAGCTATAACAGCACCGTGTGCATTCGTGAGTGTTGGGAGTTCGGTGATCATAGGACTAATAGCCGGTGGGTTAGCTGTACTCGGGGTGTTGTTTTTTGACAGGGTTAAGGTGGACGATCCGGTTGGTGCCCTAACGGTGCATTTAATGAACGGTATATGGGGAACCTTGGCGGTTGGGTTGTTTGCTCAGGACATAATGATGCCTGGAACGACTGGAAATGGTTTGTTATATGGGGGAGGGGGGAAGCTTCTATTTGCACAGTTTGTGGGGGTGGTATCGGTGGGTGCGTTCACGCTTGGAGTTGGGTTAATAGCTTGGGGGATAATAAAGGTTATTATTGGAGTCCGTGTATCGCCGGAGGAAGAACATGACGGGCTTGATATCGGAGAGCATGGCATGGAAGCATATCCCGACTTTCAGGCAGTTGCTGAGAGAAGTGAATCGGTTGTTGTGTAAACATAAGATTCGGAGGAGAGGGGTAATGTGGTAATAGTGTATTAAGAGAAAATGAAAAAGGTACACCGTTAACAATTGCCACTGCTCTAAAATCCGGCGTTCATTAGGGTGGTGGCGATTAAGTAAATTGACAAAGTAAAAGGAGGAGAGAGAAATGAAATTTTTTAAATCGTGGTTTTTAATCATTACATTGCTTCTTTCGCCTATGTTGAATCTGAAATCGCATGCACAGTCTATGAAGGAGGAGATACAAGAATTGAAAAGAATGATTGAGCAAAATCAGAGAGAGAATGAGGAGCTTCGAAATAGGATTCAGAACCTGGAATCACAAAAAGCCACTGAAGAAAAAAAGGTTGAGGAACTATATGTAAAGCAAGAGGAACATGATGCCGAACTCGATGGGCTTCTCAAGTTATGGAAATCATTGAGGCTTGGATTCTATTTAGATACAACCTATCAAGCTGCTTTTCATCAACCTAATGATCAAAATATCCTTTTACGGTCTCTTTACCCGGAGCAAAACCAGTTTAGTATCAACGCCTTTACAATTACTCTAGCCAAGGATCCTGTGTTTAGTGATTCGGTG